>VOFF01000593.1_pt1 | contig 106001 bp, 114 predicted proteins | sample 5384061 | NCBI WGS metagenome assembly VOFF01 (sample SAMN12384725, study PRJNA508395) | human gut metagenome | isolation source: healthy gut E | host: Homo sapiens | reverse complement strand
AGTCCAGAATTTCGCGGCCTACAACTTTTTTCAATTTCCAGATATGCCATTATCGATCGATCCTTTTTTGGGAAACTATTTGATCAGCAGTGAGCACTGCCCCAATGATTAGCATCAACTAACCTTTAACACCGTCATTCTATCACAGGTTGTTACGCTGCGCACGATCAGGTAGCGGTGGCACAGCGTGCGCACAAACTCTTCGCCCGCAAGCTTGCTTTTACCATACAGGCTTTCAGGGGCGGGGGCATCGAACTCATTATAGGGGTGGTGGCTCGCCTTGGCAAACACATCATCGGTGGAGAACTGCACCATCTTGGCCCCCAGCGCATCGGCGGCAAGGGCCAGGTTGCGGGGGGCCAGGGCGTTGACGCGGTAAGCGCGGTCGGGGTCCGTCTCGCAGCCGTCCTCATCATTAAAGCCGGTGCAGTTGATGATGACATCCGGGCGGTTGGCATCCGCAAAGGCGCGGACTTCGGCGGGGACAGTCACATCCACTTCCGCCACATCGGTGGCGATCAGCTGGTAGCCGTGTACACAGCGCCTGACCAAGATGGCCGTTGGCACCGCTGATCCAAACTTTGAGCATTGCTGTTTTCCTCCATCTGGAACGGGGCAGTAGAGCACCCCGGAATTCTTCTCATACGCGGTTTTATTATAGCCCTGCTGGCTGAGAAGTGCAATGCGTTTTGCCGGATTTGGCGAAAAAAAGCGGCGGGATCAGCCTACATCCGTTACGGCAACATTGCTTACCAGGTCGTAGCTGGTTTTGGTGTTCCAGTCGCGGCGGATGACGGCTTCGGCGGTCAGGGCGGTGTTATCGTACAGGATGCTCCACTGGGTATTGCTGGTCACATCCTGCGGGTTGGGGGCCTGAGAGGCCGCCTGCAGGGCCTGCCAGGCAATTTCCCGGTCAATACTGCCTGCATTGGCATCCAGGATTTCCTCGATGGCATCATAGCGCTCCCGGCCATGGCCGTAAACGCCGTTGCGCTGGTTGGGCAGAACGTTATCCTTGTACATGACAAAGAAGTTGGTTACGCTGCGGCTGGGGGTAACGGTCAGGGGGCGGGCGGGGTCATTGCAGTCGTATTCCAGCACGCGGCCATCACCGGAAGCATCGGTGATATAGAAGTGGTAATCCCGCCCGCTGGAAGCGAACATATCATATTTGCTCAGCAGCTCTACAGCTTCGGCTGTGGTGGCGGCGCGGTCCAGCACCAGGCGGATGGCAAGGGGTGGTAGCGATCATCGGCTTGCCGGTCTGCTGGTAGGTGGGGTCACTGTCCAGCGTGAGAACGGCGATAGAAACGCCTTTTTCATTCATGCCGTCCAGGCAGATGAACGGCGCGGTGAGGGTTGCCAGCTTTTTGGCCATGCTCGCGTCCGGCGTGTTGGCGTTGACGTTATCCAGTGCGGCAAAGGCGACCGAGGCGTAACCGTCCTTGGGGGTGCAGTAGATCAGCATGGCGGAGGTATCGTTCTTGAAATCATAGTTGCGGCCCATCAGGGTGTGGCCGTCCGTGCCCTGGGTACAGAACGCGCTGCAGCCAAAGTTTGGGGCTTTCATATGAATATCCATACGGTAGAGGTTATAGTTTTCGTAATCGGTCAGTTTGCGGATGCTGTGGATGCTTTTGAGCCGGGTAAAGTACACCCGCCGCCAACGGCGGCGGCGATGATGACCACGGCAACCAGAGCGGAAATGATCCATTGAATCGCTTTCATCTTTTTCTCCTGTTCATGACGGGTTGGCGGACAAACGGGGGCGGTGCTGGCTGATTATGCTTTTACGGAATCCGGCAGCGGGAAGGAAAAGCGCATGGCAAGCGCTTTGAACAGCTCCTGCATGACCTGCACGGCAATGGCGCGGATATCCAGCTTGGCGATAAAATCCAGCACCTGCTTTTGCTCTGCGGCGGGCACCGCGTAAGCGTTTAAACTCATGGAAAGGAAGCGGGCCAACTTTTTTTCCAGCGTAAAGTATTTATCGCACGGGCGGGACATATAGCCCCGCATTATGCCCGCAGAGCCGATCTCCAGTTCATAGAAGTCGCTTTCGGTATAGCTGGGCAGGTAGGGGCCGAAAATGCGGTGCAGTTCGCTGGAGGTGTGCTGGTAGATATACTCGGACGCTTCGGTGTGGCTGTAGGCTTCCAGGTAGATATCCCGCAGGTTCTCGTTCAGCTCGGTCAAAGCCAGCTGGATGCTGGTCTCCACCGCGTACACATAGACGGGCGGCAGCTTTTGGCCTGCGATCTGGCCCGCCATATGAACCTGACTGCCGAACATGACTTTGACCAGCTCCACCAGACCGCCATCCTTGGTGCGGAACACATTCTGGAAGGTACTGATGCTGACATCGGCTTCCTTAACAATTTCGGCAACAGTAGTGCGGGTATAGCCTTTTTCCAGACCTCCCACAGACGGCCGTGGTCGGGGGCGGATATAGCCCTCAAAGCCGTTGTCGTGGTAAGCGCGCAGGATCTCGATGATGCCGGTCTCACCGCAGCAATCGCGGTGGGCAGCCTCAGGATGTTATCAAATGTGATGGATGTTGCGGATGTGAGCGAAAGCGATGCGGTCGCAGTGCTTGCGGACGATCTCGGCAACATTGTTGTTGGGGTTGGCGTTCAGGCTGCCGGAGCACAGAGTCAGGCAGTTGTACGGATCATCCACCATGGACAGGAAGCGGTCGATGCTCTCGGCGTCCACCAGCAGGCGGGGCAGGCCGAAGATATCCCATGGGGGGATCGTCCATATGGATGGCCATCTTGATGTCGCACTCGCGGCAGGTGGGCATGAGGGCTTCCAGGAAGTACTTCCAGATTCTCCCACAGCTTCTCCTTGGTGACAGGGGCATAGGCCTTAAACAGCTCGTCCAGCTTAGCCATACGCTCCGGCTCCCAGCCGGGGAAGGTCATGTGGTACTTCTCGGTGAAGTCCAGGATATACTTGGCCATAGCCTTGTAATCGTCCTTGATCATATCCTTCTGATAGAACAGGGCGGTGGAGCCATCACCGATAGGGGTGGAACAGGTCAGTGCGGGTCCAGTCAAAGATAGGCATGAAGTTATAGCAGATAACCTTAACGCCAAACTTGGACAGGTTGCGGATGCACTGCTTGTAGTTTTCGATATACTGGTCGCGGGTAGGCAGGCCGATCTTGATATCGTCATGGACGTTCACAGATTCAACAACGTCGCCGTTGAAGCCGTAAGCGTGGATCTGATCCATGACTTCCTTGATCTCGTTCTCTTCCCAAATCTCACCGGGCATTTTGTGGTGCAGAGCCCAAACGATGCTGGTAACGCCGGGAATCTGCTTGATGTCGCTGAGGGTGATGGGGTCGTTGTCCTCACCATACCAGCGCCAACCCATTTGCATAGGCATAAGTGTGTTCCTCCTTGATTGTTGTTTATCTTGGGCAATCGTTACGCCTTCATTAAGCGTTGACAGCGTCGTGCAGGGTCTTGCGGACAGCGCCGGGGCCTGCGATCTCAGCCTTGAAGTAAGCCTTGACCTTGTCGGCCAGAACGGTCTTGGTCAGGTCAGAGCCAAAGATGGAAGCATTGCTCAGGATGCTGTCCAGCTGGTCGGTGCAGCTGTCGGGAGCACCGAACTTGATGGTAGCCAGCTTAGCCTGCAGGTCATCCTTCAGGGGGTCTGCAGAAACTTCAAATGCGTTGCCGTTGTCATCAACAGCCAGCAGGTAACGCAGCCAGCCAGCAATGGCCAGCGGGATGGACACCAGGGTGTTCAGGTCGCGGCCTTCAGCAACATAGCTCTTGATGGTCTCGCCAAAGCGGATGCCGACCTTCTGGGAAGTATCGGTAGCGATACGCTGCGGGGCGTCCGGCATGAACGGGTTGGGCAGGCGCTGCTCAACAGGGTTGACCACAACGGGCAGGCCTTCAACATAGCCCAGGCGCTTGATGAGGGCAACGATATCGGCATCCTTCATCTCGTCGCAGATCAGGGTGTAGCCCAGCATGCAGCCGTAAACGCTCATGGCGGTGTGCAGCGGGTTCAGGCAGGTGGTGACCTTCATGCGCTCGGTCTTGTTGACGGTGTCGCGGTCGGTCATATAGACGCCGGCCTTTTCCAGCGGGGGACGGCCATTGGGGAACTTGTCCTCAACAACCAGGTACTGCGGGCGCTCTGCGTTGACAAAGGCAGCAATGAAAGTGTTCTTGCTGGTAACGATGGGCTCCATATCCTCGATGTTATCCTTGACCAGCTGCTCTTCCACGATCTTGGGGGGCGCGGGGTGATCTTATCGATCATGGACCAGGGGAATGCGATCTTGCTCTCGTCTTCCAGGTAAGCGATGAAATCCTGGCCGACATAGCCTTCTCAGCCCATGCCTTGGCAACGGTCATCACGCTGGACTGCAGCTTTTCGCCGTTGTGGGAGCAGTTGTCCATGCTGACAACAGCCAGCGGGGCGGCACCAGCCTGGAAACGCTCGAACAGCAGGGCAGCGACCATGCTCATGGCGTGGCGTGCGTGTGCCGGACCTTCGTCGATATCAGCCTGCACAACGGGCATCAGGCTGCCATCGGGACGGTACAGGGCATAGCCCTTCTCGGTGATGGTGAAGGAGATCATCTGCAGGCCGGGATCGGTGAAGATCTCCTTGAAGCGTGCCATCATGGCAGCGTCAGAAGAATCAGCGCGCAGGCCCTCGGCAACAGAACCGATGATCTCGCGGCTGGTGGAGCCATCCGGGTTCAGGGTGACCATCATGGTCAGATTGTCGAACGGGGTGTAGATCTTATCAATGATGTCATAGTCAAAGGTATCGGCTGCAATGATGCCGCGGTCCTGCAGACCTTCGTTCAGCAGGCGCTGCTGGAGAGCTGCGATAAAGCCGCGGAAGATGTTGCCTGCGCCAAAGTGGACCCAAACCGGATGCTCCTTGGTTTTGGCAGTCATAGCTTCATGGTCAAAGGCGGGCAGCTTAACGCCCAGGGCTTCCCATTCAGCCTTCTGGTTCTTGATGGATGCAGCGTTCATTTTCATGGCGAAACACTCCTTCAGATTTTGTTTTGTGATATCTTCGGTGGCCTTGCTTTGCAGCACGGCCGGTGTTGTTCATTCAAACCGTGGATAAGTATAACCCTTATTTTTTGCAAATCAAATTGGCGTAATTGCTTGAAAGATTGCAAAAATTGCGGTACTATGAAAGTGGAAAGAGAGATGACAGGATTATGGCAGAAAACAGCTTTCAACCCTTTACACGGCGGCAGACCATGATCCGCCGGGATTTTGAAATTTACCGCTACCGCTACATGGATGAAGTGGAGCTGCACCACCACGATTTTTATGAAATCTACATGCTTTTGCGCGGCAGTGTATCTTATACAGTCGAAAACCGCATCTTCCACATGCGCGCGGGGGATCTGATGCTGATCAGCCCGCTGGAGCTGCACCAAGCGCGGGTTGACAGCAATGATGAACCTTACGAGCGCATTGTGCTGTGGGTGGACCGCGGGTATCTGGAATCCCTTTCCAGCCCGCACACCAGCCTGACCCGTTGCTTTGACACCACGGTGCCCGGCCATACCAATCTGCTGCGCCTGCCCGGCCCCCGCAGCGCCGAGATGCGCCGTGAGCTGGACAAGCTGCGCAGCCTGCACATGCAGGAAAGTTATGGCAGCGACCTGCTGGCCGTTTGCAGCCTGGTGGAGCTGATGGTTGCCATCAATCAGAGCGCGGCGGACCGCAGCATGCAGAGCGCGCTTTCGGCCGATATGGCGTCTGACCGGGTGGTGGACGGGGTATTGAGCTACATCAACGAGCACTACAGCGAAGCCCTGACGCTGGATGCGCTGGCAGAGCGCTTTTTTATCAGCAAGTACCATTTGCTGCGCAAGTTTGAAGCGCAGGTGGGCACCACGGTGCACCGGTATATCCTGCAAAAGCGGCTGCTGAACGCCAAGCAGCTTTTGGTAAGCGGGCTTGCCCCCAGTGAAGTCTGCACCTACTGCGGGTTTGGGGATTACGCCAACTTTTACCGCGCGTTCCGCGCGGAATACGGCACCACGCCCCGGCAGTATGTACAGAGTCTGCGTGGGTAAAGTTCAAAAAACTGTCGTTATTGGTATTATAGCATACCCTGCCAATGGCTACAATAGGCGATTTTTCGAAAATTTTGGCAGGCAGTGCAGCAGCCGTGCTGCACCGCTGCACGCAAGGTCAAGTTTTCACTTTCCTTTTGCGACAAAATAGCGTACAATGGGGGCAGCTGTTTTTGGGGGTATCAGATACACCTTAACAGCTAAGTCGGGAGGTGGGCAGATGAACCAGCCAGACCCACAGCGCCGCATTGCGGGCGGGGTCGAATATGAATTGACGCGCCGCCGGGTGCGCAACCTGAACATACGGGTCCGCACGGATGGCAGTGTAGCCGTCAGCGCGCCGCGCCGGGTACCCTTGAGCAGTGTGGACGCTTTTGTGGCGGCGCATGCCGGATGGGTTGCCGCGGCGCAGGGCCGGATGGCGGTCCACATGGCAAACCGTGCCGCCGAACCGCCGCTGCCGAGCAAAGCCATCGCCCTGCACCAGATGCAGGCACTATGTGCGCAGTATTACCCGCTGTTTGCCGCCACCTGCCCGCGCGGAGAAATGCCCCGCATAGCGGTGCGGGACATGAGCACCCGGTGGGGGAGCTGCTCCCTAAAAACAGGAACGCTGTGTTTTTTGCCCTGCGGCTGTGTGTGATGCCGCTGCCCGCGCAGGAGTATGTGGTGGTACACGAGTTTTGCCACTTTGCCCACCCCAACCACAGCCCGGCTTTCTGGGCCGCCGTGGCCAGGGTGATGCCGGACTATAAGGCACGGCAGGCGCTGCTGAAAGGGAGATAGTACCATTATTTGGTTTCCATTCCCCATATATTGGCTGCCGTGATTGAAGAGTTCTATCGAACAGGTTCTAATTATTGAGTGCTTCTACTCTTTACCCACAGCATGTGGCGCATATCCCACCTGATATTTTTTGAGCCGCGCCACACGCGGCGATCCACCAACATTATTCTTTTTTAATTCAAATTTAATATCGAGGAGGCGATCTGCACTTTGTCAGATTCCAAACGCTACTCCACGCTGGTGAACAACACCATCCTGTTTGCCATTTCCAACTTTGGCTCCAAAATCATCAGCCTGATTATTCAGCCATACCTGAGTTACGCGCTGGCCAGCCCGGATGTGATGGGTGTGACCAGCCTGATGCAGTCGGTGGCCAACCTGCTGATTCCGGTGGTCAGCCTGGGCGTCAGCTTTGCGGTGATCCGGTTTGGCCTGGACCGCAAGGTGGATAAATCCAGCGTATTCATGAACGGCCTTGCCACCATCCTGCTGGGCTTTGCCTTAATGGCGGTCTGCTGGCCGCTGGTGCGGCTGATCCCCAATGCGGCGGATTATCTGGTTCTGATTTACGCCTGTGTATTGATGAGCTGCCTGCGCACGCTCTGCACCCAGTTCATCCGTTCCCGCATGCTGAACCGTCTGGTTGCGGTGGATGGCGTTTTGACTTCCGCCACGCTGCTTGGCTTCTATTATCTGTTCCTGGATGTGCTGGATCTGGGCGCGAACGGCTACCTGCTTGCCATGGCCTGTTCGGATGCGCTTTCGGCAATCTTTGTTTTTATTGCCGGGCACTGCCACCAGTATTTCAGTTTCAAAAAGTTCAACAAAGCCCTTTGGAAGGACATGCTGCGTTATTGCATCCCCATGATCCCGGCTTCCATCAGCTTTTGGATCATCAACGCTTCGGACCTGTTCTATGTACAGGGCATGTGTGACGGCATTGACGGCAAAAGCAGCACCTGGTGGGTGGGCCTGCTGAAAGCCGGGTATTATCTGCCGCAGATCATTACCATTGTGGGGCAGATTTTTTTTTTTGAGGCATGGCAGCTTTCGGCTGTGACAGAGGAATCCGAGCGTTCGGCGTTCTTCAGCAAGGTGTTCCGGGTATATGCGGCGGTCATGTTCTGCTGTGTGGCAGGCATCATCTGGCTGTGCCAGCCCATGATGCACGTTTTCCGCGAGGATTACTTCCTTGGCTGGCAGTTTGTGCCGTTCCTGACACTGGCTTCCATGTGCACCTGCCTGAACAACTTCCTGAACAGCGTGTATGTGGTATACAAGCGGTCCACCAGTTCGTTCTACACCATGTTGGTAGGTTCCGTGGTTAATCTGGTTCTGAACTTTTTGTTCATCCGCTGGTTTGGGCCATGGGGCGTTACGATGGCAAGTTTCATCTCCCTGCTGATTGTTTTCCTGCTGCGTGCTTACTCCACCCACGGGCTGCTGGAGATCGACTTTCACCCCGCCTGGATGCTGCTGAACCTGGGGCTGATCTTTTTGTGGAGATTGCCATGCTGTTCAAGCTGGAGCACTGGGTACTGCCGGTCACGGTGCTGACCTTTGCCATCTGCCTGCTGAACTTCCGCGAGGTGTTTGCCATGGTGGAAAAGCTGCTGGGCATGGTTCTGCACCGCCGCAAAAAAATCAAATTAAGTTTTAAACAAGTTTTGTTTTTCTTGTTGAAAGATTGCCCGTGCGTTGTGCACGGGCTTTTTTTTTTTCCGTTTTGTGGGCGGTTCTATTATATCGTGCCGCACTATGTGGAATTCCAATTTCAATCTGGACGGCCCTGGGCTGGAAAATGCCGTACTGGCGGACGAACTGGGTGTGGTGATGAGCACCTCCCACGACGAACCCTGTATGCGCAGCGGGCAGGAATACAGCATGGTGCGGGGCAGGGATTCCATTTACGGCGATGCCTGGGATTACATTGCCAACCCAGAAGGCATTACCCGCTTTTGGCGCGACGGCCTGACCCGCAACAAAAAGATTTTGAGAACGTCATCACTCTTGGCATGCGCGGCGAAAATGACACCGCCATTATGCAGCACGCCACGCTGGAAGAGAACATTCAACTGATCCGCAATGTGCTGAAAACCCAGAACCAGCTGATCCGGGAGATTATTAACCCGGATGTCAGGCAGGTGCCGCGGCAGATCGTTTTCTTCTCAGAAACCGAAGAGTTCTTTTACGGCAGCAAGGAAACGCCAGGCCTAATCGGTGATCCGGAACTGGACGGCGTGACCCTGATGCTGAGCGACAACAACCACGGCTCCACCCGCACGCTGCCAAGCCCGGAAATGCGCAGCCACCCCGGCGGGTACGGCATGTACTACCACATGGACATGCACGGCGGGCCCCACTCATTTGAATGGGTGGGTGCCACCTACCTGCCCAAAGTGTGGGAGGAGATGACCGCCGCTTACGAATACGGCGTGCGGGAGATCTGGGTAACGAACATCGGTGATATTGGCACGCAGGAGTTCGGGCTTTCCTACTTCCTGGACCTGGCTTATGATATTGACGCCTGGGGCGGGCAGGATGCTGCCATTACCACCCAGTACACCGCACAGTGGGTGCGCCGCAACTTTGGCGTGGCTTTTGCACCGGCGGACCTGCCCCGCATTGAGGGCATCATCACCGACTACACCCGCCTGCTGGCCCGCAGAAAGCACGAGAAGATGGGGGAGAACACCTACCACCCGACCCATTACGGCGAGGCGGAGGAAGTGCTGCAAATTTCTGAGCATATCCTTACCGAATGTGATGCGCTGAAAAGAGCGCTTTTATCTCGCTGATCTACTTCCCGGCGTGCGGCACGGCCAATTTGATGAAGATGTGGATCCTGACCGGGCGCAACCATCTGTACGCCAAACAGAACCGCGTTGCCGCCAACCGGCTGGCCGATAAAGTGCAGGCCTGCATTGAAGCAGACGAAGCGCTGGTGAACGAATACCACACCGTGGACGGCGGCAAGTATTACGGGTTCGGGTTATCGGAGCACATCGGCTTTGTGTACTGGAACGACGAGGACAACAAGCTGCCCATCCGGATGTACATCACCCCGGCCAACCGGCCGCGGATGATCGTATCCCGCGTGGAAGATACCGAGTATGCCACCGGCTTTTGGTGGAATGGCCGCAAGCCGCAGGTATGGCAGGACTTTTTGCGGCCGGATGTCAGCCAGGTTGCGTTTGACGTTGCCTGCGGCAGCAAGTGCCCCATCAGCTGGCACATTGAGACCGACTGCCCCTGGATGCAGTTCAGCTGCACCGGCGGCACCGTGGCCGAAAATCAGCGCGTGACCCTGACGATTGACCGCAGCCAGATCACCGGCAAAGCGGCTGGACAGTTCGCTGTGGTGAATGAGCATATCCAGGAAGGGACCGGTGCGGCCAACATCATTGTGGAAGTGGACAATACGCCGGTCAGTTACCCCAAAGGAACTTTTGTGGAAGCCAACGGTTGCATTGCCATGGAAGCACAGCACTACACTGCCAAGCGGGATGTTCCCGGCGGCGGCTTTGCGCTGCTCAAGCCGTATGGCCGCCTGGGCACCGCGCTGAAAGTGTTCCCGGCTACCGCCAACTTTGAAAACAGCGAAGAGCGCCCCTATCTGGAATATACGTTTGCTGCGGCAAAAGACGGAAACTATCATGTACAGTTCCATATGTCCGCCACCACACCGGTCACCTTTGAGCCAAAGCAGTATATCGGTTATTCGGTCAATGGCGGAGCGGTGCAGGTTGTAAACACCGTGCACGAGGAGAACCGACCGTTCTTTGGCAGCGAACAGTGGTACGCCGAGGGCTTTGCCAATGTAAAGCTGACCGAGGCCGTCATCCTGTGCCATGCGGGGGGGTCAACACACTGCGCTTTTATGCGGTCAGCCCAGCCATCATTCTGGAAAAGATCGTGCTTTGGCCGGACGGCACCACCCTGCCGGAATCCTACCTTGGCCCGCGGGAGAGTTACCGCTGCTGACGCAGCCAAGGCCGGCATAAAGCCAACAACAGATAAGTTCGAGGTATTGATATGAGTTCTACTATTTGCGCCCTTGCCACCCCACCGGGGGCAGGCGGCATTGCGGTCGTTCGGGTATCCGGACCGGAAGCGTATGCGGTGGTGGGGGAGATCTTCACCCCGCGCAACCCGGCAAAACGGGTTGCGGATGCCAAAGGCTACACCGCCATGCTGGGGCATTACCATCTGCGGGGTGAGGAGATGGATGAGACCATCGCCCTGTTTTTCCGCGCCACACAGCTACACTGGTGAGGATGTGATCGAGCTTTCAGTCCACGGCGGCAACGCCATGGCCCAGGGCCTGCTGGAAGCGCTGTACCTGGCCGGTGCTGCGCCCGCCGGCCCCGGCGAGTTTACCCGCCGCGCACTGGAAAACGGCCGCATGAGCCTGACCCAGGCCGAAGCCGTGATGGAGATCATCTCCGCCGAAGGGCGGCAGGGGGCAGCGCTGGCAAAGTCCGCTTTGGACGGCGCGCTGGCACGGCGCATTGCGGGCATCCAGGCCGCTTTGCAAACGCTGGCTGCCCACCTGACCGCCTGGATTGACTACCCGGAGGAGGATGTGCCGGAGGTATCGCAGGCAGAGCTGATCGCCACACTGAGCGAGCAGAGGGACACGCTGGACCAGCTGATTGCCGGGTACGGGGCCGGGGCGGTTTTGCGCCGCGGGGTGGACTGTGTGCTGCTGGGCCGCCCCAATGTGGGCAAAAAGCACCCTGCTGAACCTGGGCCGGGTTTGACCGCGCCATTGTGACCCCATTGCGGGCACCACCCGCGATGTGCTGGAGCAGGCCGTGATGCTGGGGGATACCGGCATCCGGCTGAACCTGTTTGACACCGCCGGTGTGCGGGATGTGGGGGAACACGGCGATGCTGTGGAAGCCGAGGGCATCCGCCGCAGCTGGAAAAAGCTGGAGGAAGCCGGGCTGGTGCTGGCCGTGTTCGACCTGGCCGCCCCGCTGAATGAGGAAGACCTGGAAATTGCACGCCGCTGCCAGGGCCGCCCTGCGCTGGCCATCCTGAACAAGCAGGATCTGGCCGGGCAGGGGGAAGCATTCACTGCCGCACAGCAGCAGTTAGTGCCTTACTTCAAGGCCATCATTCCGCTGACCGCGCGGGACGCCGCCAGCCTGCAGCCTTTGTGTCAGGCGGTCGCCCAACTGCTGGGCACCGCCAACCTGGACCCCAACGCTGCCGCGCTGTGCAGCGCCCGCCAGCTGAGCGCCGCCAAGGAAGCCCGCGATGCCCTTGCCGAAGCCCTGAACAGCCAGGAGGACGGCTTTGGGCTGGATGCTGCCGGGGTGTGCATCAGCGATGCGCAGCGTGCCCTTGCCCGCCTGACCGGTGAGGACGCCACCGAAGCTACCATTGACGAAGTGTTTTCTACCTTCTGTGTGGGCAAATAACCCACCTGTTCTTCTGCGTTTCAAGAGCGCCTGTTTACCCGCTATTTTCTGCGGGGGCAGGCGCTCTTTATTGTGTTCCGGGCGCGGCTGTGATACAATGAAGTGACGAAAATTTCTTCCATCAAAGAGTTTTGATTTGAGGCATAGAGATTATGGATTTTTGGGAAATTATGATGTGGTCGTGGTGGGTGCCGGACACGCCGGAATTGAAGCCGCCCATGCGGCAGCCATGCTTGGCGCCAAGACGGCGATCTTTACGTTGACATTGGATTTTATCGGCAACATGCCCTGCAACCCGTCCATTGGCGGCACAGCCAAGGGGCATCTGGTGCGGGAGATCGATGCGCTGGGCGGTTTGATGGGCATTGCAGCGGATGCCACCTTTTTGCAGAGCCGGATGCTGAACCGCGGCAAAGGCCCCGCGGTACACAGCCTGCGCGTACAGACTGACCGCAAGCGCTACCACATGTGGATGAAGCACGCGCTGGAACTGACCCCCAACCTGGAGATTCACCAGGCGGAGATCGTGCGGCTGGATGTGCAGAACGGCCATGTGTGCGGGGTGGTAACGGCGCTGGGCGGCTATTACAGCTGCAAGTGCGTTGTGATTGCCACCGGCACAGCGCTGGGCGGGCGCATTTTTGTGGGCGAAGCCCACTATGACGGCGGCCCGGACGGCACCCATGCGGCCACCGCGCTGACCAAGGATCTGACGGCCCACGGTGTGCCGCTGCGCCGCTTCAAGACCGGCACCCCGGCCCGCGTACACCGCCGCAGCATTGACTTCAGCAAATTGGACTGCCAGCCCGGCGACCCGGACGAGCTGCTGCAGCCGTTCAGCTTTATGACCCACAAGCCGATGCACAACAAGGTGGACTGCTACATTGCTTACACCAACCCGGAGACCCACAAGGTCATCCTGGACAATCTGAGCCGCTCGCCGCTGTACGGCGGGGACATTCAGGGTGTCGGCCCGCGATACTGCCCTTCGATTGAAGATAAGGTGGTGCGCTTTAAGGGCAAGGAACGCCACCCGGTGTTTGTGGAGCCCTGCGGCGAGGACACCGAGGAGATGTACCTGCAGGGGATGAGCTCCTCCCTGCCGGAAGCCGTGCAGAATGCCATGTACCGCACCATCAAGGGGTTTGAGAACCTGGAGATCATGCGCCCGGCTTATGCCATCGAGTATGACTGTGTGGACCCCACCAGCATGCTGCCCACGCTGGAAAGCAAGGTGATCGGCGGCATGTACGGGGCAGGGCAGTTCAACGGAACTTCCGGCTATGAGGAAGCCGCCGCGCAGGGCCTGCTGGCCGGCCTGAACGCCGCCCGCCAGGCTCTGGGCAAGAGCGAGCTGGTACTGGCACGGCATACTTCCTATCTTGGCACGCTGGTGGACGACCTAGTAACCAAGGGCGTGATGGACCCCTACCGCATGATGACCAGCCGCAGCGAGTACCGCCTGAGCCTGCGGCAGGACAACGCCGATGAGCGCCTAACCCCCATTGGCCGGGAATACGGCCTTGTGGACGACACCCGCTGGGCGGCGTTCACCCATGATATGGAAGTGAAAAAGGCCGAGCTGCACCGGCTTGGAAACCACCAAAGTACCGCTGGCGGAGCTGCGCACCGTTGCCCCGCCGGAAGTGCTGGAAACGCTGGGTGAATCCGGCGGCACGGCGGCGGAGCTGCTCAAGCGGCCCGGCGTACACTATGAGCTGCTGGCCAAGGTGATTGGCCGCGGGCAGGATGTGAGTGCTGCCATGGCCTTGCGCATTGAAACCGAGATCCGCTATGCCGGTTATATTGCCCGTGAGCAGCGCGCTATCCACGAGGTACAGCGCCACGAAAATGTGGTGATCCCCGATGACTTTGATTACGCCCCGCTGGAAACCGTGACGCTGGAAGCCCGCGAAAAGCTGGCGAAGATTCGCCCCCGCACGCTGGCACAGGCCGGACGCATTCCTGGTGTAACCCCCAGCGACCTGGCCCAGCTGAGCATTGCCCTGATGAAAGCAGGGAAGACTGCGGCAGAATAAGGGGCGGGATACTCATTTTAAATTAAAAAAGAATAGAGAATAATGAATAATTGTTGTGTGATGCCCACGGCATCACATTTTAATTAAGTCAGCTGTTCCGGAAAAAATCATGGTCGCTCCATCGCAGCCAACCTATTTTATTTGCGCCGCAGCGGGCGGCGCACCGACATTGTTCTTTATTCATTATTATTTATTATTTTTATAAAGGAGCTTATATGATCGATAAAGAACGCCTTGCACAAAAAATGTTCCACGTGGAACATTGTGCTGAGCGGTGCCAGCTGGACCTGCTGGACCGCTATGCGGAAATTCTGGTGGATTACAACCAGAAGGTGAACCTGACGGCCATCACCAGCCCGGAGGGCATTGAGGACCGCCACTTTGCGGACAGCCTGCTGTTTGCCGCCCAGCCGGAAGTAACCGGCAAACTGGTGGACGTTGGCACCGGGGCAGGGTTCCCCGGTGTGGTGGCAAAAATTTTCAAGCCGGATTTGCAGCTGACCCTGATGGAGCCCACCGGCAAGCGGGTGGACTTTTTTGAAGTACCTGTGCGGGGAACTTGGCCTGACGGGGGTAGAGTTCGCCAAGGAGCGCGCAGAGGAAGCCGCCCGCAAAATCTGGCGTGAACAGTTTGATGTCGCCAGCGCCCGTGCGGTAGCCGCCCTGCCGGTGCTGTGCGAATACTGCCTGCCGCTTGTGCGGGTTGGCGGGGTGTTCATTGCAATGAAAGGCCCTGATGCGGATGCTGAGTTGGGCGGTTCCGCTGCCGCCCTGAAAAAGCTGGGCGGTGCCTACGGCGATACCCGCGCGTTCACCCTGCCGGACGGCAGCGAGCGGCGGCTGGTGGTTTGCAAAAAGATTTCGCAAACGCCGACAGCTTACCCCCGCAACGGCGGAAAAATTGCAAAAAAGCCTCTTTAATTTAACAAAACTCCGGGTTTTACCTCGAATTGCGGCGAACGAATTTTCTTTCTAACCGGTTTGGCCTGTGCTATGCTTTTGATAAAGGCAAGCACAGGCTTTTTATTGCCTGTGCGGGGGGGAGGGAGAAGCCATATGTCCAAACCGGATAAAAAGCCGCCAATCAGAAACCCGGCAAAATTGTTTTACTGCCGGTGGAGCAGATCGAGCCATCGCCGTTCCAGGCGCGCACCGCCTTTGATGAAACCGAGATTGCGGCGCTGGCTGTCAGCATTTTACAGAACGGGCTACTGCAGCCCATCAGCGTGCGCAAGACAGGCTACCACAAGTACCAGCTTGTGGCAGGGGGGCGGCGGCTGCGGGCCTGCCGCCTGGCGAAGCTGGAACGCATCCCGGCCATCATTCAGGACTTTGACGACAGCGAAACCGCTGCGCTGGGGCTGCTGGAAAATTTACAGCGCGCCCAACTGGATGCCTTTGATGCGGCAAGGGGCATCCGGGAGGTGATCCGGCTTTGGAACTGCACCCAGGCCGAAGCTGCACGCCGCCTGGGGTTAAGCCAGCCCGCGCTGGCCAACAAGCTGCGCTTACTTACCCCCCTGACCACCGCCCAGCAGCAGCTCTGCACCGCTGCCGGTCTGACCGAGCGCCACGCCCGCGCTGTACTGCGCCTGCCGGAAAGCCGCCGCACCGCCGCGCTGGAAAAGATCGCACGGGACAAGCTGAGTGTGCGGGAAGCCGACCGTCTGGTGGACGCCATGCTGGCTGCCCCCAAAGACACCCCCGGCCCCTGCCGCAGCACGGTGCCGATGGTGGGGGATGTGCGGCTGTTTGTAAACACCTTACAGCACGCGGTTGACCTGATGACCCAGCGGGGCATTCCCGCCGTGACCAGCTGTGAGCAAGCGGATGGATTGTTGGGATACACGGTACGCATCCCCACCGCTACCCCTGCACCGCTGCCCGTGCCCAACACGCTGCCGGCGTGCCATGAGCCAGAGATGCCGAGCGGGGAAGGAAGCAGCCTTGGGGAAGTGGATGAGTTAGTTAGGAGTTAGGAGGGAGGAGTTTGGGCGAATGCGAAATTAGGAATTAGAAATGAGGAATTGGAGGTAGGGTGGGGGCACTTGACCCCGCCGGTACTATGGCTTACCTCGCCTGCAAATTTTGTGCCAACCTTTTCCCTGATTTTTGTAGTTGACGGCGTCCTCGACGTCCCGCGGACGGGCGTATATATCATTCGACGTTTGCGGACAATTACGCGGTAGGGCGGCCATCTCCGGCCTAAGAGCCGTGGCGTTGCCCCGGTTGGCCTCCGAAACGCGCCTGCGGGCGCAGAGCCCTCTGGCCGCCGGTGGGGGATTTGCACCATGAATTTTGGGGCACTACCTGTGGAACCACCCCTCAGGCCTCTCCGCGTCCAGCTCCCCTCTAGGGGAGCCATCATTTATTGAAACTTTGCGGCTAATTTAGTAATGGCATATATCGCAAGGCCTCGGAACGGTCGAGACCGTTCTCTACAGTGCATTTTATAATAGGCAATCAACATTTTACCATGCATCCCACCCGTAGGGGCGCACATTGTGCGCCCGCCGTCTCATACCATATAGCAGAATGAAATATTACACAAAGCCCGCCATGCGGGACGATGCAAGCATCGTCCCCTACAAACTGTTTTTATGCACAATCAATCTTACCGACAAAATAGATTTAGCTGAGGTTTGAGGTTCCCATACAAGAAGCGTTAAAATAGAAAAAGACTGGCTGTTCCGATGTGAACAGTCAGTCTTTTTTGGTATCTGGTATATATTCGATTACATCCCAAATTTCACAATCCAATATCCGGCACAAATCATCCAGTGTATTCGTTGTTACATTTCGTGTCTGTTTCAGTCTGTCTAATGTGCCCCGGCTGAACCCATACTGCGAAATTAAGGCATATGTTGAAACACCACGCTGCTTCATTGTCCGCCACAGCGGTGCGTAAGATATCATGGCTACATTTTCCTTTACTTGGTGCAATCCACTTTTATCTTTTATTATATTATGGAATTGATTCTTGACTATTCCCCATATACGGGGTATAATCCAGATATCAAGACGTTCAGCTTTTTATAAAGGAGGTAATCATGAAAAAAGCAACTGCGATTCTTTTATCATCCGTAATTTTTGCATCCCTGTTGTGCAGCTGCGGCAAATCGGCGGATTCCTCTGCGGTTTCTTCTGCCGTCTCAACCAAAACTACTTCCCCCACAGCGGCACCGACCGAAGCACCCACGCCAGAACCCACCCAACAACCAGCCGGGCAGCCCGCCAGCCAGTTGTTCAGCAAAGTAACCGGTTTCAGCAGGGAATGGCAGGATGGAAAGCACGTTATCAACGGGCTTGATACTTCCGGTAACAAAATTTGCGGCATTATCGATGGCGGCGGCAACACCGTTTTAATGGATGGGTACACCGCGCTATATCCTTTGGCCGATGGGCACCTGATTGCTGCAACAGACGAAAATGTTTCCGGCGAATGCGTCTACACCGGGCGAACCATGGAGCTTTCCACCGCCGGTTTTGCCGGGGTTATTCTTGATGAAAACGGCAATGTGATTTATCAGCCGGATGAATCTCTGGGGTATGAACGGCTGTATCCGATCAATTCTCATCTCATTCTGTCCATCCGTGCCAAAACGGGTTTTGACGGGAAATCAGCATCCATGTGCGTATTGGACCAGGATGGTCAGTTTTTGTATGACTGCACCGATAGTTCCCACAATCTTGCTGATTTCATGGACTTTGATGACGATGGCATCGTATGGACTTTCTCCGGCGGTTTAATGTGGAAAATATCTTTTGGTCCTGATGATGATCTTGGTGAGAATCGTGTTCTCAAGATGGTCTTTAACTACGGTATTAACGGTATCACCTGCAACTTTTTTGAACATGATACTTACACTAGTAATTATATGTCCTTTTCTGAGTTTCCTTATCTACAAAACTATGGTACTTACTTTTCTTGTCTTGACCCCTATAATTCTTCCTGCTTTATTGTTGGAGGAAGAGCTTTTAATCCTGCAAGTGAGAGCACCTATCTTCTTCCTTGGAGTGCCTTTCCTTCTGACGCACTTGACTGTACCGCCATCAACACCTGGCAAGATACTCTCGCAAATGAAGTATCGAATAGTAAAATTTCATTTTTAGGTTCTGATTCTTCCGGTCTTGGCTACTTCTGCCGCACCATTTACCCTGATATGATGCTCCGCGATTCAACGAAAACTTACTTTACTGCGGCTGGAGATGAAATTGACATTCCTCAAAACTATATGGATGCTCTTGAATCTGTAAACCTTTTGGATAATAAATTTTTGCTTACCCTAAAGGGTGCCGATGGGAAAACTTATTTCACCCTGTTGGATCTTGCCGATGGCAGTACATTCGCTCCTGTCCTTATTCCGGATTCTCCACAAGTTGTCGCACAAAACGGTTCTGTACTTGCAATCTGTTCTCCCGGCAAATCTTTCCGGATTTACAGCGTTGAAAACGGAACGGAACTGGATACATTTGATATCTCTGAATCGGACGGCTACAGAGTTGATGACATTTTCTTTAGTGGTAACTATCTTATCATTTGCTGCTATGATGACAGCAATGAGGATTTTCTCTATCATGTATACTCTTTGAATGACGGCGCACTTATTATTTAAGCAACGCCACAAAAACAGGGTAACCATTTTTTTCCTTTATCCATCCCATTCACATAAACCGCACAAAAATGAATCGTTCCCGGTAATTTTCCCCCGGGAATGTTCCACGTGGAACATTCCCGGGGGGATTTTTGTGTGTTTTTGGGGTTAGGACTTCCACAAAAGGGGCTGCTGTGTTATAATAAATAAGTTCTTAGCGGTTCCAAACGATACATGGAGGGTAAAATGGCAAAAAGTAATTGCAATCGCAAACCAAAAGGGCGGCGTTGGCAAAACGACCACCTGCGTCAACCTTTCTTCCTGCGTGGCTGCGCTGGGCAAAAAGGTTCTCGTGGTTGACCTTGACCCGCAGGGCAATACCACCTCGGGTTACGGCGTTGCAAAAAAAGGCCAGCAATCCAACATTTACACCTGCCTGATCAACGATGATGACGTTCGGCAGGCCATCGTTCACACTAAGTTCAACGCAGACCTGATTGCTTCCAACACGCAGCTGGCCGGTGCTGTGGTGGAGCTGGTGGAGATGCCCCGGCGCGAAAACCGCCTGCGCAGCATCCTGGCACCGCTGATTCCTTTGTACGATTATGTGTTCATTGACTGCCCGCCCTCGCTGGATCTGCTGACCGTCAACGGTCTTTGCGCCTGCGATACGGTGCTGATCCCCATTCAGTGCGAGTATTATGCGCTGGAGGGGCTTTCGGAGCTGATGAATACCTTAAAGATCGTGCGCAAAAAATACAACCATTACCTGGACATTGAGGGCGTGGTGTTCACCATGTACTCCGGCCGGTTCAACCTGACCATGCAGGTGGTTGCACAGGTCAAAAAGTACTATGGCAACAAGGTTTACAAAACCGTTGTGCCACGCACCGTGCGCCTTTCGGAAGCGCCCAGTTTTGGTATGCCCATCAATTTTTACGAGCCGAACGGCAAGGGCAGCGAAGCCTATATGGCCATGGCGCGTGAATTTTTGGAAAATAACGAGCGGGAATGACCCTGGTTTTCCTGTTTGGGAAAGGGAAGTGTGTGAATGGCAAAACGCAAATTGGGCGGCCTTGGCAAAGGGCTGGACAGCCTGTTTGAAGACCTGCCCATGACCGAAGATGCTAGCCCGGATCTGACCCGCCTGCCTGTGCGGGAGATTGAGCCGGACCCCGACCAGCCGCGCAAGAACTTTGACGAGGACGCCATGGCGGCCCTGGCAGAGAGCATTGGCGAAAACGGCCTGCTGCAGCCCATTGCGGTGCGCGCCAAAAAGACCGGGCCGGGCTATGTGATCATTGCGGGTGAGCGCCGCTGGCGTGCCGCGCGCATGGCCGGGCTGGATGAAGTTCCGGTTTTGATCAAAGAAGTTACCGATGAACAGGCCGCTGCGCTGGCCCTGATCGAGAACTTACAGCGTGAGGATCTGGACCCCATTGAAGTGGCTGAGGGCTGCAAAAAGCTGATTGAGCGCTATGGTTTAACGCAGGAAGAAGCCGCCAAGCGGCTGGGCAAAAGCCGCAGCGCCATTACCAACGCCATGCGCCTGCTGAACCTGCCGGAGTATGTGCGGGATCAGGTGCGGACAGGGGACATCAGTGCGGGCCATGCCAAAGCGCTGTTAAGCCTTAACTCACCGGAGCAGATGTCCGCCGCGGCGGACCAAATCATTGCCAAGGACATGAGCGTGCGCCAGGCCGAAGCTTTGTGCCGCAAAATGTCCAAGCCGCCGAAGCCCGCCAAGGAAGAGGATGCCTTTACCCGCCCGGTGCTTGCCGTGGAGGTGGAGGGTGCCCTGAAAGAGACCACCGGCAGCGAAGTGCATGTGGACTACAAGGGCGGCAAGGGCGTGCTGCACATTGCATTTTATTCTGATGCGCAGCTGCAGCAGTTCGCCGGGCTGCTGGGACAGTATGACCCTGAGCAGGCCGCCGAGGCGGCTGATCCGTCCGGTGAGGACGAGGCATAACTCTTTCATTTTATCACTTTAGATTTCAGGCATTTGCAAAATTACAAATAGAGGAAAGGATTTTGAATCATGTTGGATATTCGTTTTGTGCGTGAGCACCCCGACGAGGTCAAGGAGAACATTAAAAAGAAGTTTCAGGATGCCAAGCTGCCGCTGGTAGACGAGGTCATCAATCTGGATGCTGAGTACCGCGCCGCCATTGGCGAGGGTGACACCCTGCGCGCCAACCGCAACAAGCTTTCCAAGCAGATTGGCATGCTGATGGGCCAGGCTAAAAAGGACCCCAGCAAGGCCGCCGAAGCCGAGGAAATCAAGAAGCAGGTGACCGCACAGGCTGACCGCCTGAAAGAGCTGGAAACCAAGGAAGCCGAGCTGCAGGACAAGATCCGCGACATCATGTACACCATCCCGCAGATGATCGACCCCAGTGTGCCCATCGGCCCGGACGACAGCTGCAATGTGGAAGTACAGCGCTTTGGCGATCCTGTTGTGCCGGATTATCCCATCCCGTACCATGTTGACATCATGGAAAGCTTTGACGGCATTGACCTGGATGCTGCAGGCCGCGTTTCCGGCAACGGCTTCTACTATCTGCTGGGCGACATTGCCCGCCTGCACGAAGCTGTTCTGGCTTACGCCCGTGATTTTATGATCGACAAGGGCTTCACCTATGTCATCCCCCCGTTCATGATGCACGGCGATGTGGTGAAGGGCGTTATGTCCTTCCCCGAAATGGATGCCATGATGTACAAGATCGAGGGTGAGGACCTGTACCTGATCGGCACTTCTGAGCACACCATGATCGGCCGTTTCATTGACCAGACCCTGGACGGCGCCAAGCTGCCCCTGACCCTGACCAGCTACAGCCCCTGCTTCCGCAAGGAGAAGGGTGCCCACGGCATTGAGGAGCGAGGCATTTACCGCATCCACCAGTTCGAGAAGCAGGAAATGATCGTCGTCTGCAAGCCGGAGGACAGCATGAGCTGGTACGACAAGCTGTGGCACAACTCTGTTGAGCTGTTCCGCTCTATGGAGATTCCCGTTCGCCAGCTGGAGTGCTGCTCCGGCGACCTGGCTGACCTTAAGGTGAAGAGCTGCGACATTGAGGCTTGGAGCCCGCGTCAGCAGAAGTACTTTGAGGTTTGCAGCTGCTCCAACCTGGGCGATGCCCAGGCACGCCGTCTGCGCATCCGCAAGGATGAGAATGGCAAGACCCAGCTGGCCCATACCCTGAACAACACCTGCGTTGCCCCGCCGCGCATGCTGATTGCTTTCCTGGAGAATCACCTGCAGGCTGACGGCACCGTGACCATTCCGGCTGTTCTGCAGCCGTACATGGGCGGCAAGACCGTGCTGGTACCGAAGAAGAAGTAATTTTCTTTTTAGAGTTATTTTCCAGCCTTTTTTGAAAAAAGGCTGGGCGAAAAACTTTAATCAGACCAAATATAAAAAGCCCCGTGTGAAGGGAAAGGGAACAGGCGCAGGTCTGTTGAGCTTTCCCCCTGCACGGGGCTTTTGGGGGTCAGCCTTTTTCAAAAAGCTGGGCCGCCGAAACAAAACGAAAATTGCAAAACAAAAATCTCAGCCGTGCGGTATCCTACCTGCACAACTGAGATTTTGTTTTGTGTCTGTTTTTATTGCGGTTACTCTTCCTCTTTCCAGTGCTTCAGCCGGGAAAGGTAAGTATCAATGGGCGCGGCAAACGGCGGCGGGGGCGTTATCCGGGTTGGGCATATGTGCCATCAGATAATCCAGCAGGGAAGCTTTGGTGGGATAGGCGAACTGGCCATCGGCATAGCACCACTTACAATAATCCTCGTTAAAGGCGCCATCCGGCCCTTTGCTCAAGGTGGAATCATCCAGCGGCATGCCGCAGCACTGGCAGACCATGGTGCGCGGGCTGCCCAACAGGGTGTTGATGGAGACATCAAACAGCTGGGACAGCAGTTTCAGAGTTTCGGTGTTGGGCACGGTTTCGCCCGTCTCCCTTAATTAAAGATATTGTTGGGTAAAAAAGAAAGGTCAGTCGATTTTGCCGATGAAGCGGTAGTAGATTTCTACTTCCTGCTCACGGCTTCCGTCCTCGCCCTTGACAGCTTCGTGGACGGTTATTTTTTCAATTAGAGTGTTCAGAAGTTCGGCGGTCAGCTCCACAGGGTTGACATACTGTTTCATCAGGGCAATCCACTTTTCAGCATCCGCTGCGGTCTGTACGGCGGCTTCCATCGTTTCGTGAAGCTGTCTTATTTTTGTTTCAAGCTCCTTTTGCTCGTTCTGGTACTTCTCGGACAGCATATTGAAGTTATACTCGGTTATGCGTCCGGCAGACCAGTCCTCATACATTTTAGCAAACAGCCCGTCAACCTCGGCTTTACGCTTCTCTGCCTTTTTTCAGCTCCGCAGCCTGCTTTTTTCTTCGCAGAGTTTCTTTCCCTGTCGCTGGCATTGAGCAGGCGTTTCAGCAGATTGTCCTCGTCTTTCTGTGCCAGCATAGACCAGTATTGCAGTCTTGCAAGCACATAGGCATACAGTACATCATAGCGGATATAGTGCATGGAACACTGGCGTAATCCCTGCCCGTGCTTGCTGCAATGGTAGTACCCGTATGGGTTCTTATTCTGCTTGTTTTCCCCCATAGGCTAAAGACCATCCGCAGTCTGCACATTTTATCAATCCTGCGAAAATCTGTGTCGTACCGTTTCTGCGTTTCCTGCGTCTGCTTGCAATCAGCTCCTGAACTTTTTGGAACACTTCTTCAGAAATGATGGCTTCGTGGGTATTTTCCACACGATACCATTCTTCCTGCGGCTTCCGCACCTTTTTCTTGTTCTTGAATGAAATGTTGCTCTGCTTGTTGTGAACGCTGTGACCGATGTAGGTTTCCTCTTTCAAAATGCTCTTGACCTGTGCTATCGTCCACGCATAGGCTTTTTCTGCGGGCGCACCGGCGTAGATATTGGCGAAAGTCCCGTATCTTTCATAGTTCAGCCAGCCGGGGGTAGGTACTTTTTCCTCCACCAGAATCCGTGTAATGCTGGCGGCTCCACGCCCGTGTACAGCAAGGTCAAAAATCTTCTCTACAATCCAGCGTGTTTCCGGGTCGATCAGAAGATGACCTTTTTTGTCCGGGTCTTTTACATAGCCCAGCGGTGCATAGGCTCCATAGTGTGCGCCATTGGCAAATCTTGTGTGCATGGCAGCCTTGACCTTTTTGCTGGTCTGTCGGGCGTGCATTTCATTCAGGATGTTTAAGAACGGTGCAAGCTCGCTTTCTCCGTTGATGGTGTCCACATTGTCATTGATGGCAATGTAGCGTACTCCCTTGCTGGGGAAATAGATTTCCGTGTACTGACCGGTCAGGATATAGTTTCTTCCCAGACGGGATAAGTCTTCTTGTGTCAAGTAGGGACTAAAAAAATTTTGAGAATTTACAAGCCGTTCATAGGTGGACAACCACCCGTGAACGGCTTGCGTTTCTCTATGCTCTTTTGCCGTTCTTTGTGCGACGTTTCTTATACGCCGCTTCAAACGCCTCCATCATCGGAGTGACCGGAAGCTCGTTGTCAGGCTTGGACAGATACTCGAACCGGATGCCGTTCTCCCGGAACTTTCGCTCAAACCTCATGAAAGAGGAAGTGTCCCGGCTGATTCGCGAGGTGTCGCGGGTGAGGATCGTACCGATGTCCTGACGCTTTGCTTCATTCAGCAGGAAGTTCATGATACCTTCCGTATGGACGCCGGAGATGCCGTCTGCCGCCACAGCAGCAGCCACCTCATAGCCTTTGTCCTTCGCATAGCGTTCCAGCTCTTCCCGCTGGTCTGCTGCCGCAAGCTGATCCGCACAGGCAACGCGGATATAAAGAAATACTTTCATTTGGCTTCTCCTTCTGAGGTAGTGAGGAAGTCCTTGACCTTCCAGACGATTTCTATGTTGTCGAGATCGTAAATGTAGACCGCAGAAATGAATGCGTGGGTCAGCTCATAGGTCAGAGCTTTGCAGTCGGCGTACTGTTCGCAGACCGCATCCAGCTTTTCATCTGAACAGGCGGTCTCGGAGTCAAGCTCCTTCATCCGCTCGTGACTGCGCTGGATTGCTCCATCGTTTTCAGCAATCTTCACATCCGCTGCCGCCTTCTGCTGAATGTACGCCTCCTTCGTGATGCTTCCGGCTGCATACTTCTCGTAGAGCTCAGCTTGGACGCCTTGTGCTGCTCGTTCTGCTTTTGCAGAGTGCGGATTTTATCAGCACATTCCTTGATGGCAGATTTCCGCAGATCACCTACTTCGCGGCTCTGTATGGCTTCCTTCTGTGCCAAAGTGAGAAACTGAGTAAGGGCATGGAAGACAACCTTCTCAATATCCATTTCCGGAAAGCTCCTGCCAACCGGACAGTCTGTGTTTCCGTTGTTGACCGAGTGAATGCACTGGAAGTATCGAATGCCAGCCTTGTTCTTTCGGCGTGTCATAGCACGTTTACAGTTACCGCAGCGGACGAGTCCCTTGAGCGGATAGTCATGCTGCTTGCGCGTGGGATTCCGTCCTCCGCCTCGAATGACCTTCTGAGCAAGCTCAAAGTCTTCCTTGCTGATAATAGCTTCATGCGTTCCTTCTACGATAATCGGCTCATTGACAACACGCTTTTTTGAGCCGACACCGCAGGACTTCATTTTGCGGCTGACCAGTGTTCCGGTGTAAACAAGGTTTTTGAGAATGTTATAGACCATCACGGTTTCCCAACTGATTTTCTCGCTCATGTTACTGAACTTCTTCTTGTCGGGATGCTTGCTCTTGAAGTATTGCCCCGGCGTCGGGATGCCTTCATCATTCAGGCTGCGGGCGATCTGAGAGGTGTTGCTGCCTTCCAGCGCCTCGCGGAAAATACGACGGATCACATCAGCCGCCTCCGGGTCTACGGCAAGTTTATTCCGAATGGTGGGATGCAGGACGTAGCCGTATGGGGCGTAGCCACCGACATACTTGCCCTGCTTCATCATCTGGATTTTTGCCGATGTGGTCTTTACGGAAAGGTCTTTGCTGTATGCGGCGTAGATGATGCTGCGCATAACCACTTCCAGACCGCCCGTTGTGCCTTTGTAATCGTCGCTGTCATAGCCGTCGTTGATGGAAATAAAGCGGACGCCCATGAATGGAAAAGTGCATTCCAGATAGTTTCCCGTTTCAATGTAGTCACGAGAAAAGCGGGAAAAGTCCTTGACGCAGATCAGATCGATTTCGCCGCGCTTGACCTTCTCCATCATCTGCGTGAACTGAGGACGGTGAAAGTTCGTGCCGGTATAACCGTCATCCGCAAACTCAGACCGCTGACAGCGAGACAGCTCCGGATGATTGTCAAGAAAGCGATTGATGAGCATACGTTGGTTGCCGATGCTGTCACTTTCCGCCTTGCTGCCATAGCCAGTATCTTCATCAGCCATTGAGAGGCGGATGTAGATGCCGATGTTGTATTCCTTGCTCATTTACATCGCCTCCTGTACTTCCTTGATACTCTGAACGGTCAGAGCGTAAATATCGCCGTATTTCATGACCAGCTCGATTGAGCCGTCCTCATGGACTTTCACAAGCTCTACGGACTCGTCAACCAACTCCTGAGAGAGCATCGTTGCACCGCTGACGGATTTCATCAGCGTTAGCCACTTGTTGTCCTCGGACATTGCCTCGGCAAACTTTACCTTACGCTGAACCGCTTCATCCAACCGCCGTGAAAGATCGACATACTGCTCATCGTAGGCTTTCTTGGCAAAGGCGTATTCCTCTTCATCGAGAATGCCTTCCGTGAAGTCCTCATAGAGCCGAGTACGCTTCTTGGAGATGCCGCTGAGTTTCAGATTCAGGCTTGTGATGAGCGCATTCTGCTGATCGCGGATGCTGCGTTCGCCTTCGCTGTTTCTCAGCTTGGCAAGCAGCTTGTCGTAATTGAGAGCCGCCTTGACTTGAAGCTGGATCGCCGCAAGCACATCGGCTTCGAGCTTGTCCTGCCGCGTATAGTGTGGCGTACAGAGATTGCCGCGCTTGACGGATGAACTGCACTCATAGAAGGCGTACCATGCGCCGTCCTTGCGCTTGTCAACGCGCTTGCGATGGAAGTAGAGCTTTTTGCCGCAGTCTGCGCAGACGATTTTGCCTTCAAAGAGATTGATCAGCGTAGCGCGGATTTCTTCCGTGCGCTCCATCTTCTCAACCCTTGTCCTTGCAGCAGCGTTCCGCATTTCTCGTACCTTCTGGAAGTCCTCACGGGAGATAATCGCTTCGTGAGTATTGGGAAAAACAATCCATTCCTCGCGGTCGATATGCTGATTTTTGACGCCCTTGTAGATAGCGTTCAGCGTCCGTCCGAGAACGGTATCTCCGACGTAGTGGGGATTATCCAGAATGGTAGTGAGTGAAGACTTGTTCCAAATCTTTTTCGCCGTAGCATTGCCTGTGCGGACGCCAACCTGATACTTCTGAAACTCCGGATTGGGCGCGTTCATTGCATCAAGCCGATCTGCAATCGCAGGAAGGGACAGCCCTTCAATCTTCCATTGGAAAATCTTCCGGACAATCGGTGCGGTTTCCTCATCGAAGACCATATTGCTGTGTTCTTCATCCCAGCGATAACCATACGGGAGATTGCGCTTCTTGAACTCTCCACTTTCCATCTGTGCCTTGAGCGCAGTAGAAACCTTGCGGGAGATGTCCTTCGAGTAGAGGGTGTTGATCATGTTTTGCAGAGGGATGATGAGGCTTTCGCCGGAGCCGTCCGCATCAAAGTTATCGTAGTTTTCCTTGATGGCGATAAACCGAAGCCCGATCTGCGGAAAGACCAGTTCCAGATAGGTTCCTGCCTCGATGTAGTCTCGCCCGAACCGGCTGAGATCACGAACCACAAGGCACTTGATCCTGCCGGTGCGGATGTCGTTCATCAGACGGTTGAACTCCGGTCTGTCAAAAACCGTACCCGTTCGTCCGTTGTCCACATAGGTATCTATCAGATTCAGGTAGGGACGCTCTGCAATGTAGGACTTGCAAATCTCAATCTGATTTGCGATGACATCCACCTTTTCGGACTTGCCGCTGTTTTCAACGGAAAGACGGGCATAGATGGCTGTTGAGAAGACCTCGGAAGAGACAGATTCAACAACCGGCTCTTCGACTGCAATTTGCTTTCTGCTTTTTCTTGCCATTTGCTCATCCCTCCTTTATACGGCAATATCCAGTTCATCGGCATAGCCGAGAACGTATTCAAGCGTCTGCTGGTATTCGTCCCTGTATTTGAAGACGATTTCGATTGCATGGTTTTCGTGAATCAGAATGCGGTCAACAAGGGACATCAGCACACGGCGGTTCAGTTCTTCGACGTTTTCATACTGCTTGAAAAGCGTTACCCAGTTCCGTTCGGTCGTGCCAGTTGTCACCGTCTGCTTCATTTCTTTTTTGACCCGCAGAAGTGCCTCCTGTTTGTCCTCAATGATTTTGGTGTAGCTACTGCGGAACTCGAAGTATTCCGATTTATCAATGACGCCGCCGATGAAGTTCTCGTAAAGACCCAGCTTGAGCTTTTGATACCGCTCAATCTCTTCCTCGATTTTTGCAATCTGGGCTTCGTAATTGAAAGCCTTACGGCTCTGAGACGGAAGCCGTTCAATCATTCCAAGCGCGTGTTCCAGATTGATGACAAGCTCAATCTGGTCATGAATGGCACGGAAGACCTTCTCTTCAACCTCTTTTGCGGCGATGCTGTGCGGGCTGCACGTCCGGGTGTGCTTATTGGTGGAGCAGACGTAGTAGATATACTTTTTCGTCTTCGACGGGACGGTCTTGCGGATCATTGGCTGCTGACAGTCTCCGCAGAACAGGAAGCCGGAAAACAGATGCGCTTCGTCCTGATCGGGCGAACAGCGCATATCCCGCTGCATCATGACCTTGACTGCCATGAAGTCCTCGTAGGACACAAGAGCTTCATGCGCATTTTCTACCTTGACCCACTCAGATTCATCCTTGCTTTTCACAACGCGGACTTTGTAGTTGGGAGTGCCGCGCTTGCCTTGCGCCAGAACGCCGATATAAACCTCGTTGGTGAGAATACGCTGGACGGCTTTGTATGTCCATTTTGCGGTATCGCCGGTTTTGAAGACGGTATCGAACTTTACACCGGCGGAATGCTTGTATTCCATTGGGGACAGGACGCCCATCTGGTTCAGACGCTTTGCAATGCGCCCAATGGAGAAGCCGTCCTTGTACATGGAAAAGATCATCTGCACATATTCGCTGACCGCTTCATCCACGATGAGCTGGTTTTTGTTCTCCGGCGATTTCATGTAGCCGTAAGGGGCGAACGAACCGACGAACTCACCGCTCTTCTGCTTGACTTCCAGACTGCTTCGGATTTTCATGGAGATGTCCTTGCAGTAAGAATCGTTAATCAAGTTTTTGAACGGGATAACAAAGGAGTCGGATTGCGGATCACCGGTCAGACTGTCATACGCATCATTGATTGCGATGAAGCGTATGCCGAGCTGCGGGAATATCTTCTCAATGTAGCGTCCGCCGTCGATGTAGTTTCTTGAGAAGCGGCTGAGATCCTTGACTACAATGCAGTCAAGCGCACCCTTGCGGATTGCCTCTTCCAGCTTTTTGAACTGAGGACGATTGAAGGAAACGCCGCTGTAACCGTCATCCACAAACGGCTCACAGACAAGCTCCAAATCCTCATGTCTTGCAATGTAGTCCTCGCAGATGGCTCTCTGGCTGGCGATGGAGTTGCTTTCTACTTTGTCTCCATCCTCACGGGACAGACGGCAGTAGATCGCCGTGCGGTAAACCTTGTCTGGCATAAAAATAACCTCCGTTTTTTCTGTTTGGTGTGGTACATCAAATCAGAAAGACGAAGGCTTGCTTCAACTCTTATGAAGAGGAACACGAAAACGCCACATGACCATCAGGGGCAAGCGGCTTAATCCGTATTCTTCTTTTTTTTTTTGACCGATTTCATTATACCACAGGCTCAATCGCTTGTCCATAGAACCGGGTGAAAAGATTCAGACTGTTCATAAATCAAAGACCTCTCAGATAGTGTTCCAGACAATCTTCCATTGTCGTGTCCGTCGCGGCGAAGCTGATCTTCACCACAGTTTTCCCGTCCAGATAACAGTAGGGATTTCTGATCTGCTTGATGAACTCCCTCAGCCTGTCCTCGCGCGGTGCCGCAGGATCAAGCCGGATGCTGCTTCTCTGAACGAGTGTGCTTCGGTCAACCGTTTTCGGGCTGACGCTTTTCATTGTTTCAATGCCCATCATATTCTAAGCACCTCCTGTTTCGTGAAAATATTCAGGACAAAAGGATATGGCAGAGCATCTTGTGAAGATACCCTGCCACATAGTTTTCATCCTGAAACTATATAGTAAGTTTCTTTTGGGTTTGTTTCATTGTCCGGCATATTTGCAGCACGCGCCCCTGCCAGAAGAACTTTGCAGTTCCGGGAATGCTGCGGACTACCAATGGTCAATCGGTATCATGGGACTCTCACCCCTCCGAGGATCGCTCCGAGCCGCCCATTCAAAGAAAAGACGGAAGTATCATTATACCCGGCATCTGCATCGTCGCAAGCAGCCGCACCACACGACTGTTATAGCTCTCCGGAGGTCGCTCACTCCCTTTCGGGAGGTCTTGGCGTCGGAAGCTGAGTTGCTTCGCAGAAGCGGAAAGATCCGCAGCACTGAACTATTCAGTTTTCAAGGAGCAGCGAAGTGGTCTGATTGACCCTTTCACTTTACAACGGACATCTTTTTGCCGTTTGTTGAGTACCGCTCAAAAAATACTTTGAAATTTTTTCTGCACCGCTGCTTTGAGGTCAAATGCAGCTCTGATGCCGATTCCTTTCCTCCGGGCAAACTCTCGAAGAGTCAGTCCTTCACGGGTCATCGCAAGATACAATTCGCGCTGCTTCCCGGTCAGAATGGAAAGAAGCTCCTTCTCTTTGAGAGCGGTGATCAGTTCCTCCATGCAGTCGCGGGAGTCTGCCAGCCATGCAGCGGACTTCACATCGTCCTCCGGCATAGCGTCAAGGGACAGCACGGTATCAGAAATTTTCTCTGCGCCGTCCTCATCCTCAGAGGTGTTGTCAGAGCCATACGAGCGTCTGATCCGCTTTTCCTCTGCGCGAAGGATTCTCATAACCTTGCGGTCAACCTCGGAAACTTCGCCGGTTCGTTTCACGCGCACCATGCACTTGCCGTCCTCCGTAGTCCAAAGGTCGTAATCGAACGCGACAGGAGTTTTTGGTGTTTTCATTGTTCATCCTTTCCGCTGCGCGGGAGCAACGGGAAGGGTGAAGACAGAAAAAGAGCCGCATGACGGTGAGGTTTGAATCCCATGCCGATAAAACAGAGCAATTAAACTCTGTCTCATGCGGCATTAGGATGACTTCACCTATCAGGCGGCTCCACAGCTCAGCTATGACATATATTTTATTTTAGAACAGAGGCTTGTCCTCCGGTTCTTACTTGGTACGCGGTCGCAGTCTTCTCATATTCAGCACATCAAAGACTGTGATCCGCCCGCATTTCTTGCACTTGGATTCTACATGACCTCTCGTGTCCTCGTAGACAGCAATGGCATTATGCTGACAATAGGGACATTTCAGGTATCGGGGCTTCTGCTGGGAAATGGCAACTCTTGCCCTGCGGATTTTTTCGATCAGCTCCGGCGTCGGTTCCTGAACCCTAATGGATGCTCTCTTCATTACCACACCTCCAATGGGTCAACATACTCACTGAATGGACGATCTACCATGTAGCCGAGCTGACGAAGGCGGATAGACGCCGTTGTCTTGGAGACACCGAACAACCGGCAGAAAAGGCGCAGCGTTAAGTGATCACCATACGAATACCTCCCCTCGTAATTGATCAGCGGCGTTTCTGCAAACCGACGCATTGCCAGGTCAACCTCTTTTTTTTGAGGAAGCAGGATCGCCGCGCCCAAGACATTTGCTTGCCACTCGTTCCAGTCCTCGCGGGTTTTCAGCTCGCGCGGCGTATAGGCTGTCCGTGCGGAATATTTCATTTCGCAGGACGCCTTTACCTCTTCCGATTCCAGTTGGAAGAGAATCTGATGGGCGCACTCGTGGGCAAGGGTAAATCTGCGCTTGGCGCAGAGCCGCTGCACATTTCCGGATCGAATGAAGCTCTCGTCCAAGATGACCTGATTACGCTTCAAAGCCAGTGTGCGCGTAATACCAAGTTCCGTGATCTTGTACTCAGTGTCGGCATAGGCAGTGACACCGCAGATGCTTCCGTCCGGCGAGAGACGGGCGAATGATACGCGAAGACCGAGATAGTTCTTTGCAAACTGATCAATGGGTGTTGGCAAAGCTGATCGGTCGGGCTTGTCAGCCTCATCCCCGAAAAAAGAACCGATTGAAGTCCTTTGTTGTTGAGGCTGCAATTTCTTCAAATTGGCGCTGGGATAAAATCATGAGCAGTTGTCCTCCTTTGCTTCGACGAACCACTTGTCTCCTTCGTGAAAAAGAAATGACTCCTTTCCGCGAATCTGAACTGTGTAACGGATGCCTCCGCCCCAAACCTTTTTGGATGTGGCGCGGCATTTGTATAGAATCTGGTCGATTTGAAAGATTACACCGTTGTCCCACCAGATAAGGCGAGGAAGGATTGTCCCCTCCTTGTCCACATCCAGCGTAACCGGGACGTATGCTTTTCTGTACTGTGTAGCCATTTCCGTTTTTCTCACTCCTGTTCCCTCATACCGGTGTATGCCGGTATGGATGATCTTCGGCAGCATAAATGCCTGTCCATTTGAACTGCTCAAAAGATGTAACTTTTTCGTGTACAACTACTCATGCCCCTTGACAGGATGAGCAATTCAGGATATACTATGAGTAGTTGGATTGCTCAGTCATTATTATACGCACTTCAAGTGCCTTTGTCAATAGACTTGCGCAATTTGATGTCGCAAACTTTTTGTGAACAGGAGTGATTACCAAAATGACGTTTGGAGAGAAATTCAAGGCTGAACGGGAGAAGCGGAAGCTGACCCAGCAGGAAGTAGCCGATGCACTGGGGATCAACAGGCGTATGATTACCCGGTACGAGAACGGCATTTCCTTCCCCCGCACCAAGGACGCTTACAGAAAAAATCGCGGAATACTTCAAGGTGGATGTGAACTATCTGCTGACCGAGGACGAAGAGTTTGTGGTTCAGGCATCCGAGCAGTACGGCTCCCGTGGCATGAAACAGGCAAAGGACCTGATTGAAGGGATGTCCGGCTTGTTTGCGGGCGGTACGCTGTCCGAGCAGGACAAGGATGCGGTGATGAAGGCGTTGCAGGATATATATTGGGAATCAAAGCCCGGAATGTTGAGAAATACACGCCGAAGAAATACAAGAAGACCGGTACGGACGCAGAGGAATAACTGTCTGCGTCTCGGTTTCTTGACGGATTTACTTTGACTGTTTTCAACATGAAAGGGGTGAAGGTCCCGTGATAATTCGCTCCGAGGAAATATACAAAAAGGCGAACAGCATTGTCAAAAGCTGTGGAACAAGAGATACCTTGAAGATTGCCCGTGAGCTGGGCATTCATCTCCATTTTCTTGACAATCTGAACGATCTGCTCGGAATGTACACCTACCGCCATAAAGAGCGGCATATTCTTCTGAACTCCAACATGGAGTATCTGATCATGCAAATGGTTTGCGGTCACGAGATCGGGCATGATACCTTTCACCGTGATCTTGCCAAAGGAAACGAACCGCTCCCGGAGTTCGTGCTGTTCGATATGCGCACAAAACACGAATATGAGGCGAATGCGTTTGCCTCACACCTGATCATTGACGATGATGAGCTGATTGACCTGATGAAGCAGGACTACGATGTGGTGCAGCTCTCGGCTGCAATGGGAACAAACATCAACCTGATGCTGATCAAGCTCAACGAACTGAACCGCATGGGCTGGCAGCTCAACTTGCCTTATGTACCGCACTCTGACTTCCTGAAAAATGTCAGACCGGAGGGTTGAATGAGGATGAAGGATAGTAATTAGATGAACAACGACGACTATAAAGAAGCCCTTTTTCTATGCCGCTTCCATCTTTAACGAACGCTTGGGGGCAGAGTTCAGTGAGGACAACCTTGTACTGCGCTGCTTTCAGACGGAAAACCAGCAGGAAGTCTTTGAGCAGTTCTGCAAGCAGTATTTCCCTGACCGGCTGGAAGACCGATATACAGAGGACGGCTATTTTGACTTTCACGCCTCTGCATTCGTCGGCACAGGAGATGGCGCGGACGGAATCCTTCTGCGCACAGACATAGCGCGTCATCCGGCAGAGTTGAAGCACATTCTTCTGCATGAGCTGGCGCATATCTTCTGCACCCGCAACGAGATTGACGGAGATAATTTCTTTGAGCGATACTGCATGGACGATACCATCAGCCGCAAAGAGGACGGAACCATTAACGCCGGTTATGCGGTCTGGCGGGAACTGATTGCGGAGCTGATTGCATTTGAGCTGGATGACAACTGCGATGTAGTTCCGCTTCGACGCAAGAAAGACCTACTCAGCTATTACGAAGGAGAACTCCTGACCGGCAACGGAAAAATGGGCGTCAGCATGATTCTCTGTGAGGCAATGACCAGTGCTGAGGGCGAAGCGTCTATGACATGGGAGCTGCCAAAAGCAAGTTTACGCGGTTCAAGCCCTTTGATGATCCGCTGTACAGGGACTTGATGGAACTGGTTTTTACACACGTTAGAGAATACTTTATCGTGATCGACCGCGACTTTATCTATGAAATTGGAGTTTTGTATCTGAGCATTGCCGCACAAGCGATGATTGCGTCCCTAAAGAACAGATTTCAGGAAGAATAGGCAGACCGAAAGAGAGAAAGGACGGGCAACGATATGAAATATAAGCTGTTTCGCTCCCCCGGTAATCTGGACAAGGCAGTCCGGAAGCACGAACTGGTTGCCGTGGAGACCGGCAAGAACATTGATGATGTGGCAGAAGCGCTTATCCGTGATGTTCGGGATGATCTTGCGGAAATGCCGGAGTATGCGCACTGTGAAACCGCTGCGTATGCACCGGAACCAATTCAGGAGCATCGCCGCGTAGGACGTTATCAGTATGAGATGATGGGTGTTGTTTACCCGCAGTATGCGGAGAAACATCCTGATTGATTATGGCGTGATTGAAGAGGCGGAGTAATGTCAAAGAGATATGCCAGACAACTACATAGTGCAGATGATTTGATTGCCGGTGTTGAAGAATACGGCTTCCTGCCTTTCTTTCAAAACGAGATCCCCGGCTTCTCCATCGAGGAACTTTGCCCACCTGAGTTGTGGTTTGCGGATGATGTAGATGGTCCGTGGGAATGGAAAGGACCGGCTGCACGGAGCGGTAAATGTCTCTACGGCAAACTTTTCAACAAGAAGGCTGGATTTGTGAGCCGGGAGTGGATACCGACTTTGCAAACTTCCGGCGTAACGGCTATGACTTTGACGCCCGTTGGGATGACGGCTTGGCGTCCTACAAGGACAAGGAGCTTTATGAAGCCATAGCCGGTGAAGGCAGGATGCTTTCCAAACGGCTGAAAGAAGCTCTGAACTACCGCAAGGGCGGCAACACCGGCTTTGAAACGTGTATCACGCGGCTGCAAATGCAGAGCTATGTCTGCATCGCAGATTTCGTCTATATGCAGGACAGATACGGAAAACCTTATGGATGGGGTGTCGCGGAGTATGCAACCCCGGAAGAACTTTTCGGGTACGACCTTATCACATCTGCATATCAGCGAGATCCGCAGGAATCCAAAGAGCGCATGATGCAGCATATTTCCTCTATCCTGCCGGATGCGTCCGCACAGCAGATTACGAAGATATTGAAAGGATCAAACACCATGAGCAAGAAAATTGTAGCGTATTTTTTTTCTGCGTCCGGCGTGACCGCGAAGGTTGCCGAGACGCTGGCAGAGGCAATCGGCGCGGACATCTTTGAGATTGAGCCGAAGGTGCCTTACACAGAAGCTGATCTGAACTGGATGAACAAGAAAGCCCGATGAACAATGAAAGCCTGCCGCAGCACCGATTGAGACAACATGATCCATCTTTGCCTTCCCGTCCGTCGCGCCGACGATTGCCGTCAACCTCCGGCGGAAGGACAACATGATGGACGGCAAGGAAGGGCTATGATCACCATCTTGGACTTTGGGCTATAAATCCCGGCAAAGGAGTGTGATTGTATGAAAAAAAAAATTCTTTGTGGTAATTGCAATTATAGTTGTTTTAGTAATCCTATTTGTTATATTCTCACATTGGTTTTCATGAACCTTAATATGGGAAAAAATAAAGGGAAAGAAAATTTCATAACACAGTATAACAATAACGACATGGTGAACTGATTGAAATGTTTTCGATATTTAACTCTATAACTGATTATTAAAAGAAAATGGAGATAAGATACGATGAGAACAATTTATGCAGAATACAACATAAATCACGATAGTATTGATGTTTACACAAGTGCCGGATATATGCTTCGCATTGATTGCTGGAAAGCTGAAAAAAATCTAAAAACCACATACGGATCAGAATGTGCGCTTACTTCATTGGCTGTGGATGAGCCTTTGGAATATGCAAGATTATATCTTGAGGGTAATTTACAGATGTGGGTAGATGCAGAAGACTCACTAGAGTTATAATCCTTATCCATATAAATAATATGCAAATATATATCCCATCAATATAGCGAATATACTGAAGTAAAAGTATCTTTATAATCAATTTTAACCAAAAGAATATGTTCTTAGAGGAGGTGTCTCCCGAAAGAACATATTCTTCTATTATGGGTAATTATAAATATAGAACATGCTTTTCTTGTGCTACAATTTCTTCACTATGAGTTACAACAATAACTGTTTTTCCCTGTTCACTTAACTCATGCAATATATTCATAACAATCTCACTATTTTTTTTGTCTAAGGAACCAGTTGGTTCGTCTGCTAATACAATCGAACATTTCTTTAGCATTAAACGAGCTAACGCAACTCTCTGCTGTTCGCCACCAGATAATTGATAGACTTTTTTGTTAATTACTTTCTGTAAACCAACTTTTTCAAGAGCTTCATTTATTGAAATATCCGTTCTACCTGATTTTTTTATTATTTCTAGATTTTCTTTTACTGTTTTGTTTTCCAAAAGGGCAAAATTTTGAAATAAAAATCCAACAACTTCTTTGAAATATTTCTGCTTTTTTCCTTTTTTTGTCACATCAAAACCATTCACAATAATAGAACCTTTGTCAGGAGTTTCAATACCTCCAATCATATTAAGTAAAGTACTTTTTCCGCATCCACTTTCGCCACTAATTACCAAAAAACGGCTATCTGGAATTTCCAAATGAAAATTTTTGAACAAAATTTTATCATTATATGCTTTGCATAGATTTTCAATTATTATCATAAGCAACCTCCTTTTAATGATTTCGGTATGTTTGTTTTTTCAACAATTGTGATATTAAAGAAAATAATTGTAAATTCTATTAGTGCCATAAATGAACTAACAAGAATGCTAATTCCTACTTCAGTCTGTACCGATAATAAAGAATAGATAAGCATACCTACTAATATCACAAAATTTTCCACTACAATCATTTTAAGAAGTGTTTTGTGCCGTTCAAATAAACTATATCCAAAGATTTTCATCAAGGAAATTTTCATTGCATTTTCTCGGAACTCTAGTCTACTTACGGTAACAATAATCATAATATTTAAAAGCAATACAATCGTACAAAGAGAACTTAAAAATCCCACGAGTTTTATTAAAAATGTGTGATTATATAAATACTGTTCATGTACGTTTGTAATTACTAGCTGATAATTTCCAAGCATATCTTCATACTTTTTGCTGATATTTCTTAGCTGTTTTTCATCACATTGAAATAAAACTGCTCCTGCTTTATAGCTTTCAAGATACCCACCATTGACTGCTAAATCTTTGTTTGCCTGATAAATAATTATCGGATTTTTGCTTTTTTCGATACCATTTATTCTACTTGTATCTAAATAGGAAAAGTATTCTGTTTCGCTATACTCTATGTACTGAATATTTAATTGTTGTAAATTATCATGATTTAAAACATGGCTCAAGGAGTCATAGGCTAATTGCTTGTTTTTAGCAAAATATCTATTCTTTGGAATGAAAATAATCAAATCAGAAGATTCATTCTCTACTGCATTTATCTGCTTCGTAAAACCTTGTAACATATCTTTTGCATGATTATTTACATATATCACATCATTTTTATCATTTAAAATATTCAAGCATATTACAGGCTTTAATGTGTTATATTCATTCTTGTATAGTTTATTCCAAAAAAGCTTCTTCTTTTTCAGCATTAAAATCAGTAGTCTTTACGGTAAAATAATTTGCATCATAATATTCTTCTAACAAATGTTCATTTGTAAATAGGTTATTATGAATACTACTAATATTAGTGATAATTGTAAAAACAGCGGCTACCCCTGCTATAAATTTTAACGAATAAATTAAAAAATCCACTCCTCTTTTGTGTGTTGCATTTGCGAATGCCTTTCTAATATCAAAAAAGCAAAAAGAACAATATGGAATAGTGGAAAGAATAATTCCAATGGAATATAAAATTGTGACGAGTCTATTCTCATATGCTCCCGATATATAATTTGACAGCAATATTTTTGCAACAATAAATAATGCAATGTCAAAAGTTACATCGAATAAAGCAGCCTTAAATGCTATGAAACCAGCACTTTCTCCTAAGGAAACTCGTACAACAACCTCTTTTTTTCGCCTAACCACTTCAATTACATTTAGAACAATCATCAATGCAATAATCATACCCCATATAATAAAAATCATGTCCTTTTCCGTAGAATTCCAATATTCTGGATAAGTTAAGCTATATTTTTCTGATAATTTCTGATATGCAGAGATAATATTGTCCTCATTTCCTATGTATGAGATAAAGTTTTCATAACCCACAGAGGTACTTTGCAATTCTGAGAGATTATGAAATTTTACTTTCGTAATTCCGGAAACTAAAGCGGTATATTCTGATTCTTCTATGTTTGCAGTATTTTTTAATGTTTGTCTGATTACTTTATCATCGCCATAAATATGAAGTGTTGAAAAAGGTTTTTATATTGATTTCATTGTACTGAGAAAAAATATGTACATCATTCTCCGTTGCAGTTTCTGATACATCTTTCAGAAACTGCGACATATCTTCACTAGCAACTTCATAGCGTGATGACGTAAAATATGCTGTAGAAAAGTTCCAAAGCTGATCTTGAAATATTTCAGATTGCATAAGTATTCCAAAAATCAGGAAACAAAACAAACATAAGTTTTTAATTGCTTTCATTTATTTCAACCCCAGATTCCATACTTTATTTGCTTTTTCAAATATCGTAGTCAATATTGTGCTATTTTCATCAACAATCCATTGATCTTCTTGATCTTCAGCTTTTTTGCTACTTGACAACATAATTTGAGTATTCAAATCCTTATAGTCATTAAATAGCACGCCTTGACTTATTCCTTGGTGAAATGGTTTTATCCAAATAATTAGTGCATATCGAACATCTGACTCAGCTATCGCAAGATTTCCATTCCAAAGCAAATAATCAGGGACAGACACACTATACTGGAATCCATCTTTATCTGTGTAAATTTTTACTCCAGATTCTTCTATTTCAGGGAAGTCTTTCTGAAATTCGTTATATGGTTTATAACTCCCGAAGTACCAAAATAAATTATAGCAACAGAACAAAATAACCAAAACAATTCCTATATATTTTATTTTTTTCTTCATTTATATACACTCCACAAAAAAGAGTGGTTGGAATTCCAACCACTCAGCCATTATCCCGAACCTTTGTTTAGTAGCTATTACCGTAGGTAATACTATTTCCTTTATGAGCAACCTCAATTTTAGACCAATTACCTTTACCAACATTTGAACCCGAAAAAGAACCATTTCCATTCTTGACATATGCGTAATGATCTTTAGTTGAATGATATGCGTGTGCATAATCTTCATTAATAGCAAGAGTATTATAACCATAAGTCAAAACACCTTTTCCGCCATCAGATGTAGTGCTCAATTCCCACTTTTTATCAAATGTCTTATTCCCGTTTGTAACAGAAAATGCCATTACTGGAATTGATGAAGAAATTAACATTGCACTAATAGCTACCCCTACAATCACTTTCTTTGCTCTCATAAGTTTTACCTCCTTTGATCTGCTGTATTTCTATTTATATTTTATCAAATATTTTGTATCTAGTCAATCAGTATCTTGACTTATATAGCGTCGAATTGTAAGATATATTCCTTGTAAAATTAACCAAAAGAACAACAGATTTATTGATAATGCTTTTTTAATTACTTCTCCAAAATAAATGATGACAGCCGCACTTGTCAGTATCATCAGTAGGGTAATAACATCCCAACAGTTTTTCTTATATAATTCTATAACCTTTATTTCTATCAGTATTGCCAGTATCCCTGTTCCTGCCACACATATTCCTACAATCAATATTAGCAATAACCAATATACCATTCCGGCTATAAAAGCATTTGGAATTTTTGTGCTAATCTGTGCCACAGATTGCCCGGCATCAATCGTCCAACCAATAAAAGTTTGTATGAATGACGCTGCATCATGGAAGAATGATTTACAATCGGAAAGGAGCACATCTGACTGTACTGCCTGAAAAAGAGTGGTTGTCAGCGAATACCATGCAAGAAGGAACAAGGTTGTTTGGAACATTACCGTTTTTGCTTTATACTGTCCTGCAAGTCGCTCTTTTTGTGTTTCGTATTTTGCTTTTGCATTCTGATAGGCTGTCCGGTCACAGGCTTCACATTTTTTATAGAGTACCGGCTTTTCTACCGGTATCTCTACGATTTTCTGATGTGTCCGGGCATAATCCCGTTGTTGTGTTAAGCATCGTATTTTATCTTGACATTCCCCTATCGTGACGTTTGCGCTTCGCAGCTTCTCTTTCTCGATCCGCAATGCTCTGTCTGCCAGCTTCAAGTCGTTCTTTAATGCTTGAATATTCCCGGCTCTGTTCTCTTTGTTTAATTTCTCGTTCAAGGTCAGAGATTCGTTGAGCTGCGTCTTCAGTTCCACGATAAGCTGGTCTTTCTGTTCCAACTCTTCTTGTATCTCCTCGGTCAAGAGCAGAAGTTCTTCCAACTGTTCGGCGTTCTTTGATTCTCTGGATTCGTTCATCTATATCACGTCCTTTCTCTATCTGCTGTTCCAGTTCAGCAATTCGGTGTTCTGTTTCAGTAATAAACTGTTTTCGCTGTTCAGTTTCTGTACCAATTTCTGCCATTGCTGATTTTCGTTTTCCAAAAGTTCTATCTTCGTTTTCTGTTCTTCCATCTTGGAAAGCAGTTCCTCGGTATTTGGCAAAATGTTGAGCAGCTCGGATAACTCGCTGTTTAATTTTTGCAATTTCTGATTCTGTTCCTGCATAAGAGAGAGTTGGGTGTCCCGGTTCTGCATTTCCAGAATCATTTCTGCCATTAGGTTCTGCTGTTCTTCGATTTGACCAATCATGGATTCCATTAAGGGTATAATTTCCCGGCTTTCTTCTAATGTCATTTAATCGCTCCTTCCATAATGATAATGCACCCGATACTTTTCCAAAGGTGTTTAGTATCTTTTGCAATAACGTGTTTTGTTGTTTTATGATTTGATTTTCCGCTACTTTCCACGAGCCTTTTATTTCCTGCCCGGCAAAAAACTTTTGTTCAATCTTTCTTGCGTCAGCTCCTTCATGGATGGTAGGAATCTGGAGTTTTCCCTGTTTTTCATAAGAACGATGATCAACTTGATTATGCAAAGGAAGATGTTCATTACATACCTTTGCCCACTCACTCCGCCACAGTTCACAATTTTTTGGATTGTTCCATCCAGTAGCATCGGTCAGCACCCGTTTCCATTGCAGGCGGTTTCTTGCTCCAATCTTCTGGATTCCGTTTTCGTCTAATACAGGGATACGGATTCCATGACGGTCAGGGTTTTTCTTATCCTGCCACCAGTTCGGATGGGATTCATCAATCACGATATTTCCGCTTTTATCTCTGACAAAACCCCAATCTTTGACTTCTTTCTTCCCCCAAGAATGATCCGGGTTAAAAGGGCGCATTGTCAGAAGCAGATGGACATGGGATTGCCATCCCCTTTGTCGTGGATACTCCAATCAGCGCACATTCCCTATCTACAAAAGTTTTTTGGATATAGTCGGTTGTATATTGAATTTGTTCCTGTCTGCTCCATTCTTTGGGGAGGGCAAATTCAAATGACCTGCCAAGTTGGGCATCTGCATTTTCAATCTTCAATACCTCATTCCATAACCTCTGTTTCTGAAATGTGATTTTGAATTTTTCTAAAGCAGCTTCTTTATCTTCTGACCTTTTGTATCGGACAGATTTTTGAAAGCGTTTTATATTTTCTTCTGGTACTATCTGCCATTCAGGAGGTGCGTTTTCACACATCATCAGCCGGGTGTAGACCACTTCTTTTTTAGAAGTGTAATAACTGATTCGCCCGGTTTCCTCGTTTTTCATCACATCCCCATTGAGATATGCGGAAGCGGAGATAACAGATTTCCCTTTACTTCGTCCGACTATTTTGACTGTGTAATGAAAAATCGCCATGTCTGGATTCCTCCTTTCTGCACATCCGGCATAGATTTCCGGCAACATTGCTTTCGGTTTTAGAAAAAGCAGTATTGCCGGAACGCCCTCTGCGTAAGAGTGCCCTGCGCATAGCAGCCTGCATGGAATGCGCCCCTCTGGCGAAGAGTGCCTCCTGTGGCATGAGCAGGTCTGGCTGAAAGCCCCGCCGACGGAACGAGCCCGGCAAGCGTGAACGAAGACCGGTTGCCACTTGTGGCAAACTTATTGGGACGACCTCTGGTTGTCCATAAGTGCGCCCTTCATGAAAAAGCAATGAAGGGAATGAAAAACTCATCCCCTGCCATTACACTTCCTCCATATCGGTATTGGTTTCTTTCTGCATTGCCTTTGAGAAAAATTTCCCGTTGGCTTCCTGCCTTTTCAGAAAACCAATCCGCTTTGGGATGTCTTCCTCCTCAATAGTCGCACCAAGAACGGATTCCACCGCACCGCCAATCTGACAGAGCCTATGGGTTCGTTTTTTACTTTCTTCGGCTTTCTTTCGTTTTAGAAGTTCTTTCTTCTGTGCTGCATATCGTTTTGCTTTTTCAAGGCTTTCCTGTTCCTTCTTTTCCATTTCAAGCATTCGTGCTTCATAACTTTTTGTTGATTTTGCCATTCTTACATTCTCCTTTCCTTCACAAACATAAGTTCTTGGTTGCGTATCAGAAGAAGCACATGGTATAATCTTCTTGCGTGTAGGTATATCATGGCTTCGGTCTGATAGAACCTTTGGCGGTTTCTTGGAAGCCGCCTTTTTAATTTGCCGCAGTTCTTGTTACGGCTTTTACATTTCCTCTATCCCTCAAATCACGACCTTCATTAGCTTCCATAAACATTTCCAGAATATCGGTTTTAATCAGGACTTTACGACCAACCTTTAATACCGGAAGTTTCTTCCATTCTACAAGCTGTCTTAAGGTGTTTCTGCCGATTCCCGTATAGTCGGCAGCTTCTTCGATGGATAATGCAATTTTTCTTTGCGTCATATAATCACCTCCTTATAAATTGCATTATGCAATTCCTGTGATGTAAGTATATCCTTTTCACATCTTTTTGTCAAGCGTTACGAAATGTTAAAAGCAAATATTGCATTGCATATTGCAATTTTGGAAAAACAATGCTATAATTCATACATACCGAAAAAGGAGGCAGTCAGCATGAAAGATAAAGAATTACGCAAGCTGATAGGCAGCAGAGTAAAACAGCGCCGTCTGGAATTGAATCTGACACAGCCTTATGTCGCAGAGAAGATGGGAGTTACCGCTTCTACAATCCTGCGTTATGAGAATGGTTCGATTGACAATACGAAAAAAATGGTGCTGGAAGGTCTTTCGGAAGCACTCCATGTATCTGTGGAATGGCTCAAAGGGGAAACAGATGAATATGAAACCGACATTACGGATAAGAGAGAATTACAGATTCGTGATGCGATGGGAGATATTCTGGAACAGTTACCGCTTGCCCTTACCAAAGAAGAAGATGCTTTTTCAAAAGATTTATTACTGCTGATGTTAAAACAATATGGTCTGTTTTTGGATTCCTTCCAGTTCGCCTGCAAAAACTTCAAGGGGAATGCTGGTCAGACGGATATTGCCAAAACAATAGGGTTTGAATCGAATGAGGAATATAATGAGATTATGTTCTTAAGGGAAATCACTCCTACCATCAATGCTCTTAATGAGATGGCAGACATTGTAAGGCTCTATTCCAAGAAACCAAAAACAGCAGAACAAAGGCTTGCAAATCTTTTATCAGAAGTCTTATACGAAGATTCCGAATCGGTATAGTAAGACAACCGGAGTTATGATATACTTACACGCACGAAGCATTTCATCAGTTCCGATTGTCTAATATCGAAAGGAGACATACGATTATGGCAAAAGGATCTGTAAGAAAAAAAGGAAAGAAATGGTACTACCGCTTCTATGTAGAGGACGCAAGCGGCAATCTTGTTCAGAAAGAATGCGTTGGAACAGAAAGCAAAAGTGAAACTGAAAAGCTGCTCCGTCAGGCAATGGATGATTATGAGAAAAAGAAATTTGTTGCCAAAGCGGAAAATCTCACAGTCGGACAACTTCTGGATGTGTGGGCAGAGGAGGAATTAAAAACAGGTACGCTCAGCAATGGTACTGTGGAGAATTACCTCGGAACAATCCGAAATATTAAGAAACATCCGCTGGCAGAACGGAAATTAAAAAATGTAACCTCTGAGCATTTGCAATCCTTCTTTGATTTGCTTTCCTTCGGGGGAGTTCATCCCGACGGAAAAGAGAGAAAGGGTTACAGCAAAGATTACATCCATTCTTTTTCCGCAGTCATGCAGCAGTCCTTCCGCTTTGCAGTATTTCCAAAGCAGTATATTACGTTCAATCCCATGCAGTATATTAAACTGCGGTATCAGACGGGAAGTGGATTTGTTTTCCGATGAGGATATGGACGGAAATGTCCAACCAATTTCACGAGAAGATTATGAAAGATTGCTTGCTTATCTGCAAAAAAAGAACCCAGCCGCAATACTTCCAATCCAGATAGCCTATTATGCCGGGCTTCGTATTGGAGAAGCCTGCGGTTTGGCGTGGCAGGACGTAAATCTGGAAGAACAATGCCTTACCATAAGACGTAGCATCCGATACGATGGCTCAAAGCGCAAATATATCATCGGACCAACCCAGCGGAAAAAAAGTAAGGGTTGTTGATTTTGGAGATATGGTTGCCTGGAACTTCCGACTACTTTGGGAACGGTATGCAGAAAGGTAGCAAAAGCATTAGAGGGATTTGAAGGCTTTCATTTCCACCAGTTACGTCACACCTATACAAGCAACCTTTTAGCAAATGGAGCTGCCCCAAAAGATGTGCAGGAATTGTTAGGACACTCAGATGTCAGTACCACAATGAACGTCTATGCTCACTCCACAAGAGATGCGAAACGAAAATCAGTTCGGCTTCTTGATAAAGTGGTAGGCAATGACTAAAAAATTTCCCTTATTTCCCTTGTGATTATCTCATAAGGGCAAAAATAAGGGAAACTACATATCACGACGTTGTGGTATTTTTTGAAAAGGTCCAGCACGGTGCCGGTGAACAGTCCCACCAGCAGGAAGGGAATCACAAAGCCGAGGGTGTACACCCCGATGAGCAAAAATCCCCGCTCGGGCGCGCTGGAGGCCATGAGCAGCACGCCGGACAGCGCCGGACCCACGCAGGGCGTCCAGGCAAAGCTGAAGGTAAAGCCGAGGAGCAGCGCGGTCAGGGGGTTCATGGCCAGCCGGTTGAGGGGCAGATGGAAGCGGTGTTCGCTGTCCATCGCGCTGCTGCGGCCAAAGATGCCCAGCTGGTACAGGCCGAACACCAGGATCAGCACGCCGCTGCACCGGGTGAACAGGGTGCGGTTGCCGCTGAAGAAGCGGCCCAGCGCCGTGAAGCCCATGCCGAGCAGGAAGAAGGCGAAGCTGATGCCCAGCACAAAGAACAGGGTGTTGACCAGCACGCGGCGACGCGGATAGCGGATGGTGCCGTCCGGCTGCACCGCCGCCGTTCCGCCGGCCAGATACCCGATATACAGCGGGATGAGGGGCAGCACGCAGGGGGAAAAGACGCTGAGCAGCCCCTGCAGGAAAACGGTCACCGCCGAGATGCCGACGGACAGATCAAATCCCATCTGTCAACTCCTGTTCCGCCGCAAAGAGCGGCTTGCCCGCAAAAAGACGGTCCTCGATATCGGCGATGGTCACACCGGCCAGACGGCGGCGGCAGCCGGCGTCGAGATCGGCATAGATCTCATCCATCACGCCGGCCATGCCGGCACAGATGGCGCAGTTGCGGTCGGCGGCGCCGCTGTGCCAGCCGGACTCCACAAAGGCGGTGTCCACGGCGGCCGCCACCCGGTCCAGCGTGAGCTCGGCGGGGGGAACCTGGGGGCAGAAACCGCCCTCACTTCCCTCCCGGGCGCCCACCAGGCCGGCCTTTTTCAGGCGGGCCATGACCTTGCGCACCCGCGCCGCGTTGGTACAGATGTTGTCGGCCAGCGCATCGCTGGAGAGCGTGCAGCCCTTGACGCTCAGATACACCAGCGCATGGACCGCCACGCTGAAATCGCTCTTCATGCCGTTCCTCCCGTTGCGTACCGGGAAGCGGCGTCACGCCCGGTTCCCGGCCAGATATTCCTCGATATAATGTGCGGCAACGGCACCGTCCGCGGCGGCTGTCAGGATCTGACGGACCGGTTTGCGGCGCACGTCGCCCACCGCGTAGACGCCGGGCAGCGATGTCCGGGTGGTCTCGTCGGCGATCAGGTAGCCCGCCTCGTCGGTTTCGAGCTGCCCGCGGAACAGAGCGGTCTCGGGCCGGCGCCCGACGGCGACAAACAGGCCGTCCACCGGCAGGGTGCTTTCCTCCCCCGTGACCTTGTTGCGCAGGACCAGGCCGGTGAGCCGGTCATCGCCCTGCAGCGCCTTGACCTCGGTGTTCCATACAATATTTACACCATTTTCCCGGAGCTTGTCAAGGTAAACGGCAGAGGCCCGCAGCGCGTCCCGCCGATGGATCAGCGTCACACGCCCGGCCAGCCGGGCCAGCGTCAGGGCATCGCCGACGGCGGTGTTGCCGCCGCCCACGATCGCCACTTCCCGCCCGCGGTAGAGCATCCCGTCGCAGGTGGCGCAGTAGCTCACCCCGCGGCCCCGCAGAGCCGCCTCGCCGGGGACGCCCAGTTCCCGGGCTTCGGCGCCGGTGGCCACCACCACCGTGCGCCCCAGGAAGGTGCCGCGGTCGGTCTCCACCCGCTTGGGGGACTCGGTCAGCGCAACCTCGCGGACTTCGGCCAGCACCGTCCGGGCGCCGAAGCGCTGGGCCTGGCGCTGCATCTTCTCGCCCAGTTCAAACCCGTCCACCCCGTCCTCAAAGCCGGGGTAATTCTCCACCGTGCCGGTGGTGGCCATCTGGCCGCCGGCGGAGAGCCGCTCCAGCACCAGGACCGACAGACCTGCCCGCGCCGCATAGAGCGCGGCCGTGTAGCCGCCGGGTCCCCCGCCGAGCACCAGTACATCAACCGCGTTGTTCATGGCTGCCTCCTTGTCTTACAGTACGCCGTTGGCCGACAGATATTCCCGGATGTCTGCCTGGGAACGCGGTCCCACAAAGGGCCGGCCCAGCAGGCGGCCGTCCTTGAACAGCAGCAGCGTGGGGATGGTGTTGACGCCGAACCGTGCGGCGACATCCGGCGCGTCGTCCACATTGACGCCGGCAACCCGGATGCGGCCGTCCAGCTCATCGGCCAGCGCTTCAACGGCCGGGGCGATCCGGCGGCAGTAGCCGCACCACGGCGCCCACAGATCCACGAGGGTCACACCGTTGGCGATGGTCTGGTCAAAATTGGCGGAAGTCAGAGGATTCTTATTCATAATACTTCTCCTTTATATATAAGGTAGGTGTTCGGATTTTTGCACCGTGTCGGTGCTAAACTGTAAATCTTTTTGTTTCAGATTACACTGTAATTATATAATTTACAGTTCATTTTGTCAACCCCCTTCTGCAAACTTTTTTTTCCGCAGCTAGTGTTTGCGTTGCGGGGCAAAAAAAAATACCCCGGCGGAACAACCGTCGGGGGTGCGGGCCGTCAGGGCTTTTTCTTGCCCGTCTGGTATTCTTTTTTGTACTTGCCGGGGGTCATGCCGACCTCGCGGCTGAAGAACCGGATGAAGTTCTGCACGTTGGAGTAGTGCAGCGTGTCGGCCACCTGGGCCACCGACATATCGGTGGTGAGCAGCAGTTCCTTGGCCATCTCGAGTTTCTGGGAAGCGACGAGGTCGGTGAAGTTGGTGTTGCGCTCGTTCTTGAGGACTTTCCAGATATAGCTGGCCGAATAGTTGAGCTTTTCGGCGCACTCGTTGAGGGTCAGGTCGCCGTTGGTCTGCTTGATGAGGGCGATCACGTTCTTGACCAGCTCGCTGGTATTGTCCCGCCGGAAATTGCCCAGCAGGTCCATGACCGGGACGGCGACCTCCTCCACGAGGAAGGTGCGCATCTTGTCGTTGCTGTAAATGCGGCTGATCTCGGCAAACAGGTTGTCGCTGTGGTTGGACAATACCTTGCTGACCGACAGGCCGGCGTTTTCAGCCACCATCAGCAGGGTGCTGACCAGACGCTGGAGATAGAACATCCGCTCATAGCCGCGCACGCCCTTTTCCTCCAGCCGTTCGAGAAAGACGCCGATGAGCCGCTCGGTCTCGCGCTTGTTGCAGGCCGTCATGGCGGCGATGATCTCGTTTTCCAGCAGGGTGTCATAGCCGTGCTCGGTGTGGTTGTCCTCGGCCGTCGTGTAGTAGGTCAGGTCCTGGCGCATCTCCTCCGACGCGGCGCCCCGGCTGCGCAGTGCCTCGCTGGCCTCGTGCCAGGCCGAGGCGATCTGCTCGGGGCTTGTGAAAACCCGGCTGACGCCCGCCACACACCGGCAGCCCATCCCGGCGCTGACCACCTTGGCCGCGCCCTTGTAGACGGTTTCGACGTTGTGGGCCAGCGTTTCCTCGTTCTCGGCGCCGGCCACCATGACCACCGTGGCATCCACGGCCACCGGACAGAAGAAGAGCCGGCGGCAGATTTCGGCGGGAAGGCGCTGGGCGACGGTCTGGGCGACCGCCTCACGCACCGACCCGGTCATCTGCTTTTCAAAGACAATGCTGAGCACGAGGAGCCGGTAGCAGGCAAAGGGCTGGATGCCGAACTCCTGCATCGTGCTGTGGATGGCCTCGAGGCTGGCCTCGCTGCGCAGGATGTGCAGCAGGAACTGCTGTTCGAGCTGGCGGCGCTGGGCCTGTACCAGCTTTTGCATATCCTTCTGGTTCTGGGCAGCGCGGGTCACGCTGGAGGTCAGATAGTCGAACTCGTCCTGGTTCTGTTCCCGCCGGCCAAACACATCGTAGGCCTGGTCGAGCAGTTCCCGGATGGGACGATAGAGGAAGGCGCTGTTCCACCGGCAGACCAGCAGCACGACGACCGTGGCCAGCAGGATGAGCACCGAGACCCAGAAGGCCGCGACGCTGGACCCGAGGTTCTGCTGTTCGTCGTAGGCGGCATAACAGGTGATGCCGTTGAAGTTGATGGCCTGGCCCTGCACAAGGTAGTTGCTGATGGTGCCGGGGATGCGCAGATGCCCGTCCGAGAGGTCGCCGGCATCGGCCAGCGCGTGGGCCAGCTCGGTGTCGGTGGTGGTGACGGTCTCGCCGTTCGCGTCGAGCAGCACCACGTCATAGCCCAGCGACTTCCACTCCCCTGCCAGCTCGGACAGGTATTCCATATCGAGATGGATCAGCAGCATTCCCACCAGGCCGTTCTTGGCCGAGGTGATCCGTGCCACGAGGCACTGCCCCGACACGTTCAGCCACAGGCTGGAGGTCTGGCGCGGCGCCGCACCGGTGCGGTTGACCCAGTAGAGGGTGGCGGTCTGGCTGGCCTGGTTGTCGATGAAGGTGCGGATTTCCTCCTGATTTTTCATCTGCTCGAGCGGGAAGGTGCCGTAGTTGCTCAGCACCCAGCCGTAGCGGAGATTGATGTATTCGTACCCGACCACATAGGAATCCATATAGGTCCCGCCCCGCAGCAGCTCCTGGGCATCCCGCAGGTCGCTGTACCGGCTGTACGGGATTTCCGAACAGCTTTCCATCCAGGTAAAGCTGGAATTTCGCAGGGCCGCCAGGTAATAGCTGCGCAGTCCGTCAAACACGCTTGTCATCCGCATCGAAGCGTTGCCGGCCACCTCGCCGAGTTTGGCGCGGCCGCGGGCGAACTCGCTGCGGTAGTACAGGATGCCGCACAGCAGGCCCACAATGAGCAGCGGGACTGCGACCAGCAGGACCAGACGGGTAAAGATCAGCGTCTCATACCGGCTGCGCTGTTTTTCCTTCGCGGTCTGACGGTTGGTAGGTTTCGGGAATTCCACTAGTCTCCTCCCTTGTCGCGGCGGAGTATCCGATCCGGCCGGACGCCCTGCCGCCGCGGGCAGTCCGGCGAAGGAACCGCGGCAGCTTTCGCGGTCCCATCCCTAGATCATACGAGTTTGCCCGGGGAAAATCAAGTCTCCCCCTCATGAAAGCTGCACCGTGGCGCCGCCGGGAATTTCGATCCGGTCGCCGTCCACCTCGATCCAGATGGACCGGGCCGCCGGGTTGTGAACGATGTCCGCCGCAACGGTGAACTGCAGACGGCGGGCGTCTTCCAGATAGTCCACAATCTCGATATTGGTCGCATACCAGGTATCTTCGCGGCCCGCCACCAGATCGCAGAACCGTTCCATCTGCTCCCAGTCGGCCTCGCAGGTAAATTCAAAGCTGTGTCCCCACACATACATCATGTACAGATACTGGGTCTTGAACAGCGCCGCAAACCGTTTTCCGTCCTCCAGCAGGTTGTGGGTGTGGTGGCAGGTGGCTTTCCATGTCATAAAATCGTGGGGCATCGCAAAGTCGTGGGTGTCGCCCACCACGCGGGCGTAGCGGATGCCCAGCGCGGGCAGCAGGGCGGCGATCTCCGGTGTCCAGCTGCCGTTGGGGTAGGCCAGCCCCCCCGCACCGGGTATCCCATGACGGATTCCAGCCCCTGGCGGTCCTCCAGAATCTGGCGGGCCACCTGATCCAGCGGGCTGCGGGCGATCGTGGGATGCAGGCAGGTGTGGCAGGCGACCTCGTGACCGCGGTACAGGTCCCGCCACTCGCTGGGCGGAACGCGGTCATCCAGCAGCAGCCCGGCATTGAGGTTGAAGGTGCCCCGCACGCCGTAGCGGTTGAACAGCTCGACCAGGCGGCGGTCCTCCACCCGGCCGTCATCAAAGCTCATTGTCAGGACCTTGTGGCGTCCGCCGGGGAAACAGATGTAGATATTCTTCAGTTTGGGCCATTCCATGATTGTCATTCTCCTTTCGCCGCAGCGCCCGCGGTTTTGGCAAGATACACGCAGGGTTTGCCTTCCCGGTCGGAGGTGAACACCACCCCGCTGCCGTCCGGCGTGAAGCAGGGATGCGGGTGGGCGTCCTGCGGGGTGCCGTGGATGGTCGTCCAGCTGGTGCCGTGGTAGCACAGCGGGATCTCCTTCTTGCGGGCAATGTCCACCAGATAGATGAAGTCGTTGCGGACTTCCTGGCCGCGGCCCTCGCCGGTCTGCAGATGGATGGGCGTTTCCTGGCCCTGGCAGTCGCCGACGAACCAGCGCCGCTGCCGGTCACAGATGAAGTGCGCATAGGGCAGGCAGGGCATGAAGAGCTCCTCCTCGAGGGTTTCGGGGCGCATCATCCGGATGGTCTCGGTGCTGCCGTCGTCCGCCTTGCGGTAGACGTAGGCCAGACGGTCGCCGGTGGGCATCCAGAACTCGTGGGTGATGATGACATCCTTGGGCTGGGGCCGGGCACAGCGGTACCGGCTGCCGTCGCTCTGGATCAGCCACAGACGGGCGTCGATCATGTCGTAGGGGCCCTCGTGGCAGAACAGGATGGTGTCGGGATCGCCGGGGCGCAGCTGCGCATGGCCGAACCAGCAGCGGTCCTCCACGACGATGTGGTGTTCGCCGGTCTGGGTGTCCAGATAGACGATATGGCACAGCGGCTTGGCGGCGCAGGTCAGCGGGAAGAATTCCCAGCCCTTCTTGCCGGTCAGGTCGGGCAGCGTGTCGCGGCGGGTCTCGGTCATGACGAGATAGCGGTTGTCATCGCTCATGCCCCAGTTGCCGCAGTCCCAGCCGTCCGGCGCGGCATACAGGCAGGTGCGCTGCAGAGTGGCCAGGTCCAGCTTCCAGACCTTGCGGTCCTGCTGGTAGTAGACGGACTTGTCATCCGCCGAGATCATCGCGCCGTAATCGTCGAGGGCGTCACCCTCGGTCAGCTGGACGGCATCGCCGGTGGCCAGTTCCATCAGGTAGAGGTTGCGCCGGCCGTTGATCTCGGCACAGTAGAGCAGCCGGGAACTGTCCGAGGTGACCATGCGGTTATAAAAGTACATATGATGGCTGGTGTGGTCGGGCGGCGTGAGCCGGGTGACCGGGCAGCCGGTGTAGGGATCGGGCGTTGTGACGGGCGTTTGATGAAGCAGATCTCCGATAGCCATTGTTTATTCCTCCTCAAAGGCAGCTTTCAGAACATCCAGGCGGGGATCGGTGCTTTGCAGCACCAGACGGGCAAAGGCGCGGGCAAAACGCAGGGCGCCGGCCTGCTGCAGGTGGGCGTCGTCGTGCTTGTCGCCGTGCCACAGGTAGAGGGATTTGGCGTGTTCGGCGCCGGTGGCCGTGACCGCGGCCGCCGTGGCGGCGCCCAGGTCCAGCCAGACCGCGCCGGCCTGCCGGGCAAACCGGGCCATCGCCTCGCGGTATTCGGGGAAGCTCGGGTGGCAGACACCGTTCTCATCGAAGATGCGCATCGCCACCGGAGAGACAAAAATGCAGGTTGCGCCGTGGCGCCGGGCCGCGTCGAGGTAGGGCTGCAGCGAGGCGCCAAACGCCTCGGGCGCCACATAGCGCTCGGCCTTTTCGCGGTAGGCATCGTTGTGGCCGAACTGGACCACCAGGTAGTCCCCGGGCCGCAGCGAGGCCTCAATATCCGCCAGGCGTCCCTCCTCCCGGAAGGAACGGCTGCTGCGGCCGGCCATCGCACAGTTGTCGATCGTCAGGTCGGGCAGATGGTAGCGGCGCTCCTGGGGGAAGGGGCAGCCGGGACGGGTATCCACCCGGCAGAGGTTGGCGCCGCGCAGGCAGCGCCAGAGCTGCTGGCCCCAGCCGGTCTGGGGGGCTTCGGCCTCGGTGTAGCTCTGAACCGTCGAGTCCGCGGCCAGATAGACCGTCGGCCTGGCCCGGAGCTGGGGCAGGACGTTGGCAAAGTCCATATCGCTTGCATAGTAGAAGGAGGGGTACCCCGGCTGGTTGTAGCAGTTGTTCTGCCAGGCCACGCCGCAGCGGTACTGCGGGTCGTGCATCAGGGTAAACAGCTTGTGGGGGGTAAGATCGGTGGAGGTGTAGATGCGGATTGCCGAATCATCCTCCAGGCGGAGCAGCAGTTCCTCGCGGAAATCGCCGAAGATGTCGGCCACCAGGCAGGGGTTGCCCTTGGTGCCGTTGTTGGTGGCGGTGCCGCTGGGCATCAGCATCGTGCCGTGGGTCAGGTCGTTGACCGCGCCGCACTTGGGGCCGTGCAGATAATCCCGGCCGTCGGTGACCTGGGTGGAGAGGTCCCCCGCCCAGTAGATCTTCATGTTGGTGCCGGGCGTTTCGAGGGGCAGGCGGTTGCCGCGGCAGTCGTAGACCTCCTTGACCCAGACCTGCAGGCCGCGGGTGGCGGGGTCGATCTTGCCGATCATGCAGCGGCCCAGATCTTCCTCGGCGTACTCGCCGAACCGGACTGCACCGGTCTCGGCATCGCGCAGTGCCCAGCCGTAGGGCGCATTTTCGGCCCCCTCAAAGACATTGAAGAGGTCAAGGCCCGGGCTGTCGGGGTCGATGTCGGCCAGGTGCATGGCATCGCCGTGGCCGAACTTGGCCGGGGTGCCGTCGGGCAGCGTTCCTTCGCTGGAATACAGCAGGCTGCCGTCATGGTCGATGACCGCGGCGCCGCAGACAATCTCCATGCAGCCGTCGCCGTCCACATCGCCGGTGGAAATGCTGTGGTTGCCCTGGCCGGCCAGCGCCCCGAACACCGGATCGCTGCCCCGCGCCAGGTGACAGCCCGCATCCCGGAAGGGGTTATCCATCGGCACAAAGCCGGAATCGACGCTCCACCGCTCCGAGAAATGGCCGTCACGGAAATCGTAGGCCACGAGGGTGGCGCGGGTATAGTAGCCGCGGCAGACAATCAGGCTGGGATGCTCGCCGTCCAGGTAGGCCACGCCGGAGTTGAACCGGTCCACCCGGTTGCAGGGCTCGATGCGGGGCAGCGCGTAGTCGCCCCACAGCAGGCCGTCGTCCACGCGGCCGAACTTGAAGGGAATGGTCTCGAGTTCGCGGCCGTCGCCGCCGAACATCGTCAGGTACTCGGGGCCGGAATAGATGAAGCCCTCGAACTTTTCCAGATGGTTGCGCTCGCTGCGGGAGGGGGCGTATTCCCGGATGAAATAGTCCGCCATCGCCTCGGCGTCCTGGCGGCTCAGCGGGTAGTCGTACCGCTGCGGGATGCCGAAACAGGCTTCCAGCGTGTCGGGCCAGCGGCCGGACCGGACCTCGGGATGATCCCGCCAGCCGGCAAAGACGTCGGCCAGGTGCAGCCGGTAGTCCTCGGCCGAGCAGACATAGTTGTCGCTGTGGGAATACCCGGCTTCCAGGTCGCTGCGGGGCATCGTGATGTAGCGCTGCCACAGCACCGTGCCGTCCGGCGCATAGCGGGTCATCCGGGTGCCGGGCGCGGTCTTGACCGCCATCTCGGCGCGGCCGTCCCCGTCAAAGTCATAGACCATGAACTGGGTGTAGTGGGCGCCGGCGCGGATGTTGGGGCCCATATCCAGCCGCCAGAGCAGCGTGCCGTCCAGCTTGCAGCAGTCAATCAGGCAGCGGCCGGTATAGCCCTTGATGGAGACATCCTGCGAGTTGTCGGGGTCCCATTTGACAAAGAATTCCATCTGGCCGTCGCCGTCCACATCGCCGACGCTCATATCGTTGGCATGGTAGACAAAGGGTTTGCCGTCGGGGGTGACGCCGCCTTCCGGTCTGTGGAGCGGCAGGTCATAGTAGCCGTCCGCCCAGACACTGACGGGATTGCAGGCGGTGCCCTTGTGCCCGGCATACACCGGCGCCACGGCATAGAGGTCCCCGGCCGTGCCGTCGGGGTCCAGGTAGTTGGTGCTGTCCGTCACATCGGCAAGGCGCACGCCGTTCTTGTACACGACAAAATCCGCGCCGGTCAGGCCGGTGGCGGAGTAGCCGTCCACCTCGGAGCGCAGCAGCCGCCAGCTCAGGAACACACCGGCGGAGGTTGCCACCGCGACCAGGCCGCGGTCCAGCGCTTCGAGCTGGGGATACAGCACCCGGGCCAGCGGGGTGGTCAGCACCGGGCTGAGTTCCAGCGTGGAGCCGGCCTCGTCCAGGGCCCGCAGCCGCAGATAATACGGGATATGCGTCGAGCGGACAAACCGGAACCGGCAGTCCCGGGTCTGGCCGGCCGTGCGGAAGCGGACGGTGTCGGACATCCGGTCGGACCATTCCAGAGCATAGCAGGCAGCCCCGGGGACCGGCTGCCAGCCCACGGTGGTCGAGCGGGCATCCTGGGCCAAAAGTGTGAGGTTCATCGAAAGATCCGCCTTTCTGTGCGTTTTTGTAAAAGAATGCCGCGCTGCGGCCGACAAAAAAGGCACCGCGAGAGTGCATCCGCGGTGCCTTTCCGGCCGATGCCGCAGGGGCGCGGCCTGATTCAGATAGGAATGAAATTACTTGTTGGTATCAGCAGCGTAGAGCTCGTTGACTTCCTCAACCAGCTGGGCACCGCCGCGATCCAGCCACTGCTGGGCAGCGTCATCCAGGCCGGCGTCGTCGATCTGGCCGCAGATGTACTGGGTGCGGGCGTCGTCGATGATCTGCTCGATATCGGTGCCGACTTCGGCGTTGGTGGCAGAGTTGGCGAGGTAGCCGAGCGCGGGGTTAAAGACGGCGTACTTCTCGTTGACTTCCTGGCAGGCCTCGGACTCGATCTGGCTCTCGGCCTTCTCGAGCGGATGAGACACGCTGGACATGTTGGGGATGTAGGCGACAGCCTGGTTCAGGCCGCAGTTGGGGGTCTGAGAAGCGTCGTAATCGGGGTTCAGGACGACATTGCCGTTCTCGTTCAGGTCATAGCTGATGCCCTCGATGCCGTAGTCGGCCAGTTCGAGCATCGGATCGTCGTTCATCTTGTCCAGGAAGGTCAGGCAGTTCTTCAGATCTTCCTCGGTCTTGGCGCCAGACTTGGTGATCAGGTAGAAGCCGTTGTAGCCGCTGGTGGCCAGGGTGCGGGGCTCACTGTTGGCATCCTTGGCGATGGGTCCGACCATCGTCATCGTGGCGGTGGTGGAGGGATCCACAACGCTCGCTACGTTGTTGCTGGTGAAGTAGTTCCAGATACGCTTGGCACCGTCCATGGTGTCCAGGAAGCAGCCGGCTTCGCCCTTCTTGCAGCCGTCCTCCCAGGTGGAGGTGTCGACGGTTGCCCAGTCGGGACGGACCAGACCGTCCTCATAGATCTTGCGCATCCACTGCAGGGCTTCCTTGTACTCGGCCGTCTGATGGACCGGGACCAGTTTGCCGTCCTGCTCGACCCACTCGTTGCCGCAGCCGAACCAGGTCTGGATCACGTCCAGAGGTCCGGTGTACTTGCACAGCTCGAGGCCGTAGGTGTCGTCCACGCCGTTGCCGTCCGGGTCATCGTAGGTGAAGGCGTACAGCATGTTGTAGACATCCTCGATGGTCTTGGGAGGCTCGGTGATGCCCACGGCTTCCGCCCAGTCGGTGCGGTAGGCCAGGCCGTAGCGGCCGATGGCACGGGTACGGGGGATGCCGATGATCTGTCCGTCAACGGTCAGGCCCTTCAGAACGTTCTCGTTGGCCTGGCTCAGGTTGGGGTAGCTCTCGCTGTCCTGCAGGTAGCTGCTCAGATCCCAGAACGCGCCCTTCTTGGCGGCGTCGACGATGTTGGCATCCAGCGCGCCGGAAGCGGTCAGGATCATCGGCATGTTGTCCTTGTCCATCAGGGTCAGGCCGAACTTGTCCTTGTAGGTATCGTTGGCCTCAAGACGCCATTCGACGGTGGTGTTGGTGTAATCCTCGTAGGCCTGGATGACCTTGTCGGAGTTGTCGTTGGCGAACTCGGTGCCGTAGAAGGTGGGGATCATAAAGGTGATGGTCGGGCGGCCGCTGGATTCCGAGGCGCCCTCGGCGGTAGCCGAAGCGGCGCTGGAAGAGGACGAGCTGCCGGAACCGCCGCAACCGGCCAGGGCAGTGACGGCCATCGCGACGCTCAGGGTCAGGGCGATTTGCTTTTTCATGAGTTGTTTTCCTCCTTTTTTTATAACACGCAGACTGCGTGATGAAACCGGATAACGGGGATCAGCCCTTCACGGAGCCGACCATGATGCCCTGGGTGAAGTACTTCTGAACGAAGGGGTAAATGCAGAGCATCGGGACCGTGGCCACGACGGTGGTGGCCATCTTGATGGATTTGGCGGGCGGCATACCGGCAGCGCCCCAGTCGAAGGTGCTGTCCTGAGTGATCTTGTTGGTCAGGAACACCATGCGGCGCAGCACGATGGTCATCAGTTCCATGTCGGGGTCGTTGATGTACATCATGGCGTTGAAGTAGGAGTTCCAGTGACCGACCGCGTAGAACAGCGCGACGGATGCCAGCACGGGGGTGGACAGCGGCAGGATGATGCGCACAAAGGTGATCAGGTCATTGGAACCGTCGATGATGGCGGCCTCCTCCAGTTCGTTGGGCAGTCCCTGGAAGTAGTTCTTGATGATGATCATATTGAATGCGCTCATGGCACCGGGCAGCCACAGGGCCCAGAAGGTGTTGCCGAGGTCCAGGATGTTCATGACCAGGATGTAGCTGGGCACCATGCCGCCGGAGAACAGCATGGTCACGATGACCATGTTGATGAAGCCGTTGCGGCCCTTGAGATAGCTGCGCGAAAGCGGGTAGGCCAGCGTGCAGGATACGAACATGTTGATCAGCGTACCCACGATGGTGACCAGGAAGGAGTTCTTGAGGCCGCGGAAAACCGAGCCGTCCTTGAGGATGTAGGAGTACGCATTGAGGGAGAATTCGTGAGGAATCAGGAAGAAGGGGCGCTCGGTCAGTTCCTGCTCGGTGGCGAAGGAACCGGCGATGACGTAGATAAAGGGCAGCACACAGAGCAGAGCAATGAGTGCAATCAGAACATAGAGCAGCACCTGCACCGCCTGATCGCCCGGCGAGCGCTTTTCCAGGGTACCCGTCGCACGGATGGCGTTGGGGTCCTGTTTCTGATGGATGATGCCAGACATGACAGTACCTCCTTGCGCTTAGTACAGGCCGGATTCACCGAACAGCTTGGCGATCTTGTTCGCGCCGACGACCATGACCATACTGACGATGGACTTGAACAGGCCGGCAGCCGTGGCAAGGGAATACTGTCCGTTGACGATGCCTTTGGTGTAGATGTAGGTGTCGAACACGTCGGAGACCGAGCGGTTCATGGCGTTCTGCATCAGGAAGATCTGTTCGTAGCCGGTGTTCAGCAGCGAGCCGACCTTCATGATGAGCATCAGGATGATGGTGCCGCGGATGGCGGGCAGCGTGACATGCCACATCAGCTGCCAGCGGCCGGCGCCGTCGATCTTGGCGGCTTCATACAGCTGGGTATCGACGCTGGAGAGGGCCGCGAGGTAGATGATCGTGCCGTAACCGGTCTCTTTCCAGAGGTTCTGACCGACGATCATCGTCGAGAAGAGCTTGGGATCGGACATGATGTCGGGGGCGTTCTGTTTGCCGAACACCTGGACCAGCATATGATAGGCGACACCGTCGGTGGTGGAGAAGAGCTGATAGGTCAGCGCCGCCACAATCACGATGGAGACGAAGTGCGGGATATACACCAGCGTCTGGGAAAAGCGCTTGAACCATTTGCAGCGCAGCTCGTTGAGCAGCAGTGCGAGGATGATCGGCGCCGGGAAGGCGAAGATCAGGTTGGCCAGCGAGATTGCCAGCGTGTTGCGCAGCAGACGCCAGAAATCCGGGCCGGTGAAGAGTTTTTCAAAGTACTTCAGTCCGGCGAAGGGGCTGCCGAACAGCGCCTGGATGGCGGTGTCGCCATTGTAGGGGCTGAAGTCCTCGAACGCCATGACCAGGCCTGCCATCGGCGTGTAGTTGAAAATGAGCATGTACAGGATGCCCGGGATCATCAGAATGTACAGCCAGTAATGCTGCATGAACGCTTTGCGCCAGGTGTTGTGCCCGAGCTGCGCATAAGCGCGTTTGTCCTGCTTGGTCCGAGCACCGGCCGCTTTACCTGCCGTCAGTGTTTTCGCCATTGAGGGTTCCTCCTTTTTGTTGTTCCCTGCTGTTTCCGCACCGCCGCAGCCGGCTTGGACGCCGCGGAAGAGGGACTCTGCGCAGGGCCGCCCGTCCGGACGGCTCCCTGCTGCCTTTAGTCAAATTTTACGGCACCCTTTTCGGTATTTCAACAATCAAATCCTCTCATCTTTTTGACTACATTTTTCGCGTATTTACGCAAAATTATTCTCATATTTCCGGCGAAATAATCCCAAACACTCCCGTGCATATTGTCAAGTGTTTCTGCGCGTAGTTGGATAGTTTTTATATAAACCGCCAACGGTATTTATGCAATGCGCTAAAGTGTCAAATTCTCTTCTCGGCCCGGAATTTCACACAATCTTCAAAAATGTGCAAAAGGAAACCGCCCCGCAGACAGCGGAGCGGAAGGGGCGTTTTCCGGCTGTCCGGGCAGCCGGGCACCAGGGGTTTTACCGGGTTGCGAGGTCCAGTTCCACCCCGCTGTGCAGCGGGCGGAGCTGCTCCCCCAGGATGGTCTGCATCCGCTCGAAGGCGGGCAGGCCGGTGCAGTGACCGGTGTAAAAGACCGTGTTGTGCCGCGCGAGTTCCCGGGCTGTCTCGTCGATGACATCCAGTTTCTCGCAGTCGTAGGGCTGTTTCTTCATCATATGGAATCCGCTGATCACGACGTCGGGGTCGCCGCCGAAGAGGTCGCGGTAGCGGTCCAGGATGTTCAGGATGCCGTTGTGGGCGCAGCCCGACACCAGCACCCGGTGTCCGTCCTGGCTGACCACCAGGCACTGCTCGTGGGAGAAATCGTCCTGCAGGGTCTGACCGTCCCGCCGGACCCGGAGTGAGAGATTGCTCTGGGGCCAGAACCGCCGGCCGGTGATGCCCGCGAACAGAAAGAGCTCCCCGTCGATGCGCAGATCGCCCCGGACCGGGCGGACCTGGGGCAGCGCCGTGATGGCCTTGTCGATGCCGATGTAGCGGTCGCCGTGGTAGAAATCGCCGTCGGCCCCCGCCTGGAGATAGATCGGCGCCCCGGGATTGAGGGCGGCAAAGCGGAGCAGACCGCCCGCGTGGTCGTAGTGGCCGTGGCTGAGCACGACGGTATCGACGCGGGTCAGATCAATGCCGAGCGCCTCCGCGTTGTCCGCGAAGGCGCCGGTGGAGCCGGTGTCCATCAGCAGCCTGTGGTCATGGGTCTCGAGATAGAGACTCAGGCCATGTTCGCAGGCGCAGCGGGGATCACCGGGGGTATTTTCGATCAAAGTCACAATACGCATGGATGGTACCTCCCTTCCCGGCCGGGACAGCTCGCCGCGGCCGGTCTGTTTGACTGTATTATAGCGGTTCCATCCAAAAAAGCAAAGAGGTTATTTCTGGCAGACCGTGAACGCCGCCACACTGCAGGGCGGCAGCACGGCCGTGAAGCCGGTTTCGGTCGGCGTGACGGCAAGCGGCGCCGGACGGACAGCCTCGGGGCGGTCAAAGGTGTTGTGGTCGAACGGCGCACCGGCCAGGACCCGGGCCGTGACGCCGGCGGCATGGATGCCGCCCAGCAGGCAGTTGACCGGCACGGGCTCGGTGTCGTTGAGGTTGGCGGCGGTGACCAGCACGGTGCCGTCCGACTGTTCGCTGGCCGAGACATGCAGTTCGGGGACCTGCTCCTCGTCGCGGCGCAGCATCCGGGTTTCGGCATAGCTTTCCAGCTGGCGGGCACCCTGATGCCCGCTGTACATCGCAAAGACATGGCTGGTGGGCGTCAGGACCACCTTGTCGCCCTCGGTCAGCAGCATTGCCTGCAGCACATTGACGAGCTGCGCGATGTTTGCCATGACGACGGTATCGCAATGGTTGTTGAAGATGTTCAGGTTGACCGCCGCCACCAGGGCGTCCCGCATCGTGTTCTGCTGGTAGAGGAACCCGGGGTTGGTTCCCGGCTCGACATCGTACCAGGTGCCCCACTCGTCGACGCACAGACCGATGGGCCGGCCCTTGGCAAAGCGGCGGATAATGCGGCTGTGGTTTTCCACCAGTTCCTCCATCCGCAGCGTCTTGTGCAGCGTGGTGTAGTAGGCGTCGCGGTCAAAGTCGGTGGCGCTGCCCTTGTGCTGCCAGTCCGGGCCGGGGACGGTGTAGTAGTGCAGGCTGACGGCGTCGATACACTGGCCGGCGCGCTCCACCACGGTGCGGGTCCAGTGGTAGTCGTCCACATTGGCGCCCGAGGCGATCTTGTAGGGCACAAGGCCGGCATCGTAGGAGCGCAGATAGGTCGCATACTGGCGGCAGAGGTCGGCGTAGTATTCGGCGCGCATCGTGCCGCCGCAGCCCCAGGCCTCGTTGCCGATGCCCCAGTACCGCACACCGAAGGGCGCTTCGCGGCCGTTGCGGCGACGCAGGTCCGCCATCGGCGAGACGCCGGGCATATTGCAGTATTCCACCCAGTCGGAGAACTCCTGCACGGTGCCGCTGCCCACATTGCCGGACAGGTAGGCTTCGCAGCCGAGCTGTTCGCAGAGGCTGAGGAACTCGTGGGTGCCGAAGGCGTTGTTCTCGGTCACGCCGCCCCAGTTGGTGTTGATGATGGTCTTGCGCTCGCTGCGGGGGCCGATGCCGTCCCGCCAGTGGTAGGTATCGGCAAAGCAGCCGCCCGGCCAGCGCAGCACCGGGATGTGCAGCGTTTTCAGCGCCTGCAGGACGGCGGGGCGCAGCGCGCCGTCCTGGTCAGCGATACCGCCGTAGATGCAGCGGCCCAGATGTTCGGAAAACTGTCCGTAGATCGTTTTGCGGATCGTGCCCGCCGAGCGTGCGGCGTTGACAATCAGATAGGACATGACGGTGCCCCCTTCAGCGTTGGATCATCCGGGTGGCGAACGGGGCCAGTTCAGCCCGCACATCGCCCTCCGGTGTGTGGATGACGGTGGTCTGTGCTTGTTCGGTGTTGTTGATGACCACAAGGCGGCGGGCAGCCGGGAACCAGGCACATTCGCAGGCCGCATTGTCGGTCAGGTACGGGACACGGCTGCTGTCGGTCCCGGTGGCCCAGAGCATCAGGTTGAGCAGCATCCGGGCGTTTTCGGGGCTGTAGGCAAAGCCGGCCAGATATATGCCACGGCCGCGGCCGAAGGTGTGGGTGGCAATGGCCGGGCAGCCGTCCTGTTCTGCCAGGACGCGGGTCTCGCCGTCCGTCAGGTAAAGGTGGTCGCGGGTGCAGAGGGTGGCGCCCTCGGGGATCAGGCCCTCCACGAGGTCGGCCTGCACGGGCCAGCGGCCGTGACAGACACGGGCGCCGGTGTCCTCGTCCACGCCGAGGGCGCGGGCCATCCGGAAATAGTCTCCCCAGCCCGGCACGGCGGTGGGCTCATTGACGCCGATCAGCACGCCGCCCTGGGCCACCCAGGCGCTGAGCGCCGTGACCAGCGCGGCATCCTGCCAGGCATCGCCGCCGCTCCAGGCCGTGCCGGCGCGGCCGGCGTTGATGACCACATCGACGCCTTCCAGCTTGCCGGCCTTGACATCCTCAAAGCTCAGGAAGCGGGTCTCGACCGGCAGGCCGGAGAGCGCCTCGTTGATGTGGATGAGGTCGTGCATGTAGGTTTCATGGAAATGGCCGGAGAGCGTCCAGGGGCGCAGTCCGCCCCAGCTGTGCAGCACCGCCACGGTCAGCGGCATCGTGTAGACCTCGCCGGCGGCGTGCAGATCCCGCACCTCGCGGAACTCATCGGCCAGATCGGCGATATACTGGACAAAATCCGGGAAATCCTTCACCAGGTGCAGGTAGCCGCCCAGCCCGATGCGGTCAATCGGGGCACGCAGCAGGGCGCGGCGGACATGGTTCCAGTACGCGCGGGCATCGCGGGTGGGATCGCCGCCCTCGGTGAAGGTCGGCGCACCGCCCAGCCCCACCGGGAAGAGGTAGGGGTGCAGGCGCAGTTCATGGACCTGGGCGGGCACACCGGAGCACATCCGCACTTCATAGCCCGAGAACACGCATTTGATGATGCCGTCAAACCCGATGGACGGGAAATAGGGGCCGTAAGGCTCGACACCGATCCAGCTGTCGTCGTAAAAGACATATGCCTTTTTGCCGTACTGATGGACCAGGTCCACCAGCGTGCGGCCGTAGGAGGCCACAAACCGCTGGGTGAACGCCATGTAATCCCGCTTGTGGGCCGTGGGCGGCTGGTGGGTGACCTGGAAGTTGCCCTTGTTGATGAAGTCCTCCGCCGTGAGCTCGTAGCCGTACTCGGCCGCGAAATCCGCCAGCGCCTGCTCCGACACCGTGAAGTCATAGCTGCCCCAGTCGGTGAAGAGGCTGCGGTTGCGCTCGTCGGAGCCCCAGATCCAGACAAAGTTGTAGAACAGGCTCGTGAACCGGACCACCGTCGTGTGGGGGTGGGTTTCGCACCAGTTGCGCAGCCAGTCGGTCAGGAAGGCGCGGGCTTCGGGGCGGCGGGGATCAATGGGCATCAGGTGTTCCTTGTCCCAGTGGTTGGTCAGATGGTTGTACATCGAGATCTCTTCCCAGATCCGATAGGCCAGGAAGCTGACCGTATAGCTGTGGTAGGGCGTGGGATGGTCCACGACGACGCAGCCGGTGCCGGGCTGCCAGTGCCAGGCGCCGGCGTCCAGCAGCGTGCCCTCGGTGCGGTCCCAGACCTGCCAGTACCGGCGGGCGGTCTCGCCGTCATTGACGCGGAACTGCTCGTCAAAGAAATCCGCGAGCAGCGCGACCGACAGCGGCCCCTCCCCTGCCAGGCAGGGCCGGGTGGTCAGGAAGGTCTGCTGCAGGCAGTCGGGATGTTCGCGGGCCCACTCGTTGTGGTCCCGGATCAGGCAGATCGTCGAGTAGATCGAATAGCCGGCATCGAGAATCTCGTCGGACAGTTCGGTGCCGTCGCTGTCGCGGATGACATCGGCGCCCCAGCGGTCGGCCAGTTCCAGGGTCAGCGCCTCGCATCCGGCTTCGCCGGGCAGCGTGAACCCGCCTTTCTTGGTTTGTTTCATCGCAATTCCAACCTTTCTCCTTCAAATCTGCACACGGCGGCAGATGGCCGCCCCCTGCGCCCGGGTCAGGACCCCGTTCAGGTCCGCGCCGGCGTCAATCCAGCCGGCCTGTACGGCCTGGTCGGCGACGGCCCCGGCGGGCAGCGGCCGCCGGGCCGCATAGCCGGGGCGCAGCACCTCCAGGAACTCCGCGAGCGTCACGGACTGCCCGGGATGCAGGCAGCCGTCGGCGGTCCAGTGTTCGGGGATCAGCCCGCTCTGCACCGCGCTCTGGACCGCTCCGGCAAAGGGAGCCTGGCCCACCACATCGGCAAAGGGGCTTTTATAGCCGTTGACCGGGAACAGTTTGAGCGTGGCCGTGATCTGGCACAGCGCGTCCGCCCGGGTCAGCGGGGCATCGGGCTGCTGCGTCTCATACACGGCAAAGGGTGTTTCCCCGGTGGGCGCGGCGTCAGCGGGCGGCGTCAGCGGGAGCATCGGGCCGGACGGTTCGCGGACCGGAACGGCCGGAGCCGGACGCCCCGCCAGCGCGCAGAGCCGCCCGGCCACAAAGGCTGCAAAGCGGCAGGCGCCGAAATCGTTGGTGTGGGTGTAGTCGCCGGGATAGAACCACCGCTTGGAGCGCTCCCGGCCCTCGGCACAGATGCCTTCCATCGCATAGCCGTGCAGGTCGATCACCGGGACCTGTTCCTGCCGGCCCAGATCAAAGACCGCGGCCGCATATTCGGCCAGCAGGTCGTTGTACCGGCCGTCGGCGGTCCAGGTGTTGCGCGCCAGCGGCGTGACCAGGACGGGCTGTGCGCCCCTGGTCCGGATGGCCCGCAGATAGCCGCGCAGCCGTTCGGTGTAGCCGCCCCGGGCAGCGAGATGCGGGAGCTTCTGGTCATTGTGGCCGAACTGCAGCAGGCAGAAGTCCCCCGCCCGCAGCCGCGGTTCGACAATGGCCCAGTGGCCGCCCTCGGTAAAACTCTCGGTCGTCAGGCCGGAGTGGGCATGGTTGGAAACGCACCAGTCCCCCGGCAGGAACCGGCCGAGCATCTGGCCCCAGCCCGCATAGCTGGAGCCGGGGGCATAGGGCAGGCCCGCGCACTGGTCGGTGACGGTGGAGTCCCCCATCAGGAACACCCGCGGCATCGCAGCGGGCTGCAGGCACACCGCCTGCAGGTCTGCCCCCGTCACGGCCAGATCGGCCGCCGCATTGAGGGCGGGCTGTGTCTCGCCGTCCGGCACAAGCGGCGTCACATCGAGCGGGAAGCGCAGTTCCCGCACCTGGCCTTCTGTCAGGGTGCCCTGCCACATCAGGCGGCGGCGTCCCGCAAAGACCCGGACCGGTCCGCCCCGGCCGCACAGCCGCAGCGAAACCTGATAGGTCCCCTCGCCCGGCAGGTCGGCCCGGAACCAGACCGGCAGTTCCCGTCCCGCCAGGTCGGCGGCGGGCAGGCAGGGGGCGGGGCTGGCCGCAACACCCCGGGGCCCGGCCGCAAAGCCCGCGCACCAGCCGCCGTACCACCACATCGGCTGCCAGTTGGCGGCCATCTGGGGGGTGTGCAGCCGCGGGGCATCCTGCAAGGCGGCGGCGTCCACAAATCCGGCTCCGGTGCTGCGGCGGTAGGACACCGCCGAACCGGGCACGGTGAAATCAAAGACCGTCTGCATCTTACAGGGCCCCGTCACTGCGCATCTTGTCGTAGTTCAGCACGCCGGACAGGAAGGCCAGCGCCAGGCCCTGGCCCCAGCCCTGAATCCAGTCACGGCTGATGCCGCGGTAGCCCTCGCGGTCCTTCATGACGGCCGTGCCGCCCGAGACATGGAGCACCCGGCCATCCTCGCTGATGTTCTGCAGGATGCCGCCGATGGACTTATTGATATACTTGATGTGCAGCGGGTTGCCCTTGGCGATCATGGCCGCCGCAATGCCCGCCGAGGCGCTGATCTCCTCGTAGGATTCGGGGTCGTCCACGATGGTGCGCCACAGGCCGTTTTCGGTCTGGAGCAGCTTGAGGGCGGCCAGCTGGTCGTTGAGGCTGCCCACCACGTCGAGGAATTTGGGATAGAGGTAGCACTCCGGCAGGCGCAGCCCCACCTGGGACATCGTGTAGGCGGCCCAGGCGTTGGCGCGGCCCCAGAAGATGCCCGACATATGATCGCCGGTCAGGTTGTTGTAGCCGTGATAGTACAGCCCCGTGGCCGGGTCCTGCAGGTATTTGATATGCCAGTAATACTGGTTCAGCGCGTCGTCGATGAGGGCGGCGTCCTTGAGCAGCACGCCCATCCGCAGCAGGAAGAAGGCAGCCATGAACAGCGTGTCGGCCCAGGCCTGCTCGGGGAAATCGTTGTTGACCGAGACGGTGTGCTGCAATACCCGGTCACCGAACCGCAGGGCCTTGTTTTCCAGATAGTCCACCTTGCTCTTGGCGATGTTCAGGTACCGCTCGTCGCCGGTGTGCTCATACAGCGTGATGAGGCAATGTCCCATCGAGCAGGTGTTGACGGTCCACTCGGGCAGGCCCAGCTCGATGTATTCGTCCACACGGTCCTGCACGAGTTTGAGGTACTCCTGCTTGCCGGTGACCTCGTAGGCCTCGCAGATGCCGTAATAGGCCACACCGCAGGGCCAGTCCCAGGTCATGTCCATCCGCATCGTGCGCGCCACCACGGCGTCGATGGTCTGTTCGATCTGTGCTTTGTCAAAAATCAATCCTGCCATCTGATCATCTCTCCTTTTTGCAATCCGGCCCCGCGGGCTCCTTCGACAGTTGCTTTTATTATGCACGCCGTCCCGGGCATCGTCTTGGCCTTTTCAGACGATTTCTGTGCAATTTCGATCATTTATAAATTGGGGCGTGGGGCGTTTTCTCCATGATTCAGGACGATTCTTCCATGTATTCCGGGCAGACTTGTCCGTTTCGCACAAATTATGCACTTTTGGTTTGTATGAACTGCACATAAATCGCCGTTTTTGGCAAAGAAGGGTGGTTTTTTCGGCGGACAGGGCGTATAATGGGGCCATTCTATCCGGAAGGAGAATCCGCCATGTCCCGGCCGCCGCGCACCGTCATTGAGTACCGCAACTATGAACTGCCCGCCGATTTTCCGATCCAGATGCTCAGCGGTGAGAACTGGCGCATCTCGGACGTGCCGTCCGGCGTGCTGCATTTCCACAACTGCCTGGAGATCGGCCTGTGTGAGAGTGACGGCGGATTCCTGGGGTTCCGCGGGGAGCAGCGGGCCTTCCGGGCGGGGGATGTGACGATCATTTCCGGCGATGTACCGCACACGACCTGGTCGGACCCCGGCACCGCGAGCAAGTGGAGTTATCTGCATCTGGACCCGTTCGAGCTGGTGCGGCCGCTCTTTCCGGCCGAGGCGCTGCCCAACGGCGAGCTGCTGCAGCAGGCCGTGCAGGGGCATTATTACATCCTTTCGCCGCAGGAATATCCGGCGGTGCAGTCGCTGGTCCGGTCCATGCTGGCCGAGATGCAGCAGCGCCAGATGGACTATGCGATCAGCGTGCGGGGGCTGTTCGTGGCGCTGGGCGTTGAGCTGATGCGGATCACCGCCCGGCGCGAGAGTGCCCGGCTGGCCGCGACGATCCCGGTGGCCCCGGCGCTGGAATACATCAACCGGCACTATATGGAGGATTTCCCCATCGAGACACTGGCCCGGCTGTGCGGCATGAGCCAGTCGCATTTCCGGCGGGTGTTCCGGGAACTGCTGTCGGTGGGGCCGCTGGAACACCTCAACCGCACCCGCATCCTCAAGGCCTGTTCGCTGATGCGGATGAGTGAGGATTCCATCCTGTCCATCTCGGGGCAGGTGGGGTTCCAGTCGCTGTCCAGCTTCAACCGGCATTTCCTGGCCGAGATGGGCACCACGCCCAGCCAGTGGCGCAGTGCGGCCGGCAACAATCCCAAGACTTCCATTCTCAAATACCGCGGCTGGATGACGCCGCCCAAGGACTGAGTCCGGGAGGGACCATGATGCAGGAGTATTGGATCACCGAATACGGCGCCGTCGCGGACGGCGTGACCAACTGTGCCGCCGCCATCCAGGCCGCGGTGGATGCCGCCGCACAGGCGGGCGGAGGCCGGGTCATGGTGCCGGCGGGGCGGTTTCTCAGCGGCAGCGTGATGCTGCGCTCCCATGTGGAGCTGCATCTGTGCAGCGGCGCGGTGCTGCAGTCCAGCCTGCGGCCCGAGGACATCCGCCCGTTCCGCCATGCCGACGCCGACGACGCGATGGACGGCTGGAACGGCGGCTTTTTTCTGGGGGCCTGCGGCGGGCAGGACATCACGATCTCGGGCAGCGGCGTCATTGACGGGCAGGGGCGCCGGGTATTTTTTGACCGCAACGAGGACAACGGGTTCGGGGAATGTCCCAAGGCCGCGGCGGCGTTCCGCCCGCGGATGATCCTGCTGGAGGACATCACCGACCTGACGATCCGGGACGTGACGCTGCGGGATGCGGCTTTCTGGACGCTGCACATGGCGGGATGCCGCCGCGTGCGCATCCGGGACATCCGCATTCTCAACGACGACCGGGGCGCCAACAACGACGGCATTGACCCGGACTGCTGCCAGGATGTGATCATCAGCGGCTGTCTGATCCACACCGGCGACGATGCGATCGTCGTCAAGGCGACCGGGCCGATGACCCGCCGGTACGGGCCCTGCTGCAACGTGACCATCACGAACTGCGTGCTGCACTCCCGGGATTCCGCGCTGAAGATCGGCACCGAGACCTGCGGCGACATCCGCAACATCACCTTCGGGGACTGTCTGGTGAAGGACTGTTCCCGGGCCGTCGGCATCTGGGTGCGGGACGGCGGCACCGTCGAGAACATCCAGGTCCACCATCTGGTCGGGGCCGTGCGGCGGTATGCCGACCGCTATTCGGTGCCGGGGGCCCCGGGCTGGTGGGGCAAGGGCGAAGCGCTCTTTGTCAACGCGACCCGGCGGGCCGGGCAGGACAACTTTCCCGGTGTGATCCGCAATGTCAGCTTTGACCACATCACGATGAAGGCGGAGAGCTGCCTGTTCTTTGCGGGGGAATCCTACGCCCCGCTGTACAACATCCGGGCCGAGGCGGTGGACCTGACGCTCTGCCGCCAGGGCACCCAGCCCGGCGGGCTGTTTGACGAACAGCCGTCGGCGCGGCATCTGTACCCCCATGAGATTCCGGCACTGTATGCGCGCTGTGTGCAAGGGCTGCGGGTGCGGGACTGCCGGGTGCGGTCGGGCGGACCGGGCGACTGGAGCGGCCGTCCGGCGCTGCTGGAGGACTGTCCCGGCGCCGTCGTCGAACTGGATGCCGAGTGAAAGGAGTCTGCCATGGAGGAAGCCACCCAGCCCAAGGTCTGCCGCTGTCTGCTGCGGGACATGACCGGGGAGAATGACTATCTGCGGAGTGTGGAGCGGTACCGCGCCACGATGCCGCGCCGTCTGCGCACCCCCGACGCGCTGTACGAGACGCGGCTTGCCTGCTGCCGGGACTGCGAGGCGCTGCAAAACGGCACCTGCATGCAGTGCGGCTGCTATGTGGAGATGCGCGCCGCCCGCAGCGACATGCACTGTCCGCTGACGGAGCCGCGCTGTAAACAAAACGGCACGCCGGAAAAGCCTTCTGCGCTTTCCGGCGTGCCGTATTTTTGATGGAAGGGCGCACCTTCCCAGACCCTCGCCGGTCATGCCGAACAGCGGGGGTCCGGGGCAGGCGGATCAGTCCCTGCCGCAGGCGTGCAGGAACTCTTCGACGGTCAGGAAGACGCCCTCGTACCCCAGACGGGTACAGAGCTGCGTGACGTGGGGCGGGTCCAGACGGGCGGCCTGCAATGCCTCAGCGTCCGAAAAGACGCGGCGCGGCGTGCCTTCGGCCACCACGCGGCCCTGGGCCATGACGATGACCCGCTCAAAACATTCGGCCACAAAATCCATATCGTGCAAAATGGCCAGCACCAGCTTGCCGCGCTGCGACAGGGTGCGGACAATCTCGGCGATGCGGCGGCGGCCGCGCACATCCTGGGCGATGGTCGGCTCATCCAGGATCAGCACATCGGGGTCCATGGCCAGCACCGAGGCGATGGCCACCATCTTGCGCTCATAGAGTTCGAGGTCGTAGGGGTTGCGGTCCTCCAGGCCGGCCAGGCCGGTCATGGCGAGTGCTTCGCGGGACTTTTCCCGGGCGGTCTTTTCGTCCATGCCGATGTTCAGCGGGCCGAACATGACCTCGTCGAGGACGTTGTAGCGGAAGATCTGGTCGTCGGGGTTCTGGAACACATAACCGACCTGGGCGGCCAGCGATGCGACGGTGCGCCCGGCGATGTCCTCGCCGCGGAACCGAATGACGCCGCCTTCGGGCCGGAGCAGGCCCTTGAGCAGCTTGACAAGCGTCGTTTTGCCGGCGCCGTTCTGGCCGATGATGGCGGTGGGACGGGCGTCCAGCGTCAGGCTGATTTCATGGAGCACCGGCGTGCCGGGCCGGTAGGAGAAGCGCAGCTTTTCGATCTCAAAGAGAACGGGGCGGGTCTCCACGGGGACGGCGGGCGGCGGCTGGATGGACTCGACGCGGTGCAGGCGGCCGGCGGCCTCCTCGGCCGTGACGGGATAGCTTCCGTCCGGCAGGGCGGCGCCCAGCGCACGGCAGATCCGCGTGAATGCCGGGGGCTGCACCCCCAGCTCCTCGAGGTCGGTGCGGGAGAAGATCTTCTGCGGGGTATCAAAGGCGATCTGCCGGCCCTTGTGCAGCAGCAGGATGCGGTCGCAGTAGGCGGCAATCTTCTCGATCTTCTGCTCAATCATCAGGATGGTGATGCCGCTGCGGGCCAGCTTGTCCACGGTGCGGAACACTTCCTCGCTGCCCTGCGGGTCCAGCTGGGAGGTGGGTTCGTCCAGCACCAGGATGTCGGGGTTCATGACCAGCACGCTGGCGATGGCCACGCGCTGCATCTGGCCGCCCGAAAGGTCAAAGGGGTTGCGGTCGCGGTACTGCCAGATGTCCAGCAGTTTGAGGGCTTCCTCGGCGCGGCGGTGCATCTCCTCCCGGGGGACGCCCAGGTTCTGCATTCCGAAGGCAACTTCCTCATAGACGTTGTCCTTGGCGCCGGAAAGCTGGTTGAAGGGGTTCTGAAAGACAAGGCCCACCTTGCAGCACAGTTCCGAGATGGGGGTGGTCTCGGCGGGCAGGTCCTCGATCAGGACACGGCCGCCATAGGCGCCCTTGTAGAACTGGGGCACCAGACCGATCAGGGCCTGGCTCAGGGTGCTTTTGCCCGCGCCGTTCTCACCGACAATGCCGATGAACTCGCCCTTCTCGACCGTGAAGCTCAGCCCGTCCAGGGCCAGCGACTCGGTGTTGGGGTAGCGGTATTTGAGGTTTTCCACAGCAATCACAGGCATTGGACAATCCTCCACAGCAGTGCGGCCGCAATCATGGCAAGCAGCACGACAGTGATGGGGGTATCCCCGCGGTGCGGCGTGCGGTCGGCAAGGTAAGTTTTTTTCTGTTTGGCGGCAAATCCGCGCACTTCCAGCGCCACCGCGCGTTCCCGGGTGTTGATGAGCGAGCTCATGACCACCGGCGAGATCAGCGGCAGGAAGGCCTTGGCGCGGGTCAGCAGACTGCCCTCGGTTTCCAGGCCGCGGCTGCGCTGGGCATCGGTGATGGTGTTCATCGTGCCGGTCATCTGGGGCACGATCTGGAACACCGAGGTGATGATGTAGCCCATCCGGCGGGAGAAACCGCGCTTTTCCAGTTCCTCGACCAGCTCGGAGGGCTTGGCCGAGAGCACCAGAATCGCAAAGGAGAGCAGCATGTTCAAAACGTTGCAGCCGATGTGCAGCGCATACAGCAGACCCTCGCGGTAAAAGTGCAGCGGTCCGATGCTGAACAGGATGTTGCGGTTGCTCTGGTTGAACAGGCCATGGATCAGAAAGATGGTGATCAGGATCGTGAAGGAGAAGGCTATCAGCGGAACCACCCGCTTGAGCAGCCTGCCGCTGGCCAGCACCGCCAGACTGAGGGCGATGAAGATGGCAAAAAAGGACAGCTTGCCCACCAGCAGCGGCACACTGATGGCCGTGGCAATGTACGCCAGCTTGGTAAAGGGATGAACCTTGCACAGCCAGCTGCCGTTATCCACATAAAGACTGATACTTTTCATAGCTTACTCGAGGTGTTCGATCTTGGCGTTGGCGTCGTAGAGGGCCGTCAGTTTGCGGGGCAGGCCCTTGAGGACAAAGTAGACAACGATGAGGGTGATGATCTTGTCGGGAACATCGACGACGATCTCATCCAGGAAGGAGCCCAGCAGGGTGGAAAGGCCGGCGGCCTGGGTGGCGGCGAACACCATATCGCCCCAGACATTGCCGGTGGTGCCGCCCCAGAAGATGACGTTGAGCGGGGTGGAGATCAGCACGGCCACAAAGCCGGCCACGCAGGCGGTGATGAGCGCCTTGGGGAAGGACTTCATGAAGCCCAGGCGCGCCATGATGCCGGCGGCCAGGCCGATGCCCAGGCTGGTCAGCGCATAGATCAGCGTGATGTTGTCGCCGGCGGTCAACCCGTAAATCAGGTTGTTGGCCGCGCCGCAGATGCCGCCGATGATGGGGCCGCCCAGGCAGCCGCCGATGCAGGTGCCGATGGAATCCAGCCAGAGGGGCAGTTTGAGCAGGCTGGCGAACATCTTGCCCAGATAGTTGATGCCGATGCAGGCCGGGATCAGAACGATCGTTGCCGCATCAAATTTGGTCTTGAACAGATTCACGGGATATTCCTCCTTTATATTCTTCCGGTTCAGGCCCGGGAAGATCCTTGATGAAACACATCCAGCGCATCGAGCGCCGTGCAGATTTCCAGATGCTCACCGGCGGCAGCCGCCTGCTCGCCGTTCTGGTAGCGGCCCACGCTCTCGGCGACGTTCTTGTGGAAGCCCGCCACCACGTTGAGGATGGACGCACAGCGCACGCCCCGCAGCCGGCCCACGACCAGCATGGTCGCGGTCTCCATGTCGGAGGCGATGACGCCGCGGCGGGACCAGGTCTCGTACAGGGCGGGGTTGTCGTCGCGGTACATGCAGTCATGGCTGCGCGCAATGCCGATCTGATAAGGTGCCTGCTGCCGCCGGGCCGCCGTGCGGCAGGCGTTGAGCAGGTCCAGGTCGGGCACGGCGGGGTATTCGGCGGGCAGATACCCCGCCGAGGTGCCGTCGTCCCGCACCGCGCCGCAGACCAGCACCAGATCGCCCAGATCCAGCGTCGGGGTCAGGGCGCCGCAGCTGCCGATGCGGATCATCTGCCGCACACCGGTGCGGGCCAGCTCCTCGACGGCAATCGCCGTGGACGGACCGCCCATGCCGGTGGAGATGATGAGCACCGGGCGTCCCTTCCAGAGTCCGCGGACGCTCTTGTACTCCCGGTTGAACATCAGTTCCTAGGGCTGCTCCAGCAGCGCCGCCACCCGGTCCACCCGGGCCGGATCGCCGGGCAGGATCGCGTCCTCAATGCCGAGATCCTCCGGCAGCTGAATATGTGCCATACGAACGGCCATGACAATCGCTTCCTTTTTGAATATTTTGTGGTGTTTTGTTTAGTTTCTCCGGTATTGTTATTAAAGTAACACCTCCGCCGTCAAAAGTCAAACCTTGTCAATTCCCGGCGCGGTGCGGTATACTGAATCTGAAAATGCCGTCTGGTGCGGCGCGAAACAAAGGAGGAGTCCGCCATGTCCAACCATGATCTGCTGCTGGTGATTGATCTGCAGAACGTCTACACCGAGGGCCAGCCCTGGGCCTGCTGCCATATCCGGCAGGCCGCCCGCAACATCCGCAGGCTGCTGGATGCCGGCGTCTGCGGCGAGGTCCTGTTCACCCGCTTTGTGCCGCCCGCGCAGCCGGAAGGGATGTGGCGGGAGTACAACCGCGTGAATGCGGCCGTCAACGCCGACGCCTTTGCCAACGCGATGCTGCCCGAGATGGCCCCTTATCTGGAGCGGTATCCGCTGCTCGACAAGTCGGTCTATTCGTCCTTTTCGATTCCGAAGGTGCGGGAGGCCGCGGCCCGGGCCGACCGGGTGGTGGTGACCGGCGTGGTGGCGGAATGCTGTGTGCTGTCCACCGTGCTGGCGGGCATTGATCTGGGGCACCGGATGGTCTATCTGACCGACGCGGTGGCCGGCGTGACGCCGGAATCCGAGGCGCAGGCCGAAGCCATTGTCTCCTACCTGACGGTGCCCCACACCGAGGTGCTGACCACCGGGGCGTATCTGGAGCAGAGCCGGTAATTTTTTCCCTCCCCTATATCATAGCGTACCGCAGGCATTGGCACAAGCGTTCCGGCAACTTTTTCCACAAAAAAATACAGGCTTCCCGGGAAAGTTCCGGGAAGTCTGCCAGTTCAGCGGGATTTGGCGGCGCGCGGCGCGGTCAGCCGATAGCTCTCGGCGATCAGGTCAAAGATCTGGTCGGCGGTCATGCTGCCGTCCAGCACAATGCCGATCCAGTGGCGCTTGTTCATATGGTAGGCGGGCACGACGGCCGGGTAGGTCTGTTTCCAGAAATCGCCCCAGGCCGGTTCCGCCTTGACGTTGACCCACAGCCGGCCCTGCCGCTCAAAGATCAGCGCGTAGGACCGCCGGTTGGTGCGGTGCCGCATCACCGTCCAGTTGGGGTCGTCGAAGGGATAGTCCTCGTAACTGTCGGGCAGCCGGCCGCACAGGGCAATGAGGTCGGCGCGGTTGAGCGGCGGGTTCAATAGCGTTCGCGGCGCATCATCCAGTCCTCACAGACTGCCTGCGCGGCCTCCGCGGTCCTGGCAACGCAGGAAAAATACTCCCCGCGCTCCGAACAGTAATCATAACGGACACCGCCGCTGACCGGAACCCAGCGTTCCTGCCCCGGCAGAAGAAAAGCAATCTCCACGTCACAGCACTCCCCATCGGATTTTGCGGGCCTGCGGCCCGCTTTGTATCATACCACGGCCGGGACGTTTTGCCCATGGAGAAAACGCCCCGGCCCTGCCTGTCACTTTGTTGCATCGGCGATCCCGCACTCGATGGCGACCTTGAGCACGCCGTCGCGGTGATGTTCAAACAGATCATACGCGCGGTCGATCTCCCGCAGCGGGAAGGTGTGGGTGATCAGCGGCGTGGTGTCCAGCCGGCCCGCCGCGATCAGGTCCAGGATCTCGCCGCAGTGGCAGCCGTCCACGCCGCCCGTCTTGAAGGTCAGGTTCTTGCCGTACATCCGGGGCAGCGGCAGCGTCTGCGGTTCGTCATAGAGGGCCACCACCGTCACCACGGCGTTGGGCCGGGCACATTCCCAGGCCAGGCGGAAGGTGTCGGGGCTGCCCGCCACCTCCAGCACCGCATCGGCGCCGCCGTGGCGGCTGTTGGCACGGACAACCTCCGGCAGGCCCTCGGGCGGGACGGCCAGCACCTGCGGCGCATGGGCGCGCACAAACGCCAGCCGCCCGGGGTCCCGGTCGCAGACAATGATGCGCCCCGGCTGCAGCAGCTGCACACACTGCAGCGTGCACAGGCCGGTGGGACCGGCACCCAGGATCAGCACGGTGTCGCCGGGACGGATTTCGGCAATGCGGGCCGCCCAGTACCCGGTGGCCAGCACGTCCCCGACAAACAGCGCCTGCCGGTCGGTGACGCCGTCGGGGATGCGGTTGAGCCCCTGGTCGGCGTAGGGCACCCGGACATACTCGGCCTGGCCGCCGTCAATCCGGCAGCCCAGCGCCCAGCCGCCCTCGGGGTCGGTGCAGTTGTTGACCCAGCCGTTGCGGCAGAAAAAACAGTCCCCGCAGAAGGTCTCGACATTGACGGTCACCCGGTCCCCGGGGCGGACTGCGGTCACTGCCTCGCCCACCTCGTCCACGATGCCGACCATCTCGTGTCCCACCGTGATGCCCGGCACCGCCCGGGGCACCGAACCGTGCTTGATGTGCAGGTCGCTGGTACAGATGCTGGCCAGCGTCACCCGGACGATGGCATCCCGCGCATCCCGCAGGACCGGCCGGGGTTTGTCCCGCAGCTCAAATTTTCCGTGTTCGACATAGGTATAGGCCAACATACTGCCACGCTCCTTCGGACCAGGCGGTCCCGTTTTCTTTGAGTGTACCATGCGGCGCGCCGATCTGCAACTGTCGGTGGACCCGGGGCCTGCTTTGTGCTATACTGTCGGCGGGGGTGACGAGGATGAACAATCGTCCGGTTTTTGTTTACGGCACACTGATGACCGGTCAGTGCGCCGACAACCGTCTGGAGGGCGCCGTGTTCGCGGGACCTGCCCGTCTTGACGGCTACGCGCTGTACGATCTGGGGCGGTACCCCGGCATTGTCGCGCAGCCCGGCGGCACCGTATGGGGCGAACTGTGGTACACCGACGACCAGACGGTGGAGCAGATGGACCTCTACGAGGAGGAGGGCTCGCTGTACCGGCGCAGCCCGGTCCGGGTCCTGTGCGGCGGCACGCTCCGCGAGGCGGAGGCCTATGTGTACCTGCACGAAGTCCAGGGTGAGCCCTGGACCGAGCGGTGGCATGCCCGCTGACACGCACCGCAAAACGGCGCTCTCCGGTTACCGGAGGGCGCCGTTTTTTGCTGCCGGGGCGGCCATTTTTGGCTTGCGCCTTTCGTATGGCCGTGTATAATAAAAGGGAACTGAACTGTAGAAAGGGCGCATATCGTGAAAGAACAACATCCTGCCGAACCGCATTACCTGACCTGTGAGAGGAACTGGGTCTACTTCACACTGATCGCCGTCGCGGGGTTCTGGGGTGCCTACACCTATCTGCTGCGCGGCAACGTATTCTGCAACGCCCAGACCGGCAACGTCGTGCTGATGGGCCTGGCGCTGGGGTCCGCCGAATGGGCAAAGGCGGGGTATTATCTGGTCCCGATCTCGGCCTACATTCTCGGCGCGTTCGTGTCGGAGCTGCTGCCCAACCCGATCAAGCACCGGTTCAACGTCCGGTGGGACACCGTGCTGATGCTGATTGAGATGATCGCGGTGCTGGGGCTGGGGTTTCTGCCCGAGACCGCGCCGGTGCAGATCTGCCAGGTGGTCATCAACTTCATCGCCTCCATGCAATACAATACCTTCCGCCAGTCCGAGGGCGTCCCGGTGGCCACCACCTTTGCCACCAACCACATCCGGCAGATCGGCGTCGGGCTGGCCAAGGAGCTGCGGCACCGCCACAGCGCCGACAAATCCCACCGCCGCAAGCTGGCCCGCCACTGCGGGATGCTGTTTTTCTTCATCCTGGGCGCCGTGACGGGCACGGTCTTCTGCCATCTGCTGGTGGGCCGGGCCATCTGGCTCACCATGATCCCGCTGGGGATCATCTTCCTCACGCTGCTCCACGCCGACCGCACCACCGAGAAGGAACTGGTGGAACAGAAACCCGCCGGCCACTGACCCGGGCCGCGCCGAACAGAAAGGAACCGTCTATGAAATTTGGAATTCTGGGTGCCGGATTCATCGCCGCCGTCATGGCGGACACGCTGTGCCGGATGGCGCAGCAGGGCGAAACCGGGGCCGAACTGTATGCCGTTGCGGCGCGGGACATCGGCCGCGCCCGCGCCTTTGCCGCCGAGCACAACGTGCCGAAAGCCTACGGCAGCTATGAGGAGATGCTGCGGGACCCTGCGGTGGAGGTTGTCTACATTGCCACGCCCCACTCGCTGCATTACCGCCACATCAAGCTCTGCGCCGACCACGGCAAGCACATCCTGTGCGAGAAGCCCTTCACGGTCAGCGCCCGCCAGGCCGAGGACGCCCTGCGCTACGCCCAGGCCCGGGGCGTGCTGGTCACCGAGGCCATCTGGACCCGGTACCAGCCGATGCGGCGCATCATCCGGGAGGCGGTGGAATCCGGAAAGATCGGCGAGCCCCGGCTGCTGACCGCCAATCTGGGCTATGAGATGACCGGCAAACAGCGCATCATCCTGCCCGAGCTGGCCGGCGGCGCGCTGCTGGATGTGGGGTTGTACCCGCTGCATTTTGCCGAGATGGTGTTCGGCCGCCCCGATGAGGTCCGGGGTCTGTGCACCAAGAACACGCACGGCGTGGATATGACGGACTGCATCACGCTGACCTGGAAGGACGGCCGGGTGGCCAACCTGACGGCCGCGGCGAACGCGGTGTCCGACCGGTACGGCGTGATCTACGGCACAAAGGGGTATCTGATGGTGGACAACATCAACAACCCCCAGGGGCTGCGGATGGTGGATGACACCGGCCGTCTGATCGAGGAGATTGCCTGTCCGCCCCAGCTGACCGGCTACGAGTACGAGGTCCGCGAGACGGTGGACTGCATCCGCCGGGGGCTGCCGGAATGTCCTTCGATGCCCCACCGCGAGACGGTCCACATGATGGAGCAGATGGATCATCTGCGGGCCCAGATGGGCATCCGTTACCCGTGTGAGGAGACCGACGATCCCGCATGATTCCAAAACCCCCGGCACCTTGCGGAGCCGGGGGCATTCTTGTTTATTCGCCGATCAGAAGGCGCAGATCCTCCTCGACACTGCCGATCCCGGCAATGCCGAACTGTTCGACCAGCACCTTGGTCACGTTGGGGCTGAGGAAGGCCGGCAGCGTGGGGCCGAGGTGGATGTTGTGGATTCCCAGAGAGAGCAGGGCCAGCAGCACGATGACGGCTTTCTGCTCATACCAGGCGATGTTGTAGACGATGGGCAGGTCGTTGATGTCGTCCAGCCCGAACACTTCCTGGAGCTTGAGGGCAATCAGGGCCAGCGAGTAGGAGTCATTGCACTGGCCGGCGTCCAGCACCCGGGGAATGCCGCCGATGTCGCCCAGCGCCAGCTTGTTGTACTTGTACTTGGCGCAGCCGGCCGTCAGGATGACGGTATCGCGGGGCAGGGCCCGGGCGAACTCGGTGTAATACTCGCGGCTTCTGGCACGGCCGTCACAGCCGCCCATGACGACGAACTTTCGGATGGCGCCGCTCTTCACGGCCTCCACGATGCGGTCCGCCAGCGCAAAGACCTGGGCATGGGCAAAGCCGCCGACGATCTCGCCGGTTTCCAGCTCGGCGGGCGGCGGGCAGGTCTTGGCCTGCTCGATGATGCGGGAGAAGTCCTTGGTCTCGCCGATGCCGCCCGGAATGTGGGGGCAGCCCGGATACCCCGCCGCCCCGGTCGTGTACAGCCGGTCCTTGTAGCTGTCCTTGGGCGGGACGATGCAGTTGGTCGTCATGAGGATCGGGCCGTGGAAGGCCTCGAACTCCTCCTTCTGTTTCCACCAGGCGTTGCCGTAGTTGCCCACAAAGTTCGGGTATTTCTTGAAGGCCGGATAATAGTGGGCGGGCAGCATCTCGGAATGGGTGTAGACATCCACGCCGGTGCCCTGGGTCTGTTCGAGCAGCATCTCGAGGTCGCGCAGGTCATGCCCCGACACAAGGATGCCCGGATTGCCGCGCACGCCCAGCGACACACGGGTGATCTCGGGGTTGCCGTAGGCCTCGGTGTTGGCCTTGTCCAGCAGCGCCATGCCCGCCACGCCGTACTTGCCGGTTTCCAGCGTCAGGTTCACCAGGTCCTGCACGGTCAGGCTGTCGTCCAGCGTCGCAGCCAGCGCCCGCTGCAGGAAGGCGTCCACCTCGGGGTCGTCCTGAAGCAGCACGTTGGCGTGCTTGGAGTAGGCCGACAGGCCCTTGAGTCCGTAGGTGATGAGCTCCCGCAGCGAGCGGATGTCCTCGTCCCGGGTGGAGAGGACACCCACCGTCCGGGCCTTCTCCTCCCAGTCGCCGCTGCCGTCCCACAGAGCCGCCTCAGGCAGGCCGTCCCGGCGGTTCAGCCGGGCCAGCTGCTCCTGCCGCGCCTCCAGCGTGGCACGGATGCGCGCCTCGATGCTCTCGCGGTCAAAGTTCGCATTCGTGATGGTGGTGAACAGGTTCAGCGTGATCAGGTGATTGATCCCGGCGGGGATGGTCTGCCCTTCCCGGCGCAGCGCCGTCGTCACGGCGGACAGCCCCTTGCTCACATACACCAGCAGGTCCTGCATGGCCGCCACATCGGGCTGCTTGCCGCAGACGCCCACCATCGTGCAGCCTTTGCAGCCGGCGGTCTCCTGGCACTGGTAACAAAACATCTTCTCGTTCATGGGTGTTCTCCTTTGGTTCAGAATACAACCACCAGCAGCATCTTGAACATCTCGGCGCCGCTGACGGCATGGGGATGGCCGGCAGGCATCACGATGGACTCGCCCTCGTGCAGAAGGTACTCGGTGCCGTCCAGCACAATCCTGCCCACACCGTCCAGGCAGGTCACAAAGGCGTCGCCGCCCGCGGCATGGGTGCTGATCTCCTCGCCCTTGTCAAAGGAAAACAGCGTGATGCTCACCGCATCATTCTGGGCCAGCGTCTTGCTGACCACCTGGCCTTTCTGGTACGAGATTTCATCCTTCAGCGTCAGCACTTCGGACTGCGCAATATTCTTCATCTTGACGTTCATTCGATAACCTCCCGGTGTATTCAGTGTTTGTCTTCCGGCCCGGTTTTACTCATTCGCTGCAACCGTTTTCCGCCGGATAACGCCCTTATCATATCTGTCCCGCGCCGGAAAGTATGTTGTCAGAACCACAAAGTCAAAACTTTCCTGGCGCCGATGCAAAAACATAGTGTTGTTTTTTATGAAAAGAATACAAAATGTATTGTGCGGGACCGCTTGCAGACAGGCGCCGCCGGGCTTATACTGAAACCGACAGGAGGGGTTATCCATGAAAGTATACGGAACACACATCTGCATTGACTGCCGCAATTACCAGGCCATCCAGGCCAGCCGCGGGTTTGAGGCGGAGTTCATCGACATCACGGCCGACACGGCCAACCTGAAGGAATTTCTGGCGCTGCGCGACCACGACCCGGTGTTTGCCCCGGTGCGGGAGCACGGCGGCATCGGCATCCCGCTGTTTGTGCGGGAGGACGGCCGCAAGACCTTTGACATCGACGAGGCACTGTCCTGGATCGGTCAGCCGCCGGTGCGCGAGGAAGAGATCGTCGAGCACCGCCCTTGCTGCGACAGCTGCCAGTGAACGGCAAAGCCCCCCGGCCATCCGGCCGGGGGGCTTTTGCTGTGCCGACAACGATTTGCGAACAAAAATCCAGCAATCCGAACATCTGTCACTATACGGGCAGGGGGCGGCGGGGGTATGATAGGAGCAGAAGTGCCCCGTCAGTCGGTGCCTGAGAACTGGCGGCGGTAGGCCTGGGGCGTAAAGCCGGTCTGGCGGCGGAAGACGCGGAAAAAGTAGTTGTAGTCCGCAATGCCGATCTGCTGGCAGATCTGGTTGTTGGTCAGCCGGGTGGTGGTCAGCAGGCGGATGGCGCGCTGGATGCGCAGCCGGCGGACCGACTCGTTGATGCCGCAGCCGTAGGTTTCCTTGGAGAGCTGGTACAGCGCGGTGCGGCCCATGCCGAGCGCCGCGCAGATGCGGTCGCTGGACAGATCCTCGGCCAGGTGATCGGCCAGAAAGCGGTTGAGTGTCTCGGCCGGGCTGCCCGGCACAAGGCGGGCCATGTGGACCTGACACAGCGCCCGGGCCGAGAGGGCGAGCAGGTCGCACGCCGCCCGCAGCCGCTGGTACGGGGTGCGGGGAAGCTGGCGGTAGGCCCGGTAGAGTTCCTCCTGACGAATCGGATACCCGGCGCAGAGCTGCCAGGCGCGCTGCCATTCGGCCTGTTCGTCGGCGCCCTGCACGATATGGCTGAGCAGCAGATACCCCACGACCACACCGTCGATCTGGATGGGCGTGATGGCCTCGATGAGGCCGGCGTGGCAGGGATAGATCCAGGTGGTCTTTTCCTGCCGGGCCTGGCGGCAGGCTTTCTGGTCGCACAGGCGGCAGCCCATCTCGCCCTGGGGGGTGGCGCGCACCAGACGGCAGTAGTCCGGCAGCTGCTGCGGGTAGGACAGAATGTCCATCCCCCACTCGTCAAAGACGACGGTGCGCAGACCGGTCAGCTCATAAAAATCCCGCAGCAGCACCAGCAGCTCCCCTTTGTCAAAGACCGCACGCACGAATCATTCCCCCTTTTTCCTGTATTGTAAACGGCCCCTGCGGCCGTGTCAATTCCCATTTCCGACAGGCGGTGATCCTATGCAGAAACTTGAACAAAAATCCACTTCTCTGGGCCTGGAACTCGGTTCGACCCGCATCAAGGCGGTGCTGGCCGGGCCGGACGGCACCGTGCTGGCGTCCGGCGCCCACGACTGGCAGAACCGTTTTGAAGGCGGGTACTGGACCTACCATCTCGACGAGGTCTGGACCGGCGTACAGCACGCCTTCCGCGATCTGGCCCGCAACTATGAAGCGGCCTTCGGCGAACCGCTGCGGACGGTGGGCGCCCTGGGGGTCTCGGCGATGATGCACGGTTACCTGCCCTTTGACCGGCAGGGCCGTCCGCTGACCGCCTTCCGCACCTGGCGCAACACAACGACCCGGGCCGCGGCCGAGGCACTGACCGAGCGGTTCCGGTTCAACATTCCGCAGCGGTGGACGGTGGCGCACTTTTACCAGGCCATCCTCAACGGGGAGGACCATGTCCGGCAGGTGGACTTCCTGACGACGCTGGCGGGCTATCTGCACTGGCAGCTCACGGGGCAGAAGGTCCTGGGCATCGGGGATGCGTCGGGCGTCTTTCCGATTGACAGCCGTACCTGCGACTACGATGCCGGGATGCTGGCCTCCTTTGACGAGCTGCTGGCCGGGGCGGGGCTGCACTGCCATCTGCGGGACCTGCTGCCCCGGGTACTCTGCGCCGGTCAGGACGCCGGCACTGACCGAGGCGGGGGCGCGGCTGCTGGACCCGACGGGCACGCTGGGCGCCGGCATACCGCTCTGCCCGCCGGAGGGAGATGCCGGCACCGGCATGGCCGCCACCGACAGTGTGGCCGTGCGGACCGGCAACGTCAGCGCCGGCACCAGCGTCTTTGCCATGGTGGTGCTGGAAAAGCCGCTGGCAAAGGTACACCCCGAGATTGATCTGGTCACGACGCCGGACGGGCGGCCGGTGGCCATGGTCCACTGCAACACCTGCACCTCCGATCTGGACGACTGGGTCAGGCTGCTGGGCGAGATGGCGGCGGCCGCCGGGGCGACGCTGAGCCGGAATGAGCTGTACACCCTGTTTTACCGCAAGGCCCTCGAAGGGGACCCCGACTGCGGCGGGCTGGTGAATTTCAACTGTTTTTCGGGCGAGCCGGTGACCGGATTGCCGGACGGACGGCCGCTCCTGGTGCGCCGCCCCGATGCCCGGTTCACGCTGGCCAACTTTGCCCGCGTCCAGCTGTACGCCTGTCTGGCCACACTGAAATACGGGCTGGACATCCTGTTCGAGGAGGAACAGGTCACGGCGGATCATCTGCTGGGCCACGGCGGGCTGTTCAAGGTCCCGGTGGTGGGCCAGAAACTGCTGGCCGGAGCGCTGGGCGTGCCGGTCTCGGTGATGCAGACCGCCGGGGAGGGCGGTCCCTGGGGCATGGCGCTGCTGGCGGGCTACCGGCTGCACCGGGCGGAAGGCGAAACGCTGGAACAGTATCTGCACCGCCGCATCTTTGCGGGGGCCGTCGGCAGCACCGTGCAGCCCGATGCCCGGGACAGCCGCGGATTTGCCGCGTTTATGAAACAATACATCCGCTGTCTGGCGGTGGAACGCGCCGCCATCGACGCACTGCCGTGACAAGGAGGTTTTGACAATGCGTATGCAGGAATATGAATTCTGGTTTGTGGTGGGCAGTCAGTTTCTGTACGGACCCGAGGTGCTGGAGACCGTGGCCCGCCGTGCCGCCGAGATGGCGGATCTGCTGAACGCCTCGGGCAATCTGCCCTGCAGGATGGTCTACAAGGTCACGGCCAAGACCAACCAGGAGATTGCCGACGTGGTGCGCGAGGCCAACTACGACCCCCGCTGCGCGGGCATCATCACCTGGTGCCACACCTTCAGCCCCTGCAAGATGTGGATCAACGGCTTTGTGGACCTGCAGAAGCCCTACTGCCACTTCGCCACCCAGTACAACCGCGAGATCCCCAACGAGGAGATCGACATGGATTTCATGAACCTGAACCAGGCCGCCCACGGCGACCGGGAGCACGGGTTCCTGGCGGCCCGGCTGCGGATGCCGCGCAAGATCATCGCCGGGTACTGGCAGGATGAGGAAGTCCAGAAGCGTCTGGGCCGCTGGATGCGCGCCGCGGTGGGCGTGGCGTTCTCCCACCAGCTGAAGGTCATGCGCTTCGGCGACAACATGCGCGAGGTGGCCGTGACCGAGGGCGACAAGGTCGAGGTCCAGGCCAAGCTGGGCTGGCAGGTCAACACCTGGGCCGTGGGCGACCTGGTCCAGGTGATGAACGAGGTCACCGACGCCGAGATTGACGCCCTGATGGAAGTCTACCGCGCCAGCTACGACTTTGCGACGGATGACATCGGTGCCATCCGCTACCAGGCCCGCGAGGAGATCGCGATCAAGAAGATGCTGGATGCCGAAGGATGCCAGGCCTTCTCCAACACCTTCCAGGACCTCTACGGCATGAAGCAGCTGCCGGGTCTGGCCAGCCAGCACCTGATGGCGCTGGGCTACGGCTACGGCGGCGAGGGCGACTGGAAGGTGGCCGCGATGACCGCCATCCTCAAAGCGATGGGCGAGGGCGGCAACGGCTGTTCCCTCTTCATGGAGGATTACACCTACAACCTGGTGCCCGGCGCCGAGTACAGCCTGGGCGCGCATATGCTGGAGGTCTGCCCCTGCTGCGCGGCCCAGCGGCCCCGCATCGAGACCCACCCCCTCGGCATCGGCATGAACGAGAAGGACCCCGCCCGGCTGGTCTTTGAGGGCAAGGCAGGCAAGGCCATCGTCGTCAGCCTCATCGACATGGGCGGCCGCCTGCGCCTGATCTGCCAGGACATCGAGTGTGTCAAGCCGATTCTGCCGATGCCCAACCTGCCGGTGGCCCGCGTGATGTGGAAGGCCCTGCCCAGCCTGACGACCGGCGTGGAGTGCTGGATCACGGCGGGCGGTGCGCACCACACGGTGCTGAGCTACGACGTGACCGCCGAACAGATGCACGACTGGGCCAACATGATGGACATTGAGTTTGTGCACATCGGCAAGGACACCACCCCGGAAGCGCTGGAGCATGACCTGTTCCTGGCCGACCTGGCCTGGAAGCTCCGGTAACCGACCCGACATTTTCACTGTTTCTTCCCCTATTGCAAAAACCGCCCGGCTGCACGGAATGTGCGGTCAGGCGGTTTTTGCTGTCAGGGGTCCATGAACACGGCATCGGAGGGCGGCGTCATGACCAGATAACACTGCCGGCCGTACAGCAGCGAGGCGGGCACCCGCCACGGCTCGCCGTTGTAGAAATTGTCCGCCGCCAGCGCCCCGTCGGCATAGATCTGCGCGACATCGCAGCGCTGCGGGAAGCGCAGGAACCCTTCGCTGCCCGAGACCTCCAGTCGGTACCAATGGCGGGGCACCCGGCCGCCGAGGCAGAGTTCCTCCTCATACGGCGGCGCAAACGGTTCCGGGCAGGGGGTCATGGTGAGCTGCGCCGGGGTGAAGGAGCGCGTTTCCTCCCGCGGGACAAAGTGGTCGTCCTGCCACAGCAGGTACCGGAAACTCCCGGGCTGCACGGCGCGGATGGTGCCGTCCTCCTCGTAGAGGTCGCACCCCTGCCCGAGGACGATGCGCTGGCCGAGCCGCCGCAGCCAGAGCGCCTGCCCGAGCGGGAGGGTGACCAGCCGGACCGGACCCGCCGTCTGCACCGCGATTCCCTGCCCGGCCGTGACCAGCGTGCCGTCCGCGAACCGGTACCGGGCCGGGATGCCGGGGATGGCCGCAAAGAACCAGGTATCGCCGGACCGGCAGATCGGCTGGGCGGTGGCCCAGCGCAGCGTCCGGCCGCCCAGCGAGAGCCCGAACGGGAAGAGGAAGGCCAGGTCCCCCGCCACCGTGATGGGCGGGAAACACACCGTGCCGGTATCCAGCACGACATCGGACACCGGGCAGAGCGCCGCGTGCCGCTGGTGATGGTTGACAAAGACGAAGCCGGCGGTTCCGTCCGTCCGCAGACAGCAGCGCAGTGTCTGCCGGTCCTCCGGCGTCGGATGGGTGAGGGAACTGACATATTCCATGCGGGCCAGTTCGCGGCCGAAGTCGGCGGCCAGCAGATGGAGCAGGTTGAGCCACCGGTACTGGGGGCGGGTTTCGCCGTACTGGCTCAGCGCCGTGGCAAAATCATAGTTGAGGATCGGGTAGTCGTTGGGGTAGCCGGTGGCGCGGGATTCCTGCAGGGTGGAGTCCCGGCCGATGGGGTTGGTGCCGCCGTGGTACATATAATATCCGATCGGGTTGTTGCCGCATCCCAGCTTGACGAGCGAGAGGGCGTAGGCGTCCATGCCGGAGATCCGCACCCGGCGGTGGTAGGTGGACTGCTGGCCCGCGCCGATCTCGCAGGTAGCGAAGGGGTAACGGTCATAGGGCAGCTGCCAGCCGTCCGGCGCGGCGGTGTGCAGCAGGTCGGCGCCCACCGCCGTGTCGTTGCGGGTGGGGTTGAACAGATACTGCGGCGAGAGGGGCAGCGGATCGCGGTGCTGGGTCCAGGGGGCGTCGGGATAGGCCGCAAAGACCGGCAGCACCTCCGCCGTCGGGATGCGCGCCCCGCTGACCGCGTTCCAGCCCGTGACAGTGTAGAGCGGCACCTCGAACCCTTCCTCCACCGCGATCCGTTTGAGCGCCGCGAGATGGTCGCTGTTGTCCACCAGCTCGTTTTCCAGCTGGATGCCGACAATCGGCCCGCCGTCGCGGTAGAGCAGGCCGCGGACCTGCCGGTAGATGCTGCGGTACCATGCCCGGACCAGCGCCAGATAGGCCGGGTGGTTCTGCCGCAGCGGGATGCCCTTGTGCAGCAGCCAGTCGGGGAATCCGCCGTTGCGGCATTCGCCGTGGGCCCAGGGGCCGATGCGCAGCACCACATCCAGCCCGGCCCTGCGGCAGCACAGCACGAACCGGCGCACGTCCAGCCGGCCGGAGAACCGCAGCTCCCCTTCCCGCTCCTCGTGGTGAATCCAGAACAGATAGGTGGAGACCATCGTGACGCCGCCCGCCTTCATCTTGCAGAGCTCGGTCTGCCACTGTGCGGGGTCGCAGCGGGAAAAATGGAACTCGCCCATGACGGGCAGCCAGGGCTGTCCGCCCCGGGTCAGGCAGAGACTGTTGACTTCGATCCGCTCCCCGCCGGGGTTGCTCCCGCCCAGATGCAGGTGTCCGTGCAGGATTTCGGATCTGTGATAGGGTTCAAATTCAACGTGCATCATAATTCTCCTTGTCGGGATCTTACCGGGGCGATACCCGGATCAGCCGGCGCAGCTCCTCCGGCGTGACGGCGGCCATGGGGGCGGCCGGTCCGTCGAGGTAGGCGGCCAGACATTCCAGCAGGTAGCGGCATTCGGGGAACTCAAGGTGCCCCGCAAGGTCCATGCCGCTGACGAGCAGCCGGCCTTTCCCGAGCCGGGCCTCCCACAGCAGGCCCAGGTTGTCCAGCCGGGTCACGCTGTCCAGCACCCGGACGACCGGCTCGATCGTGCGGGGCAGCCGGAAAGCCCGGCCGTGGGACTGGGTCCACCACTGCCAGTTTGAAGCGGTCCCGGTCGGATAGTCCTTGAGGGCCGGGTGTTCCGCCCGGATCAGCAGCCCCATCGTGCCTTCCTGCTCCGGGAAGGTGCCCACCGACCAGAAATCGGTGCTGAACTGGCAGCGCACCGACGCCGGGCATTCCGTGCCGTCGGCGGGCAGGTCGATCAGGGCACTGGCCCCCGCCTCGATCCGCCGCAGGTCTGCCTCGGTCAGGCGGCGCAGCACGGCGGGTGCGGCCTTGGCGCAGGGATAGCTCCACAGCGGATAGCGGCTGTTGAGGTCCCCGGCGGACAGTTCGAGCGTCAGGGCATGGGGACGCGCATCGCCGGGCATCTGCCACCGGATACGGCCCGCCTCCCGCAGGCCGCCCGCCGGCCATCCGGCCGGGGCGTCCAGCGTTCCCTGTCCGAGGATGGTCCGGCCTTCGGCAATCCGCCAGCAGAGCGGCCCCGCCAGCGTCTGCCGGCCGTAATTGGCCACCCGCAGATCCGCCGTGAACCACTCGCCGGCCTCGTAGGTATAGCGGTCAAAGCAGGCCAGCAGCACCACCGGCGCAAAGAAGGCCGCAAACCGCTCCGGTCTGGCAAAGTCGGCGGGTTTGGGGGCGAGGTGCGCGTCCATCATGCCGACGAGCGCCGTCCCCTGCCCCGGAAAATCCTGCAAGCCGAGCAGCGAGAGCCCGCTCATTCCGGGTGTGCGCAGCACGGCCTCGACCTCCTCGCGGTAGCACCGCAGCGCCAGCTCCCCGCTGGCCTGCACGCCCGCCTGCCAGTATGCCGCCGCCCCGGTCTGTTCGGCACGGCGGCGGATGGCCCGAAGATTTTCCGGGATGGTGATGCCCCGGAACCGGTCAATCTGGTCAAAATCCGGCCAGCTCTCGTACTGGCCCACCTCAAAGCCGAACACCGGCACCCCGCCGGTTTGGGCGGCGGCCTCCCGGTAATTCTGCCGGGTGCCGGGCCGGCACCGGTTCAGATGCCCGATCATCGGGGAGCTTGTGGCGCGGAGCATCCGGTCCCCATACGCCGCCGCGGTGTAGAAGTCGCTGACGCCGTCATATCCCTGTTCCCCGTACTGGCCGTTGGAGGACCCGGCATACCGTCTGGTGGGGTCCAGCTGCCGGGCCAGCCGGACCAGCTCTGCCATCCGGCGGTGTCCCTCCTCGCCGGTGCAGAGTTCGTTGCCCAGCGTGAGCATGACAAAGGAGGGGTGGTTGGCGTAGCAGAAGAGGATCTGCCGCAGTTCCGCCTCATAATATGCGGCGCTGTGCGGGGTTTCCAGCGCGTTGGTGCAGTTCCAGTCGGACAGTTCGGGCTGGAGCAGCATTCCCAGTTCATCAGCCGCCGCAAAGGCCGCCTCGGGCGGGCACCAGGAATGGAACCGCAGACAGTTGACCCCGTAGGCCCGGTAGCGACCCAGAACCTCCCGCCAGGCCCCGGTCGTCATGGGCGGGTGGCCAGTCTCGGGAAAGACGCAGCAGTTGGCCTCCCCGCGCAGCAGAAACACCCGGCCGTTGAGGGTGAGCCGTCCCCCGTCCGCCCCGAAGGTCCGCAGGCCGAAGTCCGCCCGGGCGCGGGACACCGTCCTGCCGTCCAGCACGAGCGACGCCGTGATCTGCGTCAGGGCGCCGCAGGCTTCCTCCCACAGCGGGGCCTCGGGGGCAACCGGCAGATCCCGGCACCAGAGGGTGCAAAGCCCCTGCCGCAGCGATTCCGGCTGCCAGTCCCGCCGGAGCAGGCAGAACGGCCGGGCCAGGGCGGGGCCTTCCAGCACCAGTTCGCCGTCGCCGACCGCGTCCAGCGCCTGCCGGGGCACCGCCAGATCCACCGCCGCATCCAGCGTCCGGCCGTGGGGATAGACCCGCACCGACCGCACCCAGAAGTCCGCAACGCTGTGCACGCACAGCCGACCCAGAAGGCCGTTCCAGTTGGTCTGGGTCTCGTCGGTCGCCGCCGAGGCATGGACAATCTCCTCCCGCGGCCAGCCCGGATACCGGTTGTCCGAGAGCAGGCAGAGCCGCACCCGGCGCCCCGCCCAGCGGGTCAGCTCAAACAGGTAGGGGGTGCTCAGCGTCCCCTGCAGGGTGGGGACCGGCTGCCCGTCCACCGTAAGCCGGAGCTGCCGGGCGCGCTCGGCTTCCAGGATCAGCCGCCGGCCGGGGTGGTCGGGCAGCGTCACCTCTCTTGAAAAGACCGCCTCGCCCTCCCACCGGAACCGGCGGGTCAGCCGGCTTTCCAGGGCCGGGGTTTCGGGTTCGCCGAGGCCGTTTTCCTCCAGCGTGCCGGGCAGATGCACCGTGGCCGGCGCCCCGTCGCCCAGCCGCACTTCCCAGAGGCCCGAAAGATCCATCGTTGTCTGCATCGTCATTCTCCCCCACTGTACGGTTTTGGTTTTATTGTACCGTGGCGGTGCGCCGCCGCCAATGGCAAATCCTGAAAAAAGATGGACAATCTTGCTTTGTCCGCGGCAAAAAAAGAACCAACGGAAGGTTCCGTTGGTCAGGTTTCCTCGTCCCCGGGCGGGTCGGACCGGCCGAGGCCGTTCTGGTAGCTGCGCGGCGAGACCCCCATCACCTTCTTGAAGGCCCGCGAGAAATAGTAGGGGTCCCGGTAGCCGAGCTGCCGGGCGACCTCGTAGACATACTCCCCGCCGGAACGCAGCATCCGGCAGGCCTGCTTCATCTTGAGGCGGGTGAAGAAGTCCATCGGCGCATGGCCGGTGCACTGCCGGAACACCGCGCTGAGGGTGCTCGGGGAGGTGCCCATCGCGGCGGAGAGTTCCGCCAGCGTGAGTTCCCGGTCCAGGTGGCGGTACATATACCGCACGGCCCGGGTGACCTGCCGGTTCTGCCGGGCCGTGGTGCCGTCCTCCTGCCGGCGGGCGTAGGTTTCGCCCAGGATGAGCGCCAGCAGCTGGGAGAGGTAGATGAAATTGCCCAGCGTATAGTCCTGTTCCAGCGTGCGGAACAGCTGGTTGAAGAGGAATTCCATCCGGCGGACCGTCCCGGCCGACGAAAACCGGCAGACCTGCGGCCGGTCCAGCGGGTAATAGCCGCAGTCCTCGCCCTGGAAATGCACCCAGAGCAGGCTCCAGGGGTCCTCCTCGTCGGCCCAGTAGCGGTGCGGGCAGAGGCGGGGGATGCACAGCGCCTCGTTGTCCCGCAGCGGGAAGGTCCGGCCCTGCACCTCCACGACGCCGCGGCCGCTGGTACAGCACAAGAAGATGTATTCCTCAATGCCCTCGCTGCGCTCGCGGTAATGGTGGGCGGCATGGGGAAAGAAGCCGGCGTCCGTCAGATACAGACGGCGCACCAGCGGATGCCCGATATAGTCCGAGAAGGCTTCGGTGGGCAGGACGATGTAGGTCTCCCCCGCAAAGCCGTCGGGTTTTCGTTCAATCTGCAGTTCCATACGCACAGTATAGCGCCGCCGTGCAAGATTGTCCATCATTTTTGAGAATAAGCCATTTTTCCCGCCGGCCGTCCGCGGTACAATGGGAGCATCGGGGCGCGGCGGAAAGCCCGCCCTGCCAGGAAAGAGGGTTGCTGATGATGAACCACGCCGCAAAAATCTGGGAGGAGACCGTTCTTCTTCCGACCTATCCAGCCGCCGAGCCGGAAAAATATCCGCTTTTCATTGAAAAACGCGCCTACCAGGGCAGCACCGGCAAGGTCTATCCGCTGCCGGTGACCGAGAAGGTGTCGGATGTCTGCCGGGAGGTCGCCTACCATGCCGTCTGGCTGGAAAACGAGTATCTGCGCGTCATGGTCCTGCCCGAACTGGGCGGACGGATTCACCGCGCCCTCGACAAGACCAACGGCTATGATTTTGTCTATTACAACCACGTCGTCAAACCGGCGCTGGTGGGGCTGACCGGGCCATGGATTTCGGGCGGGATTGAATTCAACTGGCCGCAGCATCACCGCCCGACCACCTTCTCGCCGGTGGACTACCGCGTGGCCGAGCACGACGACGGCTCGGTGACCGTCTATGTCGGCGAGACCGACAAGATGTACGGCACCAAGGGGATGGCCGCAATCAGCCTGTACCCCGGCAAGGCGTATCTGGAAATCCGGGGCCGGCTGTACAATCCCACCGACCTGCCGCAGACCTTCCTGTGGTGGGCCAACCCCGCGGTGCCGGTCAACGATCACACCTACTCGGTCTTTCCGCCCGACGTGAACGCCGTCATGGACCACGGCAGGCGCGCGGTCTCGACCTTCCCGATTGCGACCGGCGAATACTACAAGTGCGACTACTCGGCGGGGGTGGACATCTCGCGCTACAAGAACGTGCCGGTCCCGACCTCCTACATGGCGGCCCACTCGGACTTTGACTTTGTGGGCAACTACGACGAATCCCGCCAGGCCGGGCTGCTTCATGTGGCGGACCACCATGTGGCGCCGGGCAAAAAACAGTGGACCTGGGGCAACGGCGATTTCGGCCGCGCCTGGGACCGCAACCTGACCGACGCGGACGGGCCGTACATTGAACTGATGACCGGCGTGTTCACCGACAATCAGCCGGATTTTTCCTGGCTCAAGCCCCAGGAGGAAAAGACCTTTGTCCAGTATTTCCTGCCCTACAGGGGGGGGGGCCGGGTGGGCAACGCCACCCGGGATGCCGCCGTGGGTCTGCAGCTTCTTCCCGACGGCCGCGGCGAGGTGCGGGTCTATGTCACCGGGGAACAGCCCGGCGCCGTGATCCGGGTGCAGCGCGGCGGGGACTGCCTGTATGAGGCGCGCGCCGACCTCTCGCCGCAGGGCTGGTTCGGGGCAGACTTTGCCGCGGACGGCACGCTGCACGACTGCGAGGTCACGGTGGAGGCCGGGGACCGCACCCTGGTGCGCTACCGGATGTATGAGCCGGAACTGCGGCCCATCCCCGCCCCCGCCGAGCCGCTCGGCGCGCCGGAGGAGCTGCGCACCACCGAGGAACTGTATCTGGCGGCGACCCATCTCGAACAGTACCGCCATGCCACCCGCGACCCGGCCGACTATTACCGGGAAGGGCTGCGCCGCGACCCCACCGACCTGCGGCTGAACGACGGCTACGGGCTGCTGCTCTTCCGCCAGGGACAGATCCGGCAGAGCATCGCCTGTTTTGAAAAGGCCGTTCAGAAACAGACCTGGAAGAACCCCAACCCCTACCAGGGCGCGTGCTTTTTCCATCTGGGGCTGGCGCTGGAGGCGGACGGCCAGCACCGCAAAGCCTACGACGCCTTCTACAAATCCACCTGGAGCGCCGAGACCCAGAGTGCCGGGTTCTACTGGCTGGCCTGTCTGGAAGCGCGGCGCGGCAATTTGGAGCAGGCGCTGGAGTTTGTCGGGCTGTCGCTGGTCCGCAACTGGCACAACATGAACGGCCGCTGCCTGAAAGCCGCGCTGCTGCGGCATCTGGGGCGGGACAACACCGCCCTGCTTGCCGAGAGTCTGGCCATTGACCCGCTGCAGATGGGCTGCCTGTACGAGGAATCCCGCCGGACCGGAACGCCGGAGGTCTGGCGCACCGTCATGCGGCAGGAGGCGCACAACTACCTGGACCTGGCGCTGCACTATGCCAAGGCCGGGCTGCTGGAGGAGGCGGTGGAGATCCTGCAGGCCTGCCCCGAACAGAGCCCGATGCCGTCCTACTACGAGGGGTATCTGCACGGGCTGGCCGGGGACGAGGCGGCGGCCCGCGCCTGCTGTCTGCGCGCCGAACACCTGCCGGCGCCCCGGTGCTATCCCAACCGGGTGGAGGAGATCGCGATTCTGGAATACGCGATCCGTCTGCTCGGCCGGGCGCCCCGGGCCCATGCCCTGCTGGGCTGCCTGCTGTACGACAAGAAGCAGGCGGACGCCGCGATAGCGCACTGGGAAGCGTCGGTGCAGCAGGACCCCGGCCAGGCGCTGGTACACCGCAACCTGGCGATTGCGCGCTACAACAAACAGGGCGACGCCGACGCCGCCCTGCGGGAGATGGAGCAGGCCCGCCGGCTGGACCCCGGCTATCCGCGCCTGCTGCTGGAATACGACCAGCTGGCCGCCCGGCTGGGCCGTTCCAACGCCGCCCGGCTGCAGCTGCTGGAGGAGAACCTCGCGCTCGTGGAGCAGCGGGACGACCTGATGCTGCGGTATGTCACGCTGCTGAACTGTGAGGGCCGCTGTGAGGAGGCGCTGCAGATTCTGCTCACCCGCCGGTTCCACCCCTGGGAGGGCGGCGAGGGCAAGGTCAGCGCCCAGTACCGGTATGCGCTGATCCGTCTGGCCAAGGACTGCCTGAACCGCGGCGAGAATGACCGGGCCGTGCAGCTGCTGGAGCAGAGCAAGACCTACCCCGATACCCTGGGCGAGGGCAAACTGCCCAACGTCCCGGACAACGAGGCGGATTACTGGCAGGGGCGTCGCGCTGCGGGCGATGGGCCGCGAACCCGAGGCGGCCGCCGCCTTCCTGCGCGCCGTCTCCGGTCCGCAGGAGCCCGGCCGGGTGCTCTACTACAACGACCAGCCGTCGGATTTCATCTATTATCAGGGACTTGCCCAGCGTGCGATGGGCAACGAAGCCGCCGCCCGCAAGGCCTTCCACAAGCTGCTGACCTACGGGGAAACCCACCTGTTCGATGCGGTGGCCTACGATTTCTTTGCGGTCTCGCTGCCCGAGATCGAGGTCTTTGCCGATGACATTGCGCTGCGCAACCGCCAGTACTGCAACTATCTGCGGGCGCTGGGCTGCGCCGGTCTGGGCCGGACCTCCGAGGCGGCGGAACTCTTTGCCGGGATTCTCGAACTTCAGCCCGACGACCAGGGCGCGCTGCGTCACGCCTGATCGTCCTGCGGGAAAAAGTGCAGCGCGTATCCGTCCAGGGTGAGAATCAGCGTGGGGCGGCTGCTCCCGTCGGCATAGCGGGTCAGGGCCGTGACGGCCATCCCCTCGGTCTGTCCGACCGTGACGGTGTAGACCGCGGACCCGGCGTCGCTCTGCTCAAGCCGGTAGCTTCCCGCATACTGCCGGTCGTTGGTCCCGTCGGTCAGCGTGAGCACCCCGTCCGACGCCGTGCAGACCAGCGTGAGCCGCTCGGCCGTGTCGGGGGCGCCCGGTTCGCCGGGTGCACAGGCGATGATCGCCCCGTTGTCCGCCGTGCTCTGGACGGTGGTCATCTGCCAGGCCTCCTCCTCGATGGCCGGCACCGCGTCGCTGCCGCACCCCGTCAGGAGCAGCAGGCAGAGCAGGATTGCCGCTCGTTTCATCGCGTTCTCCTTTCTATTTTTTCCGGGTCTTCCACAGTCCCGCCACCGCCGCCAGGCCCGCGCCCGCCGTCAGCAGCAGGGGCAGCCACGGTCCCGACGGGCGGACGACCCAGATGCCGGTGGCCCTGTCGGCGCCGCCGATGACCGGCGCACCGGAAAGAAGCTGTGCCGGCAGCTACCGGATCAGGCCCGCGGCGAGCATCACGGCCCCCCACAGGGCCAGGATTCCCACCGCCGCAAAGAAGGCCCGCCAGCGCCTGCGGCTGCGTTCCTCCCGCTCGGCCAGCTGCCGGTTGAGCGCTTCCAGCTCGGCGGCCAGGTCCCGGCCCTGTTCCGGCTCCTCCTCGCCGAGAAGATCATTCACCGTCGTGTCCAGCGCCCCGGCGATGCGGACAAGCATCCCGGCATCGGGCACCGACAATCCGGTTTCCCAGCGGGACACGGCCTGGCGGGTCACATATACTTTTGCGGCCAGTTCTTCCTGCGATAACCCTTTGGCGGTACGCAGCTGCAAAATAACTTGCCTGGTTTCCATGGCATTGCCTCCTTTATCTTTTATCGGTAGGATAGCATAGTGGGCTGCGTTTGCCAAGCAACGGGAAGTTGCATTTTGGACTTTGGGCAATACCGCATAATTCTAAGTGCCGATACGGCGAGCGAGGTGCGGCAGATGCTAAGCCAAAAGCGTAGATAATACTGGATGCTGCAAAGGTGAGCGCCGCCAGTGGCGGAAACAGCGAACCGAAGCAGGGGCAGCGGTCGCAGAGTGCGAGGGGCTTTTGCCCCCGAAGCACGATGCGGGTACCGCAACCCGACATTATCGAGCATTTTGGCAACGCAGATGCCGTGCCGCAGCTGCCGGAGCGGTGCTTAAGCCGCAAGGCGGGAATTGTGCGGTGTTGCCTTTGCTTTTTCAGGACGATTCAACCCAGCATGGCACCCAGGGCGTCCAGCGCCGTGCGCAGGGCGGGGGCGGCGGGCTGGCCCGGTGCGCTGGAAACACCTGCCGTGGCAAAGCCTGCACAGCTGCCAAACGCTGCGCCGCAGATGCGGCTGACCATCCCCTGCTGGCCCATGGACATGGTGATGAGCGGGGTATCGTTCCCTGTGGCTTGGGCTGCCTGGGCGGTGGCTTCCAGCAGGCGGGCGGTATCCGCAGGGGTGTGGGGCATTACGGCCAGCTTGGCGATATCTGCCCCGCGGCGGACCATATCAGTCAGGGTGTTGACCATCGTTTCGGTGGGCGGAGTCTCGGCAAAGTTATGGCTGCTGAACACGGTTTTTACGCCGCTTTCCCGCGCCTGCTGCTGGATGGCAACAATGACCGCCGGAGCCGTGCTGGCTTCGACATCCAGCAGATCCGCCAGGCCACTGTGGCAGATAGCAGTGCCGAGTTCGCCGTATGCGGCATCGGTGAGATCAGCCAGACCGCCCTCTTTTTTGGTTCGGATGGTGGCCAGTAGAGGAACGTCCTGCCCAATGGCGGCACGGGCGGCGCACAGCACGTTTTGCACGTTAGGAGCATCCAATATCGAAAGAGCATCCAAACGCAGCTCTACCACGTCCCCAGCCGCCCCAGCGGCGGCAGCGTTGGAAAGGTCGTTGGCCATAACGGATACCAGGATCTTAAAGTTGGTCGGGGCAGCATCCCGCGGGGGCAGCAGCGTTACGCCGCGCACAGTAATGGCAGGCATGGGGGTTCCTCCTTCAATGTTCCACGGGCAGCGGGCAATGCCGCTGCAAAATACACCAGTATTGTAGCACAAGGCGGCGGCTGGCACAAGAAAAAGCCCCCGCGCACAGCACGGGGCTTTGGCAGCCGCCGGGGGCGTACATTGTTCCCGGCGTGGGTCAGTATTATAATAAAAACTTTATCAGAAAGCAGCGTACTTATAACGATGCGGAACAAACGGAATGACCAACATTATACCTATTCCACAAAAATACGATTTTACTGTTTTACAAGCGCATAAAGCAAGGAGAGCTTTAGGGCAATACCGCATAATTCTAAGTGCCGATACGGCGAGCGAGGTGCGGCAGAGGCCGTGCCGCAGCCGCCGGAGCGGTGCTTAAGCCGTAAGGCGGGAATTGTGCGGTGTTGCCTTAGAATGAAAGCGCAGCATGCTGCCCGCTTCGGGATCTATCTGTCAGGATGGTCCTGTTGGCGCTGGGCATTGACAGGCTGGGGGCATCGGCCATTGTATCGGTACCATGCACCGTCAGCCAGGGGACCGGACGGGATTTTGCCAACCTGACCTTGATCGTATACCACATTCCGGTTGCGGCACAGTTCGTGATCAAGGGGCCGGGCGGCTGATTGACCTGCTACAAATCGTGGTCAGCCTTGTGTTCACCCGGTTTATGGCGTTGTTCCAGCACACCATTACCTGCCAGAGCGTCCTTTTGCCTGCCCGCAACACGGAACAAAGCGAGAAATGGCGCACTGTGGGGGTTGGACAGCTTTTGTCCGATCGTTTCCTGTAATCTCTCCAGCGTTTTTTATCTGTACAAAAAAGAGCAGCGTTTCTTCTGCCGCATGGCAAAAACGCTGCTCTTTTTTCAAATGCTGATTTTGCGCTGGATCTTACAGTTCGATCTTGCCGAACATATCAAAATCATCCCCATCATGGATGCGCGCGGTGCGGGCCGGGGCCTGCGGGCGGGCGTTGGGATCACGCGGGGCGCTGGCAAATTCGCGCTCCGGCACGCTGGACGGGCGGCCATAGCCGCGGCCGCCATTGCGGCTGCCACCGCGGTTATCACGCGGGGGACGGCTGCTGCTGCCGCGGTAACCACCGCCGCGGCGGTTATCGTTGCGGGGACCGCGATTGCCGTTAAAGCTGCGGCCATTGCGATTGCCGCGGTTGGGGCCGCTGCGGCGGCCGCGCTGCATCACGATCCGGCAGGTTGCTGGCGTTGGGGTCGGTGGAATAAATCACCACGCGGCGGTCGGGGCCTTCGCCCTTGCTCTCGCTGCGTACGCCCTCGATCTCAGCCACAGCGGTATGGATGATGTGGCGCTCGTAGGGGTTCATCGGCTCCATCTCGTAATAGCAGCCGGTGCGGATCACACGGTTGGCAATGCGCACAGCCAAGGCCGTCAGGTCGTCTTCGCGCTTATTGCGGTAGCCGCCCACATCGATGCCCAGCTTGACGTAAGGGCCTTCCATCCGGTTGACCACCAGGCTTGCCAGATAGGAAAGGCTCTCCATCGTTTCGCCGCGGCGGCCAATGAGTGCGCCCAGGTGGGCACCCTCAACATGCAGAATGGTAGCTTCTCCCTTTTTGCCTGCGGTAAAGGTGAACTCCTCCACGCCCATCAGGTGGAAGATGGGGGTCAGGTAATCCACCGCAGCCTGCAGGCGGGGGTCAGCGGCAATATCCAGCGGGTCTCGGCTTCCGCCGGGGCAGCATCCTCTGCCGCGGGTTGTTCGGCCGCTTCTTCTGCCGGGGCGGGTTCGGGTTCAGCGGCAGCCACCGGGGCAGCAGGCGTGGTTTCCGGCTCGGTATCGGCAGTTTCCACGGTAACTTTTACTTTTGCAGGGGTCACTTTCAGGCCCAGGAAGCCGGTTTTCTGCGGCATTTCCAGGATCTCATAGCTCACACCCAGGTCGTCACGGTCAACGCTGAGCGCTTCGCAGCCCAGCTGAATGGCTTCTTCCACCGTTTTGGCGGTTGCAACATATTCACGCATGATTACTACCTCCTTCTTTATAGGGCGGTCTTACTTCTTCTTTTTGCCTTTCTGGGCCTTCTGGGCTTCCATCTCGGCGCGCTGCTCGTCCGTCAGGGGGACGGTACGGTCATTGGCGTACTTTTCGGCATCCAGCTTGCGGGCGTATTCAAGGCGCATCTGGTCCAGCTGACGCTTGTTGACGTTCTTTTCGACCTTTTTGCCGCCTTCTTCGACGGTAACGGTCTTGATCTCTTTCTTGGCGGCGCGCTTGGCGGCAACTTCGGCTTCGTACTGAGCCTTGAACTTTTCGGGGTTATACACCTTGTAGGTCAGCACGGTCTGCAGCATCATGAAGATGTTGGAGGTGCCGTAGTACAGGGAGAAGCCGACAGGCATCTGGAAGCACATGAAGACGAACATGATGTTCATGCCCCACATCATGACCTTCATGCTGCCCTGCATCTGGGCCTGCTGGCCGGACATCTTGGTGCTGAGCACCTGGGAGATGCACATGGTAACCGCAGCGATGATGGGGAAGATCATGATCAGGCTGAAGCTGAAGCCGGTGATGGTGCACATATCCATGCCAAGGAAACTGGTGTTAAAGTTGGCAATGGAGCTGAGCTGCTCGGTAGTCAGGCCGGTATCCACACCACTGGCAAGGCCGGCGTGGATTGCTTCGATCAGGCCGGTCTGGGCCGCTGCGCCGTTGGCAGCAATGCCAAGTGCGGTGCAGGCGGCGCTGATGGCGTCCTTGGGGATGCCGAGAATGTACTGCACAGGGCGGTAAACAACCTCCACCATGCCGAACAGGACCAGCATATTGACAAGCATCGGCAGGCAGCCTGCAGTGGGGGAGTAGCCATACTCCTGCTGGAGCTTGACCATTTCCTCCTGCATTTTTTCCTGGTTGTTCTTGTACTTCTGCTGGATTTCATTGACCATCGGTGTAAACACCGACATCTTGGCCATGGACTTCTGCTGTTTGATCATCAGCGGAAGCATGAGCAGTTTGATGATCACGGTGAAAACAATCATCGTGACGGCGAAGTTCGGGATCATCTGATACAGCATACGCATCAGCGGTCCCAGGATCATTGCGAGGAATCCCATATTCTATCCTTCCGCCCTGCCCGCACGCAGGGCATTTATTTTATAAAGAAGGTCTTCGCCGTGCGGTGAGAAGACATGAGAGGCGAGAGTAATAGAGAATAATTAAGAAAGAATAATGAATCATGGTGGTTGGCACCTGCGGTGCCTTTATTTTGGAATATTAGATACATCCTAAAAGTTCTGCTGCGGGTTTTGGCTCGGCAGAACCCTAATTTTTTGAGCTGCGCCGTTCCGGCGCAGCGGTCCACCAACATTATTCTCTATTCTTTATTCTTTTTTAATTTAGTTTAATTTAGTTTAATTCAGCCTTATCGCTTTTCTCTGAACAGCTTCCGCTCTGGGTTCATCCAGCGCCCCTTTTCCGGCACGGGGTCATAGCCGTACTTGCCAAAGGGGTTGCAGCGCAGAATGCGCCACAGGCCCAGCAGCAGGCCTTTGGCCGGGCCATGCACCTGGATAGCCTGGATCATATACTGGCTGCAGGTTGGGGTAAACCGGCAGTTATGCCCCAGCAGCGGACTAATGAGGCTGCTGCGGCACCGCGGCAGCTTTATCCGGCAGGCCGGCTTTGCGCATCAGGCCCGCCAGTGTTTTGCTCAGTTGGGTGCTTTTCAGGTAGGGCGTGCGGGCACGCGCTACTAAGATTATATCATATCCGCCGATATTTTGCGAGAGGTGTTCCGAAAGTGCTGCGCGCATAATGCGCCGCGCACGGTTGCGCTGCACGGCATGGCCCACCTTTTTAGTGGCGGTCAGTCCGATGCGGGTATAGCCCAGCCGGTTTTTGGCCACATACAGCACCAGATTGGGGTGAACATAGCTTTTGCCGCGGGCATAAATGCGGGAAAATTCCTTATTTTTGGTCAGGGTTCGATAGCGCATGGCGGGGTTCCTCCGGCATGGTAGGATTGTATGGCCTGCACGGCTTAATACGTGCAGGGAGTGAGAATGGATGGTGCACCGGAACTGTTATAGGCCAAGGCAAAACGCCGAAAAAACGGGTTTGCCTTTGTGAAAATGCTCCAAATTTTGGCTTTTTTCCAGTACATCATAGCAAAAAAAATTGTGCCGCTGACAAGAAATCAGCAGCCTTTGTTTGCATGTGTTTGTGTTTGAAACCTGTGCCTGAAAAATCAGACGGTCAGGTTCTTGCGGCCCTTAGCACGGCGGCGGGCCAGCACCTTACGGCCGTTCTTAGAAGCCATGCGCTTCAAAAAGCCATGAACGCGGCTGCGCTGACGCTTCTTCGGCTGGAAAGTCTGCTTCATTTCGTATTCCCTCCTTCAAAGTTTCCCCAATACTGGGCATTTTTTGGCGATTTACGCTTGGCAAATGCCCGTAGATACAGGGGCAGCCTTGCAGACTTTGATTATAGCGCAAGGACGGCAAGTTTGTCAATAGCAAACCGCGAAAAAATCCACACGGCGATCCAATATCAGGCGCGAAGGATTGGATTTTGCGCTCTGCGCGGGCGGACCCAGCAGACAAATAGATGCAAACGAGCCCGCTGTGAGGTGTGGATTTGGTGGAATGTTGGTTCAAAACCTGCATTTTTTGCCATATTTTCAACTTTTATTGCCCATATCGTGGAAAATTGTACCCTATTATAATTGTATTGGGGGTAAATTTATGCTATACTATATCTGTATCTCTGTGTCTAAAAATCGGCAGAGCGGGCTTTCGGGCCTGCTTTCCGCGGGTTGACACAGCGGTTTTGGCGGACCGGGAAAGGCAACATCTTCCCCGCAGCCGCCGGCTGCTGCATGCTCCGCCCGCCTGCCCAAGAATTTTAGGCCGTGCAGCAATACCCTGCCGGATGCAGCCGGAATTTTGTGGAACGATGCGGCGCTCTTACTTTATAATGGGGGGGCGGCTTGTGTTTTGTTTGCAAAAATTGGGCGGCAGCCTGCGGGGCGGCAGTGCATTGCCTTGACTAACACAAAAGTGGGGAGTATCCATGGATTCATTCAACGACGTACTGGACGCGGCCAAAGCCTATTGCCGCGAACATACTGCCGACGCGACGTACCAGTATTACATCAGCGGGCTGAAAGCGGTCAGCTTTGAAAATTCCAACTGCATCACGCTGGAAGTCCGCAATGATTTTATCTGTAAGATCGTGTCTGACCGTTATACGGGTCTGCTGAAGGATGCGTTTAAGGCTGTACTTGGCTTTGATGTCGAGGTCAAGTTCACTGTGCCGCAGCCTGAACCAGAGGCTGCCAAAGAAAAGCGCCCAATGGATGAAGCCAGCCTGCCCTCGGGCCGGTATGATTTCACCTTTGAAAACTTCATCCGCGGCCCGTCCAACCAATTTGCCTTTGCGGCGGCGCAGGCGGTTGCGGCAAACCCGTCCGGCGCTTACAATCCGCTGTTCATTTACGGACCGTCCGGTCTGGGCAAAACGCATCTGCTGAACGCGATTCAGATCGAGATCCACAAAAACCATCCGGACTACAATATCGTCTATGTGGACTGCGAAAAGTTTACCAACGAGATCATCACCGCGGTCAAAATGGCAACGACCGAACAGTTCCGCCAGAAATACCGCGAAGCCGATGTGTTGCTGATCGACGATATCCAGTTTTTGGCGGGCAAGGAATCAACGCAGGAAGAGTTTTTCCATACTTTTAATACGCTGCATAATGCCGGCAAGCAGATCGTGCTGGCATCCGACCGGCCGGCCAAGGAGATCAAGAGCCTGGAAGAGCGTCTGCGCACCCGGTTCGAGTGGGGCCTGACGGCGGATATCCAGCCGCCTGATTTCGAAACCCGTGTGGCGATCGTCAAGCGCAAGGCCGAATTGCTGAATCTGGATCTGCCTGATGACGTTGCGGAATATATCGCCAACCATCTGAAGCAGAACATCCGCCAGCTGGAGGGCGCAGTAAAAAGCTGAACGCCTACTATATGTTGGAGGGTATTGCCCCCTGCATCGGCGTGACGACGACCGCCATCAAGGATACACTGAATGATACCCAGCCCATCCCCGTTACGATTGAAAAGATCATCAACGAAGTGGCGCGCACCTATAATGTGATTCCCTCCGACATCCGCGGAAAAAGCGCAGCGCCAATGTGAGTGCCGCCCGCCAGATGTCGATGTATATCATCCGCGAGATCACCGGTATGAGCATGGAAGCCATCGGTTCCGAATTCCAGCGTGACCATTCCACCGTTGTGTACTCCATCAATACGATGGAGAAGAACATCGGCAAGGACCGCCACCTGAAGGAGACCGTGGACGACATCATGAAGAACATCCGTGCCTGATGCATGCTGCAGGTTGACAATGAAACGCCCGGCATTCTGCATGTTTATACATGAATATGCAGAACATACAATGCCTTTTCCGGGTTTTCAAAACGGATATTCCGGGTTCCGACAGAAGTTTTAGACTTTCAACATTTTCAACTGATTTTTCAACAATTAACACGGATTTTCCACAGAGCAGGTTGAAAGGTCAGGTTTTCCACATTTGAGATTTTTCTTTCCACGAGGTTTTGCGGAAAGGCAGGTCCTCAAAAATTGCTTCGGAATCGGAGGTTTCAGGCTTTTCCACAGATTCAACGTAGCCTACTACTATGACTATCAAAGTATCTAGTTTACCCTGACATTTTACGTGTTCTGCACCGTCAGGCCCATCAGCAAATAAGGATTATACAAAACGGATATTTCGGATTTCTGAACTGTCTGCCAGGCTACAACGCTTCACAGTTTTCTGTAAGTTTAGTGATTATATACGAGGTGACAACATTGAAGTTTGAATGTGACAAGTCGCTGCTGTCTGCTGCGATCGACGGCGTTTCCCGCGCCATCACCAACCGCGCGGCGATCCCCGTGCTGGAGGGCATTTACCTGAAAGCCGAAGGGTTCCAGCTGACGCTGACCGGCTACGATATGGAAATGGGCATCACCACCAACATTGAGTGCAATGTTCAGGTACCCGGCGAGACGGTTTTGGAAGCAAAGCTGTTTGGCTCCATGGTCAGCCGTATGCCGTCCGGCACCGTATCGGTGGAGCTGAATAACGAAGGTATGGCACGGTTGTGGCTCTGGACGGTTACCGCCTGGCCATCATTAAGCGGGATGTGGAATGCACCCGCGATATCCGCATTATCATTCCGGCAAAAACGCTGCAGGAGCTGCTGAAAATCACCGGCGGGCCGGACGAACCGGTCAAAATTGATGCAAACCGCCGCTATGTGGTGTTCACTACCAACGGCTACACCATCATGAGCCGGTTGATCGAGGGCGAGTTCCTGAATTATGAGAGCGTGATTCCCAAAGAGAGCCGCACCAAGGTTGTGATCGACTGCAAGAGCTTTATTGATACGCTGGAACGTGCTTCTTTGATTATTACCGATCGTTTGAAGAACCCGCTGCGCATCAATTTTGCACCGGATAAAGTAACTGTGCGCTGCCAGACCCCGCTGGGCAAGGTGGTGGATGAGTTTACGCCGGAAAGCATGGAAGGCGATTCCATGGAAATCGGGTTCAACAACCGCTACCTGCTGGATGCGCTGCGCTATTCCAAGTGCGAAAAGCTGCGCCTGGAGATCAACGGCCCCTTGAGCCCGGTAAAGGTCCTGCCGGTGGAGGGCGAAGACTTTATTTACCTGGTGCTGCCGGTACGCTTTAAGAATGAAGGCTGATACGATGGAAAAAGTACGAATCCACACGGAATTTATCAAATTGGATGCTCTGCTGAAATTTGCCGGCCTGTGTGAAACGGGCGGCGAAGCCAAGGAGCTGATCCAGGGCGGAGAAGTGAAGCTGAACGGGGAACCCTGCACCATGCGCGGTAAAAAATGCGTGCCGGGCGATGTGGTGGAGCTGGAAGGCCGCCAGGTTCAGATCGCGGAGGGCTGCTGATGCGGTTGAACCGCCTTGCGGTGACGGATTATCGCAATTTATCCGCCGCTGTTTTTGGAACCCGCCCCGCAGTTGACGGTTCTGTGCGGGGCAAACGGTCAGGGCAAAACCAACCTGTTGGAAGCCGTCTGGCTGCTGACCGGGGGCAAAAGCTTCCGTGGGGCAAAGGACGCCGAGCTGATCCGGCGCGGCGCTGACTTTGCCGTGCTGGAGGCCGCATTTGAAGCGGGAGACCGCCCCCCAGGAAATACGGTTGACCGTTGGCGCCAAAGGAACCCAGCGCCCCGGCCGGACGGTACGTCTGAACGGAGCCGACCGCGGAAGAGCTGCTTCGATCGCAGGAACTTTTACGGCGGTGGCGTTTGACCCCAACCATCTGAGCCTGGTCAAAGGCGGGCCGGAAGGTGACCCAGGCAGCCCCGCGCCCGTGCCGCAGCCAAAAGGCCCGCGACCTGGTGCGCCGCAAGAGTGCGCTGGAAAGCAACCGTATGCCGGGCAAACTGGCAGACTGCCACGAGAATGACCCCGCCAAGACCGATGTTCAAGCTGCAAAAAGGGCAGCACCGTCAAGTATGCGTACAACGAAGACGAAATGAAGCAGCTTTCGGCTGAGATGCCGGCGCCAAGGTGAACCGCTACAAAGGCCTTGGTGAAATGGACTCCGAGCAGCTTTGGGAGACCACCATGAACCCTGATAACCGCGTGATCGTGCAGATCAAGATCGAAGATGCCGAGCGCGCCGACGAGGCGTTCAGCATCCTGATGGGCGAGCAGGTGGAACCCCGCAAGGAGTTCATTGAGCGCAA
>VOFF01000265.1_pt1 | contig 108000 bp, 224 predicted proteins | sample 5384061 | NCBI WGS metagenome assembly VOFF01 (sample SAMN12384725, study PRJNA508395) | human gut metagenome | isolation source: healthy gut E | host: Homo sapiens | reverse complement strand
TAATTACAATTTTGACTGCGTTAAACTTCATTTTAAATATGGTTACATACAAATCTATTAAAAACAATAGGAAGGAATGTGAGAATAATGGAAGTAGGAAAAGTGCCACCACATGATTTGGAAGCAGAGCAGGCAGTAATAGGAAGTATGCTTACAGATAGTGATGCAATAGTAAGTAGTATAGAAATTTTGAAACCGGAAGATTTTTATAGAGCAGATAATAAAAATCATATATGAGGCAATGTTAAATCTATATAATAGATCTGAACCAATTGATATTATAACAGTTAAGGCTGAGTTAGAGTCAATGGGAAGATTTGAACAAGTTGGTGGTTTAGAATATTTGGCAGAATTACCTGATAAAGTTCCTACTACGGCTAATGTACAAAAATATATAAAAAAATTGTAGAAGAAAAGGCTAGATTAAGAGATTTGATAAAAACTGCAAATGATATAATCGAGTTGGGTTATGATCCAACAGAAGATGTTGATGATATTATGGAGGGTGTAGAAAAAAAGTTTTTTAATTTGACTCAGGGTAAGAATCAAAAGGGTATTCTCCAATTAAAGATATTCTGGTTGATAGTTTTACACAATTAGAAGAGTTGTATAATAGAAAACAACACATTACAGGAGTACCTAGTGGTTTTTTTGATTTGGATTATAGAACAGCTGGTTTTCATGGTTCAGAGCTTATTTTGGTTGCGGCGAGACCTGCTATGGGTAAATCTGCGTTTGCTTTGAATATTGCTACAAATGCGGCAGTTAGAGCAGATGTTCCTGTTGCTATTTTTAACTTGGAGATGTCAAAAGAACAACTTGTTAATAGAATTTTGTGCAGTGAAGCAATGGTTGATAGTAATAAAGTTAGGACAGGTAAGCTAGAAGAAGAAGAAGATTGGGCTAAACTAGCAGAGGCTATAGGACCTCTTTCTGCAGCTAATATTTATATTGATGATACACCAGGTATTTCTATTACAGAAATAAGGGCTAAATGTAGAAAATTACAAGTTGAAAAACATATTGGTATGGTTATAATAGATTATTTGCAATTGATACAAGGTACAAATAAAAGAGGAGGTAGCCGTGAACAGGAGATTTCTGAAATAAGCCGTTCTTTAAAAAAATCATGGCAAAAGAATTAAATGTGCCAGTGATTGCATTATCACAGTTGTCAAGAGCTGTTGAACAAAGACCTGATCATAAACCGATGCTTTCTGATTTACGTGAATCTGGAGCTATTGAGCAAGATGCTGATATTGTTATGTTTTTATATCGCGATGATTATTATAATCCAGATAGTGAAAAGAAAAATGTTGCTGAAGTAATTATTGCAAAACATAGAGGTGGCTCAACATGTAGTGTGGATTTAGGGATGGTTTGGTACATATACAAAAATTTGTTAATTTGGAAAAGAGATATGATCAATAGAAGTATGTGTAATTGTAAAGCTTTGAGAAAGGGACGATTTTTATGAAAGAAAAGGTCATAAATACAATTATAAAAAATAATTTAATACAAAATGGGGATAGGCTGGTTCTTGCTGTTTCAGGAGGGCCAGATTCTTTAACTATGTTGAATGTTTTTATTAGAGATAAAAAAAAAGATAAAAAATTGATTTTGATTTTGTTGTAGCACATGTTAATCATATGATTCGTAAAGAAGCCGTTGATGATGAAGATTTTGTAAGAGATTTTTGCAAAGAAAATGATATTAGTTTTTTTTGTGAAAAGAGTTGATATTCCTAAACTTGCAGGAGAGAGGAAAATGGGAACAGAAGAAGCAGGTAGGTATGCACGATATAAATTTTTTGATGAAGTTATGGAAAGTACGAAATCAAATAAAATTTCAATTGCACATAATAAAAATGATAAAATAGAGACAATTTTAATGAATTTATTAAGAGGTTCAGGAGTTTCTGGTTTAAAAGGGTATAGAGTATATAAAAAGATGAAAAAATATATAAGACCTTTACTTGATTGTACAAAAATTGAGATTGAAAATTATTGTTCTAATCAAAAATTAAATCTAAATTGATAAAACTAATTTTGACAATTCATATACTCGTAATAAAGTTAGAAATGTTGTTATTCCGTATATTAAGAAAGAGTTTAATCCTAATATAATTGATACTTTAAGCCGATTATCAGATTTGGTAAAAAAGAAAAAAACTATGTGCAAAAACAAGTAGAAAAAAAGCGTATAATGAGATGTTAATATCTGAGAAATTTATTGTGGAAAATATTACTAATAATGAAGATGTTTTGTTGAACAAAAAATATATAATTTTAAAATTAAAATTATTTAATATGCAAAAAAAAGTCATAAAATCAAGAGTTTTTTGTTATATACTATAACGAGATTATTTGGAAATGCACAAGGAATTGAAAAAAATACATATAGATGATATTATAAAATTATGTGAAAGAAATATTGGAAATAAATACTTAACACCAAATAAAAATTTAAAAATTTTTTTTAAAAAATGGAAAAATATATTTTATAGACCAAAGATAACTATCCGTAGTAGTTCTTAGAGTGACTTGATTTTTGTCACAAAAAGACACAAAAAAAATACTTGAAAAAACAAATTTAATATGATATATAATCAGGTATTCAAAGACAAGCCCACCTGTTTTGGGATTCAAAAGGAGGAAAAAAGATAGTGAAAAATAATATCAAGACATTAGCGATGTGGTTAATTATTGGAGTAATTTTATTATTGTTTTGTCATCAGTTATGGAAAATTCTAATAAAAAAATGAAATATTCTGATTTAATTACAAAAATAAATGAAGGAAAGGTTGAGGCAATTCAAATAGAGTCAGATGGAAAAAACAGCAAATGTTGAATTGTCTGAAGATAAAAATATAAAACAAGTAAATATTCCTAATATGGAAAGTTTTATGAATTATACAGAGGATTTTGTAAAAATGGATCATTTACATTAGAAGAAAAATCTGAATCTATTTTTGTTACAATTCTTGGTTTATTAACACCGTTTGGATTATTAATTATTTTCTTTATATTCTGGTTCTTAATGATGGGAGGACCAAATGCAAATCAAGCAGGAGGAAAAACATTAAGTTTCGGAAAAAAGTAAAGCAAGAATGATGACACCAGCAGATAGAAATAAAGTTACATTTGATGATGTTGCAGGTGTTGATGAGGAAAAAAGAAGAATTACAAGAAATTGTACAATTTTTAAAAAAAAAAAAATCCAAAGAAATTTACAGATATGGGAGCAAGAATACCAAAAGGTGTCTTATTAGTTGGACAACCTGGTACAGGTAAAACTCTTTTGGCAAAAAGCAGTTGCAGGAGAAGCGGGAGTACCATTTTTTTATAATAAGTGGTTCAGACTTTGTAGAAATGTTTGTAGGTGTTGGTGCTTCAAGAGTTAGAGATTTATTTGATGAAGCAAAAAAAGAAATGCGCCATGTATAATATTTATAGATGAAATAGATGCAGTAGGACGCCAAAGAGGTGCAGGACTAGGTGGAGGACATGATGAGAGAGAACAAACATTAAACCAATTATTAGTTGAAATGGATGGATTTTCTGAAAATGAAGGTGTTATTGTATTAGCAGCAACTAACCGTCCAGATGTTTTAGATAAAGCATTATTAAGAGCAGGAAGATTTGATAGACAAATAGTTGTAGGAGCACCAGATGTAAAAAGCAAGAGAACAAATATTAGAAGTACATTCAAGAAAAAAAAATTAGCAGAAGATGTAGATTTAAAAGTAATCGCAAAAATACATCAGGATTTGCAGGAGCGGATCTAGAAAATGTATTAAATGAAGCAGCGTTGTTAGCAGCAAGAAGAAATTTAACAGAAATTGGAATGAAAAAGAAATTGAAGATGCAATGGTTAAAGTTACTATGGGACCAGAAAAGAAAACAAGAGTAAGAAGTGAAAAGGAAAATCGTTTAGTTTCTTATCATGAAGCGGGTCATGCAGTAGTAAGTCATTATTTAGAAACACAAGATCCAGTACATCAAATATCTATAGTACCTAGAGGTATGGCAGGAGGGTATACAATGTATCGTCCTACTGAAGACAAAAATTTTATGTCAAAAACAGAAATGGAAGAAAATATAGTATCTTTACTAGGTGGTAGAGTTGCAGAAGCACTTATTTTAAACGATATTTCAACAGGTGCAAGTAATGATATAGAAAGAGCTACACAAATTGCAAGAAGTATGGTTACAAAATATGGTATGAGTGATAGAATAGGAACATTAACATTAGGATCTAGCCAAAATGAAGTATTTTTTTTAGGTAGGGATTTTGCACAATCAAAAGAATATTCTGAAGAAACAGCAGCAATTATTGATGAAGAAGTAAAAAAAAATAGTTGATAAAGCATATAATGAGGCTAAACAAATTTTAACAGAGCATATTGATAAATTACATGCTGTAGCTGGTGTTCTTCTTGAAAAGAAAAAATTGAAGCAGATGAATTTGAGCAAATATTTGCATAGAATGTAGGGGATATTTAATGAAGAATTATTATGAGATTTTGCAAGTAAATGAAAATGCCTCACAGGAAATAATAGAAAAAGCATATAAAGTTCTTGCAAAAAATATCATCCAGATTTGCAAAACGATATGAAAAAGAAAGAATTGTCAGAAGATAAATTAAAGCAAATTAATGAGGCTTATGACATTCTTTCTGACTCTTTTTAAGAGGACAATATGATACAGAACTTCAAAGACAAAAAAAAAGAGGAGGAGATAAAAAGCAAAATATGGAGATAAAGATTATGGTACAGAAAAAGACAAAATTTTATGGGAGAACAAATGAAAATCAAAAAATAAATCTGAACAAGATTTGAGAAGAGAAGAATATTATGCTCAAAAAATTAATGCTAGACAAGAACAATATGATCAAGAAGAAAAAAAGAGACAAGCTCAAAAACTGGGAACTTTAGCAGGTGTTATAGATTTTGTTAAAGTACTTTATAATGATAGACCGAAAAGAAAAAGAATTAGCAGATGTTACAAAAAAGGACTTATTTGCAATTGTTTTTTGGCTATTTTAATTGTCATTGCTATTGGTGTTATTTTATGGTGTATACCTTTTACTAATGGCTGGATAAGAGATATTATTTGAAAATCCAATAGTAAAATTGTTTTCAAAATAGCTTTTATATTGTTTGAATAAATTTTTTAATATTATAATAAATAAAGCAGATATATATTTTTCAAAGCCAAGTGCTTTAAGCTTGATATATATCTGCTTTTGTTATAAGTTTTATTTCAAATTATGAATATGAAATTAAAGTTCTTTTTGTAAATTTTTAAATCATCAATAGGAATTTTTGTGATGCTATTAATAACTTCTAATGTAAAGTTTTGCTTTAACATTTTTTTGCAATTTCTAAATTTTGTTGTTCAATACCTTGTTTAATACCATTTTTAAGTCCTTTGTCATATCCAGCTGCTTCTGTTGCATTTTTGATCAAGTATATATTTTTTCTCGTAGTTCTGCTAAAATAACGTTCATGTTCATCTTGACTAATTTCTTCTAATATTTCTTTTGCTTTAACCATTTTTCTTATTTGACATATCTACCACCTCTGGACTTTCTATGAATTTTATCCAAGAATTTAATTTTGCGTTTTTAGATGTTTTCTCAAATTTCCTGAATTTCTTTAACTCGATTATATAAATTTCCATAGAGTCTGTCAAGATATGTATTGGGTATGTTTCTTCTCTTAGGTTCCATTTTGTTATATATTTTGGAATTTCTTTAAGATTATCTAGTTCGTAGTCTGCTATTAAAATTGCTATTGATTTTTTAATGAATTATAATCTTTTCCTGATTTTAAAGATTTTGTGAATAATTTTGCACAATAAAATAATATTCTTTTTCAGAATTGTTTTTGTCTATTATTTGAATTTCTATATCTACATTTGTATTGTTATTAATTTCGGCTTTTATGTCTAATATTCCTATTTTTTCATCTAGTAAGTCTTTTTCTAAGATTGGATTTTTGTCTAATTCTATTTCTTTTATTTCTTCTTTTATGATTGAGTTTAATAGATTTTTTGTTATTTCTTCGTTTCCTGCGTGTCCAAATATGCGCTTGAAGACATAGTCTGTTTTTAGGTTTAATAATTTGATAAAGTCACCTCCTTGTGTGTTGTGTTATGAGTAAAATATTTTATTTTAATAAGTGATTGTTTTTTAGCGATTGCTAATTAGATTTTAATGGTATTGAATAAATGTAAAATTTGAATTTGAAATAAAACTTTGAATTATATTAGCATATATGAAAAATGTCTGTCAAGTGTTTTTGAGCATATAGTGTTTTTTACTTTAAAATTCTCAAATTTGCCTATTGACAAGCATTTGTGTTTAATGTATAATGGATAATGTTAAGGGTTATCCCACATACAGATCCGATCGACCGGAAGGAGGGGAATGTAAATGTCAGAGATTAAAGTAAATAATGGAAATATAGAAAGAAGCTTTGAAGAGATTTAAAAAGACAGTGCGCTAGAAATGGAGTTATGCAAGAAGTTCGTAAGAGAGAGCATTATGAGAAACCTAGTGTTAAGAGAAAGAAAAAATCAGAGGCTGCTAGAAAAGAAAGTTTTAATTAGATATGGGGAGGACATTATATATAAGTAATTTAAAAGATTATTTTATATAGGGTGTGTCTTTCTTTTTTTTTTTTAGTTTCCGGTTGGAAAATAATTACAATTTTGACGTCGTTAAACTTCATTTAAAATTTAATCTAAATTTAATTTAGTTTGATGTATATGTTTGTTTTTTTTTTGATAAGAATAGTATAATATAGATAATTTTTAGGAAAGGATTGGAGTGTAATGGAATATAAAGTTAAAGAAATAAAACAAGGTATTAAAGTGCATTTGATTAATAATGATAAGTTTAAAACTAATTTGATTGCTGTTTTCTTGACAACAGAATTGAATAGGGAAAATGTTACTAAAAATGCTATTATACCTGCTATTTTGAGAAGAGGTTCTGAAAAATATGCCTACACAAGAGGCTATTAGTAGAGAGATGGAAGAGATGTATGGTGCTTCTTTTAATTGTGGTGTGGATAAAAAGAGGAGATAATCAAATTTTAAAGTTCTATATGGAGACTATTAATGATAATTTTTTACCGGATTCTTCAGAAAATATGCTTGGGAAGAGTATTGATAAAAATATTGGAGATTATTTTTAATCCTTTGGTTAAAAATAATGGCTTTTTGTGATGAGTATGTGGAACAAGAGAAGGAGAATTTGAAGCAAATTATTAATGGTAAAATTGATAATAAGGCTAGTTATGCAATGGAAAGGTGTATAGAGGAGATGTATAAAAAATCAGCCTTTTGCTTTGTATAAGTTTGGCTATATTGATGATTTAGATGTTTTGAATGGAACTAATTTGTATGAGTATTATAATCAGCTAATTCAAAATTGTAAAATTGATATTTTTGTTTCTGGAATTGTTGATGATAGTGTTTTATGATAAAATTATGGATAATGCTAAGATAGAGTTATTGAAACCTAGAGTTCCTAATTTTGTTATGCCTTCTTTGGCTGTTACTGCTAATAATAATGGTCAGGTTGTTACTGAGAGTATGGATATTACTCAGGGTAAATTGGTTTTGTCTTTGAATGTTGGCTTGATAGCGAGGATCAACAGTATGATGTTATGATTTATAATTCTATTTTGGGTGGTACTGCTAGTTCTAAGTTGTTTCAAAATGTGCGTGAGAAGGCTAGTTTGGCTTATTCTGCTGGTTCTAATTTTATGAGGGCTAAAAATACTATTTTTTTATTCGTTGTGGTATTGAGATTAAAATTATGAGAGGGCTCTTGATATTATTAGACAACAACTTGTTCAGATGGTTGATGGTGATTTTTCTGATCAGGATGTTGCGGTTGCTAAGAAGTCTTTGGTTGATTCTATTAGGACTATTGATGATGAACAGGATACTGAGGTTTTGTATTTGTTTGGCCAGGAGTTTTCTGGTGGGTTTATGGACTTTTCTGAGTATATTGATATGGTTTCTAGGGTTACTAGGGGTGATGTTTTGGCTGTGGCTAAGAAGATTGGTACGGATATGGATACGATTTTTTTCCTTAAAGGTTAATTTTGAAATAATTACAATTTTGACGTCGTTAAACTTCATTTAAAAATTCAATCAACGTACCCTCGTACGCCTCATGAATTTTAAATTTGTTTGCCTAGTCAAAATTTAATTCTTTCAAAAATTAAAGAGCAGAGGAAATAATTACAATTTTGACGTCGTTAAACTTCATTTAAAATTCAATCAACGTACCTTTGTACGCCTCATGAATTTTAAATTTGTTTGCCTAGTCAAAATTTAATTCTTTCAAAATTAAAAAGAGCAGAGGAAATAATTAGAAAGGTGGGAGTTTTATGCAAAGTTATTGAGAATATGAAAGTTAAAGAAAAATTATATATTGAAAAAACTGGATAATGGTTTGAGTGTTATGATAATTCCTAAAAAAGGTATACAAAAAAAATATGTTATTTGGGGGTACAAATTATGGTTCTAATGATAGCAAGTTTGTTGTACCTGGTGATACAGAGATTACAGAGGTTCCAGATGGTGTGGCACATTTTTTGGAGCATAAGATGTTTGAACAAAAAAATGGTAAAAATAGTTTGATGTTTTGACAGAATTAGGTGCTGATGCGAATGCTTATACTACAAATGATCATACAGCGTATTTGTTTAGTTGTACAGATAATTTTTATGAGGCTTTAGATGAACTTATGGATTATGTGCAAAATCCGTATTTTACTGATGAAAATGTTGAAAAGGAAAAAAGGTATTATAAGTCAGGAGATTATGATGTATGATGATTATCCTGATTGGAAAGTGTATATGAATGCAGTTCAGGCTATGTATAGTGATTTCCTATTAGAATAGATACAGCTGGTACTGTCGAGACTATAAGTCATATAGATAAAGAAGTTTTATATAAATGTTATAATACTTTTATAATCCTTCTAATATGGCTATGGTTGTTTGTGGTGATTTTGAACCAGAGGCAATGCTTGCTGAGATTAAAAAGAGATTATTGGATATTAAGGCTAGTGGAGAGATTAAATGTATTTATCCGGAAGAACCAGAAGGCATAGTTAAAGATTATGTTGAACAGAATATGGAAGTTAGTAGACCTTTGTATGCTATAGGTATTAAGGATAAAACTTTTTGAGGATTCTAAAAAATTTCACTAAAGAGGATATTGTGAAAAAAACATATTGCAATAGAAATTTTGTTGAATTTGATTTTTGGTGAGAGCTCAGATTTATATAAAAAAAGTTATATAATGATGGTGTTATAATGTCTAATCCTAGTATGGATTATGAGTTTAGTAGAGGATATGCTTTTTGTGCTATTATCTGGTCAATCAAAAGATCCTAAAAAGGTTTATGAGGAGTTTAAAAAAGGCTGTAAAGACTATAAAGGAAAAAGGCATTGTTGAAGGGGATTTTAATAGAATTAAAAAGACTATTTATGGTGATTATATAAAAAAGAATATAATGATGTTACAGATATTGCTAGAATGTTTTTATTGATTATTTTAAGGGGATAAATAGTTTTGATTATATAGAAACAAATTGGTAGTGTTAATAAAGGATTATACAGAACAAGTTTTAAATGAAGTTTTTGCTGAAAATAAAATGGTTTTGTCTGTTATTAATAGTAAGTAAAAAAATGTTTTTTTGTAGAAAATATGGTATAAATTTTATTTGATGATTTATACCATATTTTTTGTCAAATATTGTCAATATTTGGTATACAATTTTGATAAAAAGCACAAATTAGCTTGACTTAACAGGAAAAAATATGGTAATTTATAGATGTGCTTAAGAGGAAAAATCAGAAAAGGAGAGATTAGAATGTTAAATGATGAAATTTGTAATTTAAGAAATAAATTGAATAAAAGCATCGAAGATGGTGAGGATTATTCTATTATTTATCAACTTAGTGTCGAATTGGATGATTTAATTGCTGATTTTTATAGTGATGTGAGTGTAGAAGAAATTAAATAAATTTGTAAAAATATGGGCTATTATTAGTCCATATTTTGTGTAATTTTTTGCTTTTAGAAATATAAATATAAAAAACCAGTTTTCCTTAGAAGTAAAAAAACACACTGAAATAGATTTAGTAGGAACACATTACTCAGAAGAAGTATAAGTAGAAGACGGAAAAGTAATATGCTCAGGATTTCAAAAAGGATTCTGAAATAGTGTAGAAATTGAAAATATTGTAAATTGGAAAATAATATACAGTTTCTATGCATACTTATCAATAATAGACGTATAAAAAGGCCAAAAAAGTAAGAAAATCCCAATAATAGGACTAGAGCTATTGATAAAATTGTACAGAATGTATATAATATAAAAATATGAAAGGAATGAAAATATTATGAAAGATATAAAATTAAAAATAGCAGGAATGCATTGTACAGGGATGTTCTAGTAGATTAGAAAAAAAGTGTTAAATAATATAGAAGGAGTAGAAAAAGCAAAAGTAAGCTTTGAAGAAGAAGAAGCAGTAATAACTTATGATAATGAGAAAGTATCAGAAAAACAAATAATAATTGAAATTGAAGAGGCAGGATTTAAGGCAGAAAAATAGTTATAATTTTGCCTGTGTTCAGTGGCAATGGAGTCATAGCCTTGAGAAAGGAATAAAAATAAAAATGAAAAAAGTGTTATTAAAAATAGAAGGAATGACATGTAGTGCATGTTCATCAGGATTAGAAAAATATCTGAATAGGCAAAAAGGGAATAAAAATAGCGTCAGTAAATTTAATAATGAATAATGCAAGTATAGAATATGATAACACAAAAATAAACTTAGAACAAGTAGAGAAATATATTGAAAAAGCGGGATTTGCCAGTTTGGGTATATATAAATTAGAAAGTGAAGAAAAAAAAGCAAACAAAGGAAAAGAATAAATTAATAGGAGTAAGTATAGTATCAATATTAATATTATATATATCAATGGCACATATGGTAAAATTGCCAGTAATACCATATTTAGATATGATGCATAATCCAGTAAATTATGCAATAGCATTATTAATATTAACAACAATTGTATTAATAATGGGAAAAGATATATTAAAAACGGATATAAGAATTTGGTTCATAAAACACCAAATATGGATACATTAGTGGCCATAGGAGTAATAGCAAGTTTTGTTTACAGTATATATGGAACAGTAAAAATAATAAAAAGGACAAGTAATGTATGTTGAAAACCTGTATTATGAATCAGCAGCAATAGTAATCTTTTTTATTAAAATAGGAAAATATGTAGAAAATAAAAATAAGGATAAAACCAAAGAGGCTTTAAAACAATTGATGAGTATAACACCTAATCATGCAATAATAGAAAGAGAAGGGAAAGAAGAAACAGTAACATTAGATGAAATAAAAAAAAATGATATAGTAATTTGTAAGCCAGGGAAAAAATAGCCGTAGATGGAGAAGTAATAGAAGGAGTTACACATATAAATGAATCATTTATAACAGGTGAGAGTGTACCTGTAAAAAGAGAAAAGGGCTCAAAGGTAATTGCAGGAAGTATAAATTATGAAGGAACAATAAAATATAAAGCAGAAAAAAAATAGGAAAAGAATCAACAGTATCAGAAATAGTAAGATTGGTTGTAGAAGCAACAAATACTAAAAGCACCAATAGCAAAAAGTAGCAGATAAAATAAGTGGATATTTTGTACCAACAATAATAATAATAGCAATAATAGCGTTTATAATATGGTTAGCAATAAGCAAGAATTTAGCAACAGCTATAAACATATTTGTAACAATATTGGTAGTAGCATGTCCATGTAGTTTAGGTCTAGCAACACCATTGGCAATAGTAATTTCATCAGGAAAAGCAAGTAAAAATGGAATATTAGTAAAAACAAGTGAAGCATTGGAAAATGCACATAAAATAAAAACAATATGATTTGACAAAACAGGAACTCTAACAAAAGGTGAATTGACAATATCAAAAATATATAATTATAGTAATTTAAAAGAAAAAGAAATAATAGAAATAGTGGCAAGTATAGAAAATAAATCTGAACATCCAATAGCAAGAGCAATAGTAGAAAAAAGCAAGAGAAGAAAAATATAGAACGAAAACAAATAAATAATTTTTGAAGCAATAGCAGGATATGGTGTAGTAGCAGAAATAAAAGAACAAGAAAGATCATACAAATATTTAATAGGAAACAAAAAATTAATGCAGGAAAATAATATAAAAATACAAAAAGAAGATGATGAAACAGACTTAGTAACACAAAGGAAACAGCATATTATATGTGGCACAAGACCAAAAAAATAATAGCATTAATAGGAGTAAAAGACTTAATAAAAAGAAGAAAGCAAAGAAATAATAGAAAAATTGAAAAAAAGAAAAATAGAAGTAATTATGCTAACAGGAGATAATGAAAAAAAAAGCAAATGCTATAGCAAAACAATTAGGGATAGAAAAAGTTGTAGCAAATGTATTACCAAATCAAAAGGCAGAAGAAATAAAGAAACTAAAAAGAACAAAGGTTTGGTAATGATGTGTGGAGATGGAATAAATGACAGTGTAAGTTTGGTAACAGCAGATATAGGTATCAATATCAAGTGGAACAGATATTGCAATGGATTCAGCAGAAGTTGTTTTAATGAATGATAATTTGGAAAAATAGAGGAATTAATAGAAATTAGTAAGAAAACAATAAGAAATATAAAAACAAAATTTATTTTGGGCATTTTTCTATAATATATGTATGGTACCTATAGCATGTGGAATTTTGCAGCCATTTGGAATAACAATGAATCAATGATAGCAGCTTTTGCAATGACAATAAAATAGTTTAACGGTAGTATTAAATGCATTAAGATTGAGGTAAATAGAAAATTGAAAATAAAAAGGTTTGATTTAATATATTAACGCTAATATACTAGCAAAGTGAATAGTGCTTTAATGAGGAGGAAAATACAAGGTTGAATAATAAAATTAGATGTAAATGGTGTAATATAAAAAATCAAAGTATGTAAAATATCATGATGAAGAATGGTGTAGACCTAATTTTAATGATGAATATTTATTTGAAATGCTTATTTTGGAGTCTTTTCAAGCAGGACTTTCATGGGAATGTGTGTAAATAAAAGAGAAGATTTTAGAAAGGCTTATGATAATTTTGATATTGATAAAATATGTAATTATGATGATAATAAGGTACAGAAATTATTACAAAATGAAAAAATAATTAGAAATAAATTAAAAATAAAAGCTAGTGTAAATAATGCAAAAATTTTTTAAGGGTATACAAAAAAGAATATGGAACATTTTATAATTATTTGAGTAATTTTACAGAAAATAAAATTATATATGAACTAGATAAAACTACAAATCAATTGTCTGATAACTTATCAAAAGATTTACAGAAAAGGGGAATGAAGTTTGTGGGTAGTACAATAATATACTCTTATTTGCAAGCTATAGGAGTTATATATTCTCATGATAAAGAATGTTTTTATGTATAAATACTGAAATGAATTAAAAATGGAAAAATATATTATGTTCAAAAAGTTTACAATTTACATAAAATATGATATAATTATGGAATATAAAAGGTTATTGCACAACCTAGTATAGATATATACGGGGAGTGCAATTCCTCCGTGAATTATAGGAGGAAAAAAAATATGACATTATTAACAGTTAAACCACAGTTTTTATATCCACGTTCAAGACAGTTCCCATTTGATGAAATTGCTGAAAATATTGTAAGAGCATTGGAAAAACGGAATTGAATGTACCAGGAATAGAAGTAGAGTTTGATACTTATGGTTCAGGAGAGGCTAAGTATAAATATGTAAAAGAGGATTACAGGCAAAGATTTTATATTATATTTTATGCGAATTCAGGGAAGAGTAAGTAAAAAAATGAATGATATAGCAGCGCTTCAAAGTGTTTGTATTCCAAAACAAATTTTAGAGGTATTTGAAGATGAATCAGGTCCAAGATACTATTTGTATGTTGGTGATGATTGGAAGAAAGACAAAAATGGTTTATGAATTCAACTAAAGTCAATTCTAAGCTTAGAAAAAAAAGAACCACGTAGATATTTATGTTATAGAGGAAATACATATAAAAAAAAGAGCAGAAGTGTTATTACCTGATAGTGACTTAGATAGAGAATACTTACCTGAAGGGGATGAACCAAGAAGTATTGTGCTTGAAGAAAAATTTAATGAAATTATCATATGGTTGAGAGAGTTTGTTTTAGAGTATATTCTTAGTTTAGAGGAGACAGAAAAGGTTGTTGAACCAATGCAAACAGTAGAGATTATTCCTTATAAAGGACCGTGGAAGACTATTTTTTTAGTATCTGTGACTTAGATGATGCTAAAAGAATTGAAATAGGTAAAAATCATCCAGAAAAGTTACCTCCAGAAAAGAGGCATGCTTATATTGGAAAAGGTACAAGGCTTGTGCCTTTAGATGTTAGATTAGATGAAGGATTATCCCAAAAGGCTTATGAAGGCTTTATCTGGTGTGATGTTAATCAGAATGCTAGTAATTTGGATTTTTGTACGTGACGTTGAAAGGGCAATGAAATCATTGTTTGATGATACATATTATCTTGTTGCAATAAATCTTAAATATGCAAATGAAGTTTATGTGGTAGATAATTCTAAGTATTATAAAAAACGTAATGAAATGTTTGAAATGATTGCTCCACGTGATGTTTTAACAGATGATGAATTAGGTAGAGCTTATGCTTCTAGAGGAGAAACACTTGTTTCTATTAGTGAGTATAAAGGTGAATATATGATGAACCAATTGTACTGATAAGTAGAGAATTAGAGTTTGAAGAAATTGAATGGATGGTTAAAGTTACTGAATAATGTTAAAAGGCTCTGGGATTATCTCCGGAGCCTTAAAATTTTATAAATTTCCTTTAATATCTATTTAGAGAAATATAATAGCCTAAAAATAATTAAGGAGCTTGTAAAAAAGCTCCTTTTTTTATGGTCGAGGTGATAATTGTTTTAAATGCCTAAAACCTTTGTGTTTACTATGTTTAAAGTTTTGATTTTCTTTTTAAAACATTATTTTAAAACAACCACCTTAGTATTAATCTAAAATTTATATATTCAATTTCAATGTACTTTTTAAACTCTTTCTCTTTTTTAAATAATCTATAATTTTTTTTGAGTTTCTTTTTTTGTTTATAATAATTGTAAATATCTCCATAAGTATTTATTGTTGTTTCGATATTAGCATGTCCCATTAATCTCTGTAAAACAGGCAAATCTACACCAGCCTCAATACATCTTGTTGCAAATGTGTGTCTTAACATATGTGTATTTACAGGTTTTTGTTATTCCTGCATTTTTGCATATTCTCTTAAATGCAGAATTTATTGTATTATTTTCATAAAGTTTCTTATTCTCTTGGCAGAATAATACTTTATTTTTTATTTTCAATTTTATTATTTAAAGAATCTTTTTATAATATCTTCTGTTAATTCAGTTATTTCAAGATTTCTTTTTCCATTTTTAGTTTTAGTTGGACCAATAATTGTTTTCTTATTTCTATCTTTTGTTAATGTTCTGCTTATTGAAGGCATTTTGTTTTCTAAATTAATATCTTCATCATAATTTAATGCTAATGCCTCTCAATTCTTATTCCTGTGTATAAACAAAGTAGAATTATATTTTTTGTGCTTACAATTATGTGTTTCTAAATAATCTTCTAGTTGAGTTTGTTCTGAAAGTGTTAAAGCAACAACATCTTTATCTTCTTTTAAACTTTTAGGTCTTTCAATTTTGTTTATACCTTCAAAGAAATTTGTTGATATGTATAAATTGTGATTTGCATATTCAAAAACATATTTTAACATTCTATAATCTTTCTTTATTGTAGAATTAGATTTTATTCGTTCATCTTGCAGAAAGCTTTCAATTTGTTCTTTTTGTAACTTTTTTTATTGGAATGTTCGCAAATTTACATTTCTTAATTCTTTCAAGTGTTGACATATTTGTATTATAAGCATTTGCCTTTGTTTTTCCCATTCTATATTTTGAATCTTCAATTTCTTGTGCAAGTATTGCAATTGTTTTTTTCTGTCTTTTTTATATCAATACTTTTTTCCTGCCTTTTTCATATCTAGTTTATATTTATACATTTTATCTAATGCTTCATCTTCTGTTGTTGCAGTAAATGTTTTACGAATTAATTCTCCAGTTTCAATATCTTTTTCCAATTGTTAAAGTTGCTTTACTTTGTTTGTGAATATAGAATTTATCGCATTTTTCTGCATTTGAACAATTTTTACATTTATCGCATTTGTTCATTTCTTTTTTTGTTTTTCTATTTTTTACAAATAGATCTGTCTTTACATTTCTTACAAAGTAGGACATATTGGCAAATCTGAATCTTTTTTCTCTGCTTTTATTATGTATGTTCCTACTGTAAATCCCTTTGTACTCATATTTTTCCTCACTTTCCTTAAAAATTTGAGGAAATACCTTGCCCATTTTAAGTTTTGGGTGTATAATAATTTTACAAATATTTAGAACAGGGTATTTCCTGTTTGTTTTGAAGATTTAAATGTTCCAGATTTAAGTCTTCATTTTTTTATTCTACACCAATTCTTTTTTGACTTAGATATTCATCTAAGCAATCAGCTTTAATCCAAAATTTTCTTCCAATTTTGATACTTGGAAATTCTTCTGAATTAAATAATTTTAAGCACTTTTGTTTTCCAATATGTAATAAATTACATACATCATCTGTAGAATATAGTTTTATTTCAAGTGTTTGCATAAAATTTTCCTCCTTTCAATTGACTTTTTTTAATACTAGTGTATTATATAAATATGATGTGTAAAATATTAAGTGTTTGTATAAAATTGTAAACTGATTATATACTGGATTTTATAAAATGTCAATAGCAATTTTACAATTCTTTGAAAAATTTTTACACAAAGGAGGTTATAATGAATACGATACCAAAAGACATGTGCTTTGAAGGATTTTATATATGGTTTAATAGTGAAAAAAAAAGAAGCATATATTTTAACACCTAATTTTTTTATTAGGAGATATTGAAATGGTAAATACAGAAGATATGCTTAAATTAAAATTTATTTCAAGAATGACTACTAATAGCATAGCTGACTACAAATTAAAAAATGAAAAAAGTTTCTAAATGGCCTTTTATACGATTTACGCCATTTGTTGAAAAATTAGGACTATTGTTAATACGATTTTTAAATACTGATTTTTCTGATTTTATAAATGCATATGATAGTTTTTATTATCCTTATGGCATTGAACTACTAGAACATTATTCAGAGCATTTTTAAATTTAAGAATCAATATTCTAACGAGAAATCCTTATTAGATGATTTTAAAGAATTTCATTCAATTATTCAAAATGATTTAGTGATAATTCAGAAAGACTTTAAAGAAGCTATAGATTTTCTTTATAATTTAAATGGAAATGATGAATATAAAAATAATACTGCACAATCTAAATTTATTGCTTGTATAATAAAACAAAAAACAAATTTATATAAATATATTAATAATATAAATATCATTAATTATACATATTCTGACAAAGCAGAAGATTATAAAAAAGCTTCTTTTGATACAGTTCTTACTGATTTATCTTATGATATAGCAATGCTTAAAGTATCTAATATTTATACTAGTGATGAAGTAGGAGATATACTTTTTACTATATTAAATCAAATAATACAAAATAATGATACTATAAGAACTTGTCAAAATTGTGGTAAATATTTTATTCCTAATAAATTAAATGAAATATATTGTGATTTTTACATAAAGATGGCACTACTTGTAGGGACAAAGGAGCAGGACAGACATACAAGAAAAATCTTCAGAACATACCTGGTTTATTGGAATATAGAAGAACATATAATAAAAAAATTTAATGCAGTATCAAGAAATAAAGAAGATAAAAAATTAAAAAGAAAATTTTGATAAATGGAAGATTTTAGCACAAGCCAAAATTAAAGAATATAAGCAAGGAAAAATAACAGAAGATGAATTGTTTCAATGGATGATAGAAAATAAATAAGATTATTATAAATTTGTTATAAAAACAAAAAATAAGGGAGTTAATTAACTCTTATCTCAATTATCAACAAATCCCGTTTGGGTGTTAAGGCGTTTTGTGTATCTCTCATATTGCTAATTTATATTGTAGCATATATTTTATAATTTGATCAACCTTTTTAAAATGAACTTTTTTATTTTATCACATAGAATAGCTAAAAGTCAATACTTCAATGCAAAAAATTGACTTTTTTTTTAATATTATGTTACAATAAAGATATGATAAGGCGATTTATCATATTGTAAGTACATTGACAACTTGCAAAATAGAATTATTGGGAATAACTGATTAAGTGAAATGATACACCCCAAAAAGTTAATTCCAACTACAATAATTCATTTTTGCTACAAAAACAAGTCCTCACAAGAGATGAGGCAGAAAGGACACATTATGAAAAACATTACAATCATCAACGCACAGGAAATCGCAACAGCTAACGCAATCACACATTCAGAATCTTCCACGCAGACGAAGTTATGTCTACAGTATTACTTGGCAAAGTTTTGCCTGAAGTAAAAAGTATGCCGTACCTTCAGAGTTCCGGAGGAAGTTGCTGAAGATGTTATCGTGTATGACATTGGAGGTGGTTTATATGACCATCATCAGCGCGGATTTAATGAAGCTCGTGAGAATGGTATCAAGTTCTCTTCATTTGGTCTCCTTTGGAGAAAGTTTGGAATGCAGTTGCTTTCAAACATCGAAAATGCGGAACTTGTATTCGAACTCTTTGACAAGTTTTTTGTTACTGGGATCGATGCCGTTGATAATGGGCAGCTTAATCGCACAGATGATGTTCAGGTCATGACAGTATCGTCTGTAATTTCAGCTTTTAATCCTAACTGGGATGAAAAAGTAAATGCAGACAATTGCTTCATGAAGGCTGTTGAAGTTGCAGAGATTATCTTTGATAATTCTCTTAACAGCATGATTTCTAGGGCTAAGGCAAAGATCGGTGTTGAAAAAGCGCTATTGAAAAATCGTCCAACGGTATTATGACTCTCAATGAGTTTATGCCTTGGCAGGATTATATTTTCAATAGCTGCAACGAAAAAGGCTGATGGCATTCTTTATGTTGTATTCCCTTCTAACAGAGGCGGTTTACAATGTTAATGCTGTACCAGATGCTCCTGGTAGCTTTGGACAGAGAAAGCCATTACCTGCAGACTGGGCTGGACTTAGAGGTGCTGAATTTGCTGAGGCGTCTGGTGTAGCAACTGCAAACTTCTGTCATCCGGCAAAGTTTATCTGTGGTGCTGACACCTTTGAAGATGCTATGGCATTGGCCAAAAAAGCTGTTGAAGTTTAAGGCTATCTGAGGACTAAAGTACGACCATTAAGGCGGGAACTGTAATACAGTTCTCGCCTTTTTGGAATTATATTATAAAAATAAAAAAATTAGCGAGTACCTGTAATACAGATACTGCCATTGAAAACTAATACTCACACAACAAAAAAGATGTTAAATGTCTTCTTCAGAATAGGTATTTCTGCTATTAATCGGAACGATATAATAGCTATAGCCACTTCCACCGCCATTTGAACTAGCTCTTCTGGAATAGAGTGCATTTTGCACTTCTGTTGAACCTCGAGAAGAATTGAAACAACCTCCCCAATCCAGTCTTATCAGAAGATGCTTGGCATGTCCCTTTATCAGAAGGAGCGAAACAGTTACTGCCTTTTTTAGATTTCCAGTAGTTACCATACATAAAAGATGGTGTACCATCCCAAAAGATATTAAGTGAATCTCTCAATCTTCTGTCCTGAAAATACTCATAATTCGGTATATCACGAGGAGCAATAATGAAGGTAATGCCGGAGCAATATTTACCATAGTCATTGACTAGATACTTATTACTATCAAGCAAAATTGCATTTTCTCCAAGTTTTATACCAGCATTCTGCAGCTTTTTCCTCTCGTTCTCATCTGTAAGCAATCTTTTCATATTCGTAGAAATTACCTACTGATGTAGCTTTTTTTGCTTAATTTCAGCGAATTTATAAACTTTCTCGTGAAGCTGTTCAAGAGTAACCGGATATTCTGTACGAATACTGTGATAAGTAGTCTCATTTACAGTTTCGCGAAAATCACACTCCCAAGAATAATTAGAAAATTTCTTACAAAATTCTTCAATCTTAGGATCAGTTGCAGAATACAGATTTTGCAGTAACTTGGCTCTTTTCACGATATCTCTTAAAGATAAACCCTTGAGAAACCGAATACTATCTTTGTAAACCTTGGTTTCTCCAGTTTCCTTTACAGAAACAAGAAAAGTCCAGTAGCAAGAATTTTTTCTTTTTTTTTACATAAGTTGTCAAAGTTGTTTTCATAGTGTTGTCCTTTCTGCCTCATCTCTTTGTGAGGACTTGTTTGTAGCAAATTGAATTATTGTAGTTAGAATTAACTTTTAGGGTATATCATTTCACTTAATCAGTTATTCTCAATAATTCTTTTTTGCAAGTTTCCAATGTTCTTTACAATATGATAAATCGCCTTATCATACCTATATTGTACCATATTTTGTGCTAAAAGTCAATTTTATGTTAATATTGAAAGCGAACAAGAAAAAAACAATTATCTAAAGGAATATTAAAAACTTATAGAGATATTATAAATGTGTTGTTAATAATATCTACTCAAATTTATTTTGAAATTTACATTTGAATTTTTATCGAAAATTTTATAATTACTAATAAACAAAAAAAATAAGGGATTAATTAACTCTTATCTCAATTATCAACAAATCCTGTTTGGGTGTTAAGGCGTTTGTGTATCTCTCATATTGCTAATTATATTGTAGCATATATTTTATAATTTGTCAACTTTTTTAAAAATAAATTTTTATTTTATCACACAAAATATCCAAAAGTCAATAGTTCAATGCAAAAAAATTGACTTTTTTTTAATATTATGTTACATATAAAGATATGATAAGGCGATTTATCATATTGTAAAGAACATTGAAACTTGCAAAAAGAATTATTGGGAATAACTGATTAAGTGAAATGATACACCCCAAAAAGTTAATTCCAACTACAATAATTCAATTTGTTACAAACAAGTCCTCACAAGAGATGAGGCAGAAAGGACATCACTATGACAATGAACGAAATTATGAACAGCAAGGGGATCGAAATCAACGAGGAAAATTCTTGGAATTGGATGAATCATCCAGCAAAAGATGGTGAGCATCGTTGGGGAAGAATCCGAAAAGAATTAAAGGTTTACAGCCCTTCTGATTGGGGAATTTGCAATGCTACTTATTCAACAGTTGGTCTTGAGGTTAATACCTGGGACAAGACCGTTGAAGTACACTTCTTGAAAGGTTCTATGCCTTATGCTAATAATCTTTTCTGGGCTATGCTGGCTGACAGAGATGTAAGACGTTTAATCGTTGAATATCAGAACAGCACACGCAAAGATCAGTATAAGATTTGGAGTTCGACAGGTATGTCTGGAAGAGAAGACATCTTTATGACCTTCGGTCATAAGATGGGAGGCTTTGCAACAACCAGAACAATGAAGCTCTGCCACATTTCAGGATTTGGTCGTCTTAATGAAGGCTTCGGCAATAAAGAGTCAAAGATGTATATTGGAGACTTTGTAGAATTGTGTGCTTTTATGGGACTGACTGAGGACATGAACGTAAAGAATTTAAGAAGAAAAGCAGGCGTAAAGTATATTCGTCCGAAGTTTGCAGAGGAAATCGAAGACTTTGGAACTACGGTTACTAAAATCCTGTAATTAATTTCTTGGCAAGTTAGTTCGACTGGGGAAGAAGATAACTATATTATAGTAATTTTCTTCCTCAGTTTTTTTATAAAAAAATGGCCGATAATTAAATTATCGACCTAAATCTTAATATATATTGTATAAGTATAACTAAAATACATTTTTCCGGTGCTATTCTAGTCTTTTAACATATAACAAAATATACTAAGAACAAACGCTCTAACGCTTATTATTATAAGCTAGTTTACATAATTTGTCAATAGTTTTGGTAAAATTTATTAAATTTTATTCATTTATTACTTTTAAATAATGAAATTTAGGAATATTTTAATCTAATATTCCGATTTTTTTTAAAATAATAATAAGCATCCATACCACCTTTAAAATAAATTTCTTTTTCAACAATATCTTCAAGATTATCGTATAAGACCCAAATTTTAGATAAGTCTTTACATTCTTCTGAAGAAAGACCGTTTTCAAGAATATTTTCATCATACAGTTTTTTTGTATATTTAAATTTTTATCCATTGATTTATGGATTTGTTTTTTAATTCAATATATTCTTTATTATTATTTCTTAAATAATTTCTTATATCTTCTATCATTTGATAAAATTCATCTGTATATTCTTCTATAAATGGTTTTTAATTTTTCAATATTATTCATTTCAATTCCTCCTAGTATATATCAAAATCTATTTCATCTTTATAATCTTGCTCAAATTGGTTTATATCGAGTTGTTGTTCAAAATTAATATTAGAATATGTTTCTTTATTAAAATCTCGTATAAGGTCGTCCTCGCAAGGATATGAAAACTTATTACATAGCCACTTCATAAACATTTTTTAAATTAGTTTTAAATTTTTCAATTATTTTATTTAATTTATTATTTTCTTTTTCTAATTCTTTAATTTTTTCCTTTATATCGATATTCTAATTCTTGAACTTTATTTTCGTAGTTTCTTTCAATTTTATCTGCTTTATCGTTTATTTCTTGTTGTAGCATACTAAAATTAAATCTTAAATTTCTATTTTCAGTTTCTAAATTAAACTTTTCTTTTTCGTATTTTTCTGCAACATCTATTATTTTAGATTGTTTTGATAATTCTTTATGTAATGCTATATTTTCGTTATGAAGTTGTTTAATAATTTTAACTTGTGGTTTTATAATTTTATTATTTATTTTTTCATCTCTATTAAGTGAAAGTTTATTAATCTTTTTTTATATCAGTAAATTCAGGCAATTTTAAAGTTGTATTTTCCAAGGTTTCCTTTGTTTTTGTATAATTGGTTACCTTTTTTTAAATTCTTCAACAGATAGATTTTTTCTGTTAGTTTCTTCAACATACAAGCCTCTTTCTAAATCAAAACCTTTACTTGTAACATATTCAAAATAAGCATCTTGTAATTTTCTATAACTATCTCTACCTTTCCAAAAATCTCTTGCACAGATTTTTTCTATGTCTTTATCCTCTTTGTCTTTTGTATGAACTACAGGAACAAATACCAAATGTAAATGTGGTGTCCCTTCATCTAAATGAACAACTGCAGATATAATATTTTTCTTCACCTAAATTCTTGTAATTGCAGATAAATTTATAGCATTCATCAAAATATCTTTTTGTTTCTTGTTCTCCAATTCTATCAAAAAAATTCTTGGTCAGATGTAAATATCATTTGGCACATTATAATACTATTTTCTCTTAAATGTCCTGCTAGGTTTTGTTCTTTTCTTAATTTATCAAATTCTTTGGTGTAGGTGTAATTGTTTTTCTTTATATAATAATTTAAATGTGTTCTAGTTGGATCTATATCTTTATTTGTATGATTTTTTTTGCTTTTCTATCATTGTGTGTACCTTTACCATTTGCTTCAGCTCGTGTCAATTTTTCATTTCTTACTATGGCATAACTCATAGCTCTAAAGTCCTTTCTTGCTCAAAAACAAATTTATTTGTCTAACACACTAGACAAACAAGTTTGTCATTGTGCCCTACGGGTTTTTACCTAACAAATGCTAAAGCATTTATTAGGCTATAATTTGTCATAGCCTTCGCTATAACAAATTATAGTGAAGTTGCAGTTTAAAGTATCTGCTTGCAACTTCTTATCAGAGCCATTTCTTATGCAATGCCGTTTACTATGTCAAGGTTTGCATATAAGAAATCAAGTGAGCCAGCAGGATATTCTCTTTCATTTGGTTTAATGGTATCGGCTTTTTTAATAATTTTATTTATATTGATATTTCCTAAATTATTATATAAGCAAATCATCAAATAATTTTTAGCATTTTGTATATTAGGTATATTTTGTAATATATCTAATAATTGTACTAAATTATCCTTAACTATCATTTTAAGTTTATTTAATATTTTGCAATGATCAACAGTTATATTTCCAACTTTTAAATTATCTTTATAATAAAGAGTATCAATTACATCTTCTAAAATTAAAATTTCATCTTTTGTAAATTCATTTAAGTTACATTTTTTTTTTTTATCTCTAAAAGCTCATCTTCACTTTTAGGATTGATAGAATCAGTATTGATTATATTAGGTTTGATATTATTAGGATTGATTCCTCGTAAATTATTCTCCTCAAGAATCGTAATTTTTCCTTTTCTAAAATCGGAAATTTTACAAGTGTTTAATGGCATTTTTTCCGTTTCTAAATTATCATTTATTTCATCTTCTTGATTTTCATGTTGTATTTTTACCAACATAGATTAAATTAGGTTTTCCTAAACCCTGTCTTTTTTCTTCAATTAAATTTACTTCTGTTAATTGTTTAAATGCTTTTTGTTACTGTTTTATCAGATAAACATAATTTTTCTTGTACTTCTTCTCTAGTAAATATTAGATATACTTTATTTTCACTATCTATCCAATGATTTTTTTTTAAGATAATGATAATCTATCTAATAAAAAAAGCATATAAAATTTTACTATCTGAATTTAGTTTTTCTTTGTATAAATTATTAACAAATAATTCTTGTGGTATTTGGTAATAATTATTTTCTAGTATTTCATTTTGTTTATAATAATTAATTTCTTTCATCTTAAATCCTTTCCGATGAAAGAGTTTATAGGGCACTATGAAATTTTTTTTAGAACATTTTAAAACATTATTTTTGAATGTAAAAATTTTTTAAAAACATAAATTTTAGAACAAAACTATCAGTTTTTATAGAATTTTTTTAGAACTATAAAAAATTAAGAGCATTAATCAAATCTACTGATTAATACTCTTTCACGATTTTACAATTTTTTATGGTTTTATAAAAATTGCTTAAATATGGTCGAGGTGACAGGGATCGAACCTGCGACCTCATGGTCCCAAACCACGCGCGCTACCAACTGCGCTACACCTCGAATTAAAATAACCTTAATGCTTATATAATATACCATAAAAAAAACAATTTGACAATAGATTTTGAAAAAAAATAAAAAAAAATTAAAAAAGACTTGAATAAAAAGAAAAATCAAAGTATAATATAAAATGTACAAGTATTAAGGAAAAAAAATAAACAAAGAAATGTGAGGTTTAAGTTTTAATAAATAGAAAACAAATATGCGCCTGTAGTTTAGTTGGATAGAATATCAGGCTACGAACTTGAAGATCGGGGGTTCGAATCCCTCCAGGCGCACCAAAAAACACAGCAAAAGCTGTGCTTTTCGAAGGTAATGAAGGGAAAAGTGAGAAAAAAATGGAAAAATTAAAAGTATTTGATGAATTTTATTTAGACAAAGAAAAAAGATGTAATAGTAAAATTATATAGAATATCAAAAAGACGAAATTGAGTATATACTAGAAACTCAAACCATAAAAAGGAACACTTATAACAAATTTAGCGCAAATATGTCATTTAGAAACAGAAAAAAATGAAAATGATATGAAAATAATAAAAGGTAAAATGCAAGCTATGATAAATGGCGAAAATGAAGAAGTTTATACTTTTAGACTTGGAGGAATAAAAGTTGCTAATATATACAATGATAGAATAGAAATAAAAGCTCAAATACCAGCCATTAGTAAAACATTAATGTCCCAAACAAAAAAATATAAATTACCAATAGGAAAAAACTTTTGTAAAAACATACATATTAAAGAAAAAGTAAATTTAGGACAGACTTACATACACACATGAATGCGATACTAACACCAGATTGTTTAATAGCATTAGGAATAAAGCATCAAATAAGATATCCTTTATATTATATAAAAAAAGTTGAATTTAGTAATGTCAAAAGAACAAGAAGAAAAAATAATGGAGCAAAGAAGAGAAATAGAAAAAAGAATTTGCAAATTCACATTTAACAGGAAAATATTTAACAAGGAGAATAGATGATAATACTTTTATAAATTTTGCAGACTTCATATTAAATAATTTAGAAAATGCAAAAAGAAATATAGAAAAGATAAGAGTAAGTTTATCTATATTAAAAGATGGGCAAGCTGTATTTACAAACTTGGAAAAATGCTACATATATAGATATGTATTTGCAAAAGGTATATCATCAGAAAATAAGATTGAATTAAATGAAGAGATAGTAAAAAAGAATACCAGAAAAAGATATAAGAAAAATGGTAATTAATATGCTAAAAGATAACAAACCAGAAAGTCCTTATAGAAATAATGTATTAAGACAGGATAAATTATTATGGATAGCTAGAGAATATCAAAAGCAAAGAATAGAATATGTAGAAATTGCTGATACAGATTTGGTAAAAATAGGTGAACCGGCAATAAAATTGTTGGAAGAAGTACATCAAATTTTTCCTGAAATAGAAAAAAACAGGTGTAAAAATTAGATTTTTAGCAGGTATAAGAAGAGTAATATTAACAATAATAAAAGATCAATTTACAAGTGATAAATATTTAAGAGAGAATGTATGTGTTTTAAAAAGCAATAGCTAAAGATCCTTATGTTGTTGGAAGTGACTTTATAGGAGAAGAAATAAATGATATAGAAGATTTAAAACCTGCAATAATGCAAATAGTACAAGATATTGCATATTATGATGAAGGTTTTACAGTTAAAATACATGCGGGTGAAAATGATAGTTTAAAAGATAATGTCGAAAAATCAATAAAATGTGTAGAAGAATCATTAAGGCCAGGACAAAAATGCCTAGAATTAGAATTGGTCATGGTTTATATTCAAAAGATCCTAATACAAAAGAGGGAAAAATTAATAGAAAAAATGAAAAAGACTAATACAATAGTAGAATTTCAGTTGACATCTAATATAAGATTAAACAATTTAAGTAAGTTAGAAAATCATCCAATAAAAAGATTTTTTGAGTGAAGGAGTAAAATGTGTACAAAGGAACAGATGGTAATGGATTTTATGGTACAGATACTTTTGATGAGCAACTAGCTTTAAGAAATCTTTTAGGTGTTACAGATGCTGAATTTGAACAAATGAGAGCTGTTGAAGATGAGGTAATTAAGCAAAATGAAAGATTTTTTTTGAAGAAAAAGTCTAGAAAATTTGAAAAAATTTTTGAATGGCAGAACTTTAAGACAGGCTATATTGGAACTAGAAAATGAAGAATTAGAAAAGATAAAAAATGAAGTTGGTGATCTTAGAATTACAAATACAGTAGATTCAGAAGAAGTTTTGAAATACAAGATAAAAGAATACCATTGGATAAAATTCCAGTTATAGTTGCAGGAGGAAGTTTTAATAAAAAAGGAAGAGTAACTTTTGTTACTGAACAGGGAAAAAAAATAATAGATGATTTAGTAAGAAAGTTAGATCCTAAAAAAAGTATTTTTTGTTATAGGACATAAAATGGAAGGATATGAGAAAGCAATTATAGAAAGCGAAATTGAGCAAGGAAAGAGTTTTGAAATTTATGCTATTATTCCTAAAAAGATAGATGAGAAGATAAAAAGTAGATTGGAAAATGATAATATAACAGGTATAAGAATATCAACAGAAAGTGAAGAATTGGGAATTTATAAAAAGTTTTAATTATGAGATTTTTGAGAGAAAAAAGTCAATAGTGCTTGCTTTTGATGGAAATTCACCGGTTTCTAATTTGGTTCAAGAGGCTAAAAATGGTAAAGGAAAATCTAAGGTATATGTAAATGGAAAAAATGAAGTATTAAGTGAAAAAAATGAATAAATTGGAAGGTTATGTTGTTCCATTTTCTTTAGAAAATGATGCTGTTGATATAATAATTGATGAAAATCCAGAAATTTGTTAAGAAAATAAAAGATAATATTAAAAGGATATATTAAAGTATCATATAATTTGTTTTTTTTTGTAGATATATAAATAAGAACTAGATTGCTTTTTGAAGAAATCTAGTTCATAAACAAAAAATAAATAAAATAAACATATAAATATATGAATATTACTAGCATTGTAGCAAAAAAAATGTAGTCAAGTCAATAAAAAACAAAAAATTAATGAGTTAATAGCATTTGTTTCATCTTTTATATTTTTTAATTCTTGTTTGTTTGATGAATACATGTAACTATTTTGAAAAAGAAAAATCACATAAAATTTTTTTTCAGTATCAATTATGTTTTCAAAAGATCTTGTCATATTATACATATTTTTATAGTATGAGCATAAGATATTAGCATTATATACGATATAGACAAAAAAAATAAAAAGTGATATACTGTGACCATAATACAATTAAGAAAGGATAGTGATAAAAATGGGAGAAGAACTAAAGGAAAAAAACTTTTTAACAAAAAAAGAAGAAGGATGGAAATGCTTAAAAGAAGGTCAAAAAAGAGGAAATTTATAAGATTTCAAATGGCTATATGGAATTTTTAAAATAGGTCAAAAATAGAAAGAGAGTTTATAAAAAAATGCTAAAAAAATTAGCAGATGAAAATGGCTTTACAGATATAATAAATAAACAAAATTTAGTGCCAGGTGATAAAGTGTATTTTATAAACAGAGGAAAAAAGTATGTATTTGGCTATAATTGGTGAAAATGGTATAGAAGAAAATGGAATGCATATCATAGGTTCACATGTTGATTCACCAAGGTTAGATTTAAAACCAAATCCATTATGTGAAGATGGTGGTTTGGCTTATTTTAAAAACACATTATTATGGTGGAATAAAAAATATCAATGGACAACAATACCACTTAGTATACATGGAGTTATAGTAAAAAACTAATGGGGAAAAAAATAGAAATCGAGATAGGTGAAAAAGGAAAACAGATCCAATATTTACAATAACAGATTTATTGCCACATTTAGCACAAGAACAAATGGAGAAAAAATTAAAAAAATGGTGTAGAAGGAGAAGATTTAAGACTTTTAATAGGAAGTATACCATTTACATGTTGTAATAAAGATGTTGAAGAACATAAAAAACAATGTGGAGTTAGTGAAAAGAGTTAAATTAAATATATTGAATTTGTTGAATCAAAAATATGGAATTACAGAATCAGATTTATTAAGTGCGGAATGGAATTAGTTCCAGCTTTTAAAGCACGTTCATTAGATTTGATGAAAGTATGGTTGCTGGTTATGGTCAAGATGATAAAGTATGTGCATATACATCTTTAGCAGCAATGATGAATTTACAAAATGTAAAAAAATACGGCAGTATGTATTTTGTCAGATAAAAGAAGAAATAGGAAGTATGGGAAATACAGGTATGGAATCACATATGTTTGATTTCTTTATATCAGAAATATTAAATAAATTGGGGATAAATAAGCCTAACTTATTAGATAAGGTATTTTTGTTTTTCTAAAATGTTATCTTCTGATGTTGATGCGGGTTTTGATCCAATTTATGCGTATGTTTCAGATACAACAAATGCAGGATATTTAGGTAGAGGAATAACATTAAATAAGTATACAGGTGCGAGAGGAAAATCAGGTGCTTCTGATGCTAATGCTGAATATGTGGCTTGGGTACGTAATGTACTAGAAAAAAAATGAAATAAAATATCAAGTTGCTGAATTAGGAAAAGTTGATGTTGGAGGAGGAGGTACAATTGCATATATTTTGGCTAATAAAGGTACAGATGTAATTGATTGTGGTGTTCCAGTTCTTTCAATGCATGCTCCTTATGAGGTAACTAGTAAATATGATATTTATTCAGCTTATAAAACTTATGAGGCTTTTTGGAAAGAATAAATGTAATGAGATATAAAAAAAGTTCTACAAATATTAGAGAATTGTCTAATATTTGTGGAACTTTTTTTTGACTTTATAGGCGTTTTAATTCGTCTACGATTTTATTAATAAATCTTTGTCTTTCTTTAGGTAATTCACTGATTTTTTGAGATAAGTTTACTTGGAAAACTACATCATTATTTCTCATTAAGTCTTTAAATAAAACATCAGGTGCTATGCCTAAAGTGTTCATGTAATTTATTAAAGTTTCAAGTTTAACTCCACTATTTCCATTTTCTAATCTCGAAATGTATTTTTCTGATATACCAAGTTTATCAGCAACTTGAGTTTGAGTCAAGTGATATTTTTTCTATAGGATTTGAATACTTTTACCGATAGCAGAATCAATTGAATTTTTTACATTAGATTTCATAATGTACACCTCCATATTAACTAAAATAAGTATAACAATTTATAAGTAAATATAGAACAAACTAGAATATGAAAATTGCCAAATGGTAAAAGTCCTAATAAACCCACCTAAATTCGACAAAAAACGACAAAAAGTTCAAAAAATAATTCGTACTATTAGTATTACAGGAATTTTTAAAAAAGTTATTCACAGTAATAAAAAAAAATGGAAAAAAAATAAGCTTTATTTTACATAAAACGAGCAAAAACACTAACTATAACTTTGTTCCAATTGCTAAAAGATATGGTATATTTATCAATAAAAGGAACTCTTATAATAAAAATTAAAATATTTTGGCTTTATATTATGAAAAAATTTTAAAATTTTTATAACACAATATATGGCGTTTTAGAAAGGAAAGTTGAAGAAATGAAATGTTTAAATGAAAAAGAAAAAAAAAAATTTAATGTTTTATGTGATGAATGGCTATCATATAAGAGAATGAGAATCAAAGAATCGACATATTCAAATTATAAATTTAAAATTGTAAAATATTTAAAAAGGATTTTGGAGAGTATACCTTAAAAAAGTTTAATAATATTGATATAAATAGATATATAGAAGATTTACAAGAAACTTTGTCAGATAAAACAATAAAAAGATATAATAACAGTATTAAAATCAATTTTAAAATATTGTGAAAGAAAATATGATATAGATTTTAAATTAGATTTGATATCATTACCAACATCTGGTGGAAGTGAAGTTGAGATATTTAATGAAAAAAAGAAAGAAAGAAGATAGAAAATTATATATTGAATTCAAATGATTTAAAAAGAAATAGGGTATTGATTAGTATGTATTCTGGTTTAAGAATAGGTGAGATTTGTGCATTGAGGTGGGCTGATATAGATTTTGATGCAAAAAAAAAGGGTAATTCATACTGTTCAGAGAATATATTTAAGTAAAAATAATAGTAAGATTATAATAACTTCTCCTAAAACGAAGAAATCAGTTAGAGAAATACCAATGGCTAAAATTTTGTATAAGAAATTGAGAGAATTTTCTAAAAAATATTCTAAAAATGATTTTGTTATATCTGGAAAAGACAAGGTTATAGAACCATTAAGTTATAGATATACATATAAAAAAATGTTGAATAATTGTAATATTCAATATAAAAAGTTTCATTGTTTAAGACATACATTTGCAACAAGATGTGTTAGGGTTGGTATGGATGTAAAGTCTTTAAGTGAAGTGTTGGGTCATTCTAATGTTAGTGTGACTTTAGGGATTTATGTACATTCTTCTTATGAAATTAAAAAAAGAAATTTATTGATAAATTGTAATTATATATTTATGGTGTTTGTTTGCTTCTTACTTAAATTTTGCTATGTATTTCTTAAATAGGTAATAGTTTTACGTTATTCTAAAAGGTTATTTTTTATGAAGTGTTTCCAAATTATTAAATATTTTTGTCTAATAATTTTGGGGCACTATATTTATGAGTATTTTTTAGTATATTGTTCATAATGCTATAGTTAGAAGTATCTTTGTTTTCTTTAAAAAAGCACTTTGTAAAGGATTTGCTTACTAATTTAAACATGTTTGTTGCAGTAACCGTAATGTTTTTTCCATTAGTTATTCCTCCTAAGATAATATTGTGCAATAAAGCATATATAATTATGATACGCTATTTTTACATAAAATTGCAAATTGCATAAAATATAACAATATTACTATTTCGAAAAAATTATATTGCTTAAGAACGAAAAAAATCGACTGTTTACAGTCGATTTAATCCTTTTTGTTTTGTATGACGATATGTTATTGGTGCGGACAACGTAGATATCTACAACTTTTTTCACGCCTTTAACGATTGATACAAATATCAATCAATTTATTAAAGTATATTATATTTTTAATAAATTGCAATACAAATGAAAAAATTTATTTTAACAAAAATATATAAAAACTCCCTCATTGCTGAGAGAGAAAGAATAATTTCTTTTTGTTTTGATTTACCACGCCTGAGCTTTTGACACTTCTCACCATAACACCAAGCTTCTCGTTGAACTGTACCCATACCAGAATGGTAAGGTCTCCAGACTGAAGAGCAAGGATAGTATAGCCAATGCCATTGGTATTATTCTGAACAACAGGCTGCATTCTGCAAACTGCTTCCAAACTTACCATATTGGGTGAAGAAAAGTGCTCATTTATTGCCTTGCGAACGATTGTTGCGGTTTTGATATCCAACATAATTTTTTCCTCCTTGGGTAATTACCATTAATAAAATCTGTCTATAGCTACTGATGCAACGGAGTTACAATATGTTACATCACTTATAATTATAACACATTTATATAAAAATGTCAAAAACAGATTTTTCTAATTTACATTATTTACTAAATATAAAGCAATTTTATTTCTATCTGTTTGTTCCATTTCCATAATTTTTAGACATTGTAAACATTACAAGTTTATACTTTGCAAAATTTATTAGAGTAGTTCTATATTCTTCATCAATTTCTTTTAGTATAGTATTAAATTTCTCATACATTTTTGTTTTATCATATAGAATATTAGTCCAACTACTAGTAGATAGACATATTCCAAGTCTTAATTTATCTTTTTATATCCATATTTTTGATTATATTTATTACATTTTCAACTTTATTTTCTTCCATAATATTTTACTCCTTTACTTTAATTCAAAATTATTTTTCTTTTTTTTTTTTTGCTTGTTCTATATTTTTTCTTTCGGTTTTATTTTTCTAGCAATATTATTTGCAATTTCATTTTCATCATCAGTAAATATACCATTTTTTGTATAGATCATCACTTACTATTTTATAGTTATTATCTTTGTCATATCAATTCTCTTTGATTATCATAATCTCTTAAATTGTGTTTATTTACGTCTGACAAATCTTTTGCATTTTGAATTGCATTATTTGATAGAGAAGTAGTACCAGGTAAATTTTCCTTTGCAACTTTCTTTGCTAATTTACTTTTTGTTTTTGTCGCTACCTAAGTGAAAAGAATATGCTAATTCTTGCTCCATAAAAGCACCTCCTTGAAATTTCTTCGTAGCACAGGGCTTTGGCTTTGCCATAAGTCCTAACCTCCTATATGTTATGACATACTATCATAACATGGGTGCTCTGCAAGGCAATAAATTTTTTGCAAACAAAAAAATACCATCCATTTCTGAATGATATTTTTTGTATTTATCTGTTCTTTTTAGTTCGAACAGATACGTCGTTGGTGGGCCAGGAGGGTTCGAACCCCGACCCCACGCTTAGAAGGCGTGTGCTCTATCCAACTGAGCTACTGACCCATAACTTGAACGATTTTTATAATATCACAAAAAAGTGCTACTGTCAAGAGAAATAGTAAAAAATCTAAAAAAAATTGAAATATTATAAAATGTTTGAACTATTGAAATTTTAAAGTTTTATTATTAATTAATTTAAAGTATTTATAATAGTAAAACTTTAAAATATATTAATTATAAAATAAAAGTATAGAAATGTTTGTAATGTTTAAATCTATACTTTTATTAATTTAATGGTTTTATTTCAAATTATAAAGTTAAATATAAAATTAGATTTCTTTTTTGAAATCTTTTTAAATCTTCTAGTGAAATTTCTGTTATTTTATATATTATTTCTAATGGTATTTTTTCTTTTATCATTTTTTTGCATTTTCTATATTTTGCTTTTGAGCACCTTTTTTTTCTCCTTGTGCAAGACCATGTTTAAGTCCTTTTTAAAGAAATTGAAAGGAGCTTATGTCTAGTACTATTTTCAGAGCATTGTTACTGAAGTGAACTCAAATTATTAGACAAGAATGTTTAATAAGGAGGGTTTATTTCAAATACAGTGCTTTTTTGATTGTTAAAAAATAAGTAAGAATTTTTTAAATGTGAATTTTTGTGAAATGCTTTACAAGGTGAATATAAAATGATATTATACTAGGGAAATAAGGAAAACAAGAAATCAAGAGGAGGAGGAAAGAACCGTGATAGAGGTTAAAAATGTAACAAAAAAATACGGAAAAGTTGTAGCCGTAGACAATATCAACTTTACAATAAATGACGGAGAAATCATAGGACTATTAGGACCAAATGGAGCTGGAAAAAGTACAACTATGAATATGATAACAGGGTATATAGAACCAACAGAAGGAACAATAGTTATAGATGGATATGACATAAGCAAAAAAGCCTAGAAAAGCTAAAAGAGAGATAGGGTATATGCCAGAAGGTGTGCCTTTATATACAGATATGACAGTAAAAGAGTTTGTAACATATATGGCAGAAATAAAAAAGGTTGATAGAAAAACAAGAAAAGAAAAAAATAGAGAAAATTATAGAAGAAACAGGACTAAAAGATGTAGAAAAAAAATTAACAAGAAATCTATCAAGAGGGTATAAACAAAGAGTAAGTATGGCAGGAGCGTTAGTTGGAGAACCTAAAATATTAATATTAGATGAACCAACAGTAGGTCTTGATCCAAAGCAAATAACAGAGATAAGAAATTTAATAAAAGAATTAGGAAAAACACATACAGTAATATTAAGCTCACATATATTGTCAGAAGTTAGTCAAATATGCCAAAAAGTAATAATAATTAATAAAGGAAAATAATAGCTGTTGATACGCCAGAAAACTTGGAAAATAAAGTAGCTAGTAAAAAAATGATATATATGTAACAGTTGAAGACTTAGATAATAGAATTGAAGAAGTTGCAAAAGATATAAAAGAAATAACCAAAATAGAGTTAGTAAAAGAAAATAAAGATAAAACAAAACAATATTTAATAGAGTCTGAAAAAGATGTAGATTTAAGAAAAATACTATTCAAAGAATTAGCTAAGGAAAATATAACAATATTTGAAATGAAAAAAACAGATACAACACTAGAAGATGCATTTATGAAACTAATAGAAGGAGGTAACTAAGCCATGTGGGCAGTCATAAAAAAAGAGTTAAAATCATATTTTACAACACCAATAGGGATATATATTTATAGGAGTTTTTTTAATAGCATTAAGTATATCATTTTATTTTAGTGTTATAGGAGCAGGAAGTGTAAATTTAGAGCGAATATATTATTCATTACCAACAATAATTGTGTTAGCAGTTATAATACCATTACTAACAATGAGGTCATTTTCAGAAGAGAAAAATCTGGAACAGAACAGTTGCTATTAACATCACCACTTAGTATAACAAAAATTGTATTAGGTAAATTTATAGCAGCAACAGTAGTTGTAGTAATAACAGAATTAATAAGTTTTATGTATTTTTGCAATAACAAGTCATTTTGGAGCACCACATGTGCAAACAGCTTTAGTAACAATGTTTGGATTTTTATTATTTTGTATGATGTACATAGCTTTTGGAATATTTGCATCAAGTTTAACAGAAAATCAAATAATAGCAGCAATAATATCAATAGCATTTTTTATAATTACATGGGTATTGCCAGACTTTAATACAAATTTAAGTGGATTATCATTTGTAAATATGTTGTATAAATATACACAAGGTGAAATTGATATTGCAGATACAGTAACATTTATAACAGCAGCAATAACAAGTATAGTATTAACAATAACATTAATGCAAAGAAGAAAAAAGTGTAAAATAAGGAGGGAGAAATTTTGGATAATAAAGAGCAAAAAAAAGAGAACGTAAAAAAGCAGAAAGAAGTAGAGAACAATAAAAAAGATACAGTAAATATGAATGAAGATGCTAATAAAAAGCTGAAAATGCAAAAAGCAGGTGAAGATGGTAATAAAAAGATAACTTAGGTAAAGAAAAAAAAAGGCTGAAAATGAAAAAATAAATCTAAAAAAGAAAATAAAGATAAAAGGATAAAAAATCAAAAAAAGAAAAGAAAAGACCAAAAGATAAAAAACCAAATAAATTTATAGAAACTATAAAGAAAAAAGTGGTTGATAAATGGAACAAAAACGTTGATATTAGTTTTAATAATATTAGCAATATTCTTTGGAATAAATTTAGGGAATGCAAAAGGCAGAAATAACACCTTTAGATTTTAGTAAGGAAAAATTATTTACTTTAACACAAGCAAGCAAAGATAAAGTAAAAGATATTCAAAAAGATATCAACTTATATTTTGTTGAATATAGTGATGATGATTCAACATTGGATTTAGCAAAACAATATAGTAAGGTAAATGAACATATAAAAGTAGAAGCTGTAAAGGCAAATGATAGACCAGATTTAGTCCAAAAATATGGAATAGAAAGTGGAACTACAGCAATAATAGCAGAATGTGGTGAAAAATACAAAATATTATCTTCACAAGATTTAGTAACTTATGATACAAAAACTTATGAAAGTATAAGTATAGCAGAAGAAAGACTAACTTCAACAATACAAACAGTATCAACAGATGAAATACCAAAAGTATATTTCTTGTCAGGATATTCAAAATTATCATTAAATAGTGGATTACAATATTTTAATGCATATTTGGAAAATGAAATTTATGATGTAGAAACAGTAGATGTTTTAACAACAGGAAAAATACCAGATGATTGTGATACTTTAGTAGTAACAATGCCTTCACAAGATTTTGATGAAATAGCAACAAATGCAATAATAGATTATATAAATTCAGGAAAAAATATTTTATGGTTCAAGCAGCGACAGCTCAAAACATAGAAATGCCAAATATAAATAAGATATTAGGAATGTATGGTATAAATCCTTTTAGCTTAGGAATAATTAGAGAAGCAGATACAAGTAAAATGTTATCACAACAACCAGATTTAATATTGCCAGAAATTCAAAGTACAGATGTAACTAAAAAATTAGTAAATTCAGAAGGAGTAATATTTGTAAATGCAACAAAGATAAATGTTATGGATTCTGATAAATTGAAAAAGTTGAAAGTTGAAGAAACACAATTATTAACAACAAGTACAAAAAGTTATTTCAGAACAAATTTTTGCAAATAGCCAAGATTCGCCAGAAACAGATGATGAAGTAAATTCATTTACAGTAGGAGCAATGATGACTAAAACATTGTCAGAGGCAAATGAAGAAAATGGTAAAAAAAAAAGACATCAAAATTAATAATATATGGAGAAAATTATTTTATCTCTGATATGTCTTTAACTTCAAACTCACAGGCACCAGTTATACAATATAGACAAAATAAAAGATTTGGCATTAAATTCAATATCTTATTTAGTAGATAGAGAAGAAGATATTACAGCTAGAAAGAGTACAGGAACAGTAACATATACAGCAACAGAAACAGAAAATAGAACAATATTAGCAATAATATTTATTGTACCACTTGTAATAATAATAGCTGGAGTAGTTGTATGGATAGTAAGAAAAAAAAAAAAAAAAAAATAAATTAAAAAAAAAGACCTCATATAATTTAATGGGGTCTTTTAGTATGTAAAAGGGGAGATTATGAAAAATTGTATAAAAATTGCACTTGTTATAATAGGAGCTTTAATAGGAGCTGGATTTGCATCAGGACAGGAAATTTACTTGTTCTTTTTTTTTCTTATGGAAAAAAAGAGCATATTTGGTATTGCTGTTTCTGCCATATTGCTAGGAATAATAATATATAAAACAATGATAATAATAAAAAAAAAAAAAAATAACAACTTATAAGGAATTTTTGCTAAGCATAGTGCCTGAAAAATGGAGAAAAGAAAAAGTACTTGAGATTATAAATATAATAATAAATATATTTATTTTAATAACTTTTATATAATGATTGCAGGTTTTGGAGGATATTTGGCAGAAACTATTAAAATTCCACAAATAATAGGAAGTTCAATATTAGCAATAATGTGTGTAATAATAATGTCAAAAAGAAACTAAAGGAATAGTAAAAAGTAAGTGAAATAATAGTACCAATATTAATAGTATTTATAGTAGTAATTGGAGTGTATACAGTGATTTCTACTAATGTTGCAAATAAAATAGAACAGATGAATATTATAAATGGAAGCAGTTGGTTGGTAAGTGGAGTTTTATATGCAAGTTATAATACTATACTTTTAATTCCTGTATTAATAAGTGTAAATAATATAATAGATAGAAGAGAAGTATCAAAAACATCAATAGTTATAACTTTTATGATATTTTTACTGGCAACAGCTGTATTTGTTTCAATGTTGAAAATTGATGTAAATATTAAAAGAATTGAAATGCCTGTATCTTATGTTATAAGTACTCAGTTGTCTAAATTAAAAGTTTTATATGGTATAGTTATATTAACATCAATATTGACAACTGCAATTTCTTTAATAGCTGGTTTAATGCAAAATGTTAAAGAAAAAAGTAATAAGAAGATAATGTTATGTTTGATATGTATAAGTTCTATTTTTATTTCTCAAATCGGTTTTTCTGCTTTAATAAATTTTTGTATCCGATATTTGGTTATATTGAATTATTCAAATATTACTTATTGCTATTTTTAGTATTTTATAGTAAAATAAAAACATCAAAAAAAAAATAAAAAAAATTAGGAAGGAAGAAAAGGATTGAAAGATTTTTTGGAAAGAACCAGAAACCAAAAAGAAATAAAAAGAATAGCTATAGCTATTCTAATAGTGGTAATAATTTTTAAGTATAATATTAGGTGTAGTATATATAAAAAATGAGAATTTTAGAGAGTGGTTTGATACACAAGTCTTAAGAAAAAGAAGTAAATCAAGATAGATTAGTATCAATAAGTATAAAAAAAGAAGAAAAATCCACAAGTGTATGCATATAATCAATATATAGGTGTTTTTAAGCAAAAATGAGTTTAAGATATATGGAAGTACAGCAAAGGAAGAAAAAAGTTTACAGGTAGAAATATCAAATCCAATATTTGCATCAAGTAATCGATATTTGGCAATAGCAGAAAATAAGGGAAAGAAAATATATTGTATAACAGATAAAGATATTGCATGGGAAAAAAGTGTAGAAGGCAATATATCACAAGTTCATATAAGTAAAAATGGTTATGTTGCATTGACTTTAGTTGATACAAGTTATAAAACGGTAATTGCAGTATATGATGAAAAGGAGAACCATTATTTAATAAGTTTTTTGTCTACTATGAGAGTATCTGATGTTGCAATTTCAAGTGATAACAAGTACTTGGCAATAACAGAAATAGATGCTTCAGGTATTAATATAAAATCGCAAATAGAGGTCTTTTTCTGTTGAAAAAAAGCAAGGACAGATGCACAAAGTTCTAAAGTTGCAACTTATGACTTTAAAGATGGTGAATTAGTAACAAATATTAGATATCAGGATAAAGAAAAAAATTGATTTGTATGTCAAAAGATAAAATTGTTGAATTTGGATTAGATGGAAATAAGGAAGAATTATTTAATAGTGAAAATAAGAAAACAACATTTCTAACTATTGATTTATCAAATAATATAGCAGAGGTAGAGGAAAAAAACAGCAGATTTATTTTCAGCAGATTCAGTAGTAACAATAGTAAATACAGAAAGCAAGACTACTTCAACATATATACAGCAAAAGAAGTTACTAAAGAGATTTATACTTATGAAAATATTATAGCATTAAATTTAGGGACAGAAATAGAGTTTATAAATACAGGTGGTTGGCTTGTAAAAAAGATATAAAGCAACACAGGAAATTACAAATATTACATTGTCAAGTAGTATAGCTGGAATTATATATAGGATAGGATAGAAATAATTAATTTATAAAAGAAGGGAGAGTATGATTTAGATCATACAAAAAAAAAAAAAGAAATGGTAGTAGATATTATTATAATTGTAATATTGGCATTATCAATATTTTTGGATACAAAAAAAGGTTTAGTAGAATTAGGGAATAGGTTTATGTGCGGGAATTATAGCTATAGTGGTGGCTTTAACTTTATATAGACCAATAACTAATTTAGTGATAAATACAACAAGTATAGATGAAAATATAGAACAACATATATTGGAAAAAATCAAAGTCAAATGAAATAGCAGAACAGATAGCTCCAGAGATAGCACAAGAATTATCTTATAATATAATAAGAGCTGTGGTTATGATTGTTTTATATTTAGTGTCAAAAATAGCATTAAGATTTGTTACAGCTCTTGCAAATTTAATAGCAAAATTGCCAATATTGAATCAATTTAATAAAGTTGGTGGAATAGTTTATGGTGCAATAAGGGAATATTAGTAATTTATGTTGTGTTATTGATAGTAAGTTTTGTAGGACAGATAAATCCTCAAAATAAATTACATACGGAGATTCAAAATCATTTATAGCTAAAGAAATGTATAGTAAAAATATTATAGAGCTATTAGTAAAATAATTGGAAAGATTTATTAATGACAATTCTTAAAGAAATATTATGAAATAAATATAAAATTTAAATCAGAAGGTATGCAATTTATGTTTGCATATTTTTTTGATTTATAGTGAAAAATTATGCAACTTTCTTAATAGATCAAATAAAAAATGATTAAAAAAAAAATATTGCACTTTAAAATAATTTTGCTATACTATACCATAAAAGAGGAGGACAAAACTGTGGGAAAAAAAAGATAAACTAAAAAATGAAAAAAAGAAAAAAATAATAAAATAAATAATGAAAAGTTAAAATCATCTAAGAAGAAAAAAGAGTAAAATATGGTTAAAAAGTACTAATAGTAGTAATTATTATTTTGGCTATATTAGGCGGATGGTTTGCATATAAAAACAAAGAAAAAATGGTGGTGGAGTATCAGGAATGTTGGCAACAGTTGTTGGACATGATGAAGAAACAAAGAAAAATTTACCTGAATTAAAAAGTTTTATTATTGGGGGTAAGTACAGACTTAGGGGATAATGTCCAACAGATACAATTATGGTAGTATCATATAATCCAAAAAATCAAACAGCTAATTTATTGTCAGTACCAAGAGATACTTATGTAGGAAGAAGTAAGTTGAAGGCAACGCCTTCAGATAAAATAAACAGTTTCTATAGTTATGGTGGTGCAGAAAAAACATTAGAAGCGGTAAATAGATTAACAGGCTTGGATATTCAATATTATGCAGTTGTTAAAACAGAAGCATTAATAAAATTAGTAGATGCAATAGGGAAGTTGATTTCAATGTTCCAATAAATATGAAATATGATGACCCAACACAAAATTTACATATTGACTTAAAAAAGCTGGCGAACAAAAAATTAATGGTGATAAAGCAGAACAGTTATTGCGTTTTAGAAAAATAATGATAATACAACATATCCAGAAGAATATGGGGATAATGATACAGGAAGAATGAGAAACACAAAGAGAATTTATGATGGCTGTAATGCAACAAACATTAAAACCTGGAAATATATTTAAAATAGGTGAAATATTAGATATAGCAAATAAATATTTAGAAACAAATATAGACTTTTCTTATATAAAAAGATTATATACCTTATGCAGTAGAATTTAGTACAGAAAACTTACAAACAGAAACAATACCAGGCATTAATAAATTATTGCCAGAAAAAGCAAAAACAACAATGGTGGTTTTTTGAAGCAGATGAAGATGAAACAGAAAGCTTAATACAAAAAATTATTTTATTCAGAAGAAAATACATTAGAAGAGAATACAGGAGGAAACAGTTTAGATGGAAATAATGTTGTTGGTAATAAAACTTCAAATCAAAATTCAACAAATACTAATAGTGTAAAAGTGAATAATACTACAAAAACAAATAGTTCAACAAATACTTTAGCAACAAGTAGTACAACAATAAAAAAATTAGAAAAGTCAGATATACAAATTGAGGTGTTAAATGGAAGTGGAGATACTGCTAAGATGGAAAAGGCAGTTGAACTTTAAAGGAAAGTGGATATGATGTTACAAAAACAGGAAAACAACATCTATATCAAAAAACAATAATAACAAATAAAAAAGGGAGTTAGATTCTGATACAGTAAAAGAAATAAAAAATGTATTAGGAGTTGGAAGTATATCTAATAAGAAAAATTTAAGTAGTAAAGTTCATGTAACTATAGTTATAGGAAAAAGATTTTAATCAAGAGTAGATGAGTAAAAAAGAACATTAAAAATATTAGTAGTTATATATTTTTGATGTTTTCTAGTATATAAAATATTATGCCCTATCTAGTGTAGGATAGGGCATACAAATTCTTTTTTTCAAAAATTTTATTCAGTAATTTTTTATCTTTTTTGTCAGTTTTCCAAAAAAATAAGAGAATAATTAAAATAACGACAACTATTATTAGTAAAATAATTTGCAAATAGTAAGTTTTTTTGATGTTGATAGTTGTACATCATTTGCAGCTATTAAATTAACTACATAAGATTTGTCATTAATTATGTATGTAGCTGTGCCAAGAACTTTGTTTTTTGCGATTGGTGCTGATGGTATGTCTTTTAGTGTTATTTGAGGAGAGATTGCTTCAATATTATCTGATGTATTAATTAATGTGCTTACACTATCAGCTAATACAAGTTTTAATGATTTTGTTTCTTCAGTAGCATTGTGAACAGAAATTTCTGTTACTGTATCTCCTTTTGATGCTATGTCTTTAAATGCAAAGTTTTGAAATCCATAGTTAAATAAATTCTTAGTTTCGTTAAATCTAATATCTGATGTATCACAGTGTAAAATAACACATATTAAATCTAAATTATTGTAGCTAGCAAATGAGGCTAAACAGAACATTGCTTGTGATGTAAAACCTGTTTTTGTTGTTACGAGTGGCTTGTAATAATATGAGCTATTTGGTTGTAACATTGGGTTTGTGTTTTGAAAACAGCGTTCCTCTGATTTGTTAGTTGCTGAGAGCTGACATGATTTTAAACTAGCATATGTTTTGAATGTTGTGTTTTCATGCAATATTGTAATAAAATTGCTATGTCATGTGCTGTTGAGTAGTGATTTGTATCGTGTTGTCCACTTGGGTTAGTAAAATGTGAATCTTTTTAATCCCAAAGCGTTAAGTTTAGCATTCATTCTTTCGGCAAATGCTGGTATAGAACCATCTATATGGTAAGCAAGGGCGTTTGCTGCGTCATTTGCAGAATGTACCATAAGAACTCTAAGTAATTGGTCAACTGTAATTTGTTCATCTGTTTGAAGTGGTGCTACACTGTATCCAGAGGGAATATTAGAAATTGCTTCATAAGGTACTGTGACTACATCATCTAAATTACAGTTTTCTATAGCTAAAATGGCTGTCATTATTTTTTGTAATGCTAGCAGGTTCTAATTTTTCATTCATATTTTTTTCAAAAAGTACTTTTTTTGAAGTTGAATTTTCTAATAGAATTGCAGAACCTGAAGTGATTGATGGCTCATTGTTGGATGCATGGGATTTTGTGGATATACAAAATATGAACAGTAAAAATAGCATTAAAAATGTATAAATTTTTTGTTTTTCACTTTAATTCTCCTTTGTGTTTTATTTGTATATAATATATATCATTTTTTTACTTTTTTTTCAAGAAATTTTAATAGAATTTATTATAATATGAAAGGAATGTGAGTGTATGAAAAATTTTAATAAAAAGCAGAAAATAATTTTAATAGTAATATGTATAATATTGTTAGGTGCAATATTATATTATGTATATATGGAAAAAAACTCCAAGTATTAATAAAAATGAAATATTACCTTATGAAAATATTACAGATGATGATATGTCAGAAGAAAAAAAAAAATGTGCAAAATGAAAAAATAGATGAGGCAAAAAAATTGATAATATTATTATATATATAACAGGTGGAGTAAAGAAAAGAAGGAGTATATGAATTACCTGGTGGTAGTAGAATTTCTGATGCTATAGAGCAGGCAGAAGGTTTAAAAAAGCAAATGCAGATACTAGTAGTATAAATTTAGCTTATAAATTAGAGGATGGCATGAAAATAAAAATACCATTGCAAGGTGAAAAGATGGAAAATAGTATTAATATAAATAGCACCGATTCATATATGACAAAGTCAAGTGGTTTAGATACTGAAAATTCAAGTGTTAATGTAAGTGCTGATTCAAGTAATTCTGTGCAGAAAAAGCAGCAAAAAATTAATATAAATAAAGCTACCCAGGAGGAGTTAGAAACTTTAAGTGGTATAGGTCCGTCTATTGCTAATAAAATTGTTCAGTACAGAAAAGAAAACGGCAGTTTTAAAAGTGTTGAGGATGTTAAAAATGTTAGTGGAATTGGAGATAATAAGTTTAATGAAATAAAGGATAGTATTGTAGTGAAATGAGGTTTTACAAATATTTGTAGATATGGTATAATATAAGAAGATAATTATTTTAGTAACTTTTTAATTAATTAATTGAGGAGGAAAAAATATGTTGGCAAAAGAAATCAAATTAGCAAATATTAAAAAAGAAGGAAGGATGTAATTGAGGCAGGATTAAGAGAATTATTTAGTAACCCAAGAGGACGGCTTGAATTCAAATTTGTGGGTGATGTTTGCCCAGAAGTAGTTAGTTGGTTTGAGGCAGAAGGAATTAATGTAAGAAGGGTTACAGTTCAAATTAATAGCCAAAAATGATGGACTACCAACTTGGATTTTTTTTCAGCTGTAGATGTGGAGATTTCAGAAGAGGAATGGAATGTTGAAGAAAAGAGAAGAATATGTGTTGATAAAATTTTTCATTAGTCAACATTAAATAAGGGACTTGCATTTGCAGGTTCCTTTATATTAGTTAAAATATTTATTTTTTTTCGAATTTATTCATTTCTTTGATTAAATCAGTGTATTTTTCAAACATTTGTATTTCACTTTCTTGTATGAAATTTGTATAAAAAATAGTACTTGCTGTTTTTTTAGCAAGTACTTTTAATATATGGTTGCGGAGAGTGTGCAAGAAGATTGGTATATTGCGTATTACAGCACTCTGTGGTGGCAACCATGGTAAAATAAGAAAAAAATAATTAGAAATATTTTAAAATAATTTATATTAGATAGATGGATTTTATTTAAAAATTCATCTATTTTATGGGTTCAAAGGGCAAAGCCCACAATCACACGGAGAATTTTGGTACAAAGTTCTCTAGTGTGTTAGAGAACTTATGTGAGCAAGTATATTTTTAATAAGTAACATTTATGTTGTTTATTAAAAGGTTGCAACATTGTTCTCTTAAAAGCTATGCAAGAAAGCCTTTAATAAAATAAATATATTGAGAGGAGGAAATTTTGTATGAGTTATGCGATTATAAGGAATGAAAAATACACAAAAGATGAGATGATTCAGCTAGCTCCTCATAATGAAAGGTTCAAAAAGAAATATTCTAATAAAAATATAGACTTGTCAAAAACAAGTCAAAATTATCATTTAAAACTACCAAAAAGAAAACACTTATTTAAAGGAATACAATAGATTAATAAAAGAAAATAATTTATTTCAAGGACAACTACACAAAAATAGTATTTATGTCTGTGAAGTAATATTAACTTCAGACAATACATTTTTAATGGAATAGGTAAAAAAGAAACAAAAAAGATATTTTTAAAAGAATGTTTTAAATTTATGACAGAATACAATGGAATTGGAAAAGAAAATATATTAACTGCTGTTGTACATTTAGATGAAGAAACTCCACACATGCATTTAGTATATATGCCAGTAGTAAATGCAAAAGATAAAAAAGGAAATACTATAAGAAAAAAATATCTGCAAGTGAATTTTGGAAAGGTAAAGATAGTTATAAGAAACTACAAAATCAATTTTATAAATATATTACTGAAAAAGGATTTGATTTAGAAAGAGGAAAAGAAAATACAGATAGAGAGCATATAGCTACTGATGACATGAAGAAATTAACCAACTTTTATAATATAAAGCAATTAAAAAAGAAAATCTAACCAAGCAAAAAGAACAAATGATAAGTTATAAAGATATTCAAGATTTTTATAAATATGAAGATTTTACAAAAGATAATGTAGATAAAAATTGATTTATCCAATATTAAAATATAATAATAGTTTAATAAAACAAAATCATGATTTATTGCTAGAATTATCTAAAGTTAAAAATGTTAAAAATATTATTCAGAATTACAAATAGAAAATAATCAAATTTTAAATAAAAATCAAGAACTAGAAGAAAAATTAAAAAATGAATAGTATTGAATTAAATGCTTGTTATAACATAATTAAAGAACTTTGATAAAAATAAAAAATAGAAAAAGAATCCTAAAGGATAAACTAGGAATTGAAATAATAAATCATAAAGATAATGATATAAATAGCCTAAATAAATAGGGATATAATAATAAAAAAAAAGTAATTGATAAATTAATACTACCCATATAATTAATTATCAATTACTTTTCTTTTTTTGTCCATTCTTTAGCTTCAGCGTCTTTAAATCTTTCATCTGCGAAAAATTCAGATAAATTAGTTCCTAAACCTTCACATATATACAATAAATTTTCTAGTCTTATTGTTTTTGTCTTTCTTGTTAAAAAACATTGCAATAGTAGAACTATATACACCAGAAAGATTTTCTAATTTATAAATAGTAATATTTTGTTCTTGCATTAATTCCTTTATTTTTAAAGCGACTAAATCAAAAAATCCATATTAAATTCCACCTTCTTTCCTATTTTTTAATTTTAGCAAACTGCAAACTCAAAACCTCTCAACAAATTGAGAGAAAATTTGCTGAAATAATTCAATAAATTGAGAGAATATGTTATTATAAGATTAAAAGGAGTTATGATTAATATGGAAAAATTTTTAAAAAATTATACAATCAATGATGTATCAGAAGTTGTAGAAAAAAAAAAAAATAGAAATAAGAAAAAAAAAAAAGAATTTGAAGAACTTAAAGGAAAATTAGAGAAATATTTTAAATTTGAAATAGTTGATTATATTGTAAGTGATATACTAGATTGTGAAACATACAATCATGTTTGTTTGATGATAAACCTAGCTGTTGTAAGTAATAGAATTTCATCTGAAAATAGTATAACTTTAAAAAATGGACTAAAGAAATTATTCCAAATAAACAATATTTTTGATAAGTTTAATAAAGATAATTGTATAATCAGATTAATAAATCAATAAGTTAATAAGTTGTAAATTATTTTATTTTAATGTTATAATTAAAAAATAAAAACAAATGGGAGAAATTTATGTTTGAAGAAATAAAAAATAAAGTAAAAAAAAAATAATAAAGGATAAAAACATTGAAGAAATTAACAATAATACTGACAATAAGAATATAGGTATATATATGATTTATATTGACAATTTCAATGATGATAAAGTTATACCAATATACATTGGACAAACTGGCTATGGCAAAAATCGAAATTTCCAAAATAGATATAAAGAACATTTACAAGAAATTATGGCATTAAATAGATTGGAATTTAATTATTATAAAGAACTATTATTAGATAATTTTTTATGATGGACATTATAAGGCCTGTAAAATTTTTTCAATATATGGTCGATCATAGTTGCACTCTAAAAAGATTTCCATATTATAGTATTAGAGAAAATTGAAGAGAATAGTGATAATATACAAGAGTTATTAGATAAAATGGAACAAAAATATTTTAAAAAAATATTTACCTGCTTTTTGGGATTTAATCAAATAAATACTGTTGTAGAGACAAATAAAGAATTTTTTTTTGAAAATCTTAATAATCCAGCAGGATTTATAGCAAGTGACAAATTATTAAATTATGAATTAGAAGATTGCGAAAATTTTATAAAATATTTTGGCTATGGATATACAAAATTTAATTATTATCATTGTTATCCTAAAACATATACAGTTGGAAAGAATTTGAGAAAAATAGAATATGAATTAAGAAATAAAAAAAGAATTATTAAAAAAGTAAATATTATGATGAAAAAATAAATTTAAGGAATATGACAATAAATTACCAAAACTTGAAAAAAAAAACATGAAAAAAACAATAAAGAATTACAACAAAATAAGAAACTATTTGAAGAACAATATGAGCCCAAAATAAAAAGAATATTGCCAAAATTATAAAATAGGAATAATACAAAAATATCAAGATATAGTTAATTTACTAATTTATCAAAATAAAGAGGATATTATAAATTTCAAGAAATATTTGAAAAGAAAAAAAATAGATGTAAATATACTAGAAAAATTTTAATGAAAATAACGAATTTACTAATTGGAGAGAGAAATATATATATTTATTAAAAAAAAAAGAGTAATGAATTAAAAAATGAAATAAGAAATTGCAGACTTGTAAAAAGAACTGATGATTTAATGAGAATTTTTGCCACGAAAAGAGTATAATGCTTTTTCCATTAAAAGATAAATATCAAGAAATAGAATTTGGCAAGTTAGATAATAATGAATTAGTTATAAATTTTGAATTCTCTAATAATGGAATTTGTAATGATTGGTGGTATTTTTCTTATAGTCTAATAAAAAAATGGACTATAAATTAAATATAAATGATAAAATTATAGAAAAAAAAAGAATATTTTTATTTCACCACAAGACAATGAAGAAAATAATGAAATTAAATACTTTGAAAAAGACAGGATAGAAAAAAAATTTAAGTTTAGAAAATCACCATTTTGTGTTAGAAATTTCCCAGACTATATATCAACAACAATGGAGTTTCAAAATGGTATTAACGAATTCACATTAATGAACAAAAAAGAAATATGATTTTAATGTAATTCTTGATGAAATAAATTCTTTTATAGATGAGAAAACAAGAATTAAGGTTGAAGTAAGAAAGAGAATGAAAAATAAATGTAAAGAATTTATAGAATGTAATTACAAAACAGATAATTTATTAAAATATAAAATTATTCAATTTTTTTAATAGAAAGAAGTAATTATTGAAGATAAAAATTATTTGCAAATACATACAAAACAATTGAAACAAAAATAGTAAGTTGTCGGTGAGATTGATTTTGAAATTTGAACAAAAAATATAAACATTTAGATGGGTATATAGACTATGCTCATCTTTTATTATGTCAATTAAATATTGTATAATATAGATAGAGTTCTATATATTGCAAATTATCAAATAAAAATGTAAGTAGGTAATTGTCATGAGAGAATTATTTGTAGAAAAAGTAATTGATACAACAGAAGATTTTTTTTTAGACAATAACCAAAGAATAAAATTAAAAGAAAATACTTTTACAGAAATATGTTTAAATTATCAAATTGAAAGCATAGAACAAACTGAAAAACAGAAAATACTAAAGAATAATACGGATATATTAAACAAATTTATATCTTCAAAAAAGAAATTGAAGGATGTTCTACTAGAACTTTAAATTACTATAAAGATAATATAATTAAAATGTTAGATACAATAAATCTTCCAATAGATGAAATTACTACTGAAATATTAAGAAACTATTTAGCAGATTATAAAAAAAGCAATTCAAAAGCTGGTATGGTAACAATAGATAATATAAGGAGAACTTTATCAAGCTTTTTACTTGGCTTGAAAATGAGGATTATATTGTAAAAAGTCCAGTTAGAAGGATTCATAAAGTGAAAACTACAAGGAGAGTCAAAGAAACATTCACAGATGAAAATTTAGAAAAAATTAAGAGATACTTGTTCAAATGTAAGAGATTTAGCAATATTAGAACTATTAATTTCAACTGATATGAGAGTAGGAGAAATTACAAGATTAAATATATCAGATATGAATTTTCAAGAAAGAAGTTGTATTGTTTTGGGTAAAGGTAATAGCGAAAGAGAAAGTTTATTTTAGTGCAAAAAAAAGCAAAATGTATATAAAGAAATATTTAAAAATGAGAACTGATAACAATGAGGCACTATTTGTATCTCTTATTAAACCTTATAACAGGTTGGGAATATCAGGGATTGAAAATTTAATTAGAAATTTAGGGAAAGAAGCTAATATAAATAAAGTTCATCCACATAAATTTAGAAGGATGATGGCGACTATGGCTATTGATAAGGGTATGCCAATAGAACAAGTTCAAAAATTATTATGACATATAAAAAAATAGATACAACAATGGAATATGCAATGGTTAATCAAAATAATGTTAAAAATTCACATAGGAAATATATTACATAAAAATAAATATAAAAATACAAATAAAAATTTCAAACTTTTACTGAGATAAAGGGGAGTTTTTAATTACAAAAATATATTGACAAATTATTCCCAATATAGTATTATGTAACCGTAATACATTTTATGTATTATTTGGAACAGTAAATATTGTTCCAAGCAACTCGTTGAAATTTAAAAAAAAGGAGAACGCACTATGAGCAAAATGGCACGGACAAATTATTGGAATCCTAGTGTAAACTACATTGGGAAGAAGAACTCTGCTCAGAATTTTATGAAGTCTGCAAAGGCTAAATTAATCGGAGCTGGAGTAAAAGTAGTTGCTGCAGACTGCTCTTGTAACTGCTCAAGCGGTTGCTCGGCATGCAGTAGTTCCTGTGGATCATGCACATCTTGCAGTACATCTTGTAGTTAATAAAAGATGAACTAAGAATGTGTAGTGTCGACAACACACATTAGTTTCAACAAAGCAGAGGCATCTCTTTTTAGAGGTGTCTCTTGCACTAAAAAGGAGGATTTGTAATGGCAGAAAAGAACAAAATTTAGTATGCAATGGCATATTACAGACAGATGTGACCAGCGGTGCAAACATTGTTACATCTACGAAGGAAAAAGACAAAAAATGTGGTCTTGAACTTGATTTAGACACATTGAAAGCGATTTTGGAGGACTTTCTTCAGACTTGTGATAAATTGGAAAGAGATCCTTTTCTTTGTAATTACAGGTGGAGATCCATTGCTTTATAAAAGAATTTGGGATTTTCTTGAAATTCTCAAAGAAAAGGAAGTTCATTTTGGGCTTTTAGGAAATCCGTTTCATTTAGATTATGATGTAGTTAAGAGACTGGAAGATTTAGGTTGTATTAACTTTCAAATGTCATTGGATGGATTAAGGAAGACTCATGATTACATCCGCAAGCCTGGTTCTTTTGATGCAACCTTAGATGCTCTTAAGTACTTTGATGGAAGCAAAATCAAAACAGCTATCATGACAACTGTTTTCTAAGACAAATATTGCAGAAATTCCGGAACTTGTAGACATTGTAGTAGAACACAAAGTTAGCAATTTTGGATTTGCAAGATATTGTCCTAATCCTGAAGATTTTGATTTGCTGGTTGCTCCGGAAGAATATAGAGATTTTTGGACAAAATGTGGGAAAAAATATATGCAGAATCAGGAATGTGATACAAGATTTGCATTAAAAGACCACCTTTGAAATTGTATCTTTATGAAAAGGGATTATTCAATCCAGAGGAAGTTAACAATCCTGATAATCTTGTTCTTGATGGATGTCATTGTGGAATTACCCACATTACAACTTTAGCGGATGGAACAGTATATGCCTGTAGAAGAAGTGAAACTCCTGTAGGTAAGGTTCCGGAACAGTCTTTCTACGATATTTTTACTGGAGAAGAAATGGACAAGTATCGTCAGTATGATAAGTTTGAGCATTGTTCTAAATGCGAAATCAAAAACTTTTGCAGAGGTTGTCCTTCAGTTGCAAAATGCCTAACTGGTGACTTTTATTCAAAAGATCCTCAGTGCTGGAAAAAGTTTTGAAAGCACAACGGGAGAGTGAAAAAAATAAAATTTCACTCTCCTATTACTTTTTATAAAATAATATGTTATAATTATTGTTATAAATGGAAAGGAATTGATATTAATGGGCGATATACAAAAAATATTATGAAAATACCGAAAATGCTTTACCACATCCAATGGTTAAAAAATTTATAAATATGAATAGCAACCCTAAATACGCTATTGACTTGGGTTGCGGTGCGGGTAGAGATACAATATATTTAATAAAAAACGGATGGAAGGTATTATCAATAGATAAGGAAAATACAAGTGAAATTATATCTAGTAAGTTAAATAATGAAGAATTAGAAAATTTTTAATTTTGAATGTCAAGACTTTGAAAATATAGAATTAGAGAAAAATAACTTATTGGTAGCTAACTTTAGTATTCCATTTTGTAATAAAGACTATTTCGATGAATTTTGGAAAAAAAATAGCTAATAGTATTTTTAAAGGAACGGATACTTTGTTGGGAACTTTTTGATTAAACGATTCTTGGGCAAAGATAAAAAGAACAAATGGTATTTTTATCAAAAAGAACAAGTATTGAATTGTTTAAAAAACTCATTTGATATAATAGAATTTAATGAAGTTGAGAAAGATGGAAAAGACTGGACTAGGAAAAATGAAACATTGGCATATATATAATGTTATAGCAAAGAAAAAATAATATAACTTTAGTTTTTTATAATCATCCCTACAAATTACAATTTAATAGTAAGAACGAGATTGATAAAAATAGAAATACTTCAAAAAATACAGTCATTGATATCTTTTGACTGTATTTTTACTTTACAATTAAGAGAATCTTTTTATTAGATTACTAACTTCTTCAATAAAAAAAAGTTTAGGCTCAAAATTTCTTTCATAATATTCATATCCAAAAACTTTTTCAAAATTTTTTACAGATAGATTCTTATTCCTATTAGATAAAGCATAATTAATATTGTTTCGTATAGAATGAATGTTAAAACCATATTCACAATGTAAATATAAATAAATCTTTTCAAGAGTAATGAACTCAATATCGTTTTTTATAGTATATTGAATGGATTTGTTAATTAATTTTGTTCCAATATATGAAGTATTTAAACCTAAAGAACGAAGTATATTTGTAATTTGTAAAACTTCACTTGGACTAATTTTATGATCTCTAGTCTCCATTACTCTTTCCAACCTTTCCTTTAAAACTAATTCAACTATACTTAATTTATGTAAATAATTCAAAAATATAAAATGTGCAAAATAAGTGCAAAAGTGTGCATAGATTGAACATTTATATAGGTTGAAAAATAAAAATTAATAAATTTTATAAAGTTTTTATTGTAAAATTATCTAAAAGTAAAAAAAAATGTGCAAATTCTGCACATAATTACAATATATTAAACAAAAAGAAAAAGCATGGGGAATCCGACAAATTACCATGCTTTTCTGCTTTAAGATTTCTCTTAAAACTATATAATTATTTAAACTTTCGTAGCAAGTTTAAAATAATTATCAAATATATTATACCACAAAAGGAAAAAAAAATTTAAAATAGGTGGGGGAACAATTAAGTTCCCCAGTTGCCTTATCTAGCAACCTGGGCTTCCGTCCACCGTATTCAAAATCTTTCATAATGTCGGTTTCCTTTCTATCAATCTCTATTTGCAATGTATCAATATTTTTAGAATCCAACATAGGTGGAGGATTCTATACAAAAATCCAAGCGGCTACGATGCTTGGAGTATTTACTAAAAAGTATTGATTAACATTAAGCATTTAGCTTAGGTTTGGATTCTTATATAAAAAGATAAGACCATGTAAACCTACAAATAGGTATATATATATTATACTACTTTTTATTAGTATAAATCAAATGAAATGCTGGTATATCAAAGCATTACATCACTTTAAACATTGAAAATATTGGAAATAAATGTTATAATAATAGTATATTTTAATATTAAAGTTTATATTGGAGGAAAAAATGTCCGATTTTAATAGTAAAGAATTTGGAAATAAATTAAGAGAATTAAGAAAAAGTAAAGGTTTAAGTCAAGACAATCTTGCAAATAAATTAAATATAAGTAGAACAACAATAGGTAGATTTGAAAGTGGAGAAATGATACCAAATGCTCAAATAATAAAAAGAATTATGCGAAATATTAGGTGTGTATTCTACTGAATTATTTGAAATGGACTATAAAATAAAAAATAAAGATGATATAAAAAAAAATTTAAAGCTAATTGTTTATATATGTATTTCAATGCTTATAATTATAGAACAGGAAAATTTGGTAAAGGTAAATACAAATTAGAAATAAGAGAATTTCCTAATTACATACAAGTAAATATGATTGATTTAATAGATAATAAAATATATACATCTGGCTATATGTTATCTGACAACAATGCTTGTTTTATAATACTTGAAAACTATAAACCTAACAATGCTAGATTAGAAGTAGCAGAAATTATAATTAATGTATGTAATGGTGTAGATGATTTAATGATGGGTTCATATTTAGGAACAGATAGACAATATAGACCTTCAATTAGAAAATGTTATTTTTCTAAAAAAGATATCGAATTTACTGATGAAATGTTTGAAAACTTAAAAATAACTGAAAAAGAAAATCATACATTAAAAAAAGGAAAATGCTTTATATTTAGAAATATTTAATAATTAAAATACTATCAAATAAACTATTTTATAATCGGATTTATTGAATGTGAATTTATTTTTCACGTTCTTTTTTTTGTGTTTATTTCAATACTTTGCTGAATTTATAAAAACTAATTTTTTAGTAAATTTTAGTTTAAATTAAAAAGTATATTAAAAAATTAGAAAATATTAGATAAATGAATTTCTATACCTCTCCACCATGCTACCATATAATCAAGCTAGCAAAAATTAATTGATATTGCAATATCAGAGAAAGGATAAAACAAAATTGGATAATAAAAAAAAAAAGATAACCTTAATTTCAACTATAAGAAAATATCAGATGATGAAATTCTTTTTGATAATGTTCATAACACTAATGAAAAGGATTTTAATAAAAAAGAAATTATTACTGAAATGATAAAAGGCAATATTTCAGATTTAGTAAAAAAAAATCAATTAAATATTAACAAAAGAGATGACTTACAAGAAAAAGGCTTATACAGATAGTGAAAATCATACAAATGTAAATAAAAAAAACTAATTGGTTTGCAGAGTATAAAAAAACAAACGATAACTGTAACAAAAGAGAAAATTAGAGCTTATTTAAAAAACTATAAAGACTTAGATAAATTAATAAAATATCGTAAGAAAAAGAATAATGAGTGGAAAAATTAAACCAGAAAGTAATGAATTGAATCTTGGTGATTTTGAAGATTACGACTTTTTTTAAAGATTCCGTAATAGATGAACAAACATTCTTAACATCAACAGATTATAAGATTCAAGAAATGGAATTTTATCAAAAAGAACTAATGATGATTTTAGAATATTTAAAGAAATATATATTTGTTTCATATCAATTTTTTGGTACTTAAATATTATTTAAAACTTTCTAATGAAGATTTAAAAATTGCTACAAATATTGAAAAAACAGAATATATAGATAACTCAATAATTGAATACATCTATCAAAAATTATGTGAGGAGGCTAAAAATGGCAGAGATAAAGACAATCTATAATGCCATTAATGAAGATAAGACTATGAAAAAGATATGTGGATTTGAGAGATATAAAAAATCGAATCTCGTGATGATTTATTAAAAACTTGTCAAGTATTTAGAAATCCTAGGTTTGAAACTTTTAGAATTATATACATGAGAAATAATACAGTCATAAACTACGAATCTATTACATCTAAACTTCCTAATGCTTGTAATATATTTAGAATAAAAACTAAAAGACCATATTTAAAAAGATACTACAGGATTTGAAGATATAAATAGAAGAATGTATCGACTTGGAGCTAATGGATATTATTTACAACATAATCATCCATCTGGAAATGCAAAAGCAAGTATAGACGATATGATAATTACAGAAAGATTATCTAAAAAAATGTTAAGGGATTCAAAGGTCATATTATAGTCGATCATGGAACTTATGCTTGGATTGAACAAGATAATAGAACAGGAAAATTAAAAGCAGAAAATTATATAAAAATTGAGTATTTACCCACATTAAATACACAAGAATTAATTAAAGATAGTCCTTTATTACAAAAAACTATCAATTCAAGAAATGAACTGGCAAGATTAATGTATGATGTAAAAACACTCTGATAGTTATTCTTGCCTAGTATTAACATCAGCAACAAATAATATAAGGTTATTTCAAGAAGTACCTAATACATTTATTAATATGAGTTATAAACAAATTGGTGGATATATAAAAAATAGATGTGTAAATACAGGTTCTATAAAGATAAATCAGAAATAATTGAAGGTGCAGAAAAAGAATTTATAGACCAAAATAATTTTAAATCATTAAATATTGGAATGAGTAAAAGAAATTTTGAAAATAAAGAAGGTGAAGATTTAAGTATATGAAAAAAATAAATAAAAATATACAACAAAAAATAAGTGAATTAAATCAATTTTTTTTGAAGATATGGAAAAAGTTTATTTACAGAATATTCTGAAAAAGATTTTGAGGATATGGAAAAAGATTATACTTTATCAGAAAAAAAGAAAGAGAGGGTTTAACTATGGGAGATAGAGCTGTAATTAGTAACAATGCAAAAAACTTAGGTGTTTATCTGCATTGGAATGGCTATCGTGAGTTTGTAGAGTCTGTATTAGCATACTGTGATTTAAAACAATATAGAAGTCCTGATAGTGATGATGAATATGGCTGGGCAAGGCTATGTCAAATTATAGGAAATACTCTAGGTGGAACACTTTCATTAGGTGTTGGTAGATATGAAAGAATGGATACGGACAACTATGATAACGGAACTTATATTATTCAAGGTTGGGATATTAAAGACCGATTATATAAACATTATGCAGACAACAAAAGAGAATATTCTATCTTTAGAAGCATTGAAACAAATTAATGAACGACAACCCTAAAGAAGAACAACTAAAAGAAGAAGAAATAGAAATTTATGCAAAAAATTGGGAAGAAAAAACATTTAGATAGATTAAAAACAAAAGATAAAATTATCGTTGAAAATAGAATTAAAGAAATGCAAGATAAAAGATAAAAATAAAAAGAACAAGAAATACCTTATGAGATTTTAGAAAAAATAGGTACAACCTATAAATTTGATAAAGGAGATGATGAGCATAGAAGATAATTTAGAAAATTCAAAAGAGCAATTAATTAGAATATTGATTTGTTAAATGATTCCATCAACAAAAATAGCAATGAAATTGATAAAAATAAATTAATTGTTTTATTGATTGAAAAATACAATATCAATCCATTTGCCAATATGAAAGTAAAAGATGTTGCAACTGATTTAGAAATGAACCAAAATAATGCAAATGATTTATTTAGAAGAAAAAGATTTTCCAGCAATAACTTTTACTAAACCAAAACAAATTTGTTGGTTATCATATTTGCTTTGGAAAATGGAAAGGAGGATATAAAGTGTGGCTAATAATATAAACTCCGGAAGTGGTTCAATATATTTTAGAAATGATCGTAAAAAATGGATGGCTCGATATTGGGAATATGATGTAATGAAAGATAGAAATGTAAAAAAAACAAAAAAACATTTGAATCAAAAGAAGATGCTGAAGAATTTTTAAAACAATTAAATTATCGTAGAGAAAATCCAATTTACATTAAAAACAATGGTATTCCTTTATTTGATTTAATGCTTACAAATTTAGATAATAAGAAAAATGCTAATTTAATATCTCAGGCACAATATGATAGAGTTAAAAGAAGTCTTAATGTAATAAAAAAGCACCATTTTGTTTTAGAAATATTGAAGATATTAAATCGGAAGAAATACAAGCTTTTCTAAATGAAATGTCTAAAACATATAGTAATTCTTCAATCAAAAAGTTTAGTGAGCAATTCGGACAAGCTTTTAAATATGCTTTTAATAAAGGTTATATTAGTAAAAATCCTATGATAGAAGTAATAAGACCTAAGAGCGTAAAAAGATAAAGATGTAAGGGCTATGACCGTTGATGAGGAATCAAAATTTATTAATTATTTATTAGAACATAGTGTAAAAGATATTCCTTTATAGAAATGCTTTCTTAATGCAATTACTTATGGGATTTCGTATAGGAGAAGTATTAGCTTTAAATAGTGGAGATATTGATTTAGCTCATCATTTAATTAATGTAAATAAAACATTAACAAAACTAGCAGATGGAACAATTGTTATGAGCGATTCACCTAAAACTAAGGCTGGAAATAGAATATTACCAATTCCAAAAAGTATTAGAACCTTTTTATTATAGAGCAGTTGAAAATTTCAAAGGATATGCCAAACAATGATGAACATTTATTATTTAAACCACCTATTGTGCATTATGCAAGAATAAGTACTTTAAATTGGTCTTTAAATAAAAAATATTAAATGAATTAGATATTCCACACTTTTTTCTACACATAGTCTAAGACATACATACGCAACAAGAGCAATAGAAGCAGGAATGAGTCCAGTAGTATTACAAAAAATTAATGGGACATACTGATGTATCAGTTACATTAAATGCTTATACTTCTGTATTTGATAAATATAAAAGAAATGAACTTGAAAAAGTAAATGAATATTATATGGAACAAAATTTAATTGATAATTCAAATGCAAATATATTAAGCTTAGATGAGCCATTAAATCTTATTGAAAATATGAATAAAGGAGATAAAGATTTTTATGAAAGATAATTTTTTTATAGAAATAATGGCTGTAACACTTGAAAACACTAATGGTAGCATGTAGGTGCTACTATTAGCTATAAAAATATTTTTGGTAGCACCTTTGGTAACAAATCATAAAAAAATAATAAAAATAATAAAAAATAATAAAAAATAAAATAAATTAAGTAAAATTATTTTTTAGATAAAATGCTTGATATTAGGGCATTTTATAAAATAATATAAAATATTTTAAAATAAAAAAAGAGGCTAAAGCCTCTGGAATTGGTTGCGGAGGATGGACTCGAACCATCGACCTTCGGGTTATGAGCCCGACGAGCTGCCAACTGCTCCACCCCGCGATGTAACAATTTCTATTATAAGTCTAAAAAGCTATTTTGTCAATACTTTTAAAGGAATTTAGTAAAATTTGTATGGATTTTTAATTATAATATATTATATGCTTATATTATAAATTTATTACTATTTTTTAATATATTAAAGAAATTTAGTTTAAAAGATAATTAAAGTGAGTGTATTATAGAATTATTAGTTGATGCTATATTGAATTTATTTATGAATATTTCAAAATACAATTGTAAAAAATTCCAAAAAACAGTTTAAAAAGTTTTTGAAAATATTGAAGTTTGTGTGGATATATGATATAATATTGTGAAGCTAAAAAAATAAGTATTTATAGTTAAATCACATAGCAAAAATTTAGTAGTATAAATTTTGTTAAGAGTTTATTTTGATTATTAAATTATCATAAGGAAAAAGAAAACAGGAGGAAGAAAAAATGAGTTATTATACAATGATTAATTTTTTAGCAGTTTCAATTTTTATAATTTTACTAATAATGGTTTCTTCAAATGGAAAATTTAATAAAAAGAGCTCGGAAAGGTCTTAAATTCGCTTTTTTATTAGGAATACTTGGAATAGCAGGAGAATGGGTAGGATATATATTGCAAATTGAGCTTGTAAACTATAAAAAGAATGCAATCAATAGTTATTTTAACAAAAATAGTTAAATTTTGTATAATACCATTAATGCCGTTTTTTATTTCGAATGCAATTTTTGAAATAGAGGGAACATTAGGAAAATGGTATAAGTACATAAAAAATTATTTAATTTTATATGAAATAGTTATTTGGTTAGCATTTTTTTTATGTATAAGGTTAATGAATATTATTCTATAGTGTATATAGTTTACAATATTAGCTTTGTACTAGTTACTATGTATATGTTTTCAAATGCATTTTATTTTTTTTTTGTAAATATTACAAAAATAAGGAAGAGATAGAAATAGAACTAGTAACTATAATTATATTTATAGTAATATTTATTTTTCTGCAAATATTAAATCCACAAATAGAGTTTATATGGATTGTAACAGCTTCATCTGATATGTTTATTTATATTTATTATTATGAGCTTATTCAAGGCATAGATGGATTAACAGCTTTGTTAAATCGTAGAAGTTTTAATAATTATAAATCAGACTTGGAGGATGAAAAGTGTACGATTATAATTCTGGATATAAATGACTTTAAAAAAAAATAAACGATTTGTGTGGACATGTTTGTGGAGACAAAATATTGATAGATGTTTCCCGGCTTATGAAAGAACATTACCAAAAATATGGTAGGGTTTACCGCACAGGTGGAGATGAATTCACGGTAATAATGGAAAGAAAACTTGATGATGTTAAAGAGATTACTGAGAAATTTATAAAAAAAGTCGAAGAAAAAATAATTATAAAAAATTATATTGAGCAGGATTATATTATGGAAAATATAGAGAAATTGTTAGAAGAATTACCAGAAGTTTTAAGTATTTCGTAAGGTATTTCACGGTATGATCCAGCCAGTAAAGAAAAACATGATTTGGAGCAAGTTATAAAAAGAAGCAGACAAAGAGATGTATTACTATAAAAGAAAGAAAAAATCAAAATAAACACGTGAGCAAAAAAAGCTATCGTAGTGGATAGTTTTTTTGTGTTTATAAAGAGCTTAAAAGAAATTTTAGAAATGATTATAAGTAATAAGTTTTATTTGAAATTTGTGTGTAATATTAAAAATAAAGATTTATGCACTTGACAAAGATGAGGATAATTAAATATAATGTAGATGTAAAAAATAATAAGGAAGGATGATTGTAAGTTGCAAATATATGGAATAGATTTGAAAGTATATTTTTTTGCTTTTTATAATATATGCAGTAATAGGCTGGTGTATGGAAGTTATTTGTAAATTAATACAGTATAAGAAATTTGTAGATAGAGGATTTTTAATAGGTCCATATTGCCCAATATATGGTGTAGGTGCTCTTTTAATAACATTTTTTCTTAAATAAATATGTGCAAGATCCAGTTGTGTTATTTGTAATGGCTGTTGTTGTGTGTGGAATTTTGGAGTATTTAACAAGTTATTTTATGGAAAAATTTATCATGCTAGATGGTGGGATTATAGTAGCAAAAAATTTAATATTAATGGAAGGATATGTCTTAGTAATTTAATTGCTTTTGGTATTTTAGAATGTTTATAATGTATATATCTAATCCATTTTTTAATTGGGCAATTAGAAAAGCTACCATCTTTATGGTTGAATATAATATTTTGGAGTGTTTTATCTATTTTTGTTATTGATAATATTGTATCAGGAATTATTAATAATAGCATAAAGACAACGACAAAACAACTTGGTGAAAAAAAATGGATAATACAGAGGAGATTACTAAAAAGGTTAGAGAGATATTACAAAAAAGAAATCTGCTTTTTACATAGAAGATTAATAAATGCATATCCAAAAATTCAGGCTGTTAAATTTAAGATAAAAGAAAAAAACTAGGAAAATAAAAGAGCAAATAGAGGAACAAAAAAGAAGATATAAAAGACAAAAATAGATGAATTTAAGCTAGATAAGAAATAGTAGATAACCAAAAAAAGGAACCATCGGTTCCTTTTTTGGCATAGATAATAATTATAACAAGTTTTCTACATTATCTTCGAAAGTTAAAACTTTCAGAAGATCCTGTATACTAAGTAATTCTACGATTTCGAGAATGTGCTCATAATCGAAGTCGTACCGTACTAATAGCTCAGGGAGAGCTGCAAAAATGATTTCATTTTTAATAGTAACGGTTGGTCTGGTTTGGCCAGAAACACAAGATTTTGTTTTTATCCGACAAAAATTGGAACTAAATCGTTACTTTCTACAGCTACAGATGTTTTGTCAAGGATAATGTCTTTTAATTTATTAATCTCTTTTACAGTACAACTGTAGACATCTCCATCAATAAATTCAACATAGAATTTATTATTCTTTTTTTTGTTACTGTAATATTATCCATATTACTTCCTCCTTAATACTTTAGTGTGTTTTTTCCCCTGTATGAGGAATTATATAAAAACTATAAATATATTATAACAATATTTACATAAAAAGTCAACAATTATTATTGCACTTTTTGGTATATTTATTAATAATATAATCCTTGATATAGATTTTGTTCTGCCATTAATTTATCAAATCCATTTAAAATCCATTTTTTATGCAAGTTCCAATCAGGAGCAATTAGTAAATCTTTAGGAGCATCACCAGAAATACGGTGAATAATTATTTCTGGAGAAATGTGGGTAATAATGTATGATAAATTTTTTAAATAAAAGTCTAGGCTGATAGGTGTGTATTTACCAGAATAATACCAATCTGCTAAAGTAGTATTTTTATAACATATGTAGAATGAATTTTTAGCCCTTGAATATTATGGTTATTTAAAAAATGTAACTGTATTTTGTATATCATTTTCAGTTTCATTAGGTAATCCTACCATAATGTGTGCAATACAATCTATATCATATTTATTTAAAATTGAAACGGCATTTGTAAAATCTTTAGATGTATATCCACGACAAATTAAGTTTCCTGTATCATCATTTGAAGTTTGTAAACCAAGTTCAACACATACATAATAGTTATTACTATAACTTTTATTAATTTTGTAATATCTTCATTTATGCAGTCTGGACGTGTGGCTATAGAAAGTCCAACAATTCTATTATCAATTAAAGCAGAATCATATTTGGCTTTTAGGTTAGGAATAGTATCGTAAGTATTTGTGAAATTTTTGAAAATATGCGATAAATTTATTTGCACGATTGGCTTTGTAACTTGAAAAAATAGTTTAAGACTTGTGATTTTATGGATTCTGTACTGCTTGGTATGTGATTGCATGAAATATGTTCGCCAGATCCTCGTTCACTACAAAAAAATGCATCCAGATGTTCCTTTTTTGTTCCATCACGGTTTGGACATGTAAAGTTGCCATCTATGCATATTTTTAAAGTTCTTTCTCCAAATTTGTTTTTTAGATAGTTGTTTAAATGTCTATATCTTTCTGATTGTTGTAAAGAGTTCATTTTATATCTTTCCTTTCAATTTTGTATTATATAAAATAAGTATTAAAATGTCAAAATTTCATAAAATACTTGCAAATAAAATATAATTAATATATAATGGAGAAAATCCTAGAGATATAATTATATTTCTAGTTGCCTTTATTTAGAAAAAAGAGGTAGTATTATGAAAAAATTTTTATCAAATTACAAGTCAACAATAATACTTTTAGCTGCAATAATTGTTGGCGCGATCATTGGAATTATATTTCAAGAAAAAAAGCAGCAGTTTTAAAACCCTTAGGGAGACCTATTTTTTTAAATCTATTACTGGTCATAATAGTCCCTTTAATCTTTTTAACAATTACAACATCAATAACAAAAAATGAAAACGCCAAAAAGGCTAGGAAAAAAATCATGGTAACAATAATAGGAACATTTGTTGTTACATCAATAATAGCTGTATTTGTGGGATTTGCAAGTACATATTTTGTTAAATTAGTAAATCCAGAAGATGGTGAAAAAATAAAACAAGCATTAGAACAAGATGTAGGAAATGATGAAACAAGTGAAGAAGAAAAAAGAAGATGAACCTACAATTGCTGAAAGAACAGTTAATTTATTAACAGTAAATGATTTTTCTAAATTGCTTTCAAAAAGATAATATAATAGCAGTGTTAGTTTTTTCAATTTTATTTGGTGTTGCTATAAATATGGCTGGAGAAAAGGGAAAACAAGTAAAAGAATTTGTGCAATCTGCAAATGAGGTTGTTGCTAATATAGTAAAAATTATAATGTATTATGCTCCTATAGGTTTGGGATGCTATTTTGCAGCATTTGTAGGAAGCTTTGGAGCTTCTATTGCAGTTGGATATTTAAAAACATTTGTAGTATATACAATAGTTGCAATTGCTTTTTTTTTTGTAATGTATACAATATATGCATGGGTAGCAGGTGGAACAAAGGGAATAAGAGCGTTTTTGGAAAAATGCATTACCATCAACATTAACAGCATTGGCTACATGTTCTAGTGCTGCATCAATTCCAGTAAATATTGAATGTAGTAAAAAATGGGAGTGCCAGAAGATATAGCAGAGACAACAATACCTTTAGGAACGAGCTTTCATAAAGATGGTTCTATTATAGGTTCAGTATTTAAAATAATGTTTCTAGTTTGTTTATTTGGAACAAGTCTAGCTACAACTGGGGATGTAATGGGAGTTTTAGGTATTGCATTATTGGCTAATTTGTTGGTTACAGCTGTTCCAATTGGTGGTGGAACAATTTCTGAAATGTTAATTATAACAATGATGGGTTATCCAGTGGCAGCTTTACCTATTTTAACGATGATTGCTACAATAATTGATGCACCGGCAACGGCATTAAATGTTGTTGGAGATACAGTTTCTTCAATGATGGTGGCAAGAGTTGTTGATGGTAAAGATTGGATGAATAAGAGTGTTGAAGAATAAAAAAGGGTAAAAAAAGATATGATTATAGCTGAAATATCCAATTTTGGGTTTTGGCAGTAATCATATCTTTTTGTTCGTGGTGTTAAAAATCCTATAATTTCTTGATATGCTTCTATAGCAAAGTGGTCTGTCATACCGGATATGTAATATAAAATGCAGTGATAAAAGTCTTTTTCATTGTTTGAAGAAAATAATATAGTATTTTTTGCAAAAAAGTTCTATCACCAAAATCATAGAATAGATTTATAAATCCTTTAAAAGCTATTTCCAAGTTTTGGGTAAACATGGCAAAGTTTGTTTAAACTTGTTTGTAAGTCATTTGAATAATATGATTTTAGTATGTTATATATTTCGTTTTAGAACAACTTCAAAATATCTAATAGAAGGTTGAATTCTATCACAGAAATATATATTTTTATAATTAAAGGCTTTTAATTGTTTAACAAGTTAAGATATTTATCTGAAAAACATAAACCTTTTTCAAAAAGAAGAATTTGTACATAAATCGTACACTAATTGTTTATTACATTAGTATTGTTTATGTTTTCAAAATTATTTAAGTTAAGCAATTTATGTAATTCATTAGAACAATTGTCTAAGATTCCAAGTGTTACGCTATCTTCAATGTCACGGCAAACATAAGAAATTTTATCAGAAATTTTTACAACACAGCCTTCCCATGTATATGGTGCGAATTGATTTGGTTTTGTATAATCTTTTTAAATCAATAAAGTCGTTTCTAGGTCTAACAGAGTTTTCATCAATTTCACCACAATGTGAAATAATACCGTCTCTTACTCCATAAGTTAGATTGAGATTTTGCTTACAACTTTCAGAGTCTTCTAATAATTCTATATAATCTACAAAAATCTAGTCCATTTTTTTTTTCATGCCAAAAACTAATACCCAAATCACGCATAGAAATAGAAGATAAAATTTTTTTCACCAGCATGACCAAAAAAGGACTATGGCCTAAATCGTGTGCAACGGCAATTGCGTGTGTTAAATTAGTATTTAGACCTAGATATTGTGCGATTGTATGACTAATGGAATCAACCAATGTAACATGTTCGATTCTTGTGCAAATATGGTCATTGTCTGGAGAAAAAATACTTGGGTTTTATGTTTTAGACGTCTATAAGCTGTAGAGGGATTATACGTGTATAATCACGTTCAAAAATGTCTCTTAAATCAGTTTCTCTTTGGTATAGAGGTTTAGTTCTTGAGATTATATTTTCCCAATTTGGATTATTGGGATTAGCTGAATAGTTGGAAAATTTTTTTTGTTGAATTCATAATATCAATCCTTTCAATTAAATTGTGTAAAATAATTGTGTTCTGTTTTTTTTTTTTGTAGTATAATTTTTTAGTGAAATAATTATACTACAATTATAATTAGAAAGATAGTGAACGATATAAAATTTTTTTAATTTATATGTACGAAAAAGGAGAAAATGTGATGGGAAAGTTATTTGTAATAGAGGGAACTGATTCAAGTGGAAAACAAACTCAATTGGAAAAAATTAAAAAAATAGATTTGAAAAAGAGAATATCAAATATAAAAGTGTTAGTTTTCCAAATTATGAAAGCAATAGTTCTGAACTTGTGAAAATATATTTGAAAGGTGAATTAGAGATGATCCAAAAAAAATAAGTCCATATATTGCTTCAACTTTTTATGCAGCAGATAGATATATAACTTTTAGAAGAGAGTATCAAGAATATTATAATAATGGAGGCATTATATTGGCAGATAGATATACTACTTCAAATATGGTACATCAAGCTGGGAAAATAAGAGATGCAGAAGAAAAAAAAAAAAAATTTTTGATTGGTTATGGGATTTTGAATTTAATTTGTATGGTTTACCTGTGCCAACTCAAGTATTCTTTTGAATATGCCAACAGAATATGCGGTTAAATTAATGAAAAATAGGAAAAATAAAATTACACATGAAGATAAGAAGGATATTCATGAAAAAAGTACAGAGCATTTAAGAGATGCATATAATGAGGCCATAAAGTTATCAAAAAAAAAAATATAATTGGTATGAAATACAGTGTGTAAGAAATTGTGAAATTCGTACTATTGAAGATATTCATGAAGAAATATTTGCAGAAATTGAAAAAAAATTTTAAATGAAAAAAGAGGTAATGTAAAATGTTTAATTTAGTAAAAAGATAATTTTGATGAAAATTCAGATGATATATTAGATTCTATAAATAAAATGATACAAAATAGTAAAAATGAGAAAAACGAAGAAAAAAATTAATAAAAAACGAGGAAAAAGAAGAAAAAATTAGAAAAATATAACAAAACTAAAAATTTAAGTCAAAAATAAAACAAAATAAAATTTGGAATAAATTTTAAAAAATGTTATACTATTAATCGATGGTGCATTATTCTAGTCATGCAATGTTTTTATGAGGGTGGGGCTAAAAATCCACTAAAGGGCACATCGTTGAAGTTTCTTGTATTTGCGCGAAATGCCAGTTTTGTGTGAGTATAGGGAGTAAAGAATTTAGGGTATTATGTAACGGCATACATAAGACTCTCCCTATTTTCGCGGAGGCTTAAATAGATATTTAAGTATAACCTATGGTGAGTGCCAAGACACAAAATACATAGAGTAGCCTGTCTCGAGTGAATATGTGGGGATTACGTTTATAATGATATTTGTATTTTGGCCAAATATAAATAATCGGTGCTATGAAACCATATTTGCAAAAAAAAGACTAGTAAAACAAGTTTGTATGTTAAGGAAAACTTCTAGAATGTTTGCTATCACTAGCATGGAAGTCTAGGGATTAAGGTACAGATTTAAGTGGCGATCTGGTGTCTATTAAAATTAATAGATGCATCCCTTAAACGGAAACGGCTAAGACAGTAATGTCAAGCGGGAGGTAGAGAAATTCAACCAGACCTAAACTGTAAAAATTTACTTAGACTTTTACCATCTAAATCATATTAATAAATAAAAAAGAATCAGAAGGAGAAAAAACAAATAATGGAAAAAAGTAAAAAAAGAACACTCGGAAAATTCAACATTAAAATGGTTTATTCAAGTCTTTACAATGACATTTATATTGTCAATCATATTTTCTTATATATCAACAAATGGAGTATCAAATCTAAGTTTAATACCAGCGTGTTTAATACTAGTATTAGTGATAGCAACAGGTATTTTATTCGATATAATTGGTGTAGCAGTTACTGTGGCTAATGAAGAAGAATTTCATGCAAAAAAGCAACCAAAAAGTCAAAGGATCAAAAAGTTCAATAAAATTAATAAAAAAATGCATCAAAAGTGGCCAATATATGTGCAGATGTTATTGGTGATATTTGTGGTGTTTTTAAGTGGAGCGATAAGTGCATTAATAGCCGTAAAAATAACAAATCAATTTGGATGGAATTTTAACTTGCAATTTTTATTAAGTGCTTTAGTTTCAGCATTAACAGTAGGAGGAAAGGCAATAGGAAAAGATCTGGCAAATAAAAAAATCGACTCAAATAGTACATACAGTTGGAAAGATAATGTCAAAGTAACTGATGGTTTTGAAAAAGACTAAAAAAAATTATATTTTTCGAATGATTTTTAAAAGGTTAAAAAAAAAAATTATATTTTTAGAATATATTTGGAAATGTATTAGTGATAGAAAGGAGTGTTTTTATGAAAGCACTTATAACAGGAGCGTCATCAGGTATAGGAAGAGATATAGCAAAAAGTTTTAGATAAAAAAAGGTTATGAGTTGGTTTTAGTTGCGCGAGATGAGGAAAAAAAATTAAAAGAAGTGGCTAAAAGTTTAAAAAAATGCAGAAATTATTTCAATAGATTTGTCAACTGAAGAAAATTGTAGGAATTTGTATGAGCAAGTATCTAATATAGATTTGCTAGTAAATAATGCAGGTTTTGGTGATTGTGGTGATTTTACAAAAACTAGTTTAGAAAAAAAGAACTGGCAATGATAAAAACAAATGTAATTGCTTATCATATTTTTTGACAAAATTGTATTTGATAGATTTTAAAAGAAAAATCGTGGAAAAATTTTTGAATGTTGCTTCTATTGCTGGTTTTATGCCTGGTCCACTTATGAGTACATATTATGCGACAAAATCTTATGTTGTAAGATTAAGTGAAAGTATAAGAGAAGAACTAAAAGCAAGAAAAAGTCAAATGTGAAAATTTCAATTCTTTGTCCAGGTCCTGTAGATACCAATTTTAATAAAGTTGCAAATGTTAAATTTCATTTAAGGGAAGCTAATAGTATGAAAGTAGCGGAATATGCAATACATAAATTAGAGAATGGTAAATTTTATATTGTACCTGGATTTGATATAAAATTAGCTAGATTTTTTGCTAAAATTACTCCTAATAATGTATTATCTAAAAATAACATATAGAATTCAAAAAGAGGAAAATACAATAAAAGGTTGTTATAAACAGTTGAAATATTTAACAAATTGTTTATAATGACTTTTTTTAATTAAAATAAAAAAAGTATTGACAAATACAAACAAAAGTTCTATAATTACAACAGGTGATAATAATGGAAAGGCAAATTTTGCATGTGGATGTAAATAATGCGTTTTTGAGTTGGACTGCTGTTGAGATGCTAAAAAAGGTAGCACAATAGACATAAAGGGAGATACCGTCGATTATTGGAGGAGATGAAAGTAAGCGTTCGGGAATAGTGTTAGCTAAGAGCCCAAAGGCAAAAGAATTTGGAATAAAAACAGCAGAAACGATTTATCAGGCAAGAATGAAATGTCCAAATATAAAAAATATATCAATCAGATTTTAGAGTATATCAAAAATATTCAAATATGTTATATAATTTATTGTTAGAGTATACTGATAGAATTGAAAGATTTAGTATAGATGAATGTTTTTTAGATATGACAAATTATTTAATGAAAAGGTCTTTAATGGAAGTAGCACAAGAAATACATGTAAGAGTAAAGAATGAATTAGGTTTTACGGTAAAATATAGGTGTGGCAAATAACAAATTACTTGCAAAAATGGCTTCAGATTTTGCAAAACCAGATAAAATACACACTTTATATATAAATGAAATAAAACAAAAAATGTGGCCATTGTCAGTATCAGAGTTATTTATGCTTGGTAGAAGGACAGTACCTAAGTTACAAAACATGCAAATAAGAACAATAGGAGATTTAGCAAATACTAATAAAGAAGTGATGGTTAAAAAAATTTGGAAAACATGGTTTGCAAATGTGGGAATATGCAAATGGGATAGATGAGAGTGAAGTGAGGTATTTACCAGAAAAACCAAAAAGGAATAGGTAATTCTATTACATTACCTGAAAATGTTACAGAGATAGAAAAATTGGAAGAAATATTATTATCATTATCAGAACATGTAACATATAGACTGAGAAAATACAAAATGAAAGCAAAAGTTGTAAATATACAATTAAGAACAAAAGATTTTATAGATTCAAGTCACCAAGAAAAATTAGAATATCCTACAGCAAGCACAAAAAGAAATTTATAAAAAGCAAAAAAAAATTATTAATTAGTATGTATAAGCCATATACACCTATTAGACTTATAGGTTTAAGGGTAGAAGGTTTAGAAGAAAATGAAATGCAACAAACAACATTATTTGAACCTTGGGATAATGAAAAAAGCAAGAAAAATTAGATAAGGTAGTTGATGAATTAAAAATTAAATATGGATATAATTTTATTACAAGGGCTGGAAGATTGGATGTAAAAAAGATTTAAAATTTAAAGGAAAAGAATAAAAAAAGTATGAATTATTTCTATGTATAAAGTATATAGTATAAGTAATACTTAGAATGATGAATTTATAGGCAAAATAGACATTATGTCGAATTACCATAAAAGTGTCAATGAAAAAAGGAAAAAATTCCAAAAACACTTGAAAAATTTCGTTAATAGGTTTATTATTAGAAAAACATTGAGATTATATAAAAAAAGCTATAGGAAATGAGGGGGGTATTCGAATGAAAACATTTTATGGAGGCAAATTTATTGCTAAATCGAAACTAGAGAAAGAAGGGATATTTTATCCAATCAAATTAGAATACTATAAGAGTATCGAGACAAAAGAAAATAGACCAAGTGATAATTATGCAAGATTTGGTATAAGTGTAGTAAAAACGGAGTATATACCAGACAACATAAAAATTGTATCAAGAGAAGTAAAAGACATAAGTGCAGATGAAAGAAAAAATTGAAAATTTGTTATCAATACTTAAAGAAATGGAAGTAACTCCGATTGCACTTGAGGAAATAATAAAAGACTTACAACCAGAATATCTTAGATAATATAAGAAATAAGTTACAGTAAAATGTTAAAAACAGAGAACTGTAACTAATTTTAACTTAAATATCACAAAAAAACTTGCAAAATCCCTAAATATAGTCTAAAATACTGTAAGAGAAAATTAGGTAGTGAATATTTGTTATCTAGGAAGGAATGAATAAAAATGGCAGATAAATTAATTATAGTTGAATCTCCAGCAAAAGCAAATACAATAAAAAAAATTCTTAGGTGGGAGCACTAAAGTAGTGGCTTCAATGGGACATATTAGAGATTTACCAAAATCCAAAATGGGTATAGATATAGAACATGACTTTGAACCACAATATATAAATATTAGAGGGAAGGGAGATTTAATAAAATCTTTAAGAAAAAGATGCTAAACAAGCAAAAACAGTATATTTTGGCTACTGACCCTGACCGTGAAGGAGAAGCAATAGCTTGGCATTTAGCAACAATATTAAATGAGGATACAGAAAATATAACAAGAGTTACTTTTAATGAGATTACTAAAACTGCAGTACAGAAAGCTATTAAAGAGCCAAGAAATATAGATATAAATTTAGTTGATGCACAACAAACAAGGAGAGTATTAGATAGAATTGTTGGATATAAAATAAGTCCAGTTTTATGGAAAAAAAGTAAAAAGAGGACTTTCAGCAGGTAGAGTGCAATCAGTAGCAGTAAAATTAATTGTTGATAGAGAAGAAGAAATAGAGAATTTTATACCAGAAGAGTATTGGAATATATATGTTGATTTAAAAGATGAAAAAAACAAATAAAATATTTCAAGCAAGATATTTCGGAAAAAATGGTAAAAAGCAAGAAATACATTCAAATGATGAAACACAAAAATATTAAAAATGTTAAAAATGCTAAATATGTAGTAACAGAAGTGAAAAAAGGCGAAAGAAAAAAGAACACCAGCACCACCATTTACTACAAGTACGATGCAACAAGAAGCTTCAAGAAAATTAGGATTTACATTAAAAGAAAACAATGTCTGTAGCACAAGGATTATATGAAGGAGTAAAAGTTTCTGGAAAAGGTTCAATTGGTTTAATAACATATATGAGAACAGATTCTACAAAATTTCAGAAGAAGCAAAACAGCAGCAAAAAGAGCAAATAATAGGCAGATATGGAGAACAATACTATGAAAATCGTTATTATAAAACAGGAAAAAAGATGCTCAAGATGCTCATGAAGGTATAAGACCAACATATATAAATATTGAACCTGATAGTATAAAAGGAGATTTAACACCAGATCAATATAAATTATATAGATTAATATATAATCGTTTTTATGGCAAACCAAATGAAGCCAGCTATTTATGATACAATGGCAGTTAATATAAAGGCAAATGAATATGATTTTAAGGCAAATGGACAAAACTTACGATTTAAAGGATTTATGACATTATATGTAGAAGGAACAGATGGTAAAGAGGAACAAGAAGAAGGAATGCTACCAGAATTAGTAGAAAAACAGAAAGTAAAATTAGAAAAAAATAAATCCAAAACAAAGTTTTACAGAACCACCACCAAGATATACAAAAAACAAGTTTAGTTAAAGTTTTAGAGGAAAAGGGAATAGGAAGGCCTAGTACGTATTCTCCTACAATTACAACAATATTAGAAAGAAGATATATTGAAAAAAATACAGAAACAATTGCAACCAACAGAATTGGGAAAAATAGTAAATAAACTTTTAATTGAAAACTTTTCAGATGTTATAAATGTAGAATTTACTGCTAGAATTGAAAATGAATTTGATGAGATAGCAGAAGGAAAAAGAAGAATGGAAAAAAATGATACGAGAGTTTTATGGGCCATTTGAAGAAGAAGTAGAAAAAGGTAGAAAAAAGAGAACATGTAAAATTGGTTGATGAAGTATCTGATGTTAAATGTGAAAAATGTGGAAGAATGATGGTTTATAAATATGGAAAATATGGAAAATTTTTAGCTTGTCCAGGATTTCCAGAATGTAGAAATATACAACCAATAGTAGAAACAATAGATGTACCTTGTCCAAAATGTGGAGCAAAAAAGTACAAGTAAGAAAAAAACAAGAAGAAGAAAAAAATTATTATATATGTGAAAATAATCCCAAATCATGTGATTATATTTCATGGAATAAACCTAAGGTTGGTGAAAAGTGGAATCCACAAGATGCAGCAGATGTAAAAGATGCAACTAAAAAAGCAAAAAAGACTACTAAGAAAACAACTAAAAAGACAAAAACAACTAAAACAACACAGAAAACTAAAAATTCTAAGACATCTGAGTAATTTTAGATTTTTTGATAGTAAAAAACAAAAATAGAAGTCATAAAAATATTTATTTTTGAATATAGTTAAATATAGATAAAGAAATAAATTCAATATATTATTACACTACAATAATATTATTTATATCAATTTGTTTTATAGCATTTAATTACATGTAATATAAGAAAAAAACATTTATATATACCTTGACAATATGTGAAAAAAATTTGTTATTATTATATTCGTATTAGGAAAAGGTATATATGCGGGAATAGCTCAGTTGATAGAGCGCTGCCTTGCCAAGGCAGAGGTCGCGGGTTTTGAGCCCGTTTCCCGCTCCATGTAAATATATACTGTTTTAATAATTTATTATATTATGGCGATATAGCCAAGCGGTAAGGCACGAGTCTGCAAAACTCTGATCCCCGGTTCGATTCCGGGTGTCGCCTCAATAAATAATCGATAAAACGTTGGTATATTAATGTCTTATCGATTTTTTTTTACACTTAATTTGAACTGTTGGGAGTTTCCTAACAGTTCAAAATTTTATCTAATTTTTGTTCTTTAAAAATATTTTTATATGGTAACTTATAAATGTTTTTTTAATGCTTTTATCCTAAAAATAGAAATATAGTAAAATTATATGGTAAAATTTTACGATGTTCGCTTGAATTTTACCAATAAATGTTATATGATATCAAACATAGGAAATGAGATAGTAGATTTGTGTTGCCACTTCAATTTGGATAGTTTTACTATCAGAAAGTGAGGTGGTGTTTATGAGTTTTTTATTATTTTTAGTAATAGCATTAATGGTTTCAATAACTATAAACGTAACCTTATTAGTGACAATACATAGTCAATATGTAAATTCAATTATAAATAAGGAATAAAAATAACAACACATTCTACTTTTTTGACCGAAGGGAATGTGTTGTTATTACTATATACAGTGGTAACCATATTATCTAGGTTTTCTCATTTTCTGTCTATATTATACACCCTAAGTAAAATATTTGTCAATGAATTTTTACACTATTAGATTTGTAAGAAGTTTGCTTTATTTATGTAAATATGATATAATTATAATTGATAACTGTTAATGTACTAATTTAGTTTGAGTCCTACCTCAATAAAAGTAGGAGAAAGGAATTTATGAATTTTGATTTTGAAGGTATTGAGGAATTAAAAAAGAGGCTATTGCTTTCAGAAAAAAATTATCCAGTTAAAATTAAGGGAGAAGAAGGTCAGGGATGGTCACCAGATCAAGAATTTCTTAAAAATGGCAGCACTGTTATGCAGTGAATAATGGGGTGCTGGCTTATGTAGAAAGGAGATACTGTATATGTTATCCCCAGACATGTCTAATGTAAAAAGATGTAGTAAAGTATACTGATGATATGGAAAAATTTCAAAAATTGAATTCTACTGCGGAGAATAGATTTTTGTACCATTATCAAATGGTGAGAGAATTGAGAATGATGCTCTGCAAGAACATTGGGAATTCTTGAAAGCAGTTAGACATGAATACCTTAAAAAGATAGTTCATGAATAAAACTAGAAAATGAGTCATTTTTAATGACGCATTTTCTAGTTTACTTTGTTGTTTTATTGTAGTTCTTTAGAAAAATACATATTCATTACCAGAAGTATTATTTCTAGTTTGGTATAAATATCCATTGTAGATGTCTTTGTTTTGAGTATTTAAGTCAACATCTATGTTAGAATGATAAACAAATGAATCATCGTCATAATTTTTAATATGAATATCGAAAGTTAGGTTATATCCAATTTGTGATAAAATTAACATTTGCTTGTTGAAGAAGTTTACCATTTAAAACAACAGAATTTATATTATCATGTATTGAATAATTTTTAACAATTCCAGAATTTATATATCCTAAAAGAGATAGGGTTAGAGCAATCTGTATAAAAAAAAAGTAGGAGTTGAGTAGTCAGATGTTTCATTTTGCTCATTAGTATTGACAATATTGAAATCAACACGAGAGTTATTAGCAGAAGTTATATTGTCAAATTTTCCAAAATTGTTTAAATTTTTGTAATTTAAAACTTGTGAACCTAAATCACTGTTAGGAGTGATTTTAATGTTATCTATCCATAATTCTTTGACTGTATTTTGAGTTGTTAAATCAGAAATAGAAGAAGTATTGTCAATATAAATAGCTATGTCTGTATATTGACAAATGTTTAAATCTTCTAAAGAATTATCAGAACGATTATTTATTGCATTTGCACTACTATAAATTAATATTTTGTTTACTTTGAATACAGAAAGTTGGTTTTGTTCAGAAATTTTTAAGGATTGGTTTACAAATTCGTTTCTGCAATAGCTTGCATAAAATATATAAGAATATGCTAGTATACAAAGCAATAAAATAATTATTAATAGTAATAACATAAGTTTAGGATGCTTTACTTTTAAATTTAAAATTCATTTGTGTTTTCCTCCGAGCTTTAAATTTTTATTTTTCTAAGCGTTTATATAACATTTCCATGTAATTATATACTTTTTCATGCCAATTTTCATCACTTGCATAACGTATATTGACATTTGCAATAGTTGGACCGTTATAATATGTAGCTAAGGCTTTTTCATTGTCATAAATTTTTGTACCAACAGGATTAATGTAGTATTTAACCATTACTTTAGCAACTAATTCGATTCCATCTTTATAATCGGTAAATTCATAAGATGATTCATAAGGTGTGGCATCATAAGAACCGTATCCAAATAGATTTTTTTTGTCATTAGCAATTTGGGATGTTCCCCAAGCACTTTCGTGTATTCCTAGAGCTGCTAAGAAAATGCCATTTATCTTGTATTTTTTGTCTATATTATAAAAAGTTTCATAGTTGTTTTCAAATATTTTATTTTTGTCATTTGGAAGGCCTGTAAATATTTTTTTTATAATCTGCTAATGTTAGTCCAGATGATTGATTTAGAGGCATATCTTTATCTAATTTTACAATAATTTTTGTAATACGATTTTTTTCTGGCATACTAGGTGTTGCTGCTGCAGATGTTAGATTTTTTGTTGATAAGTATCCTTCAATTCCATCATAAGAAACTTTACACCAATCTTCACTTGGCAAATCTAAAAGTGTTACATCGTAATATGTTTTTATTTCTGCAAGTTCTTTTGATGTGTCTGATGTTTCTTCACGTAAAATACTATCTTTTGTTAAATATAAAGTATCTTTTAAGTGTGCTTTTATTTTTTGCTAAAAATTCAGAAGTTCCAACATCAACTATTTGTGGGATAAAATCTTGAGTTTTTTTCTTCTTGTAAAAATAGTTTCTTCTGTTAATTCACCATTATCATAAGAACGTACATAAGTTACATTCTTTTTTTTCCATTTGTTCCAGTTTGTAAGACTACTTCTTCACCTTTTGGTAGTAAATTTCTTTCTGTATATAATGTTTCAAATGGAATGTCTTTTTCTTTCTACAACTTGTTGTTTTACTGTTTCTAATGCTGCGTTTGAAGTTATAATATTATGAGCATTTAGTCTATGTCTATTTATTTCTATTGAAACACTTGATTTTCCTATTTCAGATAAAGGTGAGTATAATTCTATTGATGGATCTTTTGCTGATATAGAATTTGAACCTAGTAAAGCCATTACTACAGCAATTAATAGAAGGATAAATATAAGTGTAATTCTTAAAGTTTTGCTATGAGGGCTATTAGAATTACTAGCCTTTTTACATTTTTTTTATTATATGTATTGCTATTTGAAGATGTAATTTTAGATGCTTTTTTTTGCATTTTGGTTTTCGTATTGTAAACGTGTTTGTTGTAATTCTCTAAAAACATCTGTTAATTGTCGATTGTCTGTATCAAAATAACCATTTTTATTTGGCATAATTTATTTCATTCCTTCAATTATTATTAAATAGGATTTGTTGATAAATTAATAAATATTGCTAAAATAATAAATGATAAAAATTTTCAAAAATCCCCATAATTCTACAATACATATTATATAATATTAATAAAAACTTGTCTATATATTTTTGGAAAAAATCGCTTGCAAATTTTGTAAAATAGTATATAATATAAGGGAAAATATAAGAAAGAGGGTGAAATATTGAAAATTAATAAATTAGAGGTTTTACAGGAAAATATACAATACAAATTTAAAAAATATAGAATTACTAAAAACAGCATTGACACATACATCTTATGCGTACGATCATGATATACAAAGTAATGAAAAATTGGAGTTTTTAGGTGATAGTATTTTAGAGTTTGTATCAAGTGAGTATATTTATAAGAATTATCCTAAGTTGAAAGAAGGAGAAATGACTAAAGTTAGAGCAACAGTTGTGTGTGAATCAAGTTTATATAAGGTAGCAAAACTACATGATTTTAGTGATTTCTTATATATAGGAAAATCAGAACAACAATCAAAAGGAAATCAAAAACCAGCTATATTGGCAGATAGTGTGGAAGCAGTGATTGCTGCAATGTACTTAGATGGAGGTTTAGAGCCAGTATCAAAATTTATTATAGAAAACTTGAAATGTGAAATTGCAGTAGCGACACAACATGTAGGTGAAAAAAAGATTATAAGACAATGTTACAGGAAAAATTACAAGTACATGGAAAAGTAAAAATAACTTATAAAATAGTAAAAGAAACTGGACCAGATCATAATAAAAATTTTGAAGCAGAGGTAGAGTTAAACGGAGAAGAACTTGCAAGAGGAAAAGGAAAAAAGTAAAAAAGTTAGCGGAAATGGAAGCGGCAAAAAAAGCATTAGAAAATTTTGTGAATTAAATGGTAAAGAAAAAAGGTTTAAGATTTTTTAGCAAATGATGAGTTGTTAAATTAATAATTATTAGATAAAAATTCGAGGAGGTGTCTATGAAAAAGAAATACGTTATTCCAGTATTTGTGCCACATTTAGGATGTCCAAATGATTGCGTATTTTGTAATCAGAAATCAATAAGTGGTCAAAAAAAGAATATAACAAAAGAAGATGCCAAAAAGATTATTGATGAATTTTTAGAGGAAATAAAAGACCGAGAAGGAGAAAAAGAAATAGCATTTTTTGGAGGAAGTTTTACAGCAATAGAAGAAAGTAAGCAAGAAGAATTATTAAAACTTGCTTATGAGTATGTGAAAGAGGGAAAAGTAGGAAGTATAAGAATTTCGACAAGACCAGATTATATTAATAAAGAGATTTTAAAAAAGATTAAAAAAATATAATGTAAAAACTATAGAGTTAGGTGTACAATCATCAAATAATTATATTTTACAAAAAAGCAGGTAGAGGACATACATTTGAAGATGTAAAAAAGCATCAAAATTAATAAGAAGAAAAAGGATTTGTATTAGGACATCAAATGATGATAGGATTGCCAGAAAGTACTAGACAAGATGAGATAAAAACAGCAAAAAGATTTGATAAAATTAAAACCAAAAATGGTAAGGATTTATCCTGTATTAGTTTTAAAAAGGAACAAAACTGGAAAAAGATTATCAAGATGAAAAGTATAAGGCATTAACAGTTGTACAAGCTGTGGAAATTTCTAAAGAGTTAGTAAGGATGTTTGATGATAAAGATATTGATATTATAAGAGTAGGGTTACAAAATACAGATGAAATAACAGATCCAAAAAAAGTAAAGAAAGTCAAGTAGTAGCAGGTCCGTATCATCCAGCATTTAGGCAATTAGTAGAAACTGCAATGTGGTATGATGCAATTGTTAGTAAAATAAAAAGAAATTAAATACAAAAGTAAAGGAAGTAGAAATTACAGTAAATCAATTGATGTAAATAGTGTAATTGGGCATAAAAAAAGAAAAAATGTGAAAAAATTAAAAAGATACTTATGATGTGGATTTAGTTGTTAAACAAGATAAAAAAAAATAAAACAAGGAAAATCTAAAGTTGAAATTATAAAAGTATATAAAGACTTTTAGAAGAACAGTGATGTTTTCGTGGGACGGGCAAAAAATACCTTTGTAAAAGTGTTTTTTGTCCGTCCCTTGAAAACATTTTGCATAAAATTACCAAGAGAGGAAATAATAAAAATGGTGATTTTATGAAAAAGAAGAAAAAAATTAAAGAACTAATTAAAGAGGGGTTTGGAACATTATTAGAGCAATAATAATGGCAATAGGGACTTCTCTGTTTTTATTACCAAATCAATTGTCATCAGGAGGATTTGCTGGAGTAGCAACGATATTGTATTATCTATTAAAAATACCAATGGGAACTACAATACTTGCATGTAATATACCAATATTTTTATTAGCAGGACATAGACTTGGAAAAAGTTTTTTTTGTGAAATCATTATTAGGAACAATAAGTTTTTCAATTTTTATAGATTTGTTTGATAAATTGACTCCTTTAACTACAGATAGATTTTTAGCTTGTATATATGGTGGAATAATAATAGGCTTAGGAACAGCGGTGATACTAAAAAGTAATAGTTCAACAGGAGGTTCAGATTTAATAAGTTTTTATAGCAAGAAGTTATAGACCAAATTTGAGAATGAGTAATATAATAATTATTATTGATACAGTTATAGTAGCATTAAATGTTATTTTTTTTAAAGAAGTTGAAATAGGGTTATATTCTGCTATAAGTATATATTTTTGATGGGAAAAATTATAGATATAGTGTTTGAGGGAATTTATTTTACGAAATTATTGATTATAGTTTCTGGAAAAAACGAACAGATAGCAGAGGAGATTGGAAATAAGATAAAAAGAGGAACTACAGGACTTTTGGAAAAGGTATGTATACTGGTGAAAATAAGCTTATTTTAATATGTGCAGCGTCCAGAGGAGATGTTGCTAAAGTTAAAGATATTGCTGTGAGTATTGATAATAAAAGTTTTATTATTATTGCAAATGCAAGAGAAGTTTTGGGAAAAAGGTTTTAAATGAAATATGTGATTTTGAAAAATTATAGATTGAAGTTTTGATATATCTATAGTATAATTTAGAGGAAGAATATAATTAATAGAGAGGAATGTAGGCAAAAAAATGAATGAACAAGAATATGTATTAAAGAATCCAGAATGTTTTAGTTTAAAAGATATATTTACTTGCGGTCAGTGTTTTAGATGGCAATGTGATGAGGAAAATGAATATATAGGTGTAGTGGGTGAAAATGTAATAAAAAATAAAAAAAGGATGGAAATGATTATGTTTTAAAATCAAAAGGTAAAGAAGATTTAAAAAAGAATTAACAATAAATTATTTTGATTTAGAAAGAGATTATAAAAAAATTCAAAATACGTTATCAAAAATAGATGAGAATATGGAAAAAAAGCATAAAATATGGTCAAGGAATACGAATTTTGAATCAAGATTTATGGGAAACAATAATATCATTTATAATATCAGCAAATAACAATATACCAAGAATTCAAAAAGATAATTCAAAGATTGTCAGAAAATTTTGGAAAGGAAATAGTGTTTGAAAATAATAAGTATTATACATTTCCAACACCAGAAGAATTAAAAAGATGTGAGTGTAGAAAAATATAGAGAATTAGGTTTTAGGTTTTTAGAGATATTAGATTATATGAAACAACTCATGCAGTACTTTGATGGAAAAGTTGATTTGGAAAAAATGAATCAAAATAAAAAAATACACAAGAAGTGAGAGAAGAGCTTTTGAGTTTGTCTGGAGTAGGGCCAAAGGTTGCAGATTGTGTTTATTATTTTCTACTTTAAAAAAGATTTGAAGCTTTTCCAATAGATGTATGGGTTAATAGAGTAATGAATGAATTATATATACATGGTGATGAAAATAAAATTAATAAAAAACAAATAGAAAAAGTGGCTAATGAAAAATTTGGGGATTGGCTGGGTTGGCACAGCAATATTTATTTTATTGGAGAAGAGAGTTGCAATAATAAGTTAATATGAAAAGGAGAAGAAAGTGGGACTACGAATAATATATGGAAGAGCTGGTAGTGGAAAAAGTGAATATTGTTACAAAGAAATAGCTAAAGATATAGAAAAAAATGAAAAAAATATTTTTAATAACACCAGAGCAATTTTCATTTACAGCAGAAAAAAAACTAATGGAAGCAGTCAAGACAGAAGCGGTATTACAGGCAGAAGTAGTACATTTAAGTAGATTAGCAAAAAAAGAGTAATCAAAGAAATAGGAATTAAAGATGATAGAATGTCAAAATGTGGGAAAGCAATGCTTATTAGTCATATATTGACTATGCAAAAAAAAAAAGATTTAAAATATTTATCAAAATCAGAAGAAAATATTAATTTAGCAATATCAAGTATTACAGAATTAAAAAAAACATGGTGTAACTGTTGAAATGCTAAAGGAACAAATTGATAAAACAGAAAAATATTTACTTAAAAACAAAATTACAAGATATAAGTGTGATATATGAACAATATGATGAGCAAATAAAGCAGTCATATATAGATGAAGCAGATGAATTGGCAATACTTGCAGAAAAACATAGAAAATATAAAATGGTTAAAAAATAGTGTCATATATATAGATGAATTTGCAGGTTTTACATATTCAGAATACCAGGTTATAAAAGGGTTAATAAAATATGCAAAACAGGTAAATATAACAATAACTGTTGATAATTTGGAGCAAACATTAAATCAGATACAGATATTTTTTATGCTAATAAAATAACAGTAAAAAAATTGCAAGACATAGTAAGTCAAAATGAATTAAAGTTAGAAAAGCCTATAAAAATGTTGGAAGTAAAAAGATTTAAAACTCCAGAATTAAAATACATAGAAGGGAACTTGTTTAAAACACAATCTACAAAATATGAACAAAAAGTGGAAAACTTATCTATGTTTTTGGCTAAAAATCAATATACAGAAATAGAGTATATAGCAAAAAGAAATTACTAAATTGGTAAAGGAAAAAAAAGAAAAGATATAATGATATAGCAATAATAACAAAAAAATATACAAAGTTATTCAAATTTAGCAAGAGTAATTTTTGAAAAGTATGATATACCAATATTTATAGATGAAAAAAAGAATTAAGTCAGAACATAATAATACAATATGTGTTATCAATATTTGAAATATTACAAAAAAATTATAGTAAAGAGAGTGTGTTTCAATATGCTAAAATGGGATTTTTGGAAATTGAACAATCAGATATTTTTAAATTGGAAAATTATTGTACGAAATGGGGAATTAAACAAAATAAATTTAAAAAAGATTTTGTTTATGAATTGGAAATAAATAAACAAGAAATAGAATATTACAATGAGTTAAGAAAAAAAATAATAGAGCCTATAGAAAATTTAAAACAAAAAGATAAGAAAAGGAAAAACAGCAAAAAGGAATTACGGTAGCAATATATGATTTTTTAGAAAAACAGAAAATAGAAGAAAAAAATATTTTTAAAAAATGCAAGAACTAAAGGAAAAAAATAGAGAAGATTTGGTACAAGAATATAAAGAAAGCTATGAAATTCTAATAAATGTATTAGATGAAATAGTGAAAATTTTTAGGGATGAAAATATAACAATAAATCAGTATGCAAATATATTAAAACAAGGTTTAAAAAGCTAGTAGTTTAGGAAAAATACCAGGAACACAAGATCAGGTAATAATGGGAGATGTAGACAGATCAAGGAGTCATAAAGTTGATACAATTTTTATTATAGGATTAAATGATGGTGTATATCCAAGTATAAATAAAAGTGAAGGCTTTTTAGGAGATGAAGATAGAGAATATTTAAAAAAAACAAGGAATAGAATTAGCAAAAGGAACTTTGGAAAATTTATATGATGATAAATTTAATATATATAAGGCATTTACAACTGCTGAAAGAGAATTGCATTTATCATATAGTTCGGCAGATACAGAAGGAGGAGCATTAAGACCATCAATTTATATAACTAAAATAAAGAAAATGTTTCCGAATTTAAAAAGAAACAAGTGATGTAATTGTATCAGATTATCAGATTACAAATCAAAAGGCGACGTATGATGCTTTAATAGAAAAATTGGCAAAAATAGAAGAGAGTGAATTAGAGCCAGAATGGAAAGAAATATATAAATATTTTGGAAATAATGAAGAATGGAAGATTAAATTAGAAAAAAGATTTGCAAGGCTTAAATTATACAAATATACCACAAAATATAGAAAAGACAACAATAGAAAAAATTGTATGGGAATGTGCTAAGAACAAGTGTATCAAAATTAGAGACATATAAGAAATGTCCTTTTTCATATTTTTTAAAATATGGATTAAATTTAAAACAAAAAGAAGAATTGAAAATTCAAAATTTTGATACAGGGTCATTTATGCATGAAGTAATAGATTTATTTTTTAATTATGTTAGAGAAGAAAATATAGAATTAACAGAGTTATTAGATGAAGAAGAAAAATAAGAAAGATAGTAAATCAAATAATAGAAAACAAAATTAGATTGTGGTAAATATAGATTTACAGCGACTGTAAAAATATAAAATTTTGATACAAAGATTAGAAAAAATGGTAACAAAAAGCATTAAAATATATTGTAGAAAGTTTGGTTTATAGTGATTTCAATGTAGAGGGGACAGAAGTGGAATTTTCAAAGGGGAAAGAGTATAAACCAATAGAAATAACGTTGGAAAATGGAAAAAGAATAGAAATAACAGGAAAAATAGATAGAGTAGATATTGCTAAAACAGAAGATGGTAATTATTTAAGAATAATAGATTATAAATCTTCTGCAAGAAATGTAGATTTGAATGAAGTATATGCAGGGGTATCAATTCAATTATTAACGTATTTAGATGCAATTTGTGAAGAGAAGGATTTAATGCCAGCTGGAATTTTGTATTTTAATTTAATAGAGAAAAATGTGAATCAAAGATAAAAACAGAAGATGCAATAGAGTAAGAAATTAGAAAGCAATTTAAGATGAAGGGATTGATATTAGCTGATATTGAAGTAATGAAAATGCAAGATAATAATTTAAAAGAAGGAGGGACATCAAAATTGATTCCGGCAGGAATTAGTGCAAAAGGAGGAATCAATAAAAGAGACACAAGTGGTGTTGATGAACAGGAATTTGAAGTTTTGCAAAAATATATAGGAAAAAATTATAAAGGAAATAGGGAAAGAAATATTAGAAGGGAAGATTGAATTAAGTCCAACAAATTATAAGGGCAAAACACCATGTAGATATTGTGAATATCATGCAATTTGTGGTTTTGATGCAAGAAATAATAAGAATAAATATGACTATATTGAAAATTTGAGTAAAGATGATATAATAAGAAAAATGAATAAAGAGGTGTAAAGTGAAACTATCAAATGAAAATATAATACATACTAAAAATGATGAAGTAGAGTACATACAATTTAGAAAATTATTAGAGTATAGTGATATTATTACACATGCATTTTCTATAGGAAAAGATGTGAATTTTAGAAGTGTAAGAACTATAAAAAATGATGAAAAAAGAAATATGTAATCGAGAAAAAATGTTGAAAGATTATACAAAGTTATGTGAAAATTTAGGGTTACAAATGCGTAATGTAGTAAAACCAATGCAATCACATTTAGATAAAGTTCAAATTGTAACAGGAAAAGTTTTAAAAAAACGAACCAGATATATATGTGGAAAAATATTTGAAAACAGATGGATTGATAACACAAAAGGAAAATATAGTATTATCAACAACAAGTGCAGATTGTATTTTAATGATGTTTTTTGATCCAGAAACAAAAACTATAGCTAATATTCATTCAGGCTGGAAAGGTACATATAGAAAAAAATAGCAGTAAAAACTGTAGAAAAAATGAAAAAAAGAACTAGGAGTGAAACCAGGAAATTTGATTTGTTGTATGTGTCCAAGTATTAGAAAATGTCATTTTGAAGTAAGAGAAGATGTAATGGAATTATTTGAAGAAAAATTTGAAAGAAGTATAGATTTAAGTAAAATAATAGAAAAACAAAAATCTGAATTTAATAGTAGTACTGAGGAAAAATGGAATATAGATACAATAGAGTTAAATAGAATAATGCTAATAAAAGAAGGTTTAAGACCTGATAATATAGTAGATAGTAAAATTTGTACTGTTTGTAATTCAGATAAATTACATTCTTATAGAGTAGAAAAAGAAAATTTTGGATTGGAAACAGCAATAATTTCTTTAAAGTAAAAGGAGTATAAGATGTATCAAACTTGGGAAGAATTAGAAGATTCAATAAAAAACTGTCAAAAATGTAAGTTATGTAGAGCTAGACAAAATATTGTATTTGAGTTGGAAATAAAAATGCAACTGTTATGTTTATTGGTGAAGGTCCTGGAGCAGATGAAGATAGACTAGGTGAACCGTTTGTTGGAAGAGCTGGAAAGTTAATGAATATGGCTTTTAAAATGGTTGGAATAAATAGAGAAGATGTGTATATTGCAAATATAGTAAAATGTAGACCTCCTCAAAATAGAAATCCAGAAGATGATGAGGTTTCTGCTTGTTTAGATTATTTGCGTAATCAAGTAATATTAGTAAAACCTAAAATAATAGTGCTATTAGGAAGTGTAGCTTTAAAAAATATATTGGGCAAAGAATATGGTATTACAGCTTCAAGAGGAAATTGGATTGAAAAAAAAAAGGGATTTTATATATGCCAACTTGGCATCCAGCAGCTTTACTTCGTGATGAGAATAAGAAGGTGGATTTTATAGAAGATTTAATGTTGGTTATGGAGAAAATTTAAAGTGTATTTATAATATAATATTTTTTAATTAATAAATCAGCTTTTATAAAGCTGATTTATTAATTTAGGATGTAGGAGTTTTTGTAATTAGAAGAATCAAGTTGTTCAGAATTTAAGATTTTAAAAAATCTTTCTTTTTTATATTCTGAATTACTAGAATCTATAAAATTGATTCTTCCTAAATGGTTAGAGGAGCTTAATAAATCTTTTTTTTCTTTTAAAACGTTTTCTAAGTGTTTAGCTAGACTTTCAGCACCATTAAAAAAATTTACATTTCCTAGTATTTCTTTAATTTCGTTTGTTATTAGTGGATAATGAGTGCAACCTAGAACTACGTTATGGACTTTTCTAGTATATTTAGACAAATTGTCTTTTAGATAAAGTTTGATTTTTTTTTTTATTATCGTCTTCAATTATATTGGCTAAACCGGGGCATGGTAGTAAATATGTTTTATGGTTATTATATTTATTGTATAATTTATGAAATTTAGAGCTTTCTATGGTTCCTTTTGTAGCCATTACAAGAGTTACTTCATCATAGGCAAAATCGTGAACCATTTTGTAGGCGGGTTCTATTGCTATGATGGGTATTTGATTATATTTTTTTTCTTAGATTTTTTGCAGCTTTTGCACTGGCGGTGTTACAGGCAATTACTATTGCTTTACATTCATTAATAAACTTATTGACAATTTTATTGCAGATTTTAATGATTTCTTTATTTGTTTTGTCTCCATAAGGGTTGTTTTTGGAATCACTATAATATATGTAGTTTTCGTTTGGTAATATTTTAATAATTTCTTTTAATACGGTAACTCCACCTATTCCAGAATCAAAGACTAATATGTTTTCTTTTTTTTTTTTTCCATGATATATATCCTTTCAAATATTTTATTATATGTAAAATAATATACAAGAACGTGGAAAATGTCAAATTTGATGTTGATAAATTAGTATAAAATTGGCTCTTCATAATGGTTTAAAATAGATTGTATTAAAATATTGGTATGAAAAATATATAAAAAATAAAGTGAACTAATAGTCGGAAATATTGACTATGTGAAAGAAAAAAATATAAAATAAAGTAATGAATTTACAAATATGAAAGGAATTTTATAAAAATGAATGAAAATGCTATACAGGAAAAAAATGAATTATTGTTTGAATTGTAAAAATAAAACCATGTTCTAATAAAGGATGTCCGTTGGGAAATGATATACCAACTTTTATAAAATTTGCAAAGGAAGGAAAAATAGAAGATGCATATACAACAATATCAAAAACAAGTGTGTTACCAGGGATATGTGGAAGAGTGTGTCCACATAAAAAACAATGTGAAGGTAGTTGTGTAAGAGGAATAAGGGGAGATTCAGTAGATATTGGAACAATAGAAAGTTATATATTTGATAAAGCAATGGAACAGGGATTAAGTTTAAAAAATATATATGAAAAAAATTGTGAACAAGATAATGAAAAAAAAGAAAATATTAAAAAGGTAAGAAGGTAGCTATAATAGGAGGAGGACCGGCAGGATTGACATCTGCAGCCTTTTTTGGCAAAAGATGGTGTACGGAGTTACAATTTTTGAAAAGTATAATTCTTTGGGTGGAATTTTAGTACATGGAATTCCTGAATTTAGATTAAATACAAAAGTGGTTGAAGAGAGTATAAAAAATATATTAGATCTTGGTGTTGATGTAAAAATATAATAAAGAACTTGGAAAAAGATTTTAAGCTGGAAGAACTTAAAAAAAGATTATGATGCAATATTTTTAGCAACAGGAGCAAATAGATCTGCTAAAATGGGAGTAGAAGGAGAAAACTTAAAAGGTGTGTATGGTGGAAATGAATTATTGGAAAAGAATATACATCCAGAGTATCAAGGGAAGGTAGTTGCAGTAATAGGTGGCGGAAATGTTGCTATGGGGGATTGTGCTAGGACAATTCAAAGTAAAGGTGCAAAAAGAGGTATTTGTTATTTATAGAAGAGCAGAGGCTCAAATGCCTGCAGAACAAAAAGGAAATACAAGATGCAAAAAAAAGAAGGAGTGAATTTTTTATTCCAAAATAATATTGTGAAGATTTTAGGAAATGATAGAGTTGAAGGATTAGAATTGATAAAAACTGATTTAGTAAAAAAAGAGGGTGAAACAAGAGAAGTGCCTGTGAATATAGATGGTAGCAATTATATTATTGATGTAGATTATGTAGTTATGGCGCTTGGTGGTATTGTGTCAGATGAAATGTTGACTTTGGGCTTAACAGTGAATAAGTGGGGGAATATTTTAGTTGATGAACAGTATCATACATCTGATATTAAGATTTTTGCTGGTGGAGATTTGGCTGGTACTAAAGGTACTGTTGCATGGGCAGCAAGATCTGGTAGAGAAGCGGCAAAGTGCATTAAGAATTTTTTGAGTGAAAATTGTTAGAATAACATATTTATATTGATTGTTAATTTAAAATTGTTTGCTTTTTGTATTGCTAAATAAAAATTTTTTATATTATATTAAACTTGGAAAATTGCTATATTAATATAAAAAGAACCTTAGTAGAAATTATCTACTAAGGTTAAATGTTTTTGTGTTTGTCGGAAAATATATTTAATGATTAATTATTTACTTGATGAAGTGTTTTCACCTTTTAAGTTACTGAGACCTGAAAGGGCTGAATCAGAAAGATCTTTAATTTCTTCTTTAAGCTCTCTTCCATTAAGTGCTTGATTTTCTGTATTTAAAACTTTTAGAAGTCCTGGAATTTGTGATAAAGTATCAATTAAGATATTACCAGTTCCAGTGGCACTATTTAAGCCAGAAATGTTGCCTCCGTTGATATTAACGAATTCAGCGTTTTTACCGATATTTGCCATGACCTCGGCTGTTTTTGTTGCAATTTCAATTTGAGCTTGAGTTTGGATTTTCAAAGACTCAATTTCAAAGTTTACTTTGTCGTTTGCTGCACGTGCTTCGGCCAGAAGTTTTTCACCTTCAGCTTCTGCGGCTTTTTTTGCTTTAATACCTTCGGCTTCGGCGATCATTTTGGCTTTAATACCTTCAGCTTCAGCTTCTGCTTTGGCTTTTTGTACGTCTGCTTCTGCAACACCAGCAGTTTTAGTTTTTTTCTGCTTCTGCCTGAGCTTTTTAGATATTGCCATTGCGTCCTGTTCCGCAACTGCAACTCGGGCTGCGGCTTTTGTTTTTCTACATCAGCATCTGCTTCTGCTTCAATTTTTTGGTTTTACGTTCAGCATCTGCTTTTTGTGATTTTAACTTCACTTTCTTTTTGAGCTGCAAGATTAGCTTGTTCCTGTCGGGTAACTTCAACTTCACCTTTTCTTTCTTCAATTTCTTTTTGGCGTAAAGTTATTTGAAGTTCTTTTGCAAAGCTCTGCGTTTGCCTGAGCTGTATCAGTTTCAGTTTTGAATTGTGCTTTTTTATATCAATTTCTTTTCTTTTTCTGCTTCTTGCTGTTCAGCTTCCATTTTGGCAATTGCAGATTCACGAGTAGCATTTGCTTCAGCAATTTCTGCTTCTTTAAGTTCAGTTGCCTTTTTTTTCACGGGTTGCTCTTTCGACTTCTGCAGATTTAATATTTGCTGCCTGCTGTTTATCAGATGCGTCAATAGATGCAATATTTTCGTAGTAGCCATTATTATCTGATACGTCTTGGATGTTCAGTGATACTAATTCAAGACCCATTTTGTCCATTTCGTCTACTACGTTTTTTTCAACTTCTGTTTTGAAAGCTTCTTTGTTTGCAAGAACTTCTTCTGGAGTCATGGAAGCAACAACATCTCTAACTGTACCCATAAGGGTGAGTTTGACATCTTCGACAATTCCATTTTTACCACGTTCTTTAAAAAAGAACGGATTGCAGTTTTTTAATTTTTCTTCATCTTTTACATCAGGACGAATCTGAGCAGTCCAGTCTGCTACGATTGGAACTGCTGTTGCTGTAAGAATCTCGTCTTTTGAAGCTGTGACTGTGATCATGCAAAGATCAAATGTATCAGCTTTTCTGATGATAGGGATTACAAAAGCACCACCAGATACAATGACTTTTGGTTCTTTGGAACCTGTGATAATTAATGCTTTGTCAATTGGTACAACTCTGTACATAAATTTGGCAAGCAATAAAAAGTGCTATTAAAATAACTACAACGATAACAATAGGAATTATGACTCTTAAAACAGTACTAAGCATTTGTTTGTGTCCTCCATTTTTCTGTGCTTATTTTTCAAGGTACAATGGTGATTACTAATATACATTTTATATATTTTCCGACATAGAATGAAATTTATTCATTCTGTGTATATACTAATAATCTTGTAGAATATATCATAATATACATAAAAAAGTCAACAGAAAGCAAAGATTTTTTTTTAAAAGTTTTGTATGTGTGTCAATGATGTGAAACAATTTTTTATAATAATTTGTTTCACATCATTGACACATTACAGTTTAAATAAAAAATTAAATTTTTTTCTTGATTTTTTTTGTGATTTTTTTGTATAATATGTAATTGCTACTACAAAGTATGTGTATTAGGTAATTGAATATTTATAATAGTTTGGGTTGTGAAAGGTATAGTTTTCCAACCTATTTCTGACGCCCTGGTAAGGAAATAATTACAATTTTGACGTCGTTAAACTTCATTCAAAATTTAATCAATGTACTTTTTGGTGTCGTGTGGTGGCAAAGTTTTTAAAATTTAATAATATAAGAAATTATGAAAGGAGAAGAGATGGAAAGAGAAGAAAAATATTTTAGAACAGAAAAAAATAGGAAAAATTAATTAGAAAATTTTCAATACCTTGTATAATATCACTATTAGTTAATTCATTGTATAACATAATAGATCAGATATTTATTGGTTGGGGTGTTGGTTACATTGGTAATGGTGCAACAAATGTAGTGTTCCCATTGACGATGATAGGTTTGGCTTTATCATTAATGTTTGGTGATGGAGCGTCAGCGTATTTAAACTTTTAAAACTTGGAGAAAAAGAAAGCGGAGGCTGCAAAAGGTGTAGGAAATGCAGTAGCTATATCTTCAATTATTTCTATAGCTTTTTGTGCAATTACATTAATATTTTTACCACAATTTTGGTAATGTTTGGTTGTACAGATACTTTGAGAGAATATGCATTAAAATATGGTTCAATAATAGCAATTGGCTTTACCTTTTTCAATGATAGGTACAACTTTAAATTCTATAATTAGAGCAGATGGTAGTCCAAAATATTCAATGACTTCAATGCTTGCAGGAGCAATTTTAAATACTATTTTAGATCCAATATTTATTTTTGTGTTTAAAATGGGAGTTGAAGGTGCAGCAATAGCTACAGTTATAAGTCAAATAGTGACATTTGCTTTGAATATAATATATTTTGAAAAAATTTAAGTCAATTCAAATAAGTAAAGAATCATTAAAATTAAAAATGAGTGTTGTAAAAAATGTTGCAATGCTTGGAATAAGTAGTTTTTATTACACAAATGAGTGTAGTATTTGTAATGGCAGCAGAAAATAATTTGCTTGGAAAATATGGAATGGAATCAAAATTTGGTTCAGAAATACCAATTACAGTTTTGGGGAATAGTTATGAAAATAAGTCAAATTTTAAATAGTATTATAATTGGTATAGCAGCAGGTGCACAACCAATATTTGGTTATAATTATGGTGCTGGAAAATTTGATAGAGTGAAGAAAACTTTAAAAAATAGTACGAGGATCAAGTGTTATAATAAGTACATTTGCATTTATATTGTTGCAAACAATACCAGATAAATTAATTGCAATATTTGGTAGTGGAGATGAAAAATTATATAGAATTTGCTTTGTTTAACATTTAGAACATATTTAATGTTATGTATATGTAATGGAATACAAATACCATCAGGAATTTTCTTCCAAGCAATTGGAAAGAGTATAAAGAGTGCAATTTTATCTATTTCAAGACAAATAGCTTTTTAATACCAGCAATGATAATTTTTAGTCATTTCTTTTGGATTAAAAGGTATTATTATTTGCGGACCTTTTTGCAGATGGATTAGCATTTGTATTAGCATCAATATTCCTTGTAAAAGAAATAAAGAATTTGAAATCAGGAAATGTTAAAGTAAAAGAAATAAATAAAAATAATGGTGTAGAAACAAAAGTGGATAAACATGTTATTATTACAGTATCAAGAGAATATGCTTCTGGTGGAAGATATGTAGGTAAATTGGTTGCAGAAAAAATTGGGTATAAAAATATGATAAAGAATTTATAATTAAAGTTGCAGAAGAAACTGGTTTATCACAAGAATACATAGAAAGCAATGAACAAAAAAAAGAGATGCTTTTAGCAGCTTTAAATAGTGGATATTATGCAGGAATTAATAATAGTGATGAGTTATTTATAAAAGAATCTGAAATGATAAAAGATGTAGCTCAAAAAGAATCAGCTGTTATAGTTGGAAGATGTGCAGATTCTATTTTGCAAGACAGAGATGATGTTGTTAGAGTATTTATTTATAGTGATATGAAAAATAAAATAAAAAGAGCAACAACATATTATCATTTAGAGCAAAAAAATGCTGAAAAAGAAATTAAAAGAATTGATAAATTAAGAGCGAATCATTATAAATATTATACAGGTAAGGATTGGAATAATCATTCTAATTATGATATTTGTATTAATAGTGATGTTCTTGGAGTTGAAAAAACAGCAGATTTAATTTGTGATATTGTTAAAGAAAAAAATAAATGTATAATATATTTTTTAAATTAGAGTGGTTAATTTAAGTATAGTATTACTTATAAAAACCACTCTATTTTTGTGACTTTTTAGTAATGTTAGAATATTTATTTTTATCTTAGAAAATAATAAAAAGCATTGCTATTTTCTTACTTTTTAGTAAAATGAAATTATAAAGAAAGGGGAATGTTTATGAAAAAAAAAGTTTGAAAAATACTATTAGCAATAATAATATTGTTATTAATTTGTGTATTAGTATTTAATTCAAAAAACAAGGTAAAGATGAGAAACAAGAATATGGAGAGAAAAAATGTATTTAATAGTAATAATGAAATAAAAACAGCGTTAACATTAAATGATAAAATACAAAATGATACAATATGGTGTGGTACATTTCAGTTATTATGGAATGATTTAAAAAAATAATTTAGCAAAACAAAACATTGAATTTAATCCACAGAAGCAGGTAGTAAAAAATTTGAATGAAGAAACATTTACAATTAATGATATATCAGACAAATATTATTATAAAAAAAAATTGAGTACCAACAATACAATTAAAGCAAGAAATAGAAAATGCAATTAAAGAAAAATTTAATGAAACAAGTAATATATTAGATAATTTTGAGTGGGATAAAAAAGTGAGAAAGATTATTTTTTATATGCAATGTTAAAAAAAGAGTTTAGCTTTGAGAAAGAATTTGAGGATTTAGAAAAAAGGTTCATTTGGTAGTTACGAAAAAAGTAAATTATTTTGGAATAAGAAAAAACAATGATAATGATAAATTGAGAGAACAAGTGGAAGTTTTGTATTATAATAATAAAGATAATTTTGCAATTAAAATAAAAACTAAACAAGAAGATGAAGTGATGCTTTGTAAAAATCCAAAAGGAAATACTTTTAATGAAATGTATCAAAAAATATTAACCAAGAAAAAAAATAATTATTCAGGAAGCAAAGTGTTAGAAGAAAAGGAGATACTAAAAAAGTACCTAATATTAAAGTAAATCAAAAAACGGAATTTGAAGAAATTGAAAATGAACCATTTTTATTTGAAAATGGTGATAGGTATCTTATAGAAAAAGCTTTACAAACAATACAGTTTGATTTGGATAAAAAAAGGTGGCAAAATAAAAAGTGAAGCAGGAATGATGATAAACAAAGCTGACTTGTTGCTAGGTGAAAGTAGAGAGTTTGCAATTGATAATACTTTTTGCAATATTTTTAAAAAGAAGAAGGCAAAGATAATCCTTATTTTGCGGCTAAAATTGATGATATAACTAAATTTCAATAAAATTATAAAAAATATTGACTTGAGTAGGCTCTAAGTGATAATATAATGGGAGTAAAATGGAAATATCAGGCTTTTTACTGCTATGAGTGACTAACTTTATTAATACAAAATTAAAGTAAATGGATTCGGAATTAGGGTGATTTGTAATAGTCATAAAAAACTCTCTAATGTGAATACTATTAAACAAAAAGTATCACATAGGGGGTTTTTTCTGTATGGACCAAAGATCAATAGAAGAACGTGCAGTTGAACTAGCACATTATATAATAGAAACCAAAGACACAGTAAGAGGAGCAGCAAAAAAGTATGGAATAAGTAAAAGTACAGTACATAAAGATGTATCAGAAAGATTGAAAAAGATAAATCCTGGATTAGCTAAAGAAGTAAGGGAAATATTAGAAGAAAATAAAGCAGAAAGACACATAAGAGGTGGATTAGCAACAAAATTGAAATATAGTCACTTGAAAGAAAAAAAGATGCATAGTAATAATTATTAAAATTAAAAAAAGACATACAGGTTTTTTCTGTATGTCTGAGTTATACTACGACAGTGTTCATTTGAGTATTAGCTGATGAATTTAGAATATGTTTTTTTCTTTTTTGATTCAACTGGAGGGGGAATAAGAGGACTATAAGAAGTGCCATCAAAAAAATCTTCTACCTCAACAGTTCTAGTTAAAACATCAGTATAACTATAAGTTACATTACTATTATTTTCTTCATATCTAACTACAAAAATATTTGGATATGCTTTTTTCAATTGTGGCTTCTTTAGTAAAGGCTTTAGATCTACCTAAAGAACCTTTTATAATTATCTTTTTGACCCACTTTCTCAAAGATGTCAGTTTTAAGATTTGCTATGTCTGATTTACAAATCATATCATCACCTACTCTCTCAAGATAGGTAAATTATAGCATCTTTTTACATAATATGTCAAAATAAGAGAAGTAATGTAGAAAGACCGAAAATCCTTTAATATCAATACTTACAAGAGATTAAAAATACAATATTACATTTATAAAACAATTGTATTACAAAAAAAGTGTTACATTGTATAATTTGTTAACTATTTTGTGCTAATTTATAGTATTTTTTTAATTAATAGTAAATTTTTTGTCATTTTTCCGTTAGAGCCTATACCATCAATTCCTTTTTTTTCCGTCACGAATTTCAGAAGCTATGTCATCCATAGTAATGTATTTATATGATTCGGTGATTGCAATTTTTCGGCAACCATGATAGGGTCTAAAAAATCAATTAAAATTCGAGCAGGTGAAGAAGCAAAATTAGCTCCTGCAGAAATAATTGCTTCAAAATAACTTTGACAGGCACCTGCAAAGATAACAGTATTTTTTTTTATTTTCAGAATCATATCGTCGTGCTTCTTTACAGTTTCAATGAAGTGTTTGGAATTTCTATAGTTATAAATGTCATAATAATCAACATTTCTTTTTTATCATACCATCATGTCCAGTAACTACTAAAATATCTGGTTGATATATGCTAAGTAAGGAATATATAACTTTAGGTTGTTTATATTCTGGAATATTTTTTGACAATAGCGTTTAATCCGAGTTTTTTGTAGTAATAGTAGGACTTATTAGTGTATTGCTTGTCACCATCTAAATGAAGAATTTTACCAGTTATTACTTTTTTTTTTAATATTTCTATTTTTACTTAAAATGCCAATATTGAATTTGTCTAAAGTTTTGGAAGAGATGCTGTCTTGTAATCTAAGGTCTACTTTTTTGTTAAAATCATTTAAAAAAATTTATTAATAGAACAAGTATCTAAAATTTCTAAATCTTCTAAAGGACTATCTGCTTCGATCCTTTCTGTGATTCCATGTAAAATAGCAATTTTTCCGTGTTTTGTTTTTATGATTTTCTGATTTTAAATAATATATCTTTTTATATGATTTTCTAACTGCAATACATCCTTTTTTTTATGTTCCATTAAAAAATCATTCCTTTCATGAGTTATTAATTTATGTGTAACCCAGTTTTGGGGCTAATATATTTTATGTAGAAAAAGTCGGAATGTTATAATAATGGCTAATATTGTTTGTGTTTGTTTGTAAAATGTCCTAAACAATGCAAGTGTTATTAATGTCTGTTAATGTTATTAATGTCCGCTTTTGTTCTAAAAATTACATGAAGTGCATATAAATGTATAAAGTAAAACATGAGGTATAATTGCCTCGGGAAAGGATTGGTGTAAAAAAATGATAGATACGGCTAAGGAAAATTTATGTGTAAATAAATTGATATCAGAAAAAACAGAAATTGTATTTGTGGAAGGGGATATGATTATTCCAGATTCTAAACCAGATGTTTTAAATACGATTAGTACAAGTGGTATTGCATGTATATATAAGAATTACAAGATGGTAAAATAAGATTTGATGGTAGTGTTCAAACTTATGTTATGTATGTTCCAGAAGGAATGGAAGAAGGGGTTAGAGGATTAAATACTACATTGGATTTTTTTTTCAGAAAATATGGAAATGGATGGTGTAACATCAGATATGCAAGCAGTATTAAAAACTAATGTAAAAAGTGTTGAGGCAAAAGTTATAAATGATAGAAAAATAGGCATTAAAGTAGCGTTGGAGGTATCTGTAAAAGTATATGCTAAAGATGAAAAAGAAGTTGTTAATGATGTAAAAAGATGATGATGGAATGCAGATTTTAAAAACTTCATTGACAGTAAATTCTTTTGTTAGGAACAGGGACAACAAAAAATTAATGCGAAGGATACTGTACAAATAGATACAATAGATCAATTAGCAGAAATATTGAAGGTGTCAGCAAATATTACAAATAAAGATATAAAAAATTAGTTATAATAAAGTTTTAACAAAAGCGGAAGCGGAAATAAAATAATGTATTTGACAGAGGACAATAGGATTAATCATATAAGTCCTAAAATAGCAATAGTGGGTTTTATAGATATACCAGATGTTTCTGAAAATAATACTTGTGATGTGAATTATGAACTAAGAAATATAATAATAAAACCTCAACCCCAAGAAGAACATTCAATTTATGTTGAATTAGAATATGAGGTAAGTTGTAATGTGTATGAGGAAAAGGATATGAATTTGATACAAGATATGTATAGACCAGATATAAATTTGAAAATTGAAAGAATGAAATTTATAACTATTAGTGATAAAAAAGTTATAAAACAAACTAGAAATGTACAAGAAAAAAAAAATAAATTTGCAAGATATTGAAGGAAAAAATTTAATAGATGTGGAGTCTTATGTACAAATTCAAAAAGAGACTAAAATAAATACAAAGATATTGTATGAAATGGAATTAAAAATGAATTTTATGTTTTTATCACAAAATATGCAGATTTCCACACAAACAGCTATTATCCCATTTGAATATGTTATTGATAATTTAGAAAGAGGAGAAAAGCATAAATACAAGAAATGAAATTGAAATATTATCACAAGATTTTGTTATACAAGATGGCGAAAATGTAAGTTGTAATATAAATATTAATATAGAAACAAATATGTATAGAAATAACAATACTAATTTAATAAGTTGTGTGGAAGAAGATGGAGAGAGAGAAGAACAGGATTATAGTATAGTTATTTATATAGTAAAAAAGGGAGATACATTATGGAATATTGCAAAAGAATTTGGAAGTACTGTTGATGATATTGTAAATTCAAATGCTATAGAAAATCCAGATGTAATTCAAATAGGTGAAAAATTATATATACCTAAATTTGTTAAAGTGCCATCAAATCGATATGCATGATAAAAAAGCAAGGTTAAAATATATTCTAGACCACGAATTCATTTGCCAAAAAATAAGATTGAATAAAAAAAGTGAATGGAGGCATTGAACAAAAAAATAAAAAAAAAATAGTAAAGATATTTATTATATTAGTTATAGCTTTTCAACAGTAAAATTAATTTTAGATTCAGTAATGCCTATATTTGATGAATTGTGTGCTGATAAGGCTAAATCAATTGCTACTATTGTGTCAAATGAACAGTCAACAGAAGTTATGAAAGATCATACTTATGATGAATTGTTTACTATAGAAAAGGATAATGATGGTAATGTAATAATGATAAAGTCAAATATAGTTAAAATAAATGAGATAATATCAGATGTTCCAAATAAAATTCAACAGGAGATAGATAAAAGGGGTAAAGAAAATGTTGAAATTGCATTAGGTAGTCTTACAGGTATACGTATATTGTCTGGTATTGGTCCACGGAATAAAAATAGTTGTTTTATCAATAGGAAATGTTGAAACAGATTTAAGAAGTGAGTTTATAGCACAAGGTATAAATCAGACTTTGCATAGAGTGTATTTGCAGATAAAATGTGAGGTTAAAATATTGACACCTTTTAATATAATAACTCAGAGCATTGATAATCAGGTTTTATTACTTGAAAATGTTATTGTTGGTCATGTGCCTAATACGTATTATAATTTAGATGGTATAGATAAAAATAATGCGGTTGATTTAATTGAATAATAATATAATCTATATATGTAATGAAGTAAAAAACCTTGGAAGTCTTGAAACTTCTGAGGTTTAATAGCTTTTGTATAAAAAATATATTATCTCTTTGTAAATTACAAAGGTTGATTTTTCAATAAAAAATGACATTTTTGGATATTATAAGATTATTACATTATAATTTTAAATAACTCTTATTAGATTTTATTATTTGGGGAAATAGCCATATTAAGAATAAGATTTATGAATTTATAAACAAAAATAGAATTTACTTTTCAATTGACCATGAATTATAGAATACGAAAAAAAGTTTGAAGAATAATTGTAATATTATAGATGAAATGGTATAATTATACATATATTAGTAGAAAGGAACGAAATTTTATATGGATAAATTTAAAGAAATTAGACCTATAGTGCTTGGATTAGTTAGAAAAGGTAATAAACTGTTAGTTAGTAAGGGATATGATAAATTAAAAGAACAGGAATTTTATCGATGCTTGGGTGGTGGAATAGAATTTTTTAGAGAAAAAGCGAAGATGCATTAAAAAGGGAATTTAAAGAAGAACTCAACATAGATATAAAGGTTGGAAAAATTTTTTAGGCATTTCTGAAAATATATTTAATTATAAAGGTAAAAATGCACATGAATTAGTATTGTTTTTATGATGCTTATATTGATGATAAAGATTATCAAGAAAAATATTCTGTAATAGATGATGATTCAGAAACAGAAGCAATGTGGATAGATATTAATAGATTTAGGGATAAAGAGTTAACTTTATATCCAGAACAAATTTTTAAATATTTATTTTAATATAGTTTATTATACAAAATCAAAAATATAATTATGGAGGGAAGTTTATGAACAATTTAGTATTCTTTAATAAAGATGCTAAAAAGTCTGTGATAATGTAAATAATTTCAGAAGTGTGTGTGGCCACCCAAAGTAGAAGATAAAGATGAGTTGAATCAATATTTAGCATCTAGAGATTTTGTATTAAATAAAAACGATAAAATTTCAGAAATTGAAAATAATATGTCAAATTTTTTTAAAAACAAAATATTTTTTTTTTTTTGATTCAGGTGCATCTGCTTTGCATTCTGCACTAATTGCATGTGGAGTTTCATATGGAGATGAAGTTATTGTACCAACTTGGACATTTGCAGCTCCTGCATTTCAAACATTAAGAGTAGGCGCTATTCCAATATTCGCTGATATAAAAAGCAAGATACATATAATATAGATGAATGTAAAAACACAGGAAAATTTAGAGAAATAATTATGCAAATTTTAAAAGAAGGAGGATTAACTACAAGATTATATCAAACACATCCTGTATATAAACAAGCAATTTTTTCAACAAATATATAATACAGATAAGTCTGCATTATATCCATGGCTATTTAATGAACAAAATATAAATTTATATAGAGAGAATTATTCAGATATTAGTCATAAACAAACATTAGCTGTAATAGATAATACTTTTGCCATAGGAGATACAAGTTTAGCACCATTTTATTTAATGAATGATAAGATAGTTGATTTATATATTGAAGGTTTCAAGAAAATTAACGAAAATATTAATCAAATAGTAGAATATTGTATCACGAAAGCAAAAGAACAACCTTATTTCATAGACTTGTTAAGTTATATGACATCAGGAATTTCAGTGTTTTTTTTGGTAAAAGCAAAGGATGCTGTGAATCGATTTAATGGCTTCGTTGGCGCAACAAATCCATCTTTCAGTGTTGAAGGTACACTCAGAAGGAAATATGGCTTAAGTATTTTGAAGAATACGATTCATTCTTCAAATGCAAACAGATTGTATTTTGAGATAAAACAATTGTACAATGTTGAATGCACGAGTGATTTAATCAATTTTCCAGATTATTTTAGATTAAAAGATGGTACAATTTGCCATACTGTATCGGAACATTGTTATGAAACAGGCAAAGTTATTGGAATTCCAAAATACTTCCGTGTAGAAGCTTCTGAAAGAGATTCAAGACTTATTAATGGATATTATTATGGGCGTAATAACTCGATTGAAGAATCTATTTTATATTCAAAAACTTTTTACTAATACGCAAGTTAAAAAGGTAAGATTTAGAAATGCAAGAGAAACGGAGACTCCATAAGCTTGACACATTCTGTTCAAAAAGGCTGAAGTTGTTGACGCAACTAATGCTTTCTTATGGCCGACTTATTATACTATCTATAATAAACATTATGGATTAGTAAAAGTTGAATGTTATGATCCTGTGTATATGAATCAAGCAGTAAAAAGGAGAACAGGTTTATATCAAAGCTCCTATGTATATTGACTTGGATACCGAAGAAAAATCGTAGTTTTAGCACCAAGGATTAAGGAAAGTCAGGTGTTCAAAAAGCTAAAAACTAAAAACATAATTAATGTCCCATAATTGCCAATTCTTTTATTAAATGAATTGGCAATTAGCTATTAATAGTTGAATAATAAAAAGGCAATTGTAAAATTATAAAAACAAATGTTAATATTGAGTATTTTTAATATATACAAGTAAAGATTGAGCAAAGTAATTATCCCTACAAATTACAATCTATTTAAATAACGATTTGTTGTATTAAGAAATACAAAAGCTAATTATGCCAAAAATAATAATGAGGCATAGTTATTTTTTGTGCGTTTTAGATAAATTATGACTATAAAAAATAAATTTGTATATTACTAGCATATTACTTGTATATTACAAATTTAAAGTGCAAACAAATATAAAAATAAAACATTGATATTTCAATGCTTGCAGACGTTTGAAAGTAAAAATTACTGAACAGCAATAAAAAACCTCGGAAGTATTGAAACTTCTGAGTTGAATTGATTTTGATAAAAGTTCTTTTTATCTCTTGCTAAATTGTGGAGCTTTTACGAGCTTTTTAAGACCGTATTTTTTCTTTCTTTCATACGTGGATCTCTTGTTAAGAATCCATTTGATTTTAAAGCTGGTCTGTATTCTATATTAGCTTCATTTAAAGCTCTTGCAATACCATGACGTATAGCTCCAGCTTGACCTGTAAATCCGCCACCTTTTACAGTACAAATTACATCATATTTAGTTGTTGTATTTGTAACAGTTAAAGGTTGTTTAACAATAACTTTTAAAGTTTCTAATCCGAAAAAATTCATCAATATCTTTTCCATTTATTGTGATTTTTCCAGAACCTTCTACTAATCTTACTCTTGCTACAGAAGATTTTCTTCTACCTGTACCATAATAAACAATATTTTCTGTTTTAGCCATTTTTATTTAACCTCCCATATTTCTGGTTTTTGTGCTTGGTTTTGATGCTCACTACCAGCATAAACTCTTAATTTTTTAGTTGTGTTCTACCTAAAGAGTTGTGTGGTAACATACCTTTAACAGCTAACATCATAGCTTTTTTCAGGAGTTTTTTCTAACATAACTCTAGCTGGAACTTCTTTCATTCCACCAATGTATCCTGAATGATGTCTGTAAATTTTTTTGGTCCATTTTATTTCCTGTTAATTTTACATCTTTACAATTGATTATGATAACGTGATCACCTGTATCAATGTTTGGTGTAAATGTTGGTTTGTGTTTTCCTCTTTAATAATTTAGCAGCTTCTGTAGCAACTCTACCTAATGGTTTTTCAGCTGCATCAATAATATACCATTTGCTTTCTACTTCGCCTTTTTAGCGCTATATGTTGTATTATTCATGATTGATAATACCCTCCTATTTATCTTAAATTTTATATGAACTTATTGCCAAAGTTACCGGGGAGAAACTTGTGGTTTTAAGTTTCAATCTGTTTTACGTTTACATATTTTATTACAAAAATCAGCATTTGTCAATATTTTTTTGAAAAATTGGTTAAAACTATTGATAAAAATTTTTTTTGAATTTATAATATAAAATACTATTATAAGAAAAAACTTGCATAAAATGAATAGTAAGATAAAAAAGTAGTTTAATGGAAGAGGAGGGAGTAAATGACAAAAGTAAGAAGTAAACAATCGGAAAAACAAATAAACAAGGTTTTTTTACAAGGTGTAATAACTTTGATGTTTTCGCAAGTTTTAATAAAATTATTAGGAATGGTATATACACTTTATTTAACAAATAGAGAAGGCTTTGGTGACAAAGGAAATGGAATAGTATCAAGTAGTTATCAAATATATGCAATGCTGTTGACAATATCATCAATAGGAGTGCCAAATGCAATATCAAAATTAGTATCAGAAAAAGTAGCAATAGGGAGACCATAGAGGTGCTTATAGAATATTTAAAGTAGCATTTGCAACATTTGCAGTGATTGGATTAGTAGGTAGCCTATTACTATTTTTAGGTGCACATGTAATAGCATATAGTTGGTTGCAAATACCAGAAGCAGAAATGACTTTGGTTGCATTATCACCGGCTATATTTTTGTAGCAATAGCATCTGTTATGAGAGGATATTTTAATGGTAGACAAGAATTGAAGGCTACAGCAAGATCACAGACTTTAGAACAAATTTTTAAAAACAGTTTTAACAATAATTATAGTTGAGATAGTTGCAATAATATCACATGTTTCAACAGAATGGATGGCAGCAGGTGCAACACTTGCAACAACACTTGCTACTTTTTGCAGGTTTTGGATATTTATATATGTACTACCAAACAGAAAAAATGGAAAGGGCAAGAGAGATAAAATCAACAGTAAATTATAAATATGAAAAGAGTAAAAAGTATTATAAAAAAAGTTTTATTAGTTTCAACTCCAATAGCTTTAACAGCAATAATGTCATCATTAAATAAAAATATAGATTCTTTTACTGTAGTAAGAAGTTTAAAACAATTTATGACAGAAGATGAGGCTTTGGCACAATATGGAATTTTGGGTGGTAAAGTTGATATGCTTACAAGTTTGCCACTTTCAATAAATGTAGCATTTTCTACAGCATTAGTACCAGCAATATCTGCAGCAAAGGCTAGAAAAGACAAAAAGACTATAACGGAAAAAACATCTTTTTCATTATTAATATCAATGTTAATAGGGTTACCATGTACTGTTGGAATGTTTATATTTGCAGGACCAATTTTAAGTTTATTGTTTCCAAATGCAAGTGCTGGTGAAGCAATATTACAAATAAGTTCTTTAACAATAATATTTACAATATTAGATCAAACAATAAATGGAGCATTACAAGGATATGGAAAATTAATGGTACCAACGGTGGCGTTTGGGTGCCGGAGTACTTGCAAAATTGGTTTTAAATTTGATATTAGTTCCAAACCCAGCTTTTGGAGCTTGTGGGGCAGCATGGGCATCTGTAGTATGTCATGTTATTGCTTTTACAATAGCTAGTACAGCATTAAGAAAAAATATTAAACTTAATTTACCAATTTCAAAAATTTTAATAAAACCACTTATTGCTGTAGCTATTATGGGAATTTGTTCATATTTTACATATTCTGTATTAATTGGTATAATTGCTAAAAAAATTGGCTACACTAATAGCAATAATTGTTGCAGTAATAATATATGTTTTAGCTATAGTTGCTTTAAGAGTTTTTTCAAAGGAAGAAATTTTACAGTTACCTAGTGGTAACAAAATATATGGGATTTTAGAGAAAATGAAAATTTATTAAAGGTTGGCTAAATGAAAAAATATTACTAAATTATAAAATAAAAAATTAGAAAAAAATTGCTAAAAGTAGAAAAAAAGCCCTAAAAATTAAAAGAATTTTCAAAAAAATAAAAAAAAAAAATTTAATCGAAATATGGCGAATAATTCTAAGTAGTACAGTTATTGCTAAGTTCAGGCGATAAACGTACATAACATTTAATCTTATAGGAGGTAATTTAAATGAACAAAGCTGATTTAATCGCAGCAATAGCTGCAAAAACAGGAGACACAAAAAAGTAGCTGAAGCATCAGTTAATGCTTTTTGTTGATGTTGTAACAGAAACACTAAAAAAGGAGACAAAGTTCAATTAGTTGGTTTTGGATCTTTTGAAGTTAGAAAAAGAGCTGCTAGAAAGGTAGAAATCCTCAAACTAAAGAAGAAATCAAAATACCTGCATCAAAAAGCTCCAGTATTTAAAGCTGGTAAAGCATTAAAAAGATTTAGTAAACAAAAATAAAAAATAAATAACATATAAATATATGAAGAGGGCTTTCTTTGAAGAGAACCCTCTTTTTATAATATTCTAGGAAAGTTCTCCGAACTTCCTAGAATATTATAAATATCAATGCCGCGATATTTGCTAATTTCGCGCGCACGAACAAAGACGCGGACTTTAAAAATGTTTTAATAAGTGCCAATGCTATTAATGTCCGCTTTTGTTCTATATGTGTTTTGAGTCTGTTCCTAAAAATCATCTTAGAGATGACGTCACGTAATTGGTCACGTCTGACATTTCCTGGTGCTCCCCATCATTAGGGTTTCGGCTTTACTGTTAAGAGGGAATGCTATTACTTCTCTGATAGTTTCTGAATTAGATAATAGCATTAATATTCTGTCAATACCAGGGGCGATTCCAGCGTGTGGTGGTGCACCAAATTGAAATGCTGTGTATAAAGCGCCAAATTTAGTTTTTACTTCTTCTTCAGTATATCCTGCCATTGTAAAGGCTTTTAGCATAATGTTTATGTCATGGTTACGAACTGCACCAGAAGATAGTTCAATACCGTTACAAACAATGTCATATTGATATGCTAAAATGTCTAAAGGATTTTGATTTTTCTAGAGCGTCTAATCCTCCTTGTGGCATTGAAAATGGGTTGTGGCTAAATGCAATATTGTCATGTTCGTCTCATTCAAACATTGGAAAGTCTATTATCCAACAGAATTGGAAAACATCATTATCTATTAATCCTCTAATCTTTTTACCTAGTTTCATTCTTATTTGTCCGGCAAGTTCTGTGGCTCTTTTTTCATTATCTGCTATAAAGAAAATAGTGTCATTTTGTGTAAATCGGCTAAAGTGATCAGACTTTGCTTTAGATTGTCGGGTATAAATTTATCAATTGGACCTTTAAAACTCATGTCTTCTTGAACCTCTAAATATCCTAGACCGGCCATTCCAATAGACTTTTGCATAATCAAGCATTTTTTTCATGAAATCCTTTTGACATGTGACCTTCTACTTTTATAGCTCTGACAGTTCTGTTGATAAATGGTTTAAAAAGTACATTTTTTGAAAAAAGTCAGATAGGTCTATAATATATAAAGGATTTCTTAAATCAGGTTTATCTGAACCGTATTTTAACATTGCTTCTTTATATGTGATTCTTGGAAATGGATAATTAGCAATTTTTTTGTCAGAGAATTTTTTAAAAAAGTATTATACATAACAGGTTCCATTACATTAAAAACATCTTCTTGAGATGCAAAACTCATTTCCATGTCTAATTGATAAAATTCACCAGGAGCTCTATCTGCACGTGCATCTTCATCTCTAAAACATGGTGCTACTTAGAAAATATTTATCAATACCAGAAACCATTAGTAATTGTTTAAATTGTTGTGGTGCTTGTGGTAAAGCGTAAAATTTTCCAGGATGTAATCTGCTAGGAACTAGGTAATCTCTGGCTCCTTCTGGTGAAGAACTTGTTAGTATTGGAGTTTGAACCTCTAAAAATCCTTGTTCAATCATTTGATTTCTTAAATATTGTATAACCTTACTTCTTAAGATAAGATTATTTTTTAATCTTTCGCTTCTTAAATCTAAATAACGATATTGTAAGCGTAAATCTTCTCTAATGTCTTGTTTTGTGTTAATTTCAAAAAAGGTAGATTTTTTGTTCTTTTTTCCTAAAATAGTGATTTCTTCAATTCTAATTTCAACTAATCCTGTTTTTAGTTTTGGGTTGATAGTTTCTTCGTCACGTTTTTTGACTTCGCCATATACTGTAACAGTAGATTCTAATGGAATATGTGAAGCAAAATCAACATCTTCTGCTTTTCCTGAAGTTACAACTTGTGTAATTCCATACATATCTCTTATGTCTAAAAAAAAACCTCCTAAATCACGAATTGTTTGAACCCAACCTGCTATTTTGACTTTTTTCCTATATCAGAAAGGCTAATTTCATCACATTTGTGTGTTCTGTAATCATTCATTATTACACCATTCCTTTCCCGAGGTATAATTTAATTGAAAAAAGATAATCATAAACAATATTTTTTTTTTCAATAGTAACCTCATTATTGAACGTCAAAAAAAACGTCCAATGCATATATATGCAGGGACGAAATAATTCCGCGGTACCACCCAGCTTGAAAATATAAAATATGATATATTTTCCACTTTATAAAATATGCTCCAATGTGTTTCACAAATTAGGTTGACCTTAAAGGGCTTACAGCCGGCGACCCTTATTCTCTTAAAGTAAGTTCTAATTGTTTTGCATTGTACAAACGCATTTTTGATATCTTGTGAAAGTTTTTAACTTTCTATAGTGTTTACTATTTTACATACTTTATTCGTATTTGTCAATAAAAAATTAAAAAGTTTACTTGTAATTTTTAAAAAAGCGTTATATAATATGAAAAATTAAAAATAGGAGGAGATGGTTACATGAAAGTAAGCAAAAGAGGAGATTTTGCATATAGCAAAATTAGCAGATTTGACTTTAAATGATGATGAAGTAGAAAAATATTTGGAACATTTGCAAGATATATTGAATTTGCAAATACTGTAAATAATGCACCTGTAGACGGATTGGATATAACAATAGAGCAAATGAAGCAAAAAATGTATTTAGAAAAGATGAAATAAAAGTATTTGAAGATAGAGATGCATTATTGCAAAATGCACCAGAAAAAGAACAAAATATGTTTAAAAAATACCAAAAAGTAATAAACTAAATGAAAATGTAGCTTGAAATTATTGAAGTTAAATTTTTTTAAATGAATTTTAGGCATATTTAGGCATAGAGAAAGGAATGTGATAGAAATGGATATTACTGAATTAACAGTTCATGAATTAATTGAAAAATTAGAGAAAAAAAGAACTAACATCAACAGAAATAACACAAAGTTATGTTGATAGAATAAAAGAAAAAAAACCAAAGTACAAGCATTTGTAACAACATTAGAAGATGACGCTTTAAAACAAGCAAAAATATAGATAAAAAGAGAGAATCAGGAGAAATAACTAATAAGTTAGCAGGGATACCTATAGGAATAAAAAGATAATATGTGTACAAAAGGAATAAAAACAACATGTAGTTCACGTATGTTAGAAAATTTTGTGTCACCGCCTTATGATGCAACAGTTGTGGAAAAATTAAATTCAGAAAATTTAATAGATTTAGGAAAAATTAAATATGGATGAATTTGCAATGGGAGGTTCAACAGAATATTCATATTTTCATAAAACATTCAATCC
>VOFF01000914.1_pt1 | contig 108001 bp, 117 predicted proteins | sample 5384061 | NCBI WGS metagenome assembly VOFF01 (sample SAMN12384725, study PRJNA508395) | human gut metagenome | isolation source: healthy gut E | host: Homo sapiens | reverse complement strand
GTGGAGCAGCCCGGCATCAGAAAAAAAAGCAGGACGGGGAAGAACCATTTCACGCTTTTTACGTTTAACACATATTGATGATTTTGTATAACAAAAAAGGAACAAGAGTTGAAATTTAAGGAATAGAGCAGGGCGGAACAACCGTGGAAGATGCCGTTAATGAAATCGCCAAAATCACCGGACAAAAGCCCTCCGTCACCTATGCCCGCAAGAGCGTGGCCCAACTTCAAAGGTGCGTGAAGGCGAACCTCTGGGAGCCCGCGTAACGCTGCGCGGCGCCCCACATGTGGGAATTCTGGACCGCTTCATCAATATTACGGCTCCGAACATTCGCGACTTCCGCGGTCTTCCCTACAAGTCCTGTGACTTCCGCTCCTACGGACGATGAAGGCCGCGACCTGCTTCGCGCCCTGGGCGTCCCCATGCGCGAACCGAAGAAGGCCGAAGAAACCCAAACCGCCAACGCCTAACTATTTTTCTTACCATGGCCGTATTAAGTGATCCCATTTCCGACTTCCTCACCCGCCTGAAAAACGCCAGCCTGGCCGGCAACGAGGAATTTACCGCTCCCTGCTCCAACATCAAGGTGGAAATCGCCCGGATTCTGCAGGAAGAAGGCTACATCTGAACTATGAAGTGACCGGAGAAGGCTCCAAGAAGCAAATCAAGGTGAAGATCAAGTTTACCCCGCAGGGCAAGCCGGTCGTTACCGATGTGAAGCGCAGCTCCAAGCCGGGCCGCCGCCAGCCGCCCGAGGACGTTTCTTCCGTTTCCGCGCCGCCGTCAAGGGCAACATCCTGGATCTGAACCTGGGCAAATCCCATCCGATCAACCAGGTAATCCCGGAAGGCCTCAAGGTAACCGTGACTGAAAACACGAAAGTGACGGTCGAAGGCATCGACAAGCAGGTCGTGGGCCAGTTTGCCGCTGAAGTCCGTGCGTACTATCCCCCGGAACCCTACAAGGGCAAGGGTGTGCGTTTCGTCGGTGAAGTTATCCGCCGCAAGGCCTGGCTGTCTATTTCTCCAACCGCCACGTCTATGCCCAGATCATCGACGATACGGTGGGCAAGACTATCTGCTCCGCTTCCACGGCCGATGCTTCCATCGCCGATCCTTCCAAACTCGCCAACTGCGCTACCGCTACCAAGGTGGGCAATCTGATCGGCGAACGCGCGAAGGCTGCCAATGTCACTGAAGTCGTTTTCGACCGCGGTGGATTCAAGTTCTGCGGTAAGGTGAAGGCCCTGGCCGATGCCGCCCGCGAAACCGGTTTGAAATTCTAATTGAAAGATTCCCTAAATGAATAACGAAACGGAAAACACTGCTCCTGCTACGGAAGCCGCCGCTCCCGCTCAAGCGCAGCAACCCGCAACGGGCGGCCGCGGACCCCGCGGACCCCGCCGTGACGGCCAGAATGGCCGCGGACCCCGCGGACCCCGTCGTGACGGACGCCGTGGCCCTCAGGCTGAAGCTCCCGTGGAAGAAGGCCCCCAGCTCGCTGAAAAGGTTGTGTTCATCAACCGTTGCGCCAAGGTCGTCAAGGGCGGCCGCCGCTTCTCCTTCTCCGCCCTCGTCGTGAGCGGAGACATGGAAGGCCGCGTAGGCTTCGGCTTCGGCAAGGCCAATGAAGTGGCAGACGCCATCCGCAAGGCTACGGAAGCCGCCAAGCGCCAGCTTCGCCCGGTCTCCATCGCCAACGGCACGATTCCGCATGAAGTCTACTCCGAATTCGGCGGCGGCAAGGTGCTTCTGAAGCCCGCCTCCCCCGGTACCGGCCTGATTGCCGGCAACACCATCCGTGCCGTGCTGGAAGCAGCGGGCGTGCGTGACATTGTTGCCAAATCCCTCGGTTCCTCCAACCACGCCAACGTGGTGAAGGCAACCCTGCAGGCTCTCGCTTCCCTGCGCACGAGCGACCAGGTTCTTGCCGACCGCGGCAAGAAGAAGGAAAAGGCCATCTAATCTGATCAGGAGGCGGCGGCCCGGCGCCGCCGCCTCCACGAAATCCAACCATTGTAAATAACATGTTACAGCTTCATACGATTAAGCCCAATCCCGGGGCCAAGCACCGCAAGAAGCGCCTCGGCAACGGGGAAAGCTCCGGTCTCGGCAAGACCTGCGGCAAAGGCAACAAAGGCCAGAAGGCCCGCTCCGGCGGCACGATTCGGCCGGGCTTTGAAGGCGGCCAGATGCCCCTTCACCGCCGTCTGCCCAAGAAGGGGTTCAACAATACCCGCTTCCAGGATAAAATCCTCATTGTCAACCTCTCCCAGCTTGAACGCGTGTTTGAAGCCGGCGCTACGGTTGATGAAAACACCCTGCGTGCAGCCAAGCTCGTCCAAGGTCCCTGCGACGCCGTGAAGCTTCTCGGCAACGGCACCCTGACCAAGAACCTGAACGTAGTCGTGGACTTCGTGAGCGCCAGCGCCCGCGAGAAGGTAACCCAGGCCGGTGGCACCGTCACCGTGCTTAGCGAAGCCTAATCACATTTGGCGAACCGGGTCATGCAGCTTGACCCGGTTCGCATCATTGTGTTTACTGTTGCGGTTCCCATGGATGCCCCGGGTGCAAACCGCCGCGACATGCAAGCCAAGCTGCACGCCAACTTTTATATTACAGGACCATGATATCCGCATTTGCAAACTCCATGAAAGTACCGGAGCTCAGGCGCCGGATTTTGTTCACACTGGCGATGATTGTCGTCGTCCGCCTGGGGGTACAGATTCCCCCTGCCGGGCATTGACGTCATGGAGCTGCAAAAGGTGATTGAAGCCTCCGCCAATGCCAGCGGCCCCGGAGCGGGTCTGGCTACCGTGCTGACCATTTTCTCCGGCGGCGGCCTCCAGCAGTGCGGCATTTGCTCTGGGCATCATGCCCCACATTTCCGCTTCCATCATGACCCAGCTCCTTTCCGCGGTGGTTCCCCAGTGGGCCAAGATGGTGCGGGAAGAAGGCGGCCGCCAGAAAATGACCAAGTGGACGCGCGCCATCGCCATCGTCATTGCCCTTGTGCAGGGCTGGTTCCTGGTCGGCACGCTGGAACACCCGGAACGCCTGCAGGCCGTGGGTCTCAACATTCCTGCGGACTGCCAGCTTGTCATTGACCCCGGCATCCAGTTCGCCCTCATGACGGTGCTCATTATGGTGGCGGGCACCATGTTCCTGATGTGGATAGGCGACCAGATTACGGAACGCGGCGTCGGCAACGGTGTTTTTCCCTCATCATTTCCGTCAACATTATTCACGCCCTTCCGGGGGCAGTCACCCTGGCCTGGAAAACCCTGGTGTACAAGGACGGTACGGTTGTCCCCATGGGAGCCATGCTGCTCGTGGCCCTGATTGCTTTCCTGATTGTTGTTGTGTGGCGCTCGTCGTGACGGTGACGCAGGCCCAGCGGCGCATTCCCGTGCAGTACGCCAAACGGGTCATGGGCAATAAAATGTTCAACGGCGCCACTCAGTACCTGCCTCTCAAGCTTAACTACTCCGGCGTGATGCCCGTCATTTTCGCTACGGCCATCCTCTCCCTTCCGCAGGTCCTCTTCTCCCAGATCGCCCATTACAACACCACGCTGCAGTGGATCGCGACCAAGATGAATGACTGGCTGAATCCCGCTTCTTCCGGCTATTACATTATTTCCGGCCTCATGATTTTCTTCTTCTCCTACTTCTGGGTGGCGACCATGTTCCAGCCCTCCCAGATCGCGGAAGACCTGAAGCGCAACGGCGGCTATATTCCCGGCATTCGTCCCGGCCCCCCCACCGCCCTCTTCCTGGACCAGACCATGCAAAGGCTGACCTTTGCCGGTTCCGCATTCCTGACCCTCATTTACTTCCTGCCTTCCCTGCTGAATATCGGAGGCAATATCCCCTACCTGGTCACCCAGTTCTTCGGAGGCACCAGCCTTCTTATTCTGGTGGGCGTACTGCTTGACATGATGCGCCAGGTGGAAACGACTCTTCTTTCCCGCAATTACGACGGTTTCCTGAAAAAAGGCAAACTTAAGGGCAAATACGGGCACATCCAGGGTACCGGCGCCGCTGCGGGCAGCCGCACCGTTACCGTCATGTGGATTGTTATCGCCCTGCTTGTGCTGGCCGGAGCCATCGCCTACAACGCCATGCAGTAAGCCCCCCTTTTTTACTGAAAGTAAAGATATGAAGGAACTCAAGCATTTCATTCTGGTTGGGGCTCCCGCATCCGGCAAAGGGACCCAGGGCCGGTTTCTGGCTGATACCTTCGGCCTTCACTCCCTGAGCACCGGCTCCCTGTTGCGGAGGGAAGTGGAATCCTGCACGGAACTGGGCCGGAAAGCCTTGAGCTATATGGACAGGGCCATGCTGGTTCCGGACGAAATTGTCAACGACATGGTGCGCGGCTGGTTGTCAGAGATGGACCATGGCGCGTGGTTGCTGGACGGCTATCCCCGCACGGTTGCGCAGGCGGAAACGCTGGACCATTTTCTGAACCAGCGGGGAACCTCTGTGGACGTGGTCGTCTGGATGGATGTGTCCAGGGAGCTCATTGAACAGCGCATCATGCGCCGCCGGGAATGTTCCACATGCGGTTACGTGGTGCAGACGCCGGAAGAGGAATGTTCCAAGTGCGGCGGGAAAATGGTTTCCCGCAAGGATGACAACATGGAAGCTTTCGCCCGCCGCTGGAAGGATTTTGAAGCCATGACGCTGCCCGCAGCCAGGTACTACGAGGCCCGCGGCCTGGTCGTTAAAATGACGGTGTCCGAAGAACGGGAACCTGCCGAGGTTTCCCGGGATCTGGCCCGCAAGCTGGAAGAGTACCGGCAATAGAAAGAATAAATCCCATGGCAGAACGAATCCATATCAAGTCTCCCGGCGAGGTAGCCAAGATGCAGAAGGCCGGGGCTGTAACGGCGGAAATCTTGATGGAGATCGGGGCCGAAGTCCAGGTGGGACGCACTACGCGGGAAATAGATGATATCGCGCGTGAAATCTTTAAAAAGCACAAGGTAGGCAATTCCTTTTACCAATACCGCGGGTTTCCCGGCCAGCTCTGCATTTCCATCAATGAGGAGGTGGTGCACGGCAGCGCTGGTCCCCGCCGCATTCAGAACGGGGACATTGTGAGCCTGGACGTGGGCGCTGTTGTGGACGGCTGGCATGGAGACAACGCCATGACCGTTCCGGTGGGTATGGTGGATCCGGAAAAACTGCGGCTGCTGGCCGTGACGGAGGAATCCCTGTTCCGCGCCATTGAACTGGTAAGGCCGGGCGCTTTGCTGGCGGACGTCTGCGCGGCGGTGGAAGGTTTCGTGCGTCCCCGCGGTTTTACCGTGGTTCGGGATTTTGTGGGGCACGGCATAGGCCGCCACCTGCATGAAGAACCCCAGATTCCCAATTACCGCCCCCATTACAAGCTTCCGCGCCTGAAAAAGGGGATGGCCCTGGCTATTGAGCCGATGGTGAACGCGGGCAGGCCTTCCGTTAAAATTCTGGATGACGGCTGGACGGTCGTCACGGCGGACGGCAAACCTTCCGCCCACTTTGAGCACACGGTTATCGTAACGGACGGCGCGCCCCTGATTGTGACGGACCGCCCCCGCATCGCGTTGCCGGAACAGCTCGGCATTGCTCCTTTGTAACTTCAGCCCCCTCCAGGGAATGACGCCGCCGGTATCTTCCGTTCCCGTGATTCTGGAGAAGACCGCCGCCCGCCGGATGGTGTGGGTGGATGTGGCCCGCGTGGTCGCCTGCATCCTGATTATTGCGAATCACATGGCCTTTTATTCGGCGGAGCTGTACCGGTGGATATGGGCGGAGTTTCTGGCGGCGCGCACGCCCTTTTTTTTTCTGCTGGCGGCGGGCTACTTTGTGGGGAGAGAGCTCGTTCGGTCCTCTGGATGGAGGAAGCCTTTTCCTCTGGAGGCGGAGCTGGTTTCTTCTCCGTCCGTATCTGGTGTGGGGGCTGGTTGCGGCCGTCCTGATCGGCTGGTCTCCCCTGCATGAATATTATGCGTCCTACCGGCCTATGTATGAATGGCTGGAAGGGGAGGAGGGCGCCGGGTTCTGGCCCGCTCTCGCGGCGTTCGGACGCTGCCTGGGCATTGCCGGGCATCCCGTGGACGCGCCTATGTGGTTCCTGCGCGATATTATTATTTATACTGCTGCGGCTCCCCTTCTTTACCGCTTGGGAGACTATCTGCTCTGGGCGGGCATGGTCATGCTGTCCCTGAACTATTTTGCGCTGGATCTGGCGGATCATGATTATCCCATCGCCAACAGCCTGGGATTTTTCCTGTTGGGAATGTATGTTTCCCGGTATTCCCTCCCGTTCCTGACGGAGGCCGTGCGCCGGTACGCTGTGCCCTTTCTGGCTGCCGCTTGCGCTTACCTGGTGGCTGGCGGGGCACCGGGACCAGGACACCTCGATGCTCATCGCCCTGGGCATGCTGGGGCTGATGTCCCTGGCCATTCTGTTCACGGAATGGTTTCCGCGCACGGCCAGATGGGTGGCGGGGTTGGCTCCGGCGTGTTTTTTCATTTTCGGGACGCATTACATCGTCATCATCCTGTTGCGTGAAAGCGGCTGGATTACATGGAAGGGGGAAGCGTGGGACATGCTCTGGCTTTGTCTGGTTCCGGTCATTTTCGCCGTGCTGGCGGGGCTTTTTTTCTGCATGAAAAGATTTGCCCCGCGGCTGGTTCCCCCCTGCTGGGGGCCTATGGGAAATAGCCGTCTTGAAGAGCCGTTCCGCCGGGACGGAAGGGAGCCGCGCTTATCTCTTGCCGTCAAAAGGCAAATCCCTTTATTCTTTCCTTTGCTGGAAGGGGTTGAAGCGGCTTTTTGTCACGTTGCCGTTCTTGCTCCACGGCCGGGAAACAATACATGGTATGGCAATGATTCAAAGCGAGCAGGTTCAGGATTCGGAATTATCAACTCAGGCGGTGATCTATCTGGGCCCGAGCTCCATGAGCCTGATGGTGGCTGAGGCTGTCCGGGACAGGATTCGCCTGCTGGATTTCCTTCAGCAGCCCGTCCCGATGGCGCGTGATATTTTCCGGTTCCACCGCATTTCCCGGCATACCATGGACCGCTGCGTGCAAATTATCGGCGACTATCTGGAAATTCTCAAGGAATACGGAGCCGGCAGCAAGCTTTCCGTCCGGTTCATGATTTCCAACATCATTTCCGAGGCGGATAATGTGGACGTGTTCGTGAACCGCATGCACGTGGCACACGGCCTGCGGGGGCGCCGCATTGACGACGGCAAGATGACGCGCCTCATCTACGTGAAGGTGCAGGAGGCTCTGGCCCAGTATCCGGGATTCAGCAAGAAAAAAAAAGGTGCTTGTGGTCCATACGGGGCCGGGCAATACCCGCGTGCTTCTGTTCCAGAAGGGGCGCATCGTGCGTTATTCCTGCTACAGGCTGGGAACGCACCGCACGGGGGAGGCCGTCGGGGAAATCGAGTACGGAGACGATGTGGCGGAGCTTTCCATTCTGCGGGAGCACATGCGCGGACAGGTGGACCAGATTTGCCTGGATTACGGGGGCGTGAAGGGCCTGGCGGGCCTTATCGTCATCGGCCAGGAAATGCAGCAGCTCCGGGACCGCCTTTCCCCTACGCCGGAAGGCAAGGTGGCGTGCTCCTCCCTGGCGGCGGAGGCGGAGCGGATGTCCCGCACCACTCTGGAACAGCGCATGAACGTTTACGGGGCGGATTTCGCCGGGGTGGATTCCCTGCTGCCCGCCGTCTTGATGACGGAAATGATTGCCCGCAGCCTGAACCTGGATGACGTCATTATTCCCGCGAGCGGTTATGACGAGGAGTTTTCAAGCAGCCTGATACGCGCGGAACAGCATCCGGGGGATCTGGAGGCGGAGGTTCTCCATTTCGCCGGGATTCTGGCGGACAGGTACAAGGCGGACAAAGGGCACCGCGAGCATGTGGCGCGCCTGTGCATGGAAATGTTTGACCAGCTTCAGGACCTGCACCGCCTTTCCGAGCATGACCGGCTGCTGCTGGAAGTGGCCTCCATCCTGCATGAGGTTGGGTCTTTCATCAACCAGCAGAACCACCAGCTCCATTCCCAGTATATCATTCTCAACAGTGAAATTTTTCGGCCTTTCCCGGGATGATGTGGAAACGATCGCCCTGCTGGCCCGCTACCACCGGCATGAGGTTCCCGCCAATTCCGATCCCATGTACGGGGAGCTGGAGCTGAGGGACCGCATGCGCGTAGCCAAGATGGCCGCCATCCTGCGCGTGGCGGACGCCCTGGAACGCGGCCATGCCCAGCGCGTGAACGGCGTCCGGGCGCATATCCGCGGGCGCATGCTGGAGCTGGAGCTTCAGGGCGTGCGGGAAACCGCCGTGGAAGACTTGGCCCTGCGGCTGAAGGGCGACCTGTTTGCGGATATTTTCGGGTATGACGTCGTGCTGGCGCCCCAGCGGTAGGCTGATTTAAAAAACTTCCATTTTCCATTTTTCCCATGTCTGACGAATATATCAACAGAGAACTTTCCTGGCTGGAATTCAACCAGCGTGTGCTGGACCAGGCCGTAAGGACGGATCTTCCCCTTCTGGAACGCCTGAAGTTTCTGGCTATTACCGCCTCCAACCTGGATGAGTTTTTCATGGTGCGCGTGGGCGGCCTTCAGATGCTGCGGCATTCCGGTTCCCGCGTGAAGGACATTTCCGGGCTGACGCCCACCCGCCAGCTGAAAGCCATCCGCTCCCGCGTGGGCCGCATGATTGAGGACCAATACCGCCTGTTCCATGAGGAAATTCTTCCGTGGATGGAAATCAACGGGATCAACCCCCTGGCGATGGAGGATCTCAGCACTTCCCAGAAACTGACGCTGGAGCAGTATTTCAACAACCAGATATTCCCGCTTCTGACGCCGCTGGACATGGATGCTCCGGAGGCTCCCGCGCTGCCGTCCCTCAAGCTGCTGATGGGCGTGGAACTGCGCGACAATGAGACCGGGGAGGTGCGCTCCGCCGTGGTGGCCCTTCCGGACGGCCTGCCGCGGCGCGTTCCCGTCCCTTCCGCGGAGGCGGAACGCTACGTGATGCTGGAGGACCTGGTCCGTGAGTGCATCGGCACCGTTTTTCCCGGTGAAACCGTTCTTTCCGCAGCGGTGTTCCGCGTCACGCGCAATGGGGATATTGCCGTGCAGGAGGAAGACGCCCTGGACCTGGCGGATGAGATGGAGGAAGTGCTCGTAGCCCGGAAATTTTCCGAATGCGTGAGGCTGGAAGTAGAGTCCTCCGCGCCCGCTCCCCTGCATGACAAAATCATGCGGATCGTAGGCGCCGGGAAGGAAGAGACTTATGACCTCAAGGGGCCCCTGATGCTTTCCGATTTTATGGAAATGGCCTTTGCACCCGGCAATGACCAGTTGAAGGTGGAGCAGTGGTCCCCGCAGCCGTCCCCTTCCGTGGACCCGGCCGTCAGCATTTTTGAAAACATTGCCGGCGGGGACATTCTGCTCAACCATCCCTATGAAAGTTTTGAACCCGTCCTGCGCCTGGTGGAGGAAGCCGCGGAAGATCCGGACGTCATCGCCATCAAGCAGGTGCTGTACCGCACCGCCAGGAACTCCCGCATCGTGGCCGCCCTGAAAAAGGCGGCGGAGAGCGGCAAGCAGGTGACGGCGTTGGTGGAGCTGAAAGCCCGTTTTGACGAAGCCCGCAATCTGGAGAAGGCGGAAGAGCTTCAGCGTTCCGGCGTGCAGGTTGTTTACGGCGTCAAGGGGTTGAAGACCCATGCCAAGATTTGCCTGGTGGTGCGCCGGGAACAGGGCATGCTGCGGCGTTACTGCCATTTCGGCACGGGCAATTACAATGAGACCACCGCCAAGATTTACACGGATATTTCCTACCTTACGTGCGACGACCAGCTGGGAGCGGACGCTTCCCAGTTCTTCAATTCCGTGACGGGGCGCACCAAGCTCATGCGCTTCCGCAAGCTGTACCCCTCGCCGGTGCTGATGAAGGCTCGCCTCATTGAACTTATTGAGGGGGAGGCGGAACGCGCGCGGCAGGGGGAACCCGCCCGCATTTCCGCCAAGATGAACAGCCTTCAGGACGTGGAAATTATTGACGCCCTGTACAGGGCCGCGGACGCCGGGGTGGACATTGAACTGAACGTGCGCGGCATTTGCTGCCTGAAAACGGGCCCCCGGCCCAACGGCAAGGTAATCCGCGTGGTCAGTATTGTGGACAGGTATCTGGAGCACGCGCGCATTTTCTTTTTCCACCACGGCGGCAACCACCAGCTTTTCATCGCCAGCGCGGACTGGATGACCCGGAATCTGGATAAAAGGGTGGAGCTTATGGTGCCCGTCACCAACGGAAAGCTGGCGCGCCGCCTGAAATCCATTCTGGACGCCTGCTTCAGGGACAATGTCCAGGCCTGCAATATTCTGCCGGACGGCACTTCCGAACATGTCGTCCGGAAAAAAGGCCAGAAAGCCTTCCGTTTGCAGCAGTACCTGACCAAGGAGGCGCGCCGCCTGGCCCAAGGACAAGGAACGGGAACGCCAGCAGATGCTGGAACCGCACACACCGCATTAAAGGCGCTCGTCATGGGCGTCTGAAGGTCAGCCGGGAACAGTCTCCGGAGTACGCCGGTTTTCCGGAGAGGGAGGAGGAAGCCGGTTACGGTTTTCTGCCGTCAAGAATGGACAGCAATTTTTTCAGCCACCTGATTTTGTCCCGGCGTTTCCGGAAAATATGGCCCCGGAGAAGAACAGTTTCCATTGCTGGCCGCGGATATGGCGCCGGAGTAGCGGGGCCAGCCCCTGGGAAATCGCATCCAGTTCCTTCCGGAACGCGGGAAGTTTCTTTGCTTCCGGCCACCAGAAAAAAAGGAGTACAGGATCCAGTGGAACTGCCCCATGGTTCCGGGGGCGTCAGGAAGCCGCCATGGTTTTTCCGGGCCTACCATGTGCAGCAGTTTCCATGAACGTCCGCAGGATATGGACGGAACGTTTTCAAATTCGGTCCCGCGCAGGAGCCGTGTTTTTTTTCATCCCAGGTCCAGGACAGGAATTGGAAGTTCCATTCCGGAGGCAACGGCGTTATGTCTCCGTGCAGGGCGATATTTAAGATGTCCTGGTCCGGATAGGGGAAGGGTTCCGGGCGGCTCCGGAGCCATTGGAGCAGGCGGTGTTCCAGGTTGCGGCGGCGCATCTGGTCCAGATCCAGCACCAGGACGCCGGAATTGCAGTAGGAAAGGGGGGAGGAAAGGTAGTTGCCCATATATTCCAGATGGGGGTGCATCGTTCCTTTTTCAATACTCCAGAGGGCCAGGCCGTCTCCGGCCGCCGCTACGGAAGCTCCCCGCAAATCGGAAAAATACAGTTCGGCTACGTCTCCGGCCAGCAGGACATCCGCGTCCAGATAAACGATTCTGCCGTACTGCGGGAACAGGCTGCCGGCCATCAGGCGGGCATACGCAAGGGGGGAGTAGCGGTCCTTGTTGCCGTTTTGAAAGAGCTGGCGGAATTCTTCCGGAAGTTGCAGGAAAGAAAGGGAAACCTGCGTAAAGGGGGCGGCGACCCGGTTCAGCCCCTGTATTATTCGCGCGTCCATTCCGTCGTGAACGATGTGAATGTCATAAAAGCGTCCGGAACCGGCGTGAAGGCAAAGGGTGTGAATGGCTACGCCCAGGGGCAGGCCCCAGCCGCCGGTGGCGGAAAACATGACGGGGATGCGTGATTTCTCCGGGGATGCGGGAACGGGCGGGGTTGTCATGGCATCGGGGAATTTCATGGGAAGGGTCTTGAAGAAGGGGCTGCGGGAAGAAATAGGCCGGGGAGGGAAAAGAGCATGGAGGCTCCGTTCAGGCCGGAAAAGGGATGTCTGTGAAGAAGGGGGGAATTTGAAGTCTTTAAATGCCGGGGCCGGGATTTTTGCGGGGGGTAACCGTTTCTCCCCGTATGGAAAATAATTTGGCGGTTTTCGTTCATTTGTCCATTTCATGGTTCGGGGCGGGTTTTCGGACATTCCTGTTCCTTTGGCGGTTCCTGCCGGGCGGAGAGAAGGGGCAGGAGCAGTCCGGCTGTTTTCCCGGCCTGGTACGCGCGGTCCGGAGGGGAGAAATGGAAGGGATCTATATATCTGCGCCCCTGCATGAAGCCATGGTGGTCTGAAAGAACCGCGCCGGGCAGGGAAGATGCCGCCTCGCGGACAATGGCATTAAAGGCGGCGAGGGTTTTCTCTTTTTCTTCATTCAGCGTGCCGTCCGGCCCATCCATGATGGACGTACTGGTTGCCAGGATGAGGAAACGGCAGCGCTTGCTGAGCTGGGAGACGAATGCCATGTAATTTTTGCGGAAGTCATCCACGGAAATGGCGGAGACTTTATTGGTGACGTGGGAACCGAAGGAAACAATGACGGCTTCGTATCCGGCGGAGGGAAAATATCCTGCAAGAGTGGGGAGATAGTCCGGATCTCCGGGAATCAGCGTGGAGGAGAACAAGTCAATGTCTTCCTGAAGTTCTGAGGCAAGGGGCCGCCACAAATGCCGCATGACGGAATCGCCAATGAGCAGTATGCGCGCCTGCCCTTTTTCTTCTGAATGAATGGCCGTAATCCAGTCGGTTTCCTCACGGTAATGGGGAGGGGCCGCCAATGTCCTCCAGCGGGCAAGCATGCGTTCCTTCCGGCGTTTTCTTCTTTTCTCCAGCAGGCGGTGTATTTTCCCGGAACGCCTTCTCACCCACGTTTGGCCGAAAGGCAGCCGGTGGAGGATCTGTTTTCCCAGATTCCGGTAAGCTTCCGGGAAATCTTCTTCCCCGGAGCCGGGCAGGGGGCGGTATTGCAGCATATCGCCGCAAAAGTCAATGAATGGAAGGTTCAGCTTGCCTGCCAGCGTGCGAAGAAGGGCGTTCCAGGCTTCAAGGACGCCCGGTTCTTCCGCGTAGGGGTGCCGGGCGCTGCCGTAGTCGGAGGGCGGGGATGACAGGAGGATCAGGCGGCGCGTCTGTTTCCGCAGAAAGGCGAAAAGCCTGCAAAGCATATCTTCGGCGCTTTCCATGGGCCCGCCCCCTTCCGGGGGCTTTTCCATGAGCCTGCCGTTGGCCGGGGAAAGATGCAGGGGCGGCCACATGAAAAGAATGATGCTGTAGCGGGCGCCGGAAAGGCTGTGCTCCATTTGCCGCCACAGGCGGGGATGGTTGAGCGGGAAATTGAAGATGAGCGTGTCGGCGGCCAGTCGGGACGATTTCAGATGGCCATGGTTTTTTGCCAGAGCGGAACTGCCGATCACCAGCATTCTGTCATTGCCGGGCAGGAGGTGGTCGTGTTGCTGGTAGGAATAGATGAACACGGGAAAAACAGCAGTTACAGGGATGATCGGGGGAGCTTCTTTGCAGAATAAAGAGTGTATCCGAGGATTTGGAGCGTGTCTATTCCGTTTTTGGAAAACCTCAGCCGGAACATTTTCCTTCTGGCGGTCTTGAACTTCCAGAAGCATTGAAGGAGGCGCAGGTAAATCCACCGTCCGGCCAGGGCGGCCTCAAGATAAGCCCTCTGTTCCCTGGGCATCCCGCAAACGTGTTCGGAAGTGATGTCCGCCTCCCGCCAGAGTTCCGCCCAATGCCTGAGCCGCCCGGCCGGCATTTCATTGTCCGGAAAAAGCAGGGGGACAATATAATTCATGTAGGCCGTGCGGTTGCTGCCCAGAACCCCCTCCCGGAGTTTTTCCCTGGTGAGCATCTCGAATACGGCGTAATAACTTGCGGGCCGGGTTTCCGCTTTCCGGTTGCGAGAAGAAACGGATTGGGGCCGCCCAGCCCGTAGTGGTAGAGTTTTTTCAGAGGTGAGGGCGACGCTGCGGCAGCGGGCGAGGGCCCGGGAAACGTAAAGGGTGTCTTCTCCGCTGGTGAAGGAAGAAGGCAGGCGGACTTCCAGGGGGCGGAACAGCCGGGGAGGAGCCGCCTGAACAATTTGCTCCAGACGACGCCGGTGATCCTGTCTTCCAGAAAGAGCCTGAATATTTCTCCTTTCTCCGTAAAGACGCCGTCGCAGGCGGTGTTTTCAATATGAAGGAGTTTTTCCTCAGCCATTCCGCGCGATTCTCCGCTTTCAGCCGGAAGGAAGGGGGAATAGGAACATTGGACCATGTCCGCCCCGCTTTCTTCCGCGAGCCGGTAGAGCCGTTCGTACATGTCCGGCTCAACGTAGTCATCCGGATCCGCAAAACCCAGGTAAGGCGCCGCAGCAGCCCTGATTCCCGCATTACGGGCTTCCGCCCTGCCGGAATTTTCCTGTGTAATCAGGCGGAAACGACTGTCTCCGGAAGCATATTTCCGGACGATGCCTCCGGACCCGTCGGTTGAACCGTCGTCCACGCAGATGATTTCCAGGTCGCGGAGGGTTTGTGCCGCCAGGCTGTCCAGACAGCGCGGAAGAAGGGACTCCATGTTGTAGATGGGGACGATGACGGAAATGAGGGGAGAGGGCATGGTCTGCTGTATAGGAAACAGGGTTATATCCGGAGCCATGAGCCGGGGATGAGTGCGTCATCCGTATGGTACCGGTCGCCTTCCTCCCTGTTGAACCAGATGCGCAGCGCGATGACGATTTTTCTCCGCGTGTTCGTTGAGCCACGCCGCCCACCAGGAGAAAGTGCTGTTGGCGATGATGTGGTGGCGGCAGTTTCGCATCAGCTCCAAATCGAAGTAGCCGGTGCCGCCGTCATTGATATCCACATGGACATGGGGCAGGGCGGGCCTCAGGTTTTGCCGGGCCCATTCTATGTCGTCCGAAAAGATGAAGTAACGCAGGGATTCCTGCGGAGCGCCTGCCGCCCGCAGCCTTCCTTCCATTTCAGCCATGCTCCGGAGGTAGTATTCCAGAGGCGGCGGAGAAAGGTAGGGGTTGGAGAGGTAATCCGTTCTGCGGATGTGCAGGGAAATGGAGCAGCATGAACGGATATCTTCAAGAATGCGGGCGTTTTCCGGAGTCAGGGGAGTTTTCAGACGGAATTCCCTGCAAAGCTGTTCCCGGCAGTGGAGGAAGTATTGTTCCGTCTGAAAATATCCCTTGAAATAGGTATGGCGGCGGGGAGGAGCCGCGAGACCGGGATCGAACCCGTGCCGTTTTTCCTCCCGGAAATGAGGATATTTGGGAGCGGCGAACAGGGAACGCAGGCAGGCGGGAATACGGGACTTGCGGAAAGCCCAGGGGGGGGGGCCTCCTTCAATGGGAAGGGAAACCCGGCAGTGATGGAGTTCGCAGACCCTCTTATCATCATGTTCATATGATGAGGCTTCCAGTCTTGCTTTTCCCCCCTTGCCGGGAGAGCGCGAAGAGGAAGGCGTATTGGAACAGCTGGTTTCCCAGCCCTCCGAAAAGACGCATGACTATTATTTTTCCTTTTGCCATGTTCAAGCAGGGGAAGGGGTTAAAACGTGATATTCCTGCGTATTTCCTCCAGCTGTTCGCGTACTTGCCGCAGCTGTGCCCGGCCATTTCTCCTCCATGAAGGGACAGGGCAGAAAGGAAGAAGCTTCCGGCGGATTCCGGTGTTTTTGCCGGCCCTCCGGAGCCTTCTTCCGAAGTCTGAAAAGCCGGAGGATTGCAACAACAGGCGGAAAGGAAGATGCAGGGAGGCCCTCCGGCACTCGGCGGCCGTACAATGGGCGGTCAGGAAGTCCCGGATGATGCTGTAAAGTATTTCCTGCTCCGGCGGGGAGAAAGGCATGCCAAGCAGCCTCAGTTCAAATGGTTCATGCTCAATAAAGCGGACGAGATGGCCGGCTTTTCTTTTCCAGAGATGGCGTTGTTCATAAAACTCTTCAATCAGGGAAAGCCACCGGGGGATCATGGGCAGGATGTCGGCGGTTCTTTTCCGTATCTAGTGGTGGTTGCCCTGTTCATGCTGGCGGTAATGGTAAACGGCCTCCGGACAGAAGGAAATTTTTTCTGTCAGCGCGAGCACGAAATGCGAGAAGAGGCCGTCTTCACAGGGGTGAATGCCTTCCGGGAATTCCAGATTGTTTTTCAAGGGGAACTCCCGGCGCAGAAATATGCCGCAGGTGGGCAGGGCGGGGATTTTATCCGGCGGAAACCTGTCGCAGAACAGCTTTCCCGCTACGGTCAAATCGCTTGCTCCGCGGTCCGAGGCGTCCAGAAGATGTTTGAGAAAGGCCGCGTCGATGAAATCGTCGCCGTCAACGAAACACAAATAGCGCCCGGAAGCGCGCCGCATGCCCAGATTTCGGGCGGAGGAAACGCCTCCGTTTTTCTGTTCAAAATAACGGATTCTTGAGTCCGCCTCTGAAAAACGCCGGGCGATTTCCCCCGACGAGTCGGAGGAACCGTCGTTAATGATGAGGCATTCCCACTCCGCAAGGGTTTGCCGGCGTATGCTGCTGATGCACTCTTCAAGATATCGTTCCTGGTTGTAAACGGGAACAATGACGGAAACCTGGGGCTGTGGCGGGCAGGATTGGGTCATTGGCGGGACTGTTGAGGTTCGGAGGGGGAGCATGCGGCAAGAGCCCGCTTCAGGTTGGAGCGGGATTCCCTGTCAATATCCCTGCCCAATTGGAGAAGCGCCCACTGCATTTCCGCGTATTCCTCCTCCGTTTGCCTGATGGCGCGGAGCATGGCGCCGCCAAGCGTTTCTTCCCCGTAAAGAAGTGCGTTCCGGTCATTGAAGCCGTAGAAGGAAGCGAATTTTTCATGGATGACCGGAATCTTCGCGAATCCGTAAATGAGCAGGGCGGAGCCGGTGATGCCGGTGGTAATGTAGCGGTCGTGCGCCGGATTGCCGGGATCAAGGAGAGGCAGGAAATAGTCCGCCCGCCTCATGGCCTCGTACATGGCGGGGAAGTCGAGTTTTCCGGCCACATGCAGGAAGGGGCGCAGGTGGCCGGGAATTTCTCCCAGTTCTCCTTCCCCTACGATGATGACGGAAAAGTCCCTGTGGCCTTCATGGTAGATGGTTTGCAGCGCTTCAATCAGGAGGTTGTGGTTTTTCCGCTGTGCGGAAAGGGAACCTACGGTAATGAATACGGGTTCACGGTTCCTGGGCGCAGGCGGGATTTCCCCGAAAAAGTGCGGATTGACCATCGTCCCTTTGGGAAAGGAGCCCAGCGTCAGCAGACGTCCCTGCCGTTCAAGCCCTTCTTCCCCGAACCGTGGGATGTCATTTAATTCATGTTCGACGGCCAGAAGATTGGTGAATCTGTCAAGCCCCGTCATGTGAAGGAAACCTGCCCATCCCGGAGTGTCATAAAAGGCGGATGTTGATACTAAAATGGCTTCGTACCGGTTGAGGACGGGAGCTTTGGCCAGGCGCTTCCATGAAGTGCACATGGCTGTGAAGATCTGGATCTCGTTTTCCTTGAAACAACACAGGGGCGATTGTCTGGCCAGGCTGTGATGCATCAGGACATCAACGCGGTATCCCATGTCGAGCAGGTGGCGGCAGAAACCGGGGATGACTTCCCCGTGGCAATAGTTGGGTTCCAGAATAAGGATGGTACGGCCGGCCACTGCATGCCTGCGCCATGCGCGCATGCTTCGGCGGGCGTTCCGGTCGTAGTCGGACAGGAAATCGCGCAGAAAAGCGCGTCCTTTTTTACGCAGATTCCGAAACGGAATACACATGGTCAGCAATCGGAGCATGACTGTCTGTGTATGTGTAATCGGTTTCATGGTGAAAAATTGCAGGAAATATCATGAATATCGCCTGATGCGGATGGTGATTTTTTTCTTTTTGCCGTTCCGGGCAGATTTTCCCTGCCGTAAAAAAGAATACGTTGTGCGACGATGACTGAATACTTAATAAATTCATACTGAAAAGCAATATCAAAAAAACTCCTTTGCGCATGATGCCGGAGTATTCCTGACGGTTTGAATTTTCCGCCGTATTGCAGCCGTACCACAGCCCGCCGTTCCCGTCATTCCCGGAACTTCCTTCGGGAGACAGCCTTTGCATTTCTTTCCGGAAATAGTTTCCCTTTTCCGGTTTTTCCGTTTTTCAATAGATGGCGTTGCTGTTTTTTCTTGATGTGAATTTTCAATCCGGATAAAAAAGGACGCTTCCGCCATGAGCGTATCCGTTTCCATCATTGTTCCCTGCTATAATGTTGCCGCCTATTTGGACCAGTGTATGGAAAGCCTGACCGGCCAGAGCATGAAAGATATCGAAATCATTTGCGTTAATGACGGTTCTTCCGACTGTACGGCGGAGATATTGCGCGAATGGCGGAACAGGGATCGCCGCGTCCGGATAATTGACCAGAAAAACAGCGGCGTTTCCGCAGCGAGGAACAGCGGCATGGCAGCGGCTGCGGGAACGTATATCGGCTTTGTGGATCCGGACGACATGGTGGAACGGAATATGTTCCAGCGCCTGGTTACTGCGGCCGCGGAGAAAGAAGCGGACGTAGCGGTGTGCGGATACCATGAATTTTTGCGACTGCGGGGACATGGATATGCCTGAAAGAGGCTGGTCGCCGTCAGCCGGATTTTTCCCGGAGGAAAAAGCGGAACGGTTCCGGCGGGGGACGCCGTGGAGCCGGTGCGCGGGAACGGTGTGGAACAAGTTGATCCGCAGGGAACTGCTGGAAGAAAACGGCTTGCGTTTCGTTCCCGGATTGAGCCAGGGGGAGGATTTGTATTTCTGTTTGATGCTGTTGACTTTTGCTCCGCGGCTCCTGATCCTTCCCGACCAGTTGTACCATTATCGGCGGGAACGCCCCGGCTCTTCCTCCTGCGGGCGGGATCCCCGCCTGGGGGATTTCCGCATGGATTTGATGGGCATGGAAGCTCTGGCGCGTTTCTGGGGGGAGCGGGGGCTGCTTGATTCACCTGCCGCCTTCGGTCTGGTGGACTACTGCATGGAGTTGATGCGCAGGCATTTCATCATGAAAGAGGGAGCTTTTTTCAGGGCGTCTCCGGAAGACCGGGAAGTTCTGCTTTCCGGCTGGAAAAAGTGGCTGGAGCTGGTGGGCGCGGAGAACGTCCTCCCCCGTCTGGACCGATGGGACCGGGCTTTTTGCCGCCTTTTGCTGGATTACCCCTGCCGGAGCAATTTTTTCTCTGCCCTGCATTCCCGCCTGATGTCGTCCCGCAAGGGACGCCGGGGGGCTTACTATACCCTGAAAAGGCGCCTGATGAAGTGAAAAGGGGAAATTCCTCCCCCTTTCCCTGTTGTTCCGGTGCCGCATGGGGTTTGCGGAAAGGCGGAATGCCTGCCGGCATCCTACAGGCCCGTGTAGCACATCTGCTCTTTGAGTTGGGCTACCTGGAGGTCTTCCCCCAGATATTCCCCGATGGAGTAGCCGAAGAGCATGGCGGCGCCGGGGCCGTTGGCAGTGAGCATGTTGCCGTCCAGCACCACATTTTCATCTTTCACAATATGGGCGCCGGCTTCGTTGAGTTCCCGGTAAACGTCCTGGGCCGGGTAGGCCGTGACGTTCCTGTCCTTCACCAGGCCCGCTTTGGCCAGCACGATGGGGGCGGCGCAGATGGCGGCCACCAGCTTGCCCGCTTCATGCATTTTTTTGACCAGATGGATAACTTCCGGCGTGTCGCGGAGTACCCAGGAGCCAGCGCCGCCGGGCAGGATTAAAGCGTCCAGCTTGTCGGCATGGAGTTTATCCAGCATGGTGTCCGTGCTGACGGTTACTTCATGGGTGCTGACCACCTTGTCGGACTGGACGCCGGCAAGCACTACGTCCATGTTCAGGCGCCGCAGGATGTCCAGCGGAGCCATGAGTTCGATTTCTTCAAATCCGGGGGCGGCAAGTATGGCGACTTTTTTCATGGTTGGTAAGACAGGGGGAGGAAGCGGAACGTTCAAGGAAAAGAGCAATATGTTCCGGTAGCCCTACAGGAGGAGAAGAACCGGGTTTTCCAGCAGGGTTTTGAATTCGGCGGCAATGTTGGAAGCCTTGCATTCCGGCAGAATGCTGGCGTTCACGTACAGGGTGACGGGCAGGATGAGTTTGGACACGGGACGCCCCGCTTCAATGCCCGTTTTCGGCGTAGTGCCTCCTATGCTGATGATGCTGTGGGGCATTTCCGGAAGCACGGCGCGCTGGGCTGCCACGTTCACGCCGCTGTCGCAAAGAAGGATGTTGGGCGCGACGCTGCCCGCGGGGAACGGACCTGCCGCGGGGGCGGCCAGGCGTTCCATGGCGATGTTGTAAATCGTCTTGCCGGAGGCGTTTTCAATGAAGACGTATTTTTCTCCCTTGTCCAGCACCATGAGCAGTTCCGCGGCGGCGTCTCCGGCCAGCCATTCCGGTTCGCTGGCGCATGCTTTCACCGCCGCGCGCACCACGTAGTCAAAGAGGCTGTAGCGGCCGCCGATGAGTTTTTCGCACTGGACGGCGATGGGCGTGCTGATGGCGGCCAGGTAAGCCATGTTCGCCTCCAGGGAATACAGGTAAAAGTTGTCTACGCGCGTGGCGTGGCGCGTGTCCCGGGGCGCCAGCGGGGTCTGCACCCGGCGGGCGGGGCCGCCCGCGGGGCGCAGGGCGGCCCGTACATCCGCGGCCATGATTTTGCCCCGGGGTCCGGTGCCGCGCAGCGTGGCGGGGTTCAGGCCGGCTTCCGCCGCCAGCCTGGCGGCCAGCGGGCTAAATGTCGCGGGCGGGCGCGGGAGGCCGCCGCAGGCGGCTGCGCCGAGTTCCGACTGAAGCAGCGCAATAGGCGCTCCCGCCGCGGCGGAACCTCCCTCCGGCACCAGGATTTCCGTCAGGGTGCCGTCCTCGCAGGCCTGGAGCTCCACATGGGCCTTGTCCGTCTCAATATCGGCCAGATGGTCGCCGACTTTTACAAAGTCCCCTGTTTTTTTGAACCATCTCAGGACGGTGCCTTCGTGCATGGAGTCGGACAGGCGGGGCATTTCAATGGTAATAGCCATGGAGGTGAATGTTGAAATATGGTAAAAAGGAGGAAGGCGCGCCGGAAGGGGCGGGACGTCTCCTTCCGGCGCGCGGAAACGCGGTTACGCGCTGTATTTTTCCACGCCGTCGATGAATACCTTGCAGGTATTGAAGTCATCGTCCAGCAGAACCATGTCCGCCGTGAAGCCGGGGGCGATTTTGCCCAGGCCTTCCAGGCCCAGGGACTGCGCCTGGTTCCAGGAGGTGGCTTTCACCAGGTCGCTGAGGGGTTTCCCGGTCAGGCGGTGCACGTTTTTCAGGCCGTGGGCGTATTTGAGGGTGCTGCCGGCCAGGGCGCCGGATTCCTGCAGACGGGCCACGCCGTCCTTCACGATGATGGGCAGGCCGCCCAGGTCTCCGGGGCCGTCCGGCATCCAGGAGCAGGCCAGGGAGTCCGTAATCATCAGCATCTGGTCGGAATCCTTGTTCTTGAACACGGTTTTGAGCATGTCCGCGCAGAGGTGGATGGTGTCGCAGATGATTTCAATCTTGATTTCCCTGTCCAGCAGGCCGGACCCCACCAGGCCGATTTCACGGTGGTGCAGGGGGGACATCTGGTTGCAGTAGTGGGTCAGGTGCGCCAGCCCCGCAGACTTCGCCCTGTTGAAATCCTCATGGGTGGCGGCGCTGTGCCCGGCGGAGCAGCGGATGCCGTTGGCCGTGGCTTTCTCAATGAATTCAATGGCTCCGGGCATTTCCGGCGCCAGGGAGACCAGCAGCACCCTGGCAATGGAGTTCAGGTTGGCCACTTCATCATAGTCCGGCTGGCGGACAAAGGCGGGGTTCTGCGCGCCGCAGCATTTGGGGTTGATGAACGGCCCTTCCAGGTGGACGCCGGGCGTTTTGGCGAATTCCTGGTTCTTCATGTATTCCGCCACGGAGGCGCATACGTCTTCCAGTACCTTGGGGGACAGGGTGAGGGTGGTCGGCAGCCAGGAAGTGACGCCTTCCTTCATTTTGCATTCCGCAATGGTGCGGAGGCTTTCCAGCTTGGCGTCGCAGGTGTCGCAGCCGCCGGCGCCGTGGCTGTGGATGTCAATGAAGCCGGGAAGGAGCATGCGGCCTTCCGCATCCACGACCTTGTCTGCGGCGGGAAGTTCGCTCCCGGCGGGATAGACGGCGGTAATGGTTTTGCCTTCCATTTCCACGGCAGCCCCGGGCATATCGATGCCGGGGGAGATGATGCGTGCGTTTTTAATGAGTGTCTTCATAAAAATGAATGGTTGTTGGATGGATGTTGATCGTCGTTTTTCTCCGTTCGTCCGCGTCTTCCCGCCTGGCCTCCGCTTCCTGCGGAAAACCGGGAATGGGCGGCGGTGTGCCGGAGATCGTTCATGACGCTGGCAGATTCCCGGTTATCTGGCGGCGTCCAGGGCTTTGTTCCACCGGGCTACGCGGGCGGCTTCCGCTTTCAGCACGGCGGCCGCGGCGTTCTTGTCCAGAATGCGGATGTCCTTGATTTTGTCTCCCCGGACAATGGAGTTGACGACATCCTGTCCTTTCAGCACCTTCCCGAAGACCGTATGGCGGCCGTCCAGATGGGGCGTGGCCACATGGGTGATGAAGAATTGGGAACCGTTGGTGCCGGGGCCAGCGTTCGCCATGGAAAGCACGCCGGGGCCGTCATGCCTGAGGTCCGGGGAAAACTCGTCTTCAAAACTGTAGCCGGGGCCTCCCATGCCCGTGCCGGTGGGATCGCCGCCCTGAATCATGAAATTCGGAATCACGCGGTGGAAGGTGATGCCCCTGTAGTACCCTCTGCTGGCGAGGTTCAGGAAGTTGGCTACGGTGACGGGCGCCTTGGAGGGGTAAAGGGCCAGTTCAATGTCCCCCTTGGTAGTGGAGAGGACGACATGGACGTCCTTGAGGCCGGCGGCGGATTCCGCGGAGGCGCTGAAGCACGCCAGGGCGCACAGGGAACACAGCAGAAGGGTGAGATATTTTTTCATGGCTTCTTGTTTCCCCCCTATCTTGCCCGAATAGAAGCAGGGTTGCAAGTAAATCGCGCGCCCTGACGGGAGAATGGCGCGGGGCGCGCCAATGCGGGAAGGTTTTTCTCTGAAGAAGGGATTTTTAAGGATGGGCGCCCGGTTGCCGGCCCAGGACTACCTTGAGCCGGAAGCCGCGCGGGAAAAACGGAAGACCGCCCACGCCATGAAGAGGCTGAGGATTCCCATGACGACGAATTGCCAGGAGGGGGGGATGACCAGCATCATGGCGTATTGGAACCCGACGGCCAGCAACCCGAGCGCGCAGTCCACCAGGTTGCCGGCGGCAATCATGTCCCCGCGTTTGTCATTGTCCGCCCGGTCCTGGAAAAAGGCATTCAGAGGCACCAGGAACAGGGCGGCGGAAATGCCCGCCGCCATCAGCAGGGCATTAAAGACCGGGGAAGCCATGGAGACTGCGGCCAGGGCCGCGCAGCTAGCCGCCATCAGCACGCCTCCCGCCACGGAAACATTCATCCGGATGTGGCGGCGGCAAATCACGGAGGCGAGAATGCCCCCCAGCACCGTTCCCCCGCTCATCCAGGCCATCAGCACGGCTCCCACGGAGCTGAAGTCATCCCCGCCACCGGAGATTTCCTTGGCCATCTGGATAGTCATCAGCATGACCGTGCCGCCGAAGAACCAGAAATAGCCGATGCCCATCTCGCTGACGCGCAGATTGCGGTTTTTCCACAGCTTGCCCAGCTGATGGAAGTGCTCGTAAAACAGGGACCAGGAGAAGGGGCGGTCCCCCCCGGGAGCGTACCGGGGCAGGCAGAAGCTGGAGACCGCCGCCGGAACGGCCAGGAGCAGAAATACCAGGCATGGGAACGAGGCGGCATACCATCCGTCATTGATGCCGGAGGGTTTCAGCCATGCGTCAAACCATTGGAAGAAGCCCTCCCCCAGCCAGCGGTGCCAGATGGTCTCCGTGGAAGGCTCCAGCAGGTAGCGGAACCAGATGAAGACGCCAATCTGGCCGATGAGCAGACTGAGGATGGAAGCCATTTCCACGATGCCGCTGGCGAATCCCATGCGGGAGGTTCCCACAATGTCCTTGACGATTCCCTTCTTGGCCGGGCTGAAGACGGTGGCCTGCACGGCAAAGACGCAGAACCACAGGATGGCCCCGTTCAGGTTGTGGACACGCAGGCTCCAGTACATGCCCGCCAGCACGCATATCTGGAGCAGGGCCATGGACTGGATGATGCGCGCCTTGCAGAAACGGTCCGAGAGCCAGCCGACGAATGGGGAGAACAGGATAAAGGGAAGCACAATGATGGCCCCCAGCGGATATTCCAGGTCCCCCTCTGCTCCGTACAGCCAGACGCCCAGGGGAATCAGCAGGAATTGCGCTCCTTTTTCATTAAAGGAGTTCTGCGCCTGAATCAGCACGAGCCGCCAGAAAGCTCCCCATGGAACTTTGCGGGCGTATCCTGGCGTATGGGCGCTGGAATTCATGAAGTTACAGGCTGGGCTCTTCCGCTTTTTCCAGGCCGGAGCCGCGGAACAGGCACAGCACGCCGATGACGGCGGTCAGCAGGACGCTGGCAATCAGGGAGGCTTCTTCACTGAAACCGCACATTTCCGAGCTGGAGAACAGATATTGGAATACTACCAGGCTCAGGAAGGCGGCGGGAGCCGCCGCCGGCCAGCAGCATCGGTTTTTGCTGCGCAGGTAAATGGAAACGGCCCAGAGCGTGGCGGCGGCCAGCAGCTGGTTGGCCCAGCCGAAGTACTGCCAGATGACGGCATAGTCCATGCTGCTGACGGCAATGGCCGCGGCGAAGAGAGGGATGGCGATCATCAGGCGGCGGCTCAGCTGTTCCTGGCTCAGCTTGAAGCAGTCCGCAATCATCAGGCGCGTGACCCGCAGGGCGCCGTCCCCCGTGCTGATGGGGAGGATGACCACGCCGATCATGACCAGAATGGAGCCGACGCTCCCCATCCAGGATTCGGAAATCGTCTGAATGGCCAGCGCCGGAGCCTTTCCGTTGGCGGTAGCCCCTCCCAGGGCTTCCGGAGAGCCGTAGAAGGTTAGTGCGGCGGCGGCCCATATGAAAGCGATGATGCCTTCCGTAATCATCGCCCCTCCAAAGACGGGCAGCCCTTCCCGCTCCGTTTTCAGACACCGCGCCATCAGCGGGGACTGTGTGGCATGGAAGCCGCTCACGGCTCCGCAGGCGATGGTGATGAACATCACGGGGAAAAGCGGGAAATCCGCCGGATGGCGGTTATGGAAAAAGTCCAGATCCGGAAGCACTTCCATGCGGGGCAGGTGCATCCAGGCCGGCATGAAATCCGCAAAGGGAGCCAGGAGCATTACGCCCAGAATGCCCATGACCATGATGATCAGGGCGACGGAAAAAAGAGGATAGACCTTTCCCATGATAGCCTGGATGGGAAGAATGGTCGCCAGAAAATAATAGCCGAAGATAATCCAAACCCATGCCGAAACGCTCCAGCCCGTCATGGGGGACAGGATGGCGGCGGGCCCCACGGCGAAGACGACGCCCACCAGCACGCTGAATACGATGCAGACGGCGCGGCTGATCCACTGGGCCTGGCTGCCCAGGTAGCGCCCCAAGATTTCCGGCAGGTTTTCCCCCTTGTGCCGCAGGGAAATCATGCCGGAGAAGTAGTCGTGCGCCATTCCGCCCAGAATGCAGCCGAAAACGATCCACAAAAGCGCGGCCGGCCCGTACAGCACGCCCATGACGGCGCCGAAAATGGGCCCCAGCCCTGCAATGTTCAGCAACTGGATGAGAAAAACGCGCCAGCGCGGCATAACCACATAATCCACGCCGTCCGTACAGGCCACGGCGGGAGTTTGCCGGGAGGCGTCCGGACGGAAAATCCTTTCCAGCACCCGCCCGTAAGTGAAATAACCGGCCGCCAGGACCAATATCCCCAGAATGAAATAGCAGTAACCGTTCATGTTGGAAAGGGCCAGCCATCTCATGGACAGGCTGTCCGTTCACGGAACTTAACTTTTCTCCCGCCTTCTGGCAAGCCGTTAGTGAAAGGGGGGAAAATAGGGAACGGATTCCAAATCCGAAAAGTAAATCCACGTCTCTTTATTATGCATAAATAATTGGTGTTGTAAATTTTATGATGGTTTTAAATCTTCCGCGGCAAAGCTTCTGATTATAGGACGCCGCTGTTCCTATATTTGTATAAACATCTCGTTTCTATTGTTTAGTGTTGACTTCGGATTTGGAATCCGCTAAACGGAAAAGGTTGATACCATTCAACCTTCCCCAGTTATGAAGAAAACATTGATAATCATTGCGTCCCTGGCTCTTGGCGCGGCGGCTTCCCAGGCCGCGGTGCTGTGTACCACTACGTTTAACCGGACCGGGACTTCCCTGGATTCCGTCACTGTGAGTACGGTCTCCGATGCGGGACTCTCCACTTCCACCTCGATTGCTTCCCAGGACTTCAGCAAGAGTTCTGCGGGCAATGACCTGCTGGCTTCAGGTTCTATTCCGGCCTCCGTATTCTCCCCCAATTCCAATGTGGGTAATAATCAGAATAATACATGGAGCGTTTCTTTCACGTTTACCAACGACGGTTCCCAGGATATGCTGATTTCTTCCATTGATCTTTCCATGATAGGGTTCACTGGAGCGGGCGCCGCGCAGAATGCCGGAGGCGGTGTGGCCAATAACAATTATGTTGGGGGAGCCGACGGCAATCTGAACAAACCTGTCAATATCACCCTTGGCATGAGCGGGCAGGACGATCAGACGCTGGCCTATAATGGCGCCACCAGTACAAATACATCTACGGGATCCTGGGATGGCGTTCGTACGGGAAGCTATGAATATGGCGATGTGTTGTTGAAAGCCGGGGAATCCATGACGTTAACTGTTACGGCTTCCAAAAACGAGGCCTACGGCAGCGGCTGTTTTATCGGTCTTACGGGAATTCAGATTAAGGGGGAAGTGGTTCCCGAACCTGCTACGGCTTCTTTGGGGCTTTTGGGGCTGGCCGCATTGATGATGCGTCGCCGCAGACGTTGAAGCCCATGTCCCTGATACACTTGTTCAAGCCGTCCGTTTTTTCTTTGAAACTGGCGGCTTGTTCATTTTCAGCCAACAAAATTCGGCATTTTTTAACATTTAATATCAATAACCGGTATGATTCCCCAGGCAGTCCGTTCTTCGGCGTGATGTCCTCCGGGTCATCGTTTCGCCAGCCAGCCATGTTCCCGCACCGTTTTTTTACCGTTCTCCTCTTTTTTCTTCTGTTCCTTGCTCCAGCCGGATATGCCGATGTTGAATATGTCTGGAGGGGTGCCGATTACCAGTGGGGTTCCCTGTCCAACTGGAGTGTCGGAGGCGTTGCCGCCTCTTCCGCGCCAGGGGCCGCCGCTTCCGCCTATGAACATTGGATGGTAACCAATGGAACGGATTCCGCGGGAAGGACGGATGTCGGCGGATTGGGCGCGGGGGGCCGCTATTTGAAGGGCGTCAGGATTGAGGGGCTTAACAGCCAGCCGGAAGGCAAAATCCCATTGTTCATTAAAAACACGAACAAGGATGTATATTTGCGCGTGGAGGAGGGCGGCATTACCGTGGAAAATGCCGGAGAAGGCGGTTATTCTGCGGATTTCGGGGTCGCCCAGCTGCGCGTAGCCGCGGACCAGGAGTGGCATGTGGCTGAAGGGCGCAGCCTGTATGTGGGGCATGACGATGACGCTCCGTCCGGGGGATTGTATTCCCTGACTTCGGAAGGCGATGTTCCGCGGCGCGTGACAGTGACGGGCGGAGGCGCCGTGCGCATCGGGGAAGGGATGCTGCTGAACAATATTTCCGGCCTCATCGGTTTTGTGCTGAACGCCGGAAAGGGAATTCCGACGCTGGATCTGGCGGACCGGGGCATGGGCAATACGGTGACGGTGGAAGACGCTGCCCGCCTGGAAGGCATGTCTTTGTACCAGGGGGCCCTGGTGACGCGGGAAAACGCGTCCGTGACTTTTTCCGGAACGGAGGCCAAGGCGTCCGGACAATGGAACATTGGCGCGGACACGGAGTTGGCGCTGGAAAATTCCACGCTGGACCTGACGGAGGCGGGTGTGGACGGCAACGTGATTCTTTCCGGCTCTTCCGGCATTACCGGGGATAAGGGAACGCTGCGGCAGACGCTTCTGGATGATGCCCGGGTCACTTATACGGACAGGAATGTCAAGGCGGGGGAAATCCGGAGCGTAGGCAGCAATGTGACGATAACGCTGAATAACTCCTCCATGCATTTTGACGGAGAAATACCGGCGGTGGACCTGGTGGTGCAGGGCAGCTGCGCGCTGGGCGGCAGCGGCGCCTTTTCAGGAACGATTACTTATGCGCCGGGAGGCACCCTGACTGTGGATGGGGATATTTCCCTGCCCAGTTCATCCCTGACGCTGGGGCGTCTCCATGTGGCTACGCTGGACGGCGTGCCGCAAAACTCCGCCGTCCGGCCGGAAACCCCTGCCCAGCAGGCAAGGGAATATGTGGTTTTGTTTGATTCCTCCTTTGAGGATTTGATTTCCGAATGGCCGGGCAGGCATACGCTGGGCGTGCAGTTCCGGCCGGATATGGGCGTCCCCGTCACCGTAAAGGAACTGCCTGAAGGGGCGGTTTCATGGAATTATGATGCCGCATCCGGCTGGCTGACGCTGCAGACGGATGTAGCGGAAAAGCCGGACATGCCGGCGCATGTTTCCGGAGCCAGGCCCAACATTATTTTTGTCCTGGTGGATGACATGGGCTGGGATATGAGCGTCAACTGGACGCAGCAGGATAAAAACGGCAGGCAGGTGACCCGCAGGAATGAATTCAAGACGCCTACGCTGGACACGATGGCGGCGGAGGGCATGCAGCTGAGGCGCCATTACAGTGCGGCTCCGGTATGCGCTCCGGCCCGCGCTTCCCTGCTGCTGGGCGTTCACCAGGGGCATTCCCGGGTGGTGCGCAACAATACGTTTGATTACCCTATCGAGAATTCCCATACGCTGGGAACGCTGCTGAAAAGCGCGGGTTACCATACGGCGGCCATCGGGAAATGGGGCGTGGGCGGAGGCGGACAGAGCGGCAAGGCTCTGACCGCGGCTCCCCACATGCGCGGGTTTGATTATTTTTACGGAATCATCAAGCATTTGGCGGGGCATTACCATTATTTGACGGCGGGTTCCCAGGATATTTACGAATATAATGACCAGGCCGCGGCTCCGGCGTGGGAGAGCGTCAGCGCGAAAGTTCCGGGCACCGCCTATGATACGGATTTGTTCGGGGCCCGCGCCAAACAGTGGATTGTGGACCACCATGAGAAAACTCCTTCCCGGCCTTTCTTCCTGTATCTGGCTTTCCCGGCTCCCCACGGCAGTCTGTCCGCTCCCGCCTGTGCCTATCCGGCGGGGCTGGGAAGGGACGGCGGCCTCCAGTGGGAGAAAAAAGACGGCTATGAAGCCTGCAATACCGCTGCGGACGGATGGTCGGGGGTGGAGGGGGATTTTTCTCCGGATACCTATATCTACCCGGAACATGAGGTTTTTGGAAGAACGGAATCCCGCCACGCCACGATGATTCGCCGGGTGGATGACGTCCTGAAGGACATGATCCAGCTGCTTAAGGATTTAGGCATTGATGACAATACGATGATTGTCTTCACGTCCGACAACGGCCCCCACAATGAACCCGGTTCCGGCAATTACGGCAACGGCGCGCAGGATCCCGCGTATTTCATGAGCTACGGGATGATGGACGGCATTAAGCGCGATTGCTGGGAAGGCGGCATGCGTGTTCCGGCCGTGGTACGCTGGCCCGGTGTGGTTCCCAGCGGAATCAGTTTGAATGCCAGCCAGTTCCAGGACTGGATGGCTACTTTTGCGGACGTGGCCGGAGTGCCCGTGCCGTCCCGTTGTGACGGCGTTTCCCTGCTGCCTACGCTGGCAGGGGTGCCGGAACGCCAGAAAACGGGCGTTATTTATGCGGAATATGCCTATAGCGGGAGCACTCCGAATTACAGCGATTTCCTCCAGCAACACAGGGGGAGAGGGCGGCAGCAGCAGCAGATTATATTTGTGGACGGCTTCAAGGGGATTCGGATGGGGAATGCCGCCCCCGCTACGGATTTTGAAATCTACGATACGGAAAAAGACCCGCAGGAAGCGGCGAATCTGGCGGCATCCCGTCCGGACCTGCAGGAGAAGATGAAGGCGCAGGCGCTGCGTTCCCGCCGTTCCTCCCCCATTGCCTCCACCAGTTTTGACGCCGGTTATATCGCGCCCGTTTCCGCCCCCGCTGGCCTGCGGGAGGGAAGGCTGTGCTGGCGCGCGTGGAACCGTTCTTTTGACTGGGTGCCGGATTTCCGGCAGCTGGAGGAGGGGCCCTGTTCTACGGGTGCGACGGATGTTTCCGACGTGCTCAGCGTCAAGGCGGGGCTTTCCGGTCAGAAGGGGGTGGAATTGACGGGCTATCTCAGGGTGCCTGTCACCGGGGAATATCAATTTTACCTTCAGACGGATTCCAATGAAGGCTCCAGGGCTTTTGTCCATTTGCACGATATGCAGCTCATTGATGCGGATTATGCCTATACTCCCGGAACGCAGGCTGCCTCCAACGCGCGGGAAGGCGTTTCCGGCGATGTGCAGCCCAATGCCGTTCAGACGGTGAAGCTTACCGCGGGGCTGCATCCCATCCGCATCGGCTATGTGGGGAAGGCGGCTTCCTCCTCCCTTTCCCTGCAATGGGAGGGGCCGGAAACCAGCGGCAGGGAACCCGTTCCCGCCAGCGCGTTTTCCTATGAATACGTGAATCCCTTCAATCTGGAAAAGACGGAGGAAACGGTAGGATGCGCCGCCTCCGGTACGGGGCTGACCGTGCAGACGCATCTTCCCTGGACAGTTTCCTGCGACCAGCCATGGGTTACGGTTTCCCCCGTTTCCGGTTCCGGAACCTCAGTGCTGGATATTGCCGTGGAAGCAAACGGGCTGCAAACGGAGCGGGAAGCCGTTGTCACCGTCGTATGCGGCGGGGAGCAGAGGACATTCACGCTGCGCCAGGAAGCTGCTCCTGCCCCGGCAGGGTACGACAAGTGGAAGCAGGACCATTTTGCGGATGGGACGCCGGATGAGCAAATGGCCCCGGATGCCTGCCCCGCCGGAGACGGAATTTCCAATCTGATGAAATATGCTACGGGCATGGATCCCAACCAGCCCTGCGGGAGCGTGACGAAGCTGGCTGTCCGCGAGGAAGCGGGCGGGAAATACCTCGTGCTTTCCTGGCCTGTGAATCCGGAGGCGACGGATGTGACGTTCCATGTGGAAAGTTCTTCCGACCTGGAGGAATGGGCTGACGAAGGGGCCGTCACTCCGGACGGGGCCTGCGGGGAATTCCGCGATACGGTCGCGCTGGGAAAAGGCTCTCCGGAGCGCCGGTTTCTGAGATTAAAGGTGACGAGATAGGGAATCACCGGTTTCTCTTTCCGTTTCCCGATGATGATTCCTTACGGGAACAGGGACCTTCCGGCCCTGCTGCCTTGCCGCCCGTTACGGATTTTTTCCGGAAGCGTGATTCTGCGTGTTCCGGCCCTCCGCTGTCCCGGCGCATCCAGCGCGGTACGGCCGGGGACACCGTGCCTTAGCCAGGGGAAGAATATTACTCCCCGTCATTTTCCGCATCGGCAGGGGGGGCTTTGGGCAGGTTCTTGTCAATGTCTTCCAGAAGGTTGACCAGGTCAACGCCGCGCTGGGCGGAGTCGTCCAGACGGAAGGTCAGGCGCGGCGTATTGCGCAGCACCACGCGCCTGGCCACGGCGGACTGGATAAGGCCGTGACGGGAGTTCAGTTTTTCCAGCACCTGGGAGGGAGCCATTTTCCCTACGACGCCCACCCATACTTTCCCCTCTTTCAGATCGTCCGTCACTTCCACTTCAATCACGGTGACGATTGTTCCGGGAAATTCAAAATCCCGCTGAATGGTGGTGCCTATTTCCCGGCGCAGGAGTTCGTTTACCTTGTCAGTGCGTCTGCTCATATGAAGGGATAGAGTGATGAAGGGACCGATTGGTTCAATCGGAGAAGGAGGAATAAGGGAAAGGACAGGGACGGAGGTTTCCTGGACGCCCGGAGGAGCGTGCAAGGAGCTCCGTCCCTGTTGGATGATTTTTGTTGGGGGTTACAGCGTTTGCTGGATTTTTTCCAGCGTGTAGCATTCGATGATGTCGCCCGTTTCGTATTCGTTGAAGTCTCCGAGGCGGATGCCGCATTCCAGACCAGCCTTGACTTCTTCCACTTCATCCTGGAAGCGGCGGAGGGTGGACATTTTACCGTCAAAGACGGGCGTCTTGTCGCGGATGACGCGCGCCTCGCAGCTGCGGAGGATTTTCCCGTCCTCCACCATGCAGCCTGCCGCACGGCCCTTGTTGAGCTTGAAGACCTGGAGCACTTTGGCGTGGCCGATGATGGTTTCGCGCGTTTCCGGTTCCAGAAGGCCCAGCATGGCATCCCGCACCTGGTCAATGAGTTCGTAAACGATGGAATACAGTTTTACCTGCACGCCTTCCCGCTTGAGCAGTTTGACGGCGTTGGCTTCCACCTTGACGTTGAAGCCCAGGATGACGGCGTCCGAGGAGGAGGCCAGCAGAACGTCCGATTCCGAGATGGGGCCGGCGGAGGCGTTCAGGAAGACGCATTCCACTTTGTCCGACTGGATGTCCAGAACAGCTTTCCTGATGGCTTCCACGGAACCCTGCACATCCCCCTTCAGGAGTATTTTGAGCTGGGCTTTCTGGGTGCCGTCCCCCATCATGGCGAGCAGTTCTTCCATGCGTGCCTTGCGGGGTTGGGCCAGGCGCTGCTTGCGCAGTTCCTCCTGGCGTTCTTCCCCAAGCTTTTTGGCGGCGCGTTCGTTTTCCATTTCCACCAGTTCGTCCCCCACGTTCGGGGTTTCAGAGAAGCCGGTGATTTCCACGGGCATGCCGGGCCCTACCTTTTTGACGCGTTCGCCGTGGTCGTTGACCAGGGCGCGCACCTTGCCGGCGTAAGGGCCGCAGATGAAGGGCATCCCGACGCGGATGGTGCCGCTTTCCACGATGGCCGTGGCGGAGCTGCCCGTGCCGGGTTCCACGCGGGCCTCGATGATGGAGGCGCGGCAGTTGGCCTTGGGGTTGGCCTGGAGTTCCAGCACTTCTGACTGGAGGACGAGAAGGCCGAGAAGGTCGTCAATGCCGGCCCCGGTCAGGGCGGAGACTTCCACGCATTCCACATCGCCTCCGAAGTCCGTGGGAACCAGCCCTTCTTCCATCAGGCCGCTCTTGGTCTTGACGGGGTCTGCGGCCGGAAGGTCGCATTTGTTGATGGCGACGATGATGGTTTTGCCGGCCGCCTTGGAGTGGGCGATGGCTTCCCGTGTCTGGGGCATGATGCCGTCATTGGCGGCCACCACCAGAACCACGATGTCCGTGACGTCCGCGCCGCGGGCGCGCATTTCTGTGAAGATGGCATGGCCCGGCGTATCCAGGAAGGTGAGCGTGCTGCCGTTGTAGTCAACCGTATAGGCGCCGATGTGCTGGGTAATGCCTCCGGCTTCCCCCTTGGCCACGCGCGTTTTGCGGATGTAGTCCAGCAGGGATGTTTTGCCGTGGTCCACATGGCCCATGACGGTGATGATGGGCGTGCGCGTGATGAGGGTGGCTTTGGGTTCTTCCACCACCGGCACGGGTTCCGGTTCCTTGACGGGTTCCTGCTGGGCTTTCACGCCGCCGCCCTTTTCCCGTTTTTCACGGGCGAATGTGTAGCCGTGGAGGTCGCAGATGGAACTGACGGCGTCCGCATCCAGCGGCGTGTTCGGGTTGGCGAAGATGCCCATGCCCATCAGATCCTTGATGATTTGGAAGGGCTTGGCTTTCAGCATGCCCGCCAGCTCGGAAACGGAGACGGGCGGCTTGAGGTTGATGATTTTATCGTCTGCGGAGGGTTCTTCCTGGGGTGCGGGCGCGGCGGGTTCTGCGGCGGCCGGGGCAGCGGCGGGCGCCGGAGCGGCGTCAGCGGCGCGCGACGCTTTTTTCTTGTTGCCGGAAAGCAAGTCGAGAGCTTCTTTCTTGACTGGAGCAGGGCGGGAGGGAGCCGGTGCGGGGGCCGGCTGGGGTGCGCGTTTCTTTTTGGAAGATCCGCCGATCAGATCCAATACTTCCTTTTTGGGTTCTTTCTCTTCTTGTTTATTAGGCATCTTGATTTAAGGTTGTTAGATGTTGAGCGCCGCGCTCAACGGTTATTGGGAGATAAGGTCCCGGGCCTTGTCCAGAATTTGGGCGGCTTCCTCTGCGGGAATGCCCATGCTTTCCGCGATGTCGGAAGCTTCAAATCCGGTGAGGGCCACCAGGTCCGTTCCGCCCATGGTCACCAGGCCCATGGCGGTTTCTTCCGGGATTTCCAATTGTTCGCTGAGGGTTTTGGCCGCAGCCTGGCATTGGCGCATGACTTCTTCGGCCGCAGCCTGGCTCTGGCGTTTTTCCGCTTCCTGGACGTCAAAGACGCGCACCTGGACATCCCAGCCCATCAGGCGGGAGGTGAGGCGGGCATTCTGGCCCCTGCGGCCGATGGCCTTGGAGAGGTCTTTGTCGTCCTGGACGATAACGAAGATTTTTCTGGCTTCCTCGTCCACGGTGATTTCCCGCGGTTCCACGGGGCTGAGAGCTTCCCGGACGAAGGTAACGGGGTCTTCCGTCCATTCCAGGATGTCCACTTTTTCATTGTTGAGCTCCCGGACGATGTTTTTGACGCGGGCGCCGCGCATGCCTACGCATGCCCCTACCGGATCTACTTTGTCGTCATGGCTGATGACGGCCACTTTGGTGCGGTAGCCGGCTTCGCGGGCGATGCCGTGGATTTCCACGGTCTGGTCGCCTATTTCCACCACTTCCGATTCAAAGAGGCGGCGCACCAGGTTCGGATGGCTGCGGGAAAGGATGACTTCCGGGCCGCGTGCTTCCGTGCGCACTTCCACCACGTAGAAGCGCATGCGGTCGCCGACGCTGTAGTCTTCATTCGGCACGCGTTCGCGGGAGGTCATGACGCCTTCGAATTTGCCGAGGTCCACAAAAATATCCCCCTTTTCAAAACGGCGGATGGTGCCCGTTACCAGATCTCCGGCGCGGTCCTTGAACTCGTCGTAGAGCATTTCCTTTTCCGCATCCAGCAGTTTCTGGAGCATGGTCTGGCGGGCGGTCTGCACCGCGATGCGGCCGAAGCCCTTGGGCGTGATGTTGGTGGGGAGCAGGTCGTGAAGCACGGCGTTTTTGTCCAGCTTGACGGCCAGGGAAAGGGGGATCTGGTTGAATTTGTCGGAGTATTCTTCATCCGGCACCACTTCCAGGTCCGCAAAAATACGCACCTTGCCCTTGTCCACGTTGATTTCGGCCCTCAGGTAGTTGATGCTGCCGGAACCGGGAACCATTTTGCGGTAGGCGGAGAGAAAGGCGGACTCCAGAGCGAGGAGAATTTTTTCACGGGAGAGCCCTTTTTCCCTCTCGTAGTAGTCAATCAAAGCTTTAATATCGTTTGTCATGAGTGTGGAGGAGTGTGATGGATAGACAAAAAAGAGCGGGTCGACAGACCCACTCTCGAGTGCCTCTCGGGGTGTTTGCCTATCTAAGTAAGCACGAGGGGGAGGTTCTGGCAAGAAAAAACGCTTGTTCTATGCGGCATGCAAAAGACTGGGGATGATTCCGGAAGAAGAATTTTCCGGAGCCCTCCGGGAGGGGGCGGGACAACGGTGTTTGAGGGCTTGACGGACCCGTCAAAAACGGGAAGTATGCGCGCATGAAACTCGTCTCATGGAACGTGAACGGATTGCGGGCGGTTCTGGGCAAGGGAATGGCGGACGCCGTGGATGCCCTGGAGCCGGACGTCCTCTGCCTTCAGGAGATCAAGGCGCGTCCGGAACAGGTGAAAGACCTGTGGATTTCCTCCTGGCCGCACCAGCTCTGGAATCCGGCGGAGAAGGCCGGCTATTCCGGCGTGCTGATCCTCAGCCGGGTGCGGCCTCTTTCCACGTCCGTCGGAATCGGCTGGCCGGAGCATGACCGGGAAGGGCGCGTCTGCACGATGGAATTCGAGGGGTTTTACCTGGTCAACTGCTATACGCCCAATTCACAGAATGAACTGGTGCGCCTTCCGTACCGGGAGCAGTGGGACGCCGCGTTCCGCGAGTATGTGGCGGGACTGGCGGAAACCAAGCCGGTCGTTTTCTGCGGAGACTTGAACGTGGCCCATGAGGAGATTGACATTGCACGTCCCAAAGAGAACCGTTTTTCCGCCGGGTTCAGCGACCAGGAGCGCGCCGGGTTCACGCTGCTGCTTGAGGCCGGTTTTACGGATACGTTCCGCGCTCTGCATCCGGAGGAGCCGGGCTGGTACAGCTGGTGGTCCTACCGCGCGGGCGCCCGCGCCCGGAATATCGGATGGCGCATTGACTATTTCTGCGTTTCCAATCCGCTGGCTTCCAGGGTGAAGGATGCCGCCATCCATCCGGATGTGACGGGGTCCGACCATTGCCCCGTCAGCCTGGAGATTGACTGCTGAGCGCGGTCTTTCAGATGATTTTCAACTGTAAAAGATTGATGATTATGGAACAGGAATTGCCGCTGCTGGTGGTTGCCACGCGCAACGCCCACAAGACCGGGGAAATCCGCGCCATGCTGGCCGGGAAATGGGAAGTGAAGGATCTTTCCGACTATCCCCAGGCTCCGCCCGTGGATGAAACGGGAGTCACGTTTACGGAGAACGCCACGCTCAAGGCGCTTTCCGCTTCCAAATGCATCCCCGGCGTCCTGCTGGCGGATGATTCCGGGCTGGAGGTGGATGTGCTGGACGGGCGCCCCGGAGTCTGGTCCTCCTCCTTCGGCGGGGAGGAAGGGAACCATGCGCGGAATAACCTCCGCATGATGGAGGAACTGCGGCGCGCCGGCGTGAAGCCGGGGGACAGGCCTTCCGCGCGGTTCCGCTGCGTCATGGTGCTTGCCGGGAACGGCCGCGTGCTGGCGGAGTTTTCCGGTTCCGTGGAAGGCTACATGTTGACGGAGCCGGCCGGAGAAGGAGGGTTCGGCTATGATCCGCTGTTTGTCCCGGAAGGGTATGACCGGAGTTTCGCCCAGCTTCCCATGGAAGTGAAAAATTCCATGTCGCACCGCGCCCGCGCTCTGGCGCAGGTGGTGGAGTGGATGAAGGAACGCCGGGCCTGAGGTTTTTCCCGGGCGCCTGGCGGGGGGGGGGAGGTAGGACAGTCCAGCCTGAAGGCGCATATCTGGAAGGGTGCCGGTGTTCCGGTGTTCAGGAGCTGGTATTTGCCGGCGCGCCAGGAATGATGGGGCAGGCGGGACAGGAAGGCTTCCACGGCTTCCGCTTCTTCCTTTCCTCCTTCGTGGCCGGGATAGCACATGACGCTGAGAAGCCCGTTCGGGGCAATGAGGGCGGCGGCCTGTTCCAGCGCGGCCAGGGTGCATTCCGTCCTGGTGACCGTTTTTTTGTCCCCGCCCGGCAGATAGCCCAGGTTGAAGACGATGGCCTTCACGGGGCTTCTGACCAGTTCCGCCAGGCGGTCATGGCTGGCAAGATGGAGCCGGACGGAAGGGGTGAGCAGCCCTTCCTTCTCCAGACGCTCCCTGGTGGCGCGGATGGCTTCTTCCTGCACGTCAAAGGCGTGCACCTGGCCGGAAGGGCCAGCCAGCCGGGCCAGGAAAACCGTATCATGCCCGTTGCCCGCCGTGGCGTCCACGACTGCGTCCCCGGGGAAGACGACACGGCTGATCCAGTCATGAGCGCAGGTCATGGGGCGGCTGAGCAGGGAACATTTCATGACCGGGTTGTACAGAAGCTCTGCCTGTATGACAATTCGTTTATGAAATTCCGGTGCGGGAAGAATGACAGGTTGTTTTTTGGCAGGGCATGTGTTAGGAAGAGGCATAAAACCTTCTGCGTGTTCCCGCATGCGGGGATAAACCACAGACGTTGGCATGAAGATGACTGACAGACGCACTTTTTTGAAAAGGACTGCCGCCGCAGGGGCGCTGGCGGCCATATCGGACATGGATTCCCTGTTCGCCCAGGAGGCCGGAGCTCCGGCGGCTTCCGGCATTCCGGATCTGGTGGCCGTCCGCAACGGCACCCGTGCGGAGATGGTCAGGAAGGCCGTGGAGACGCTGGGCGGCATGCAGGCCTTCGTCAAGCCGGGCCAGACCGTCGTAATCAAGCCGAACATCGGCTGGAACAAGGCTCCGGAATTCGGCGCCAACACACATCCTGAAACCGTCGCCACGCTGGTGGAGCTGTGCAGGCAGGCCGGAGCGAAGGAAGTAAGGGTGTTTGACCACTGCTGCCACAACGGCGCCTATGAGGGCAGCGGCGTGAAAGAGGCCGTAGAGAAGGCCGGCGGCGTAATGGTGGACGGCGGCAATGAGAGCCAGTACGTGCAGACGGAAAACCCGAAAGCCCGGAAATTCACCTCCGCCAAGGTGCATAAGGCCGTGCTGGAGGCGGATGTTTACATCACCTGCCCGCCCCTCAAGCACCACAGCGGTTCCGAGATGACCGCCTGCATGAAGAATGTCATGGGCACCGTCTGGGACCGCGGGGCCATGCATAAGAACGACCTGCACCAGTGCATCGCGGATGCCGTGTATTTCCGCAAGCCGGACCTGTGCGTGCTGGACGCTTACATGCCCATGGTGCGCAATGGCCCCGTGGGGAAGGATACGAATGATCTGGTGGAGCGCAAAACCCTTCTGGCTTCCCGTGACATCGTGGCCATTGACGCTGCGGGCGCCGCCCTGCTGAACAAGACCGGAAAAAATTCGCCATGTGCAGCTTGGGGAGGAAATGGGGCTGGGCGTCGCCGACCTTTCCAGGCTTCATATCCGCCGTATCAGCATGGCCTGACGCGGCGGCTCCTTCTCCCGTCTGCGGATGACGCGGTGGAGGGCCAACTTTCCGCCTCCGGCGGGTTTATGATAAATATGTCAGTCATCAAAGCCTTTCTCGTCAGTCCTCTGAAGTGGCTCCGCGTGACGGTGGCCGTCATTTTCTTTATTGGGATTGCATACGCTTTTCTGCACCACATTCCCGCGTGGAACGTGCCGAACATGACGGGGGGCGGAGAGGGGGGGAAGATTCCTTTTCCCTGGCGCGGTGGCAATTGGTGCCGTCCGTGCTGGGGACCTTGAGCGGGGCCGCCGTTTCCGTCGTGATTCTGGGGGTTTTGCTGCTGCTTACGCTGCTGTTCGGCCGCGTATACTGTTCCTTCATCTGCCCGCTGGGGATTCTCCAGGATATTGTTTTCAGAATCCGCCGCTGGCTGGCGCCGAAGCGTTTCCTGAAATTCTCCCGGCCTGTGCCGTGGATGCGGTATGGGGTGCTGGCATTGCTGGCCGCCTGCTGCGTGACGGGGCTGGCCGGTCTGTCTCTGAATTGGCTGGACCCTTACAGCATTTTCGGGCGCATCATGTATGTGCTGGCATGGCCGGCCGCCATTTGGAGCAATAACCTGCTGGCGGCGGACAGTTCTTCTGCGGACCTGGTTCAAATGGATTATTTCCCCGCGGCTTTCCCGGTATTGCTGGCCTCCGCCGGCATGCTCGGCCTGGTGGCCGTCATGAGCGCCTGGAAGGGGCGCCTGTATTGCAATACGGTATGCCCCGTCGGCACGTTCCTTGGGTTGCTTTCCCGTATCTCCCTTTTCCGGCTGGGCTTTGATCCCGCCTCCTGCAAAAAATGCGGCAAATGCGTCAAATCCTGCAAGGCGCAATGCCTGAACCTGAAGGAATACAAAATAGACTCCTCACGTTGCGTGGCGTGCTACGATTGCGTGCGCTCCTGCAGTGAGGGAGGAATACGCTACCGCTGGTTTACCAGGGTCCGCCAACAGATTCCGGCCCAAAAAAAGAAGGTTCCCCCGGCTTCCGCTCCCTCTTCTTCCGCCGCGGTTCCCTCCATTGCCGGGAGTTCCCGCCGCCAGTTCCTGGAGGCTACTGCGGTCGGGCTGGCTGCGGCCGCCTTTTCCGGATGCCGGGGAGATGCCGCCCGGAAGCTGGACCCTACCCAGTGCGTTCTTCCTCCCGGAGCCGGTTCCCTGGAACGTTTTCTGGATATCTGCACCGGCTGCCAGATGTGCGTTGCCAACTGTCCCACCCATGTGCTTCAGCCCTCATACCTGCAGCTTGGCCTGAAGGGATTCATGAAACCCCGGATGGATTTTGCCACCAAATATTGCCTTTATGATTGCCACCGCTGTGCGGAAGTCTGCCCCACGGGGGCCATACGCAGGATGCCTGTTACCGCGGAAAGGGATACTGAGGGAATAACAAAAGATACTACGCGCATTGCCGTGGCCCGGTTTTACGTTTGCCGCTGCCTGGTTGCCCGGGAGGACATGGATTGCGGAGCCTGTACGGAGCATTGCCCCACCAAGGCCCTTTACACGGTGCCCTATATCGGGCGTGACGGCCAGGAGCACCGCCTGCCCAGGCTGGATCCTTCCCTGTGCATCGGCTGCGGCGCGTGCGAACACGCCTGTCCCGTTACCGCGGAACGGCCTGAGGAACGCGAACGCCGGAACTCCTGCGATCTGTGCGAGGAAAAATGCGAGTTCGGAAGGCGGCGGGAAATGCCCCCCCGGGCGCTGGTGGTCCGTGCCGTAAATCCCCAGCAGAAAGCTGTTAAAAAGTTTGAGGACAAAGCTGTGGATCCGGTGGGGGATGCGGATTTTCCGTTTTAAAAACGGCTGGCGGTGTGGAAGATGATGAAATAAACGCTCCCGGAGGCTTCAAACTTCCCTTTCGGGAGGGCTGTGTCTGTCCATCCGGTTTCGGGGGAATTCCGTGCAGCCCGGCTTGCGGCACGGATACGGCCGCGGGGGATGCCGAAATGAGCGGGGGCAGGAGGAGCCTGACCGCGGGAGCGTTCCCGCGGCTGGCGGGGAAGGTTCCCGGAGAGCATGTTCTCCGTTTCCGGCGGGATAGAGTGCAAATGCCCGATTTTCCTTGATGATGCGGAAGTTGATACGTTAAAGTAAAAGAACCATGTTGCAGGCGAACGGCATTACGTATGAGATAGAAACACCGGATGGTCCTTTGAAATTATTGGACAATGTCAGTTTTAATGTCCCTCGCGGTCATTTTATGGCGGTCGTTGGTCCTTCCGGCTGCGGAAAGACGACCTTATTGAAGGCGATTGCGGGCATGATTGCGGAAACGGGCGGGCGTTTTTTCTGGAATGGCCATGATTTGGCTGAAGAAGACTTTGAACCTTCGGAAATCGGGTTCGTTCCCCAGTTCAGCATTGCCTATGACCAGCTGAGCGTGGATGAGAATGTGGAGAGCGCCGCCAGGCTCCGTTGCCGGTTCAATTCCGTGGACGATTTGGACGACAGCATTGACAATGCCCTGGAGGTAACGGGAATGGAGGGGGATTACGGACCGGGATGTGAAAATTCTTTCCGGCGGCCAGAAAAGGCGACTGGCGCTGGCCATGGAACTGGTATCCAATCCCCGGCTGCTGATTTGCGATGAGGTGACGTCCGGACTGGATCCCAGGTCGGAACACGATATCGTGTTCCTCCTGCATGAAATCTCCCGTTCGGAAGGCCGCATCGTCATTTCCGTCACGCACAGCCTTTCCCATCTGGACAGGTATGATTCCATCCTGGTCATGCACCAGGGCTGCGTGGCTTACCACGGTTCGCCGAAAACCATGCTGCATTACTTCGGCGTTTCCTCGCTGGAGGAGATTTACCCGAAGCTCCAGGATCGTGAAGGCCCTTCCTGGAGCCGGTCCTGGAGCAAGCACCGGGATTCCTATTATTCCCGTCTGGAACAGGAAAGGGAAAAGAAAATTCTTTCCGGGGAACTGCCGGATCCGGATGCCGTCCGTCTTGCGGAGGCGGAGAAGGAGGGGGCCTCCGGAGAATCCGGAACGGAACGGGAAAAGGCCGTGGAGGAAAACATTCCGGAAGTTCCCGGATTTTTCACCCAGTTCTTTTGCCTGCTGGGGCGGCGCTGGCGCATCTTTTTCCGCGACCGTTCCCAGTTGGTTCTTCAATTGGTCATGGTGCTGCTGTTTCCCGTGCTGGTAGCCATGTTTACGGACAAGGGCTCCGGGCAAATCGTGGGGCTTTCCGCCACGCAGGATGTCCAGACTGTCCAGAAGGATATGGAAGCCCAGCAGCTGAACATGAAGACGGGATCCGCCGTCTCCGGCATCATCATGTTTGAGGTGATTCTGCTGGGGCTGATGGGGTCCAACAATGCCGCCCGCGAGGTGGCCGGCGAACGCGCCGTCATGGAAAAGGAAAAGTATGCGGGCATGAGGCCTTCCGCCTACCTGGCGAGCAAGCTGTCCTATCTGAGCGTCCTGGTGCTGGTGCAATCCGTCTGGATGTTTGCCTTTGTGGATTTTTTCTGGGACCGTGGCGGCGGCCTGACGCATCTGCTGTTCCTGATTTTGGCGAACGCCGCCATGACTTTTGTATGCCTGGGCATTTCCGCCCTGGCCCGGAGTGCGGACCAGGCTTCCCTGCTGAGCATTTATCTGGTGGGTTTCCAGCTTCCTCTCTCCGGAGCGGTGCTGGCGCTTCCGGAATATGTGGAGGATTTCATACGGCCCTTCATTTCCGCGTATTGGGCGTGGTCCGGCAGCATCTCCGCCCTGAAGGACGACGTATATCACGCCGTCAAGAATGTGCTGGATACGGACCTGACGCCCTCCCTGGTTTGTTATATTGTTCTGGGCGTGCATGTTGCGTGCGGCATTGCGGCCGCCTACGCGGGAATCCGCCGTTCGCGCTGGGAGCTTTAATTTAATGCGTGCATTTGCGGGAAGTCCGTTATATACTTCTTCCATCAAAAATTATGTCGAGACGGCGTGCAGCAAAAAAGAAAAATTCCTCATCATCCGCACTGGTTTTGACGGTCGGGGCGGCGGTTTTTGTGCTGGCCGTTATTGTGGGGATTGTCATGTTCCGAGCCGGGGAGAAGCCTCAGGCCGGGTCGGATATACCTCTGGATATTCTGGCGGCGAACGCCTCCCAGCTTTCCAATAACAACTATGCACTGGACGGAACGGTGATTGACCGTTTTCCGCGCGGCGAGTCCGAGCTTATTGCCTTCTTGTACAAAGACGCCTCCGGGCGTGAGTGCATCATTCCCGTCTGTGTTTCTGCTGAGGCCAGGAACGGACTGAACATCAACCGGGACCAGCAATACAGGATAGAGTTCCGGGTGGAAGACGTCAATCCGAAGGTGCGCGGCGTGTGCGTAGCTACATCCATTCAGCCTAAATAAACAATCTCCCTCGTCCTATGAAATGCTGTTTTTTGATGACCCTGGCCTGCGCGGTTCCCGCCCTGGGGCAGATGATGTACAACCCTCCTGCAGCCGGCGGTGCGCCTGCCGCGTCCCCTGCCTCCCCTCCCGCCGTTCAGCCGAATGCCTACCAGCCTTCCAGGCAGGGAGATGCCAAGTCCCTGTACGGCAATGAGCTTCCTTTCCTGAACCCTCAGGACGGCACGGTGACCATCAACGGAACGACGTTGAATATGGGCAGTTTCCGGGAGATTGAAGCGCGTTTCAACAAATACCTGAGCCAGCCGGAGGAGAGCACGGAAGATGCGAAGGAATATCAGAAAATTTTTGAAAAGCTCCACGAAACGCTCTCCATGCGCAAGGAAAAACTGGCGGCGGATAATGTGGTGCGGCAGGTAGTGGACCTGTTGACCGCCGCTTCCAGCAATCCGCTGGACGGAGGCGTTTCCGACGCTCTCTGCCAAGCCATTTACACCGCGTGGCAGGCCAGGAGCAATGGGAAAAACAAGGGGAAGATGCTTGAGGCGGTGGAGAGGGAAATCCGCAGCAACGCCCAGAAGATGAGCCTGATGGAAAGCGGCGTGACGGCGATTTCCGGTGCACCCTCCGGCCAGAAGGGCGGGAAAAAGGGGACTCCCTCCAATCATCCGGCGAAAAATAATCCCCGTTACAAATACCTGGAAAAGCGTGTGGTGGAGATGGAAGCCCGCAAGCTGAAGCTGGAGAGTGAACAGGTGCTGACGGTGACGGAAGCGAAAGTTGTTTTCCAGTCTACGCTGGTTCAATTGTTTGCCCAGCGGCGTTTTGACCATGTTTCCATAGGCTGCGGCGTTTACAGCCGCCTGTTCAATGACGGGGATACCAAGCTGCGGCTGGATAAAAATTCCGATGCCGCCAAGATGTTCAGCGGCACGCTGGGCGCTCCGCCCACCGTCGCTATTCTGGACAATCTTTCCCGGGAGCTGGCCCGTGACTCCGACCGGCACATGAAGGCCGTGAACAATCTGGTGGATTCCCGTCATTATGTGGATGCGCTGGAACGGCTGAACGAAGCCCTTCTGATCGGGGAATTCATGCCTGCCGTAAATACGTTTCCGTATGAGAAGAAGCAAAAGCTGTATGCCTTCAAGCGGGACGTGGAAAAGTTGTTCGAGCTGATGAACGGCAAAGATTATGAAGAAGCCCTTTCCCTGGTGGAGGCTCTTAAGAAGACTTCCAGGGATTTCAGCACGGGCCGTGCGGAATCCGCAATCAGCGCCGCCGTATTCGCCAGTGACGCCTATATTTCCCAGGGTCAGGAAGCCCTGGCCAGGGGTGACCGCGCCAAACTGGAGGAATGCCTGAAAAGCGCCATTGAAATCTGGCCGAAAAACCCCCGCCTTCTTCCGCTGCGGAACGCCATGATGGCCGCGGGTCAGCAATCCCATGCGCTGGAGGATTTCAAACGTTTCCACAAGAGTAAGAATTATCGCCGCATCTTTGACAACCAGCATGAATTTGCCGTTCTGGTGAAGGATGATCCGGAGCTCCAGAAGCAGTTTGTGGAAGATTTGGGCAAAATGGCCGTTATTGAGCGTGCCCTGGGCGCGGCGCGTCAGCGTGAAGCCATGCAGGACGTATACGGCGCCTGGGAGGAGCTTCAGCAGCTGCGTTCCAAAGACCAGGAGCTGTTCATCAATGACCAGGAGCTGAATGCCCGGTATCTGGACCTGACGACAAAGGCAAGCACGCTGGTGAATTTGCTGAATGATGCGGAAAAATGCAGGAATGAGGGAGAAGTGGGGTCCGCCCTGGGCAAGTACATGGAAGCTAAAAGGCTGTATCTGTATTCCCGGTTTGCCAAGGAGGGAATTGAGTCCCTGCTTGATGAAATTTTCCGTTGAACTGGACGGATAAATTCCGCCGCATGGCGTGCCTGTGGAGACGGAGTAATTGCTTTTCTTCCGGAACGGTGCCGTTATGCTACGGCTCATGAAGGCAGTATACCTGTGTTTGTGCATGCTGGCGGCGTTCTGTTTTCCGGCCGCGGCGCTTCCGGCGGATTGCAGCCAGGTGATTGTAGGTTCCGCGGACGGGTGGAATAGTTCCCATGTGCAGTTGAGCCTTTTGGAGAAAGGGCCGCGGGGCTGGGTGATGGTGAAAGGGCCGTTTCCGGCGCGTCTGGGAAAATCCGGTCTGGTCTGGGGCAGGGGCGTCAGCTTCCCTCCCGCCGGAGGGCCGGTGAAGAAGGAGGGGGACTTGCGTTCTCCCGCAGGAATTTTTGAACTGGGGGGCGTATATGGAACTGTTCCCGCGCCGCAGAAAAAGCGTTCCATGCCGTACCGCCGCATCACGCCGCGGGACATGTGGGTGGATGACCCTGCCTCTCCCCTGTATAACCAGCACTTTGTGCTGAAGCATGATCCCGTCACGCCTTGGGAGTTCAAGCAGCAGATGAAGCTGAATGATTACGCCCACAGTCTGAAACTGTTTATCCGGCATAATGCCGCAGACGGACGGCAGAAACCCGTGCCGGGTGCGGGTTCCTCCATTTTTTTCCATATCTGGCGCCGGGACGGAGGAGCCCCTACGGCCGGATGCACCGCAATGAGCGAGGAAAATTTGAGGGCCATGATTGCATGGCTGGATCCTTCCAGACATCCCCTTTATATTCTGCTCCCCGCCAGGGAATATTTGCGCCTGCGCAGAGCCTGGGGGCTGCCGTGATATTTTCAGAATCCGCCTTTGCAGGCACGCCTGTTCCGCCGCCCCGGGACGGACAGGGGTGTGGTTGAAACACTACGGATGGAAGGGCTGGTGGATGGTGCGGCTCCCGTGCCGTGCTGCACGTTCGTTGCTGCCTGGAGTTCCCTTTCCCGTAAATGCAGGAAGCCGGCCTTTCTTCAAAGGCCGGCTTCCGCATGGTAAAATGGTTATTGTTCCTGGGACTGGGGAGCGGGAGCTTCCGGCTGGAGCAGGGGAGTGGAGGTTTCCTTCACTTCCGCCATGGAACCCTGTTCTTCCCTGGGTGCGCGGTCTTCGCGGGGCTGACGGGGTTGTTCCTGGCGTTCATTGGCTCCGCTGACCAGCAGATTGCGGCCCATGAAAGGCTGGTTGTGGAGAATGTCCACGGAACGGATGGCGTCTTCCATCTTCTTCATTTCCACAAAAGCATACCCCTTGGACTTGTGGGTGCGGGGGTTGTAAATGATTTCCACGGAATTGACTTCCCCGATGCCCTTGAACACGTCCTCCAGATCGCTTTCCGTAGCTTCATAGGAAAGATTGCCCACATAAAGCCGGCGGTTGGAGACGGGCTGTTTGGGTGCGGAAACGCGATCCTGCCTGTTGCGGGCTACGCGGGTGTTGGTTTTGGCGGCGGCTTTATCCCTGGCCGCATACTTGTTATTCTTGGACGGACGAATGCCGAAGAGGCCCAGGAAACGCTGCCACAAGGAGAGTTTGGCGGGCGCTTCTTTTCTGTACTTGGGACGGTAACCGCTGGAATCGCGGCGGTCATTGCCATAGGAGCGTCCGCCCTTGTTGTAGCGGCGGCGAGCTCCCTGGCCCTGTCTTCCCTGTGTGTTGTGTTGTGACATACTTATATGCTAAGTTGGTGATTATGTTGGTGTCATGCCGGATTTATCGCTGTGTGCAGTAAATTCCATCCGGAGGATCGCCGGGACGTTCCGCTGCCATGAGAAAAGCCAGGAGTAAGGGGGCCCCATGCCCCGATCAACGGTCCATGCATGGTCTGATAGGGGGCGATCAGGCTAGGCGCGTGACCAGTCCGGTCGATTGACGCGTATACCAATGCACAGGGAGCCGGATTCTTGCAAGCCGGTATCTCGTCATTTTAGGCTTTCTGCTCGCCCGGAGGCGGGAAGGCTGTCCGGGAGGCAGGCTTCCGTGCCGGGCATGGCTCAGAGTGAGCAAACAATTTGACAAAAAGACAAGGACGGAGCATTTTAAATGCCGGCTAATCTACATATTCTCTCGATGCTGATTCAAAATGCAGACCGTACTACCTACGGGATTAATAAGATTGTTGTTTTCGTCCTTGCATTCGTCGTCTTCTTCGTTGTCGGATTTGTGTCCTGGCAATGGGATGGGGTCGCTCCGGAACCGTGGCGTCTGCGGACGCTGGTGCTGACGCCGCTGACGATGTCTCTGCTGCTGTATGTGTGCTGTGACCAGTTCGGCGTTTACTACCGCTGCCAGACGCTCTGGGAAAGCATCCGGCGGTTTGTGGTGGCATATGCCTGTTTTGTGGTGTTAAGCGTGATGATATGGAAGTTCTTTGTTCCCTTTTCCGCGGATGTCGGTGTCCAGTCCCTGGCGTATCTGCTTACCTTCCTGGGTTCCCTCTGGCTGCGTATCAGCCGGTTCCGGGCGGAAAAAGGCTGGTGGAGGAAGCCCCTACGCTGGTGGTGGGAACTCCGGATCATGTGAAAGAATTCCGCAGGACGTTGGAGAGCAATCATGTGGACTTCAGGAATGGGTTGCTGGTCATGGCGCCTGAAGAGGTGGACAGAGCGGTAGTCAGGGAATTTGCTGATTAAGAACTGCGTCAGCAAGGTGGTGTTTCTGCCGGAGGAGGTGGATTCTTCCGTGGCGCGGTGCCTGGTGGAACTGTGCGGCAAGATGGGAGTCGATTTTTACGCGAGCATGGTGGTAAGCATGCCCGCTGTGCATAAAACCTATTTCGGCGTGATTGGAGGAACAAGAATGCTGGTGTACAAATCCACCCCCATTCCCTATACCACCTCCTGGCAGTTGAAGAAAATGCTGGACTGGACGGGAGCGCTGGCGCTTCTGGTGGGAACGTCACCCCTGTGGGTGCTGGCGGCTGTGGGAATCAAGCTGTCGGATCGTGGCCCGGTCTTTTACCGCCAGAAACGTTCCGGGCTGTATGGTCGGGAGTTTGGCATGTGGAAGTTCCGCACCATGTACCGGGACGCGGATAAGAGGCTGGATGAAGTGAAAGCCAAGTACGGCAATGACATGGACGGCCCCATCTTTAAGCTGGAGCACGACCCTCGCATCTTCTCCTTTGGGCGCTTCCTGCGCAAATTCAGCATCGACGAGCTTCCCCAGCTCATTAATGTGCTGAAGGGGGAAATGAGCCTGGTTGGCCCGCGCCCGCTGCCCGTTTATGAGACGGAAGCCTTTACCAGCGACGCCCACCGCCGCAGGTTGAGCGTGCTGCCCGGTGTGACGGGGTACTGGCAGATTGCCGGACGCAGCAACATCCGGGAATTTGAAAAGCTGGTGGAATTGGATATGAAGTATATTGACAACTGGTCCCTGTGGCTGGATATCAAACTGCTTCTGAAAACCGTCCCGGCAGTGCTTTTCGCCCGTGGGGCAAAGTAGCTTCCAGGTCTCCCTGGATTGCAGGCCGTCAGCCGTTATTGCCGGGAATTTGGAATCTGGCTGGGGTTCTCTGTCCGGTGGAACAGGCCCGTTTTAAGAATACTGCAATTCGGGAGGGGGATGAAATTGGTGTATTTTGTGGAAAATGAAGAAAATTATTGCCGGGCAGAGACTTTAATCTTGAGGTGCGGAAAGGGATGGGGCAGAATCAATCTATTATGGATTTAGTTCAGCGAGAAATCTCTAAAGAAACGGTGACTCCGTATTTCATCGAGTATTTCGGTCAGGCGCCTACTCATGTGGCAGCGGCACCGGGACGTGTGAACCTTATTGGTGAGCACACGGATTATAATAACGGTTTTGTGATGCCTATGGCGCTTGATAACCATTGTGTTGTGGCTGTGGCTCCCTCCCCCGTGGGCAAACACCGCTTTTGCGGTTCCCTGGGTGACCAGATCCATGAAATTGCGGTGGAAGATGCCTTGGTTCCCGGCGAACCGTTCTGGTCCAATTATGTCCGCGGCGTTTTGGCCAACCTGCACAGGCGCGGCATAGAAATCGGGCCTGTGGATATGCTGATTGACAGCAATGTGCCCCGCGGCGGCGGCGGCCTCTCCTCCAGTGCCGCTCTTGAAGTTGCCGTCTGTACGGCGCTCGCCGCTTTTGCCGGCGTTGAAATAGATCCCAAGGAAGTAGCCCTGATCGGGCAGGCCGTGGAACATGAATTCGTGAACGTTCCCTGCGGCATCATGGACCAGTTTATTTCTGCCAACGGCAAGAAGGGCATGGCTCTCAAGCTGGATTGCGCCACGCTGGAATATGAGCTGGTTCCGATGAACAATGAGTCCGTCTCCGTGCTGGTTCTGGACAGCGCTGTGAAGCATTCCCTGGCGGACGGAGCTTATGGACAGCGCCGCAAGCAGTGTGAGGAAGCTTCTTCCATCATGGGCGTGCCCTCCCTGCGGGAAGCTACGCTGGAGCTGTTGGAATCCTTCAGGGAACAGCTTGGCGATGTGCGCTATCGCCGCGCCCGCCACGTCATTGGAGAAAATGCGCGCGTGAACGCTTTTGCGAATGCCCTTGCCCGCGGCGATTGGGATGAGGCCGGTGTAGCCATGCGCGGCAGCCATGCTTCCCTGCGTGACGACTATGAAGTTTCCTGTGCTGAGGTGGATACCCTTGTTTCCCTTTGTGACCGCATTCCTCCGCATCCTCCATTTACGGCGCGCGCATGACGGGCGGCGGGTTTGGCGGATGCATTGTGGCCCTGGTGAAGACGGAGGACGTGGAAAAGGTGGCCCAGGAGCTTCTGGACAGCTACTGCCAGGAAACGGGCATTGAAACTACGTATCTTGTAACCCGTGCCGGAGAAGGCGCCCGTATTCTGTACCAAGCTTAATCCATACTGATGATGAAAACACTAGCAACTATATTCGGGGCGCTCGCCCTGATGACGTGGGGCGCATCCGCCCAGGAGGGGCCCGTGCCTGCAACGGCAGCTGATGCGCAGCCCGCCCTGGCCGCTCCGGCCGCGACTCCCGCTGTTGAAGTCCAGCCGGCAGCGGAAATTCAGCCGGCGGCTCCCGCTGCAGAGGCTGTACAGACCGCCTCTGCGGAGCCTAAAACGGCCCCTCTTTCCATGGTGGAAGTCATTCTCTTCTGCGTGGTCGTGGTGGGCGTAATCGCCCTGGGCATCTGGAAAAGCCGTGACCCCGAAGAAACGGAAGAGGAAAAGAAGGCCAAGGGCGCTTCAGACTATTTCTTGGCCGGCCGCGGTCTGACCTGGTGGCTGGTGGGTTTTTCCCTGATTGCCGCCAACATTTCCACGGAACAGTTTGTGGGGATGTCCGGCAAATCGGCCAACTGGGTGGGCATGGCCATCGCCGGGTATGAATGGCTGGCCGCAATCACGCTGGTGGTTGTAGCCTTCTGTTTCCTTCCCAAGCTGCTGAAAGGCGGCGTATATACGATTCCCGAATTCCTGGAATACCGGTATAACACGCTGGCCCGTTCCCTGATGGCCATTGCCACGCTGCTGATTCTGGTAGGCGTGCCGACTGCGGGCGTGATTTACGCCGGCGCCAAGGTGATCTCCGTGTTCTTCACGGGATACTCTGCCATGGGCATTGACTTCGGCAACATCACCGTCGGCTGCGTTATCATTGCCTTCTGCGCCACGGTATACGTGTTCGTGGGCGGGTTGAAAGCCTGCGCCTGGACGGACCTGTTCTGGGGCGCCGCCCTGATTGTGGGCGGCGGCGTGGTAGCCTATTTTGCCCTGACGGAGCTCAGCGGCGCAGACCCGAACCATTTGATTCAATCCGCCGCCGCCAATTCCGGCGCGACGGTTGCCTCCCTGGGGAATCCTTCGGACAGCCTCTGGCATGGGGTGACGCGCTTTTTTGAGCTGAACTCCGGTGACGCGGCCAGCGGTGTAAATACCGTGGGCGGCAAGCTGCACATGATCCGTCCTGCGGATGATGCGGAAATCCCGTGGACGGCTCTTTGCCTGGGCCTGTGGATTCCCAACTTCTTTTACTGGGGCCTCAACCAGTACATCATGCAGCGTACGCTGGCTTCCAAATCCCTGGCGGAAGGTCAGATGGGCATTGTGTTCGCCGCGTTCCTCAAGCTCATCATCCCATTCGTGGTGGTGGTCCCCGGCATCCTGGCCTATAACCTGTACCGCAATGACCTGAAGGAACAGGCGGAAGTAAAAAATATGCGGCGGAAATCCGTAAGACGGAAGATCCCGCCGCAGTCAAGGGCCGCCCCGTCATCTACAAGCTTACGGACAGCTTCCTGGTGGAAAACGTGGAGGAAGGCTGTGCCCATGCCATTCATAACGCGGAAGTAATGAAGGTGGGCGAAGATGTTATGGCCAATTTGAAACAGGCCTGCGCCGATTTGAAAGCGGATGCCGCCAACGACCAGACCACGTTAGCGGAACGTGCCCCGTTCGTGGAAAAAAAAATCGCTTCCCTTAACAATAAAATCATCAAGCCGGCCGTGGACAACTCGGACAACTACTATCTGACGGATACGCTGGTAGGCTTTGACTATGACTCCGCCTTCGGCACGCTGATCAGGAAGTTGCTTCCCGGCACGGGATGGACATGGTTTGTGCTTGCGGCTCTCTTTGGCGCGGTGGTGTCTTCCCTGGCATCCATGCTGAATTCCGCGTCCACCATCTTTACGATGGATATTTACAACAAGCTGCGCAAAAATGCGGCCCACGGAGCTGGTTACCGTCGGCAAGATTGGTTTGCTGGTGTGCGCCGTGATCGCCCTGACCATTGCTCCGTTCCTGGACAGCCCGGCCTTTGGCGGCATCTTCAATTTCATTCAGGAATTCCAGGGCTTCCTGAGCCCGGGCGCCCTGTGCGTGTTCCTCTTCGGCTTCTTTGTGCCCAAGTGCCCGCGCATCTTCGGTTGGCTGGGTATCGTCATTAATGCCCTCCTGTACGGAATCCTGAAGGTGTGGCAGCCGGAAATGGCCTTCCTGAACCGCATGGCCGTGTGTTTCATCACGGTAGTGGTCATCGGCTTCATCTTCACGGCGGTGAACGCCGCCCGCGGCGGACAGCCTATCGTGCTGCCCGACAGGGGCGTGGTTGCCCTTCAGTCCTCTTCTCGGGCTAAAATCTTCGGATGGCTCGTGGTTGCCGCGACGGTCGCCCTGTACATCATCTTCTGGTAATCCAGGGAAGACCTCCAGTCCCGTATTTTCAATCCTCCCGGTTCAGGCCGGGAGGATTTTTCACGTCCGGAACAGACCATGCAGCTGGCGCGGCTGAATATTCTGGAGGCGGAAAGTCGGCAGACTGGCGTTTCCGGGCGGCAACGGCGCCTTGTCCTCTGAATAAAGTTAAAGTAAAAGACATGGTTGAAAAGAGGCTGGCAAAACGCCATGCCGCCTCTTATTCCTCTTCCAGAAGCATGCTGCGCAGGGAATCGAAAAAGTTTCCGGATTCCTCTTCCGTCGCTTCCGCGTTCATGAGATCCTCCCATTTGGAATATTCCATCAGGTGGGGAGGAATTTCACTGAGGAAGGAGGAGCGCTGGCAAGGCATGCGGTCCCCGTAACGCAGGCGCGTGGCGCAATAAGTAAGCATGAGTTTCTCCTGGGCGCGCGTGATGCCTACGTAGAGCAGGCGGCGTTCTTCATCGCAATTGCCGTCTTCCAGGGAACGCTTGTGGGGAAGGATGCCTTCCTCCAGCCCCACGAGGTACACTACCGGAAATTCCAGTCCCTTGGCGGCGTGCATGGTAATCAGGCATACGCCTGGCTTGTTTTCCACGTCGTCATCGTTATCTTCCTTGTCCAGGGTGACCTGGGCCAGGTAGTCCCGGAGAGTTTTTCCGGGTTGCCAGAAGTTGCGGAGGGAGGCTTTCACGTCCCCGATGGACACCAGCCGTTTCTGGATTTCAGCTTCCGTTTTGCACAGGCGCGTGACGTATTCGCTGAATCCGGTTTCCTCAATAAGCTGCTCCAGGATGTCTCCGAAGTCGGTTTCCTTATCCTGGAAAAGGTCGATGTATTTTGCAATCAGTTCATTGAATGCCTGCACGCTGTTGCGGGCGCGGGTGGAAAGGGCCGCCAGGAATTCTTCGTCCTGGAGGGCTGCCCAGACGCTGTTGCCGTGCTCCCGGCTCCAGTCGATGGCCAGATGGCTGGTCAGCTCGCTGATGCCGCGCGGCGGCGTGTTGAGGATGCGCAGCAGATATTCGTCAGCCTGCGGGTTTTCGATAGTCGCCAGATAGGAAATGAGGTCCTTTACCTCCTTGCGGTCGAAAAAACTTTGCGCGCCCACCATGCGGTAGGGAATTTTATGTTCCCGGAGCGTTTGTTCAATGATGCGGCTCTGGGTATTGGCCCGGAACAGAATGGCGAAATCCTCCCAGGGCCGGCCTTCCTGCCTGCGGACGTTTTCAATGTCCGTGATGATGAATTCCGCTTCTTCCGCGTCTCCGGGCATGGAAATGAGCCGGACGGCTTCTCCTCCGCCTTTATGGGCGCGCAGCGTCTTGTCCCTCCGGCCCAGGTTATGGCGGATCAGGGCATTGGCCGTGTCCAGGATGGGGGCGGTGCAGCGGTAATTTTCTTCCAGTTTGATGATGGAGGGATTTGGAAAAAAACGTTCGAATTCCCAGGATATTGCTGATCTGGGCCCCGCGCCAGCCGTAGATGGACTGGTCGTCGTCCCCCACTACGCAGACGTGTTCCGGCCCCACCAGATGGCCCAGCAGGCTCATTTGGAGGCTGTTGGTATCCTGGAATTCATCCACTGTGATATAGCGGAAGCGCTGTTGCCACGCCTCCCTGACGTCCCGGTGCTCCTTCAGCAATTTGTCCGCCAGAATCAGCAGGTCGTCAAAATCCACGGAATTCTGCGCCTGAAGTTCCCGCTGGTAGGAGGCGGCGATGTTGGCCGTCAGGTTGTCTTCAATGGAGTCAAGTCCCAGACCGCTGTTTTTCATCCGGCTCATGGAGGAAAGCACATCCTTGGGCGTGATTTTCTCCGTAATGCCGCCGTGGCGCACAATCAGTCGCCGGATCAGGCCGCTTTGTTCGGAACCGCTGTAAATGGTGAAATTGGTCTTGTACCCCAGGCGCCCTATATCCTCTCTCAGGATGCGCACGCAGAGGGAATGGAAAGTGCTCACCATTATTTGGCGCGCCGCCTTGCGTTCCACCATCTGGCCTACGCGTTCCCGCATTTCCAGAGCGGCCTTGTTTGTGAACGTCACGGCCAGGATGCTTTTGGGGCTGATACCCCGGTCCACCATATGGGCGATGCGGCAGGTGACGGTGCGCGTTTTACCCGTTCCGGCCCCGGCCAGGATCAGCACGGGCCCCTGCAGGGTCTGCACGGCCTTCCTCTGGGCCGCGTTCAGGCTCTCCATGGAAAAGGACTTGGCCATTTATACGTCAAAATGGATATCTTTCAAATTCGGGTGGCCGGCAATGAGCTGGGAGATATTCATGCGCGTGCTGCCTTCAAGCTGGACGTCTGTCACCAGCAATCCTCCGCTTCCGCAGGCGATCAAAAGCCCCTGTTCTCCGGCGGAGAGCACCTGGCCCGGTTTTCCCTCCGCTTCCGGGAGGATGGAAAAGCCGGGGAAAATTTTCATGTTGCGGATGCGTTTCTTGCGGTTCCAGTAGTTGGTGAAGGTCCCGGGCCACGGGTCGTACGCCCGGATCATGCGGCCGATTTCTTCTGCGGGGCGCGTCCAGTCGATTTTTCCGTCCGCCCGCAGGAGCTTGGGGGCGTATGTTGCCAGGATTTCCTGCTGGCGGATGCGTGTAGCCGTTCCTTTTTCAATGGAATGGATGACGGGCAGCAGCACATCCGGCGTCATCCTGGCCAGCTTGTCATGCAGGGAACCTCCGGTTTCCGTGCCTTCCAGGGGGGTGCTGATCTGGGCGATGATGTCTCCGGCATCCAGCTTCCTGACAATGTGCATGATGGTGATGCCCGTTTCTGCATCGCCGGATTTGATGGCGGACTGGATGCAGGCCGCTCCGCGATGGCGCGGCAGGAGGGAGGCATGGGCGTTGATGCAGCCCATGGGGGCCATATCAATCACTTCCTGGCTCAGAATCTGCCCGTACGCCATGACGACGATTAGATCCGGATTCAGTCTCCTGAGGTTGCTCAGCGCATCCGGGCTGCGCAGGGAATGCGGCTGGAGCACGGGAATGCCCGCTTCCCTGGCAATATTTTTGATGGCCGGGGCTGTAAGCACCTGGTGCCTGCCGACAGGGCGGTCGGGTTGCGTGACCAGGCCTGCCAGATCCGAATGACGGATCAGGCTGCGGAAGGCGGGAATGGCAATGTCGCCTGTGCCCATGAAGACGATGCGCATGGCTGGAAGCTTGCCCTGACGGCCTGCGCAGGTCAATGTTAAATCCGGTTTTGAGAAGGGAATCATAGGGAAGAAAGGCCGTTTTTTCCCGTTCCTTTCCGTCCGGAGGGAATACCGGAGGATAATGTTTTTCCGGCCGCTTCCCCTCATGTCTGCCCTCCTGCAAGAAGTTCTTTTCGATGGAGCGGAATATTGGTATACCCTGTTCTATGCAGAAAGGACGGCTGCCGCGCATTCTGATTGTGACCGCAGGATACGGGGAAGGGCACAATTCCGCCGCCAGGGGCGTGAGGGATGCTCTCGCAGGGCGCGCGGAAGTCCTCGTTACGGACCTGTGCGCGGAGGCGATGCCCCGGATGTTTGGCCTGACGCGCGCCGCCTACCTGTGGATGATTTCCCGCATGCCCCGCCTCTGGAAACTGATGTATGAGGTGAGCGACAGGCGCAATATGGCGGAAAAGCCCGTCAGGGGAATCGCCCCCGTGGAGCGCCTGCTGGAACGTTTGCTGCGGGAATGGAAGCCGGATGCCGTGGTCTGCACCTACATGGTATATCCCTACATGCTGGATTCCCTGGCCTCCTGCACGGGCAGGGCGGTTCCCTACCTGACCGTCGTGACGGATTCCTTCGTCATCAATAAATCATGGCTGTGTTCCAAGTCCCCTCTCTGGGCCGTAACGGATCCCTGGACGAGGGCCATCATGGAGGAAAAGGGGCTGCCGCAGGACAGGCTGCGCGTTACGGGATTTCCCGTCAATCCCGTGCTGGGGGCGTTGGCGAAGGAGCATCCTCTTTCCTGGAAGGAAGGGGAGCCGTTCCGGGTGCTTTACTTTGCCCAGCGTTCCGCACGGCATGCGCGGGCGGAGCTGGCGGGTATGCTGGATGCGAATCCCGCCCTGCATGTAACCTGTATTCTGGGGCGCCGGTTCCGGCGCATTTATCCCCGCATCCGGGATTTGCGAGCCAGATACGGACGCAGGCTGACGGTGCGCGGCTGGACGCGCCGCGTGCCTTCCTATCTTGCCGCCAGCCATGTAGTGGTCGGGAAAGCGGGAGGCGCCACCGTGCACGAAGTGCTTGCGGCCGCACGGCCCATGCTGGTGAACTTTCTTCTTCCGGGCCAGGAGGAGGGCAATACCCGCCTTCTGGAAAAACTGGGCGGCGGCGGCCATGTGCCGGATGTCCGCGCCCTGGCTTCCGCTCTTCAGGAAATGATGGCGGACGGCGGCGCGCAGTGGAGGCGCATGCATGAAAACCTGCTGCGGGCGGGGATGACCGGAGGAAGCGGCAGAATAGCGGATTTGGCCTTGAAACTGGCGGAGGAACATACTAACTGATTCCCGTGACCTATCTTCTGATTGACAATTCCAACACGCGCACCAAGTTCGTGCTTTCTTCGCCGGAAGCCCTGTTGCCGGAGCGGTATATGATTCCCACCCGGGAGGTGAGCGGGGAGCGGCTGGACGAGGTGCTGGCCGGCGTCCGTTATGATGCCGCCGTGGTGTGTTCCGTTGTGCCGCGCGTGGCGGAAGAGCTGAAAAACTGGATCGTCAAACCGTGCCATTTCCTTTCCTGCGATTCCCGGCTGGGCGTGGGCATCGACTATCCCCACCCGCGCCAGATAGGGGCCGACAGGCTGGCGAACGCCGTAGGCGCCGCGGCTTATTACGGGTATCCGTGCGTTGTGGTGGACTTCGGCACCGCCGTGACTTTTGACGTGATCGGTCCCCAATGCACCTATGTGGGCGGCGTCATTGCCCCGGGGCTTGCCAGCATGGGGGATTACCTGGAGCGCAATACGGCGCTTCTTCCCGCCATTGACCCCCAGGAGCCGTCCCGCGTCATTGGAACCAGCACAGTAGAGGCCATGCAATCCGGCGCCGTGTACGGTTACCGGGGGCTGGTGAAGGAAATTCTGGCCCGGCTGGAAGGTGAGCTGGGCGTGCGTCCGGCCGTGGTTGCTACGGGAGGGGATGCAGCGCTGATCGCCAGGGGCGTGGAGCGCATTGACCATGTGGACCCTGACATTACGTTGAACGGCTTGCGCATAGCCGCCGGGCTGAATCTTTAAAGAACGGCCAAAATCGGCTGGAAACCTGCTGCTTCCGGCGCCGTGGCCGGATGACGCGTAAAAACTCATAAATAGGTGTTGCAAATGGCGCATACCCCATGTAATATCAATGAACCTTAACAATAAATATCATGTCTGACAACAGCATCGAAGAAAAAGTAAGAAGTATCATCGTCGACCAACTTGGCGTTGAATCCGATAAAGTGACTGCTGATGCGAAATTCATCGAGGATCTCGGTGCTGATTCGCTGGATACCGTTGAACTCGTGATGGCTTTCGAAGAAAACTTTGACATTGAAGTGCCCGATGAAGAAGCTGAAAAGCTTCAGTCTGTGGCCGACGTCGTTGCTTACATCGAAAAGGTTCAGGGTTAAGTTAAACTGCTAAAAATCCTTTATTACAAAAGCGGCTTCCCTGTCCAAGGCAAGGAAGCCGCTTTTTCATGGAAAGCCCCTCTGCCTTTTCTTCCATGAGCGACCTGCCTTCCTTTTCCCGTGACGATATCCGCTATGCGGCGGAGATGACGCGGGTGGTGTATGAACCGGACCGCCGCATTGATACTTTTGGCGATACCAGGTTTAATTTTCTTCTCCTCAGTGAACTGATGGATGAGGTGAACGTGGTGCGCGTGCGCAGCGGCTGGGTGGAAGCGGAGAAACCGAAAATCATACGGCCTTCCATTTACAATGAAATCAGTACGGAGGGATTTTCCGGAGAAGCCAAGCGCTTTTTTGACTGGCTCTCCAAAAACGGCCCGGGCTTTCTGACGCTGCTGGAATACGGATTCAGATTCAAAAGGTCGGAAGTGAGCGAGGAAATTCTGCATGAACCGCTTGATTCCGTGCGTGGCCGGCTGCTGGACCAGGTGCGCAATGGAGAGGATACGTTCATGGCTCTCATTGAGGGAGTGGATGACGCATGGGAGGTCTCCCTCTTGAAATTCACGGTGGAAATGATACAAAAATCCCATGAAATCAATATCTTTGACTTCAAGCGCAAAGGTCTTCTTTAGCCTTCTGACGGCGGCTTTCTGTGCCCAGGGAATTTTGGCGGACGGAGAAAATTATTCCCTCTGGCCGCGCCGTCCGGAGGCCCTTGCAGAGGCCCGCCGCCTGATGGACCGCGGCAGCCTGCCGAAAGCTCTGGAACTGTTGCAGCCTCTGGCGGAACAGGGCGGCGTGGTGGGGAAAGAGGCGAAGGAACTCATCGGGAGGCTGCGCATCCGCCAGTTGCTGGATCCCAATGGGCCGGATGTGAAGAAATATACCGTGCGGAAGGGAGATTCCTGGATACGCATGGTCAGAAAACTGGGTTGCTCTCAGGCCATGGTGGTTCACCTGAACGGTTTGATGGATATTCCCGCTCTTCATGCGGGAGATGTATTCAAGTATCGGCCTCTGGATTTCCATGTGGTGGTGAACGTGCCGGAAAAGGAAATCTGCCTTTACGACGGGACGGATTTTGTCAAGGGATACCCCATCCTCTCCATGAAGGACGGGGGGAAAAAGAATGTGGAAACGACCGTAAAGGATGAGCAGGCCCCCGTGTCCATCTACAGCAGGCAGTTTCCTTCTGCGGATAAGACGCTGGTGCTGGCGGCGGGAGGCTATGTCATTGACGCTGCTCGCGGTACGCCCCGCTCGCCTGGGTTTTATCTGAGCCGGCAGGACTGCAATGAACTGGCCATGCTGACTAGGCCGGGAACGAAGGTGACTATCCTGAGGGGGAAAGGAGAGGAACCGTGAGGCTGGTTATTCAGCGTGTCAGTAAGGCCGCCGTTCATATCGGCGGTGTTTGTGCGGGGGCCGTGGGGCCCGGTCTGCTGATTCTGGCGGGCATTGAAGAGGAGGATACGGAAGAAGATGTGCGCTGGCTTGCCAACAAGGCGGCGGCCATGCGCATTTTTTCCGACGCGGACGGAAAAATGAATCTTTCCGTAAGGGAGGTGGGTGGAAGCGCGTTGGTGGTGAGCCAGTTTACGCTGCATGCCTCCACCCGGAAAGGGAACAGGCCCTCTTTCATCCGCGCCGCGAGGCCTGAGCGGGCCATTCCCCTGTATGAGCTGTTTAAGAAGGAACTGGCGTCTTTGCTGGAAGGCAGGGTGGAAAGCGGTGAATTCGGAGCGGATATGCAGGTTTCCCTGATTAACGACGGTCCGGTGACCATTTTCATGGACTCCAGGAAAAGAGAGTGATGGGAAGGGTCTTTATGAACACCATCAAAAAGGCTTATATAGTTAGCTTTACCCCGATCTCCTGCTTGCTCTCTATTTTCGTATGAACATAGAAAGTATTGATGATAAATCTGTTGCTCCTCCTGAAGATCTGTCCTTGAAAAAGGAGGAATATTACATTTACGTAGATTCGAACCTGGCCCTGAAATAGCTAAGGCCGGACGCTCCTCTGGCTGGTCGATATTTCCCGTGGAAGCCGCCTGTCCATAGGGCGAGTAATCGTAAGCCGCTGCGACATTTCCCTGTGCGTCGAACACCTCCGTCACATTCTTGTTGAAGTCCATGCCATAGCAGTAAAGGGAAGCGTCCTGCGCGAGGGCCAGGGGGCGCGTGGCTGTCGGTTCCAGAGGATCCCACAACAGCGTGCGGAGCACGTTCCGGCTGTTGAGCATGTCCAGGGCGGCTACTTGCTATATCTTTGTCCCATGTAGGCTTAGCGGTTTTCCTTCATCATCTTGCTATGAAAAAACGAAGTATTTATTTATCAGAATTTCTGTATTCAGGTAATGGATATTTAAAATGAAATATAGTTAATGATGAGTTTTCTGTTGTATTTTTTTTGTTTTAATATTTCAAAGAGAAATTTAATTATTTTGTTTATAAATAATAATAATAACAGCAGTAGTAATCCTATAAAAATGCCTAAAATTATTCCGTGCTCAAAACAAATTATGAATGTAATCAAAACAATAGGAATGCAACCTATAATGATAGATATAGTACTAAAAATAAAAGATATATCTGAATCTTTTATATATAGACATGAAAAGGGATGATAAATAAATTAATAAAAAACAAAATATTAGAGGCATAATTGAAATAATTTTTAAATTGTTTTTCTTTTTATGAATTTTGTATCTTGAGATGAAAGTTCTTTAAACGATACAAAGATCATTCCTTTAGCACTACTGCTAGATAATAGTGCGCCAAAACAGTCTAAACCATAAGATTGCATTAAATATGTGTTATCTATTAATTTAATTACTTTATTTTTGTCGTGTCCATTATCCGTTGTAATGAAATCTCCAACTTTAATTTCTTCTCCTGAAAAATAATTTGCCATAATTTTTTTATTTGATGACTTCAATTCCTCCTCCAGTAGGTCGACCTGTATATTCAGGATAATTGGGATTGTTTGAAATGGTAGTTCGTTTATCGAAACATCGGCAACCAGCTACTATGGGAGACTGATTAACTGTAAAAATATGATAATGAGGATTCTAGCCGTTGTGTGTATGGTTTCTGTGACATTGCTGCCGTTGAGATCCCACAGGTGGATTACATACTTTACATTTTAATTTATATCCTCCTTCTATTAAAGCAGTAACTAGTGCAGTGGTCGTTGAGTATCCGAGCAAAGTAGCTACCTCAGATATTTTTCCTGCAGCAAGTCCTTGAATAACAGTATTTGAAAGTGAATCTAATGCTTATAATCCAAACGTATCGAATTTATCTTGAGTGCTGTTACCGAGGAAGGCATACAAATTCCATCCTCCCTGTTCAGCGATGGGGTCACGGTTGATCCACCCTCCGTCTCTGGGGTTGTAATAGCGGTAATTGTAATAAATCAGGGCGAAATCTTCGTCGTGCATCTCGGCGGACCACTGGACGGGCTGGACGAGGTCTCCCGTGGAATCCGCCTGTCCATAGGGCGAGTAATCGTAAGCCGCTGCGACATTTCCCTGCGCGTCGAACACCTCCGTCACATTCTTGTTGAAGTCCATGCCATAGCAGTAAAGGGAAGCGTCCTACGCGAGGGCCAGGGGGCGCGTGGCTGTCGGTTCCAGAGGATCCCACAACAGCGTGCGGAGCACGTTCCGGTTGTTGAGCATGTCCAGGGCGGCTACTTGCTATATCTTTGTCCCATGTAGGCTTAGCGGCTTTCCTTCATCATCTTGCTATGAAAAAACGAAGTATTTATTTATCAGAATTTCTGTATTCAGGTAATGGATATTTAAAACAAGCTATAGTCAACAATACATCTTTAATAGGAGCCTTTATAGATATTGTATTTTCAAATAATCCGTACATTAAATATTTGTGAATATAGCCGCTTGATAAATGAAATACAGCAAAATTAATTTCATTTTTTCTATGAAATTTATTTATTTCTTTCACTTTGGAAATTCCTTTTTCAGAAAGATTTATAATAAGAATAACATTTTTAGGATCTTTCTCATCATTTTTGTAAGACATTTCCACAATATCTTCATTAAATAAATTTACAGGAGAATGGTTGATAAAGCTTAATGAAGGAGGAAAACCTGTGGCGTAGACAGGAATCAATGCGGATTGATTATTGATGATTTCATTCTCTAGAAAAATAGAAATATTTGTATTTTTAATTATGTTATCGTTCGATTTATTGTTTTCTATATTTTCTCCTTTCCATCTCAATAGAATTCTAGTTTTTTCTAATTTATCATTTTCTGATTCTACTGATAGCTTGACTCCAAAAATAAATTCTAACCTTTTTGTAATAATTTTTTGAATATTATCAGAAATTATTTTTGGGACGTAAACTTCATAAATTATATTATTTTCTTTTGCATTTAAGTTAAAAGGAAGAATAATAAATAAAATAATAAATAAAATTTTCATAAATTAATTTCAATTACTTTTTAATAGAAGGAATATACATTGTTTCCATTTTGTATTTAGGTGATAAACAGGTTATTGGGGTTCTGCCATATTTTTTGTTCTAATTCTTTCAGTTCATTACAGTTTTTGCAAATAAAATTTCCCTGTATATTATTTATAAAATAAATATGTTGTTTTAATATACAGTAATAAATAACACAACAATTTTCACTAGCGACTTTCTCTTTGGCATCACATTGATTTAATCCTACGTTACGAGTAGCATTTATTGCAGCCGATTTAATTGCATTATTTATGGCTCCAGCAGAACCAGGCGGAAATTGTCTGCCGAGTATATCTGTTTTTAAAATGGGCGTATTCCCAACAAACGCATAAAGATTCCATCCTTCCTGTTCGGCGATAGGATCGCGATTGAACCTCCTTCCGTCTCTGGGGTTGTAATAGCGGTAATTATAATAAACCTGGGCGAGATCATCGTCGTGCATCTCGGCGGACCACTGGACGGGCTGGACGAGGTCTCCCGTGGAAGCCGCCTGTCCATAGGGCGAGTAGGCGAGTTCCCCGACCGGTTCCTGCGCCGTCTTGCGGTTACCGATATTGTCGTAGCTGTAACCGTAGGAGGGACGGCAATTCTGGTCATCATAGCTTACGTTGCGGGAGGCCAGCATGATTTCTCGCGGAGAAGCAATTTCATCATATACAAATTCTTCTTGATGCAAATCAATCTACGTTATTGTTTAATTTTTTTCGGAATTATGCAGAATAGTCTTGTCGCAAGATTTTCAGAATATTTTAAATATTGATATTTAGCAAATTGCTTCGATAAAAAATCGGAAAAATCAACGAAACAAGACTAAAGTAAATAATACCGATTATTTTTCAAAAGAAAGTGTTGGTAAAATAAGATTCAATAAATGAGATTAGGTATTAGTATCATTTTCTCCTCATCTCAAAGAAACCTAATACAAATTTTATTACTAACACGGCAATTTTATAAATTTATTTTAATAAAATAGCTAAATAAAATTCTTGATTTTTTGTGTTTTTTTGCAATTAAATTTCAAAATTTAAAGTGCCGGCCCATTTTATTAGTATATTCAGCTGTGGGTTTGTATATATGCTATAATCATTAAATTTTTCTAGAGCCAATGCAGCCGAATCAGCAACTAAAACAATATCTTTTTTATTCATATATTCATTCCAGGAAAAAATCATGATAGCCGGTAGATAATAATGTAATCCGGATATGGAAAGCCAGAAAGGAAATGTGTAATGATTTTGTAGATAATTCGATTCTATTAACGTCCATTCCTTACCTTCCAACAGAATAAGTTCTTCATATGATTCTTCGCTAGATATTTTATAACCATATACCAAATCAAAGGAAGGAATAGGGTATATAGGAAATGCGGCTTTTACTTCTTTAAAAAAATCATCCATTACACTTTATTTTTATTTTTCTTTGACAATTGATTACGTTTGTCCAAGCTTGTTCAGATGCTTTCCGGTGTCCTGAATCTCCTCCTTGGTAACATTTGGAGTTAATAGTATCTCGAGCAATTGCATTTTTTAGCCAAGTTGCAGCCTTGATTTTCAACAGCCAACAACAATCTGTGTCCTTACATTTACCCAGTAATGCTGTCTCTATTTTGGCTGCATTAACAGCACTTTGTAACATCCCATGAAATAAACGGGTACAATTTCCAGTTCCTGGACCTGGCTGTGATAAATCATAAGCACCTGCAGAAACTATTACAATTGCTCCTATTACATCACCAATTGGAAGAAGCCCATCTACGGCTGCAGCTCCTGCGGCAAAAGGAACAGCTCTTGCCATAGCATTTTGACCATTAATATCAAAACTATCAATAGGGTTATTCCCTACGAACGAATACGAATTCCATCCTCCCTGTTCAGCGATGGGGTCACGGTTGATCCACCTGCCGTCTCTGGGGTTGTAATAGCGGTAATTGTAATAAACCAGGGCGAGATCATCGTCGTGCATCTCGGCGGACCACTGGACGGGCTGGACGAGTCTTCCGGTGCGGGTGGCTGTTCCATAGGGGGAGTAGTCGTAAATTGCCGCAACAGCTCCCTCTCTATCGAAGACCTCCGACACATTCTTGTTGAAGTCCACGCCGTAGCAGTACAGGGAAGCGTCCTGCACCAGGGCCAGGGGCGGGTGGCCACCGGTTCCAGAGGGTCCCACAGCAGTGTCCGGAGCACGTTCCGGTTGTCCAGCATATCCAATGCCGCTATTTGTAAATAGCCGCGGTACAGGTACCGTTCGTGGCTGGCGACCGTGCCGTTTTTTGGTGACTTTCTTCATGTAGCGGCGTCCCAGGTAGTCGTAGCCGCATTCCACGACTGTCGCGCCGTCCCGGCTGGTGAAGCTCACCGCGCGGTTGGCCGCGTTGTAGACCACGGTCCACACGCCCGTTGACGTCTTGATGAGGGTCTGGTTGCCCGAGGCGTCGTACGTCGGCACAAAAGGCGCTTCCCCGCTTTCTTCAATGCCGGTGTACTGGTTGAGCCCGTTGGCCGCGTAGGCGAGTTCTTGGGCCGGTTCCTGCGCCGTCTTGCGGTTGCCGATGTTGTCGTAGCTGTAGCCGTAGGGGGCGGCGCCCAGGGCAGCGCCGGTGAGCTCGTTTCTGCCGTTGTAGCTGAAGCTGTCGCTGTGTGCAGGCTCCGTTCCCCGCCGCTGGGTGCGGGTGACCGGGCGTTCCAGAGCGTCGCATCTCTGGGTCCGGGAGACCAGCACGGTTTCCCCCAGGCGGCAGTCTATGCCGCTGAGCAAATCACGTCGCTGTTCGTAAGAAAGTTCCCGGACGATGCCGTCGGGCATCGCGAGGCTGGAGAGCAGGCTGCTTCCCGCCAGGTAGCCGTAGGCGAAGCGTTGCTCCCCCGTGCCTGATTCCGGCGCTGGCCAGCCGCCCGTCGGCTTCATAGCCCTGGCTGACTTCCTGGAGGACACCGGTTCCCTGTTTCAGGGTATAGCCGGAGGAGCGTCCGTAAGTGTCGTAGTGTTCCTGGAGCTGGCAGGAGACTCCTTCGATGGTAATGGCGTCGGTGTCCGGTTCGTTGCAGGGGGTGTACGTGAGCACGCGCGTACCGGAAGCGTCCGTGACCTGGGTCAGCTGGTTGAGGTGGTTGTAGGCATACTGGATGCCGGGCGTGGAGTCGCTGTAGGAGACGGAGTTGTTGACCCCCTTCTTCAAGTTGTAGCCCCAGGTGGTGACCACCCCCCGCGCGTCCGTCAGCGTGGAGCGGAGATTCAGGGCGTTGTAGGTTGTGTCCTCATGCGTCCCGTCCGCCCAGGTTTTGCGGATGAGCAGGCCCGTGGCGTCATCGTAGCTCCACGTGGTGACGTCTCCGTCCGTGCGCCCTGTAGGATCCGTGGTAATGTCGCCGGCGTCCTCCCGGAACGTGGTGAGGCTGGTCATCCTGTCCGCTTCGTCATAGGCGAAGAGCAGGGGCTGGGTCCCCGTTCCCCATTGCGCCGTGTTGCGGCCCCGGAGGTCGTAGCCGTAGCAGGTCGTGTTGCCCAGGGCGTTGGTGACGACGGCAGGCTGGTCAAACCAGGGGCCGTAGGCGGTAGAAGTCGTGTTGCCCGCCGCGTCCGTCACCGAAACGGTGCGCCCGGCGATATCGGTTTTCGTCGTGGTCGTGTTGCCCCGGCCGTCCGTATTGGCGTAGATGACGCCGGTTTCCGTGTAGGCGCGGGTCTGCGTGGCCGTGACGCCCGCATGGTCCGTCTGCGTGGTGGTGAACCCGTCAATGACCGTGGCCGTTGCTATGACATTGGAAGTGGGAATGCTGCTTTTCTGCGTCCGGACGGCGCCCGGGCCGTATTCGCTCCATTGTTCGGAAGCGTTTCCCCTGGGGTCGATGGAAATGACTTTGCTTTCAGCGTGGGCGAGAGGGAAGAAAGAAGCGTTTTCTGCGTTTCGTCGCAGGTCGTTCCCCGGCCGTTGTTCCTGGTCGCCGTGACGACCTGGTACACGCCGTCTTCCGCCTGTTCCGCGCCGTAGCTCCACGTGGTGATGCGCGAGTTGGACACGGTGGCCGGATCGGCCAACTTCCAGGTTTCTTTCGTTCTGTTGCCGAAGGCGTCGTATTCCCACAGGGTCGGGGCCATCGCCGTGGCCGCGTTGCCCGCGTCCGCCTGTTCCTTGACCAGCTGCCCCTTGGCGTTGTAGGTGCGCCTCGTGTAAATGACTCCGCCGACGGTGTTGGGGATGCCCGTGCGCAGGGTTTCCCCGGCTCCGTTGACAATGCTGCGCTGCAGCTCGGTTTGCGTTTCCCCGGACACGGCTTTCGTGAAGGTCCGCACGCCGTCATTGACCAGGTCGATGGCGTAGATGACGTGCCGCTGCCCCGTGCCGGATTCTTCCATCACCGTTCCGTCCGGCGCGCTGCGCGTGACGAACGTGGCTCCGGAGGGGGCGGTCCGCGTCGCCGTCAGGCCGTCCCCGCTGTAGGCGTAGGCGGTGACCCGGCCCAGGACATCCGTAACGGATACGGTTCTTCCCAGCAGGTCGTAGATGGCGCTTTCCTGCGTGGTCATCGCCCCCGTGTCCCGGCGCGTGGAGAGCACGCGCCCTGCCGCATCCCGGGCGTAGGTGGTGATGGTTTCCGGCGTGATGACGGTTTCCCCGTCCATCACGGCGGAACGCGTGACTTCCACCAGTTGGCGCGCCGTGTCGTAGGCGTAGTCCGTCCTGATGCCGTTTTCATCGATTTCCCACAGCAGGCCTCCGTCGCACATCAGTTCGCGTTCCGTGAGCCGGCCGTTGCCCGCCGTCCGCTTCACCCACCGGTTCTGCGTGTCAAATTCGTAGACGGCGCTGCCCGTGAGCGCCCATTGCCCGGTGGAAAGCAGGAGGTAGTTTTCTTCCCTGACGCGCTGCCCTTCCGCCGTGATCCAGGTGACGGCGCGCGTGCTTTGTCCCGGCACGGCTTCTCCGTTGATGCGCGTTTCCACCGTTTCCGTGTAGAGGGCGCCGTGCTCCGTCGTGGCCGCGTAGTCGTGCCACGTTTGCACGCCGTCGAGGTCCCGGCTGAACCGCGTGCGTCCGCGGGCATGGATGTTGGCGGCTCCGGCCAGCCATTGTTCCTCCGCCGTCAGGCGCGTGCCCGCCACACCCAGGCCCGTGACCCGCCGTTCCGTTCTTTTGATGTGGTTGGCCGTCGTGTATTTCCAGGTGGTGGATGTCAGCGTTTTGACGTGTCCTTCCAGCGGAAGCAGGTCTGCCGTTTCCGTGGCGGGTTCGTTGCTGAAGTCGGCTTCTCCCGAACAGGCATAGGTGTAGCGCGTGATGCGCCTGCCGCTTTCCGCCCACGGTTCGTCCCGGCTGAGCAGGCGGCCGTAGAGGTCATAGGCGTCATGAGTCTGGCTGCCGTCCGGGGCCGTTTCCGTTCTGAGCCGTCCGCACTGGTCGTAGGCGTATTGCGTGGTTTGCTCCTCCGGGCTTCCGTAGCCTTCCGCCAGCGTGAGCAGCAGGTCGCCCACGTCCGTGGTCTGGTAGATGGCGCAGGTGCGCGCCGCCACGATTCCGTTTTTGGAGATTTCCGTGACCAGCTGCCAGACCGAGTTTTCCGGTTCCAGCTCCGTGCGCGTGCGGAGGGTCGTGAGGGCGTCTTCCCCCGTGCCCTGCCGCATGTTCCACGCCAGGCCGTCGTTCCACCAGGTGACGGCGTAGGGCTGCCTGGCAGGCGCCTGTTCCGTGATGGTGAACTTTTCCTCAGCATCCAGGGAAAGAATAAATGTTTTCAAGGGAGCGCCCGTAACGGTATAAAATCCCTGTTCGTCCGTTCCGGTGATTTGCCCAGGGGTATAGAGCGCGATGACGTAGCCCGTGGAGATGACGTTTTCCACGTTTAGCAGGCCGTCCCACAGGTTCAGATTTGCCTCAGCGAGCCGTCTCCGGCATGCCTGACGTCCAGATAGGATGACGCGTTGGAGATGACCTGCCTGTCCGCCGTGGTGTAGGAGAGGAGCGTTCCCGTTTCCGCCGAGAAGAGGTATTGGCTGCCGTCTTCCACCACCCAGCGCAGGCAGGATTGTCCTTCCACCGTGGCCAGCGCCGCACGCCCTCCGCCCGACGTGTCCACCCCGATGGGCAGCACGGACCCGTCCGTGTAGCAGCGCATGGCAATTACCCGGTCTCCCTGCACCAGATTAAACCGTGCTCCGGGGACAATGCCCCCTTCCGGCACGTCCAGACGTCTGTTCAGGGGATGGTTGTAGGCCAGTGAGGAGGGGGTCTTTCCAGGCCGGAGACGTTTTGTTCACCCCTCAGTTCCACCCTTCCGGCCGGAATGCCCCCAAGTCCACGGAACGCTCCGAAGTTGCAGGACCAGTACATCAGCGTGGCCGTGCTTTCCGCCGTCACGCTGCACCCCGCCGAGCTGTAGTTTCCCAGGGCGCCGCTTTCCATGCCCGCCTCAGGGCCCGACCGGGACTGCGGCGGGGGGGGGGCGTTCCGCCGCTGTTGTCGCACGTGTCTCCCTCGCAGGGACACGGTTCGGGTTCTTTCCTGCCCCCCCCGGTTCCGTCGGCACCACGTCGATGCTGTAGTTGCAGATGGAGGTGTTGCCGCTTGCCGGATTGTAGTCGATGTTGGTCTGGCTGACTTCCCAGCTGTAGGTGCCGGAGGGGAGCTGCGCCCCGCCGGTCCCCGTGTGGTATTTGTGCCCGCCCTGTTCGCCCGCCGTCTGCGGGTTTTCCTTCAGATCCACCTGCGCCACCACGTTGCCGCCGGAGTCCTTTACCTCCAGGCTTCCCCAGTCGTCCACCCCAAGGAAGAGCGAGCAGGTGCCGTAGAGTTTTTTGCCCTCCGCTCCTTCCGGGATGGTGAATGTCCCGTGCGCACTGTACCCGTCCGCCGACGTGCTCGGCGGTCCCACAGTGATTTCAGCGTGTTCGTGGATTTCTTCAAATGGCAGCGGGTCGGGCTCCGGAGCTGCCTCCATGCCCCGCCTGCCGGGGCTGCCGCCGGCTCCAAAGTACCATTTCCGGTAGCCGGGAACGGCAGAACGATGGACGGAGGAGGAACGATGAGGCGGATTCATCAGGTATTCAAGAGTCGGGGGTAATGAAGGAAGCGAGGGGGCCGCCCTTTCCTGATCGTTTTATCAATAGTATGATCTGAAGTCGGTGTCGATAGAATTTTATTTGTATGTTTTTTTGATTTTTTATAAAAGATGGTCATTATTTTACACGAAAAAGATAATATTATAATTCTTACGTTCAGTGCATTCCCTTAATAGACATCAATGTTGTCTGTTTGTTAGAAAATGTCCCTGATAGATGGCCTCTCTTCCTGGCCACTGTCAAATTTCCCGGAAGAGGCTATCTGGTATTTTATTCCTGGCTCAAGGAAACCCGGTAATAAAAAAACTCCCCCGACAGCCGAGGCCGCCGGGAGTTTTTGTAGAGCGTCTTAAGAAGGAGTCCTCTTTCGAAGCAGAGGCCTTCTTTGGCATTGGCCCGCATGAAGTCGCGGTTGGGGCGGGCGATGTTGTCCACGCTGATGCCTTTCGGGCAGGCGGCTTCGCATTCGTATTGGTTCGTGCAGTTGCCGAAGCCTTCCGCTTCCATCTGCTTCATCATGGCCAGGGCGCGCTTGGAGCGTTCCGGCTGGCCCTGCGGCAGCAGATTGAGATGGGCGATTTTGGCGGACGTGAACAGCATGGCGGAGGAGTTTTTGCAGGAGGCCACGCAGGCGCCGCAGCCGATGCAGGCGGCGGCGTCAAAGGCGGCGTCCGCCTTCACTTTTCCACGGCGATGTTGTTGGCGTTCGGCGCGGAGCCGGTGCGCACGTCAATGTAGCCGCCGGCGGCGATGATGCGGTCCAGGGCGGAACGGTCCACCATCAGGTCCCGCAGGATCGGGAAAGCCTTCGCGCGGAAGGGTTCGATCCAGACGGTGTCGCCGTCCTTGAACTTGCGCATGTGAAGCTGGCAGGTGGTTACCTGGCGTTCCGGCCCGTGGGGAATGCCGTTGATGGTCAGGGAGCACATGCCGCAGATGCCTTCCCGGCAGTCGTGGTCAAAATGGATGGGTTCCTTGCCTTCCTTGACCAGGCCTTCATTGACGATGTCCAGCATTTCCAGGAAGGAGGCATCCACCGGAATGTCCTTGGCGGCATAGGTCTCAATGCGGCCCTTGGCGTCACGGTTTTCCTGGCGCCAGACCTTGAGAGTGAGATTGAGTGTTTTAGCCATGTTATAATCTTTCTTTTTTAAGTGTTAATGTATTGGCTATCTTTACTTGTAGCTGCGGATGGCAAGGTGCACGTTCTCGAAGGTCAGCGGTTCCTTGTGGAGAACAGGCAGGCTGTCCACGCCGGTGTATTCCCAGGCGGCTACGTAGGCGTATTCATCGTCGTTGCGCTTGGCTTCGCCGTCCGGCAGCTGGTATTCCACGCGGAAGTGCGCGCCGCAGGATTCCTGACGGTTCAGGGCGTCATAGCAGAGCAGCTGGGCGAATTCCCCAGGAAGTCAGCCACGCGGCAGGCTTTTTCCAGTTCCGCGTTGATGCCGTCCGCCGTGCCGGTTACGCGCACGTTTTCCCAGAATTCCTTTGCGGAGCTGGGGAATGCGTTCAATGGCGTGGGTCAGGCTTTCTTCCGTGCGGGCCATGCCGCAGTCTTCCCACATGATGATGGCCCAGTTCCCGGTGGAAGGAGTCCACCGTCTTGGTGCCTTTCACGTTCAGGAGTTTGTTGATGCGTTCCTTCACCTCGTCTTCCGCGGCCTTGAATTCCGGGGAGGCGGTGGTGACGGAGCCCGGCTTGGTGGTCGTCAGGTAGGCGGGAAGCGTGGCTGGGATGACGAAGTACCCGTCAGACAGGCCCTGCATCAGGGCGGAGGCTCCCAGGCGGTTGGCGCCGTGGTCGGAGAAATTGGCTTCACCGAGGACGTGCAGCCCCTTCACGTTGGACATGAGGTTGTAATCCACCCACAGGCCGCCCATGGTGTAGTGGGAGGCGGGGTAGATCATCATGGGCGTTTCATGGGGGTCGTCGTCCGTGATTTCTTCGTACATGTCAAACAGGTTGCCGTACTGGCCGTCAATCCATTCGCGGCCCATGCGCTTGATTTCATCCGCAAAGTCCAGGAAGACTCCCTTGCCGGTGATGGCCACGCCGCGGCCGTCGTCGCAGGCTTCCTTGGCGGCGCGGGAGGAAATGTCGCGCGGAGCCAGGTTGCCGAAGGAGGGATATTTGCGTTCCAGGTAGTAGTCCCGTTCTTCTTCGGGAACATCGGAAGGCTTGATTTCCTTTTTGCGGATTTTTTCCGCGGTTTCACGGGACTTGGGCACCCAGATGCGGCCGCTGTTGCGGAGGGATTCCGACATCAGCGTCAGCTTGGACTGGTAGTCGCCCTTGACCGGAATGCGGAATGCAGGTGGGGTGAATTTGCGTGAAGCAGGGGTTGGCGAAGAAAGCGCCGCGCTTGTAGGCCTTGTAGGCGGCGGTGACGTTGCAGCCCATCGCGTTGGTGGACAGGAAGAACACGTTGCCGTAGCCGCCCGTGCAGAGCAGGACGGTATCCCCTGCGTAGGACTTGATTTCACCGGTGACCAGATTGCGGGTGACGATGCCCTTGGCTTCTCCGTCCACCAGCACCAGGTCCATCATTTCATGGCGGGAGAACATTTCAATGTGTCCCTTGGCCACTTCCTTTTCCAAAGCCTGGTAGGCACCCAGCAGGAGCTGCTGGCCCGTCTGTCCGCGTGCGTAGAAGGTACGCTTAAGCTGGGCGCCGCCGAAGGAGCGGTTATCCAGGAGGCCGCCGTATTCACGGCCGAAGGGAACGCCCTGGGCCACGCACTGGTCAATGATGTTGGAGGAGACTTCCGCCAGGCGGTAAACGTTGGCTTCACGGGCGCGGAAGTCGCCGCCCTCTGACGGTGTCGTAAAACAGGCGGTAAACGGAGTCGCCGTCGTTCTGGTAGTTCTTGGCCGCGTTGATGCCGCCCTGGGCCGCAATGGAGTGGGCGCGGCGGGGGCTGTCCTGATAGCAGAAGCATTTGACATTGTAGCCAAGTTCGGCAAGCGTGGCGGCAGCGGAGGCGCCAGCCAGGCCGGAACCTACCACAAGCACCGTGTACTTGCGCTTGTTGTTCGGATTGATCAGTTTGGATTCAAGCTTGTACTTGGACCATTTGTCCTGAATAGGGCCGGAGGGAATTTTGGCATCCGGCATCCAGTCGCTTACGGGAAAATTAATCATGGCTTTGAGAGGAGTTGATGGTTATTTGATGATACCCAGAAGAACCGAGACCGGCACGGAGATGAAGCCCAGGCAGATAATCGCGCCGTAGGCGATGGCGATAAAATTGTAGAAGGGCCGGATTTTGCGGGAATCAATGCCCACAGTCTGGAAGATGGACTGCACCCCGTGGCGCAGATGGCTGAACAGCATCAGAACGGCCAGGATGTAGAAGGCGGAGCACCATACGTTGGAGAATCCGGTCACGATCATTTTGTACACGTCAAAGGTTTCCACCGTACCGTCGGAAATGAAGGTGGTGAACTGGGCGGGGTCGTATCCCACGCGCAGGGTGTATTGGTACAGGTGGTAGACCAGGAACACCAGGACGGTCAGGCCGGTGTAAATCATGTAGCGGGAGGAGAGCGTCGCCTTGATGGTGTTCTTGAACACATAGGGTTCGCGGGCCGCATGGTTTTCCAGCTTCAGCTGGATGGTCAGCCAGACATGGATGATGAAGATCACCCCAAGCCCCGCGCGAATGCCCCAGAGGGCTGCTTCCGGCATGGAGTGCAGGCCGTGGGCGTAGGTGTTGATCCATTCAGGGCCTCCGAAGATGAGAAGGTTGCCTGCCAGGTGTCCCGCAAGGAACAAGACCAAACATAACCCCGTCAGAGCCACAATGATTTTGCGCGGCCGATGGAGGATGTCACGAATGTACATATGGTTTTTACTAGTGCATTCATAGGCGCTCTAATGAAATAAATGCGTCCTCACAGGATGCCCGGTTCAAGCCCGGATGGCAAGCCTCTTCTTGAATTTCCGGCGCTTTTCGGATTTTTGAAAAGCCGGGGAAAGGCGTTGCTGTTTATCAGTTTGGAATAGTTATTATTTTGTTACCTGTTCCGGCTTGACGAGGCTTTCCGCACAGGCGTATCGTCTGTGCGTGAAAAGGAGTAAAAAGAGGTGCTGGACGCGGATTTCGCAGCGGCGCGCGCCGGCGTTCTGGATGTGGCCGCATTTCTGGACCGGGTGGACCGCGGGGAAGGAGAGGCGGATTTCCGCTACCGTGCCCTGATGGAGGTTCTTCCCCTTTTGTCCGCATCCGGCCCCGGACGCGTCCGGGCCATTCTGGAAGCCCTTTCCTACAGGGATGGCACCGTGCCGGAAACCGCCGCAGCCAAAGCGGCCTGCGGAGCCCCGAACCTCAGCAAATAAGAATGATGGCTTTCATAGAACCTCATATACATATGGTGTGCCGCACCACGGACGAATACCGGGCCATGGCGCAGGCCGGCTGCCTGGCGGTAGGGGAACCGGCGTTCTGGGCCGGTTACGACCGTTCGTCCGCGGACGGTTTCCGGGATTATTTCGTACAGCTTACGGAATGCGAACCCGCCAGGGCGGCCAAGTTCGGCATGGACCATTACACATGGTTGTGCATCAATCCCAAAGAGGCGCAAGACGTGGCCTTTGCACGGGAGGTGATGAAACTCATTCCGGAGTTTATTGACCGGCCCAATGTCCTTGGCATCGGGGAAATAGGGCTGAACCGGAATACTTCCCATGAAATGACCATTTTTGAAGAGCATCTGGATCTGGCGGTGCGCCTCAACCAGCTTGTGCTGATTCACACTCCCCATTTGGAAGACAAGCTGAAGGGGACCGTAATGATTCTTTCCGCCCTGAAAAACCGTCCGGATCTGGATCCTTGCCGCGTGTTGGTGGATCACTGTGAGGAACATACCTTCCCGCTGGTGAAGGAGGCCGGCTACTGGGCCGGACTGACCCTTTATCCCACCAGCAAGCTGAATCCCAAGCGGGCGGCGGATATTCTGGAATTGTACGGAATGGACCGTGTCTGGGCCAATTCCGCGGCAGACTGGGGGGATTCCGATCCCCTGGCGCTGACGGCTCTGGCCTGCGAGCTACGCAGGCGCGGTTTTTCCCGGCAGGAAACGGAACGTCTTCTCTTGGAAAATCCGGAGACATTCATGGGACAGTCTCCGAAGTTCCGGAAAGTGTCGTCCCGCTAATTCCGCCCGAGGCGCGGCGGAGGGTACGGCCCTCTAGTCCCCGTCCGGGAAAAAGACGGTGAGGACGGCGCCCAGGATGACCGCCGCGTCATCCAGAAGGCCCAGCCTGCCGATTCCGTCAAACAGGAATTCGTCGGGAGTCAGGATGTAGGCGCCGGCGGCGGCCAGAAGGCATATATTCCGTTTGTTGAAAAAACGCGGTTCTCCTTTTCTGCTTTTGAAATACCGGAACAGGCGCAGTAGCAGCTGCTGTTTTTGAAGGTTCATGGACGGGAACGGGGGATAAAGGTTCAAGCTCAGCCATTTTCCTACTCCTTTTCCCTGTTTCGGGGAAGGAGTCTGTTGCCGACGGACGGAACCGCAGCGATCCGGACCGTGCGGGGAAATGGATTGCTGAAAGGATGGGCTGTTCCGGATGCTGAGGGAAGCCGGGCTTTGCATGCTCCGGTTCCGGCTGTCCCGGCATGGGAAAAAGGGGCGTGTACGGAAGTGGGGCGGGGCCGGAAGCTCTTGAAATGACCCTACCGGGGGAGACTGAATGCCATTTTTCCGTCAAGTGCTGGCCGTGAGGTTGCCGCAGCAAATGGAAGCTTTTCCCCTCTGTTTTTTCGGCAGATGTTTGAACGGATAAGGAAAAGGCCGGCTCACGATTTTGTGAGCCGGCCTTTGAATATAGGGAGGCGGACGGTACAGGCTTATGCCCTGCGGCGGCGCATCATCAGCGCGGTCAGGCCCAGCAGGCCCAGGGAAGCCGTGGCGGGTTCCGGAATGCTGGCGATTTCACTCATCAGTTGACCAACTTGTTCCTGGGAAAGGAGGGAGTCGTGGATGTAGAGCTGTTCGATGGATTCAGCCAGTCCTGCGTCCATGAGAATCTGCTCAATTTGCTGGTTGCCGAATTTCAGGTCGCTGTTGGAATAGTACGTAGCGCTGTCGCCAAAATAGATGCGGGTGCCAAGATCTCCGGTGACTACGGAAATGGTCAGGGACCCTTCCGTGCCCAGCGGGGTGTCAACGACGGGCCCGATGTATGAGGTGTTGGTCCATAATCCCTGGAGTTTCCGGTCCGTGTTCAGGCCCACGCCCCAGCTTACACTGCTGTTTTTGGCGTTAAACAGAGCGGTATAGGTCTCCGGAGTGTTGATTTTGGACAGATCAAGAACCATCGTCACAGACATAACGTCGCGGTTGTTGGTACCGTATCCGTTGAAGGTTATCCCGGATAACGTCAGATTGCTGTCGTCAGACGTGATGGAAACGGAATCTTTCAGGGTGCCGAAATCCGCCGTTTGGGAGGTAAAGTCCGAATATCCCACGATAGAGCTATCTAGCAGAGTGGTATTCGCGGTGGCGCTCAGGCTCATGCCGGCCGAAAGAATCAGGGTGGATAATAATTTCTTCATGGTCAGTATCTTAATAAAATGATGCAAGATTCAATGTATGCACTTGCGCTTGAATAACGAATTACAAATTCGCTACAAGTTGCCATCCAAAAGGAATCATCAATATGAGAAAAACACTGACATTTTTAATCGCGATGGGAAGCTTTGCTGTTTCCTCGGAGGCAGCGACCGTTTTTAATTATTACACTCCCGGTACAGATAATTACAATAGTACCATCCATGGGTTTTATCTTGGCCTGGGGTCTTCTTCCCTGGCTCCTTCCGATTCCTCTTCTCCCTCTTCCCTGTCCGGAGAGATCAGACTGGACAGTTTTACGCTGCGCGGAGCCGCCAACAATTTGGGCGCTAATGTCACTTACGGCTTCCTGGTGCTGATGGCTCCGACAATTCGGTCATCGGCTGGAGCACCAATACGGGAACTACTGCAGCAGGGATTAATCTGACGTTCAGTTTTTCTTCCCTGGATGGTTCTCCCCTGCTTCTTGACGCGGCATTGACATACCGTTTCCTGGCCGTGAGCCAGTCCGTGATGGACTTGATGCAGGATACGTCTAAAACGTATTTATATGCTGCGGGGGGAACAGCCGCCCCTACTGCTAACACGGAAGGAGATACCGTAACGATCAGCGGCGGATTGACTGCTCCCGGCATCCGCGGCCATTATGACGCCGAGGGAGCGCCTGGTGATTCTGTCGTTATTACGGGAGCCAACGGAACCAATACTTTCAGCTTATTATCCCCGATTTTCACGGAAATCCGAGGGGAAATGGTGCCGGAACCAGCCACGGTTTCCCTGGGCCTGCTGGGACTGGCCGCGCTGATGATGCGCCGCCGCAGGGCTTGAGCCTTCTGATGGCGGAAAATCGGCGGATGAGAGCTGTTCTTGCGGAACAGCTCTTGTTTTTTATATCCAGAGAGGAAGAATTGCTTATCCGCGTGCGGGGTTCATACCCTCCGGAGGTACGGGATTTCCGGAGGTCAGAGGGGCGTATCCGGTTTTTTCCGCATGGCGGCAATTTGCTGGAAACGTTTTTGTGAGGGAGTACCGGAAAGTTTTTTCTTTGCCGGAAAATGCCGGTCAAATTCGGCAGCGCGCTTTTCGTCCATATGGTACACGGCAGCTTCCACATAGCGGCCTTTCAGGCCGGACAGGGAATCTCTTTGCAATTCACAGGCCTGGAGAGCCGCCGCGCACATATTGTCCGCCGTTCTGATTCCCAGCGTTTCCGCGGGAACGAATCCGCAGCGTGAATAGTAGTCCGGGTCGCCGTACAGGAAAATGGCGCGGAAGCCCATTTCACGCGCCCGGTCTTTGGTGTAGCCGATCATCCGCCGCCCTATTCCCCGGCGCTGGTATTCCGGAAGAACGGCAATGGGCCCCATGCCCAGCACTTCGTATTCTTTTCCGTCATCTGTCCTGATGACGGATGCTGCATAAACAATGTTCCCGACAATGCGGCCGCCGTGGACGGCGACTACATCCAGCTCCGGGATGAAGGAAGGACTGCCGCGCATGATATGGAGCAGGTAATGTTCATTGCAGCCGGGGACGTAATAGTTCCAGAACGCTTCTCTCGTGACATGTTCCGTTCCGGCATAGTCTGCGGGTTGTGCTGTTCTTAATGCAATGATCATGAAAGGTTGTTCTTTACGGCTCCCCCCTGGAGAAATTCAGAGGCGGTGCATCGTCATAACGTCCGGAATGTTCATGGGGCGCACTACGCGGAACCCGATCATGCCTCCGTCCGTCAGGTACCAGATGCTTTTAGGGTTTTGGGGGTCCTGGCGGTTCCAGGCGGGGGTGCTGGCACGACGCGCCGCGCTTCGCAGGCCGTCCGGGTCGTCTTCCCATGAACCGCCGCGAACGATGTGGGGAGCTCCGGGGACGATGACCAGGGGGTCTTTCACAGATAAGCCGCTCCGTTTGCCGTAGGCATCCGGAACGTAGGAGTCCAAAACCCATTCCGCCACATTTCCGTGCATGTCCCGGAGGCCCCACTTATTCGGTTTTTTGGAGCCTGTTTTCTGGTAACGGTCATTGGAGTTGTTCCAGTACCAGGCGTACTGGTTCAGGGGTGCTTCCCCGTTGCCGTAAGAGTAGGCGCCGGAGGAGCCGGCCCGGCAGGCGTATTCCCATTCCGCTTCCGTGGGCAGACGGTAGTAATGCCCGGTCTGGGCGCTCAGCCATTCGCAGAATTTGCTGGCGGCGTGATGGGACATGGAGATGGCGGGCAGGCCGTGTTCATAGCCGTGGCCCATGCCCAGGTTCATGGCGGCGTAGGGGGCGGTAGGCTGCGTGACGGAGTCCCACAGTTCGTCATCCGGCTGTTCCTCCAGAAGCTGGCCGTCCTTGGCGCGCGGACGCCCGTTTTCCATGAAGGCCGTATAAAGTTCCCAGGGGATTTCCGTTTCCGAGATCCAGAAGGGAGAGATGCTCACTTTATGCTGCGGACCTTCGTCCGGTTTCCGGTGCGGCTCTTCCGCGGGACTCCCCATGAGGAACGTTCCTCCCGGTATGGCGATCATGCGCAGGGAAGCTCCCGCCGCGGGAACCGTTTCCGTGTAGGATTCAAAACGTGCCGGATTTCCGGAAGCTTCAATGAGCTGATGGATTTGGCGCGTCGTGCCGACCAGCTCCCGGGACGGCAGGTCATCCGGAATGGGAAGGGCAGGACCGGCAGCGCGGTCCAGTTCCCGTTTTTGCAGCGCGGATCGGCTTTCTCCCCACTGGCGTGCGCTGGTAATGCGCGCGGCATCTTCCGTGGCCGGGCGGGGGGAATTATTTTCTTCCCGGCACCCGGCCAGCAGGGCGCTTCCTCCCAGAAAGCAGGAAACAAGGAAAATGCCGCGCATGGAATGGTGAAAACCGGAATGCCCTACATCGTCATGCCTCCGTCGCAGGCAATGACCTGCCCGGTGATGTAACGGGCATCGTCAGAGGCAAGGAAGGCCGTCAGGGCGGCGATATCTTCCACGGAACCTTGTTCTTTCAAAGGTATTTTCTTAACGATTTCTTCCTTGAGATTGTCGGGAATGGCATTGGACATTTCCGTGGAGATGAAGCCGGGAGCAATGGCGTTGCACGTGACTTTGCGCGGAGCGAATTCCTGAGCCAGTGATTTGGTGAAACCGATGAGGCCCGCCTTGGAAGCGGCGTAATTAGCCTGGCCGATGTTGCCGACGAGACCGATGACGGAGCTCATGTTGATGATGCGCCCGGCCGGGGATTTCATGAGAACACGCTGGAGGGCCTTGACCGTATTGAACGCGCTTTTCAGGTTGGTGTCCAGAACGGCATCCCAGTCTTCCTCCTTCATGCGGAGCATCAGGGAGTCCCGCGTGATGCCGGCGTTGTTCACCAGGATGTCAATCTGCAGGAAGTCTTTCAAAATGGCGGCCATGGTTTCCTGAACGGCCGCGTAATCCGCTACGTCGCAGGGGTAGGCCTTGCAGGAATCCGGAAATTCCTTGTTGATTTCTTCTGCGGCTCCCCCGCAGCTGGATGGACTGCGGCTGATCAGGATGACCCTGGCTCCTTCCGAAGCGAAGCGGCGCACGACGGCATTGCCGATTCCGCGACCCGCGCCGGTAACGATGGCTGTTTTACCTGCTAACTTTTGCATGCTGCCCACAGTAAACCCGTTTTTCACGGTTCCGGCAAGCTTGAAATGGACCTGGCCGCGCAGGACCCCATATGGGGAAAGGGCGGGCCGGGAATGAAAAAAGGGGGAGAAACGGGGTGAGGGGGAGGCTACTGTCCGGCCTCTTCATTTTCCCGGATTGCATTGGGGGGCGCCCCGTCTTCATCCGGTTCTACCAGGCCGCTGAATTCATCCGAATTTTCCAAAATGTCCTTTAAGGCGGCGGAACCGTAATAACGGGCCTCAAACGGGCGTTTGCCTTCCTGCCTGCAGCGGTTGTCCAGCATTTCCATTCGTTTTTTCATTTTTTCTATCAAGGCGTCTTCTTTCTCCTTTTCCGCATCGTTCAATTTATCCTGAAGCTGGAGGAAATGCCGGATGTCCTTCTGAATGTCCTGCAGCGTTTTGACGGCGTTGTCCGCGCTTTCCTTGTCCTGAACGCCTGCCAACGTCTGCTGGATATTGATGGCAAAGGAAAAGGCCTGGTTGATCAGGGATTCCGCGGAAGGAATTTTTTCCGCCGGAGCCGCTGCTGTGGGGAAGCCGTTCCGGCGGCCGTTTCACCAAATGCAAGAGAGGCTCCGGATAGAAGCGCAGAATATAAGAGAGGAACAAGAAAAGCCTTCATCCTGTTCTTTTGAGGCAGGATGAAATCCACGGCAAGGAAAAAGGGGAAACTGAAAAAAGAGCCTTATTCCGCCGTGATGCCGCCTTTTTCATCGTCCAGAATGCCTGACTTTTCCAGATAGTAGTCATATCCGCCTGCGTAGGCGGTGATGGTCCCCCGGTTCACATGCAGGGTTTTTTGTGCCAGGGAACGGATGAAGTGCACATCGTGGGAGATGAAGACCAGTGTTCCTTCATAATGCTTCAGAGCCTGCACCAGGGCTTCTACGGACAAAAGGTCCAGGTGGGTGGTCGGCTCGTCCATCAGCAGGAGGTTGGGCGGATCCACTAGGAATTTGACCAAGCTGAGCCGCGATTTTTCCCCGCCGGAAAGAACGCTGACGCGTTTTTCCACATCCAGCCTCCGGAACAGGAAGGAACCCAGGATGGAACGCGCTTCTTCCTCCCGGATTTCAGCGCTGCATTTCATGATTTCCTCCAGCACGGTATTTTCCGGATTCAGGTTTTCCGTTCGCGCCTGGGAGAAGTAGCCGATGCGCGTCGTGGTACCGGGAGTGCGTTGTCCGGAGTCAATGGGGATGATGCCCGCCAGGATTTTGAGAAGAGTGGATTTGCCCGCGCCGTTCGGACCTACAAGAACAGTGCGCTCCCCGCGTTCCACCAGCAGGTCCAGGTTTTCATAAACCCTGCGGTCGCCATAGGATTGGCAGACTTTTTTCAGCTCAATGACTTTCTGGGTGCTGCGCGGAGGCTGGGGAAGTTGAATTTAAATACCTTCCTGCGGGCTACCGGTTTTTGAATGATTTTCATCTTTTCCAGCTGCTTGATGCGGCTCTGGACTTGCCCGGCTTTGGAATTGATGGAGCGGAAACGGTCAATAAATTCCCTGAATGTGCGCTATTTCCTTCTGCTGGTTGCGGTAGGCCGCCTGAAGCTGCTCGAAGCGCACGTCCTTTTGTTGGAGGAAGTCCGAGTAATTGCCTCGGTATTCCACCAGTTCTTCGTTGTCGATGTCGTACACGCTTTCCACCAGCTCATCCATGAAATCCCGGTCGTGGGAAATCATCAGGATGGCTCCGGGGTAGTTTTTCAGGTATCGCTGGAGCCACAGCAGGGACAGGAGGTCCAGGTGGTTGGTAGGTTCGTCCAGCATCAGGAGGTCCGGCTCCAGGACAAGGAGCTTGGCCAGGTACGCGCGCATGATCCAGCCGCCGGACATTTCCCGGGCGGGGCGGTGGAAGTCGCTTTCCCGAAAGGCCAGCCCTTTGAGAATTTTCTTGGCTTTGGGCTCCAGCTGGTAACCGTTGGCGGCGTTGAAGGTGTCAATGGCTTCCGCGTATTCCGGCGTATCCGTTTTGTTGGCGTTTTCCGCCGTCCGGATAGTGTGGATGGCCTGTTCCATTTCCGGCGTGATGCCCAGGGCGATTTCCAGGACGGTTTCATCCTTCGGTTCGCTGGCTTCCTGGGGAAGATAGCCCACGATGGCGTATTCATCCATGCTGATGGAGCCTTCGTCCGGCGTGTCTTCTCCCAGAATCATGCGGAACAGGGTGGATTTGCCTGCTCCGTTGGGGCCGACCAGAGCCACCCGTTCCCCCCAGTTAATGGTCATTTCCGTTTCCCTGAACAAGGTCCGTCCGGCGTGGGATTTTGTGAGATTTTTGATCGTCAGCATGGTGAAGAGAGGATGTATTCTACCGGGATGGAAAGGGGAAGGCAAGAGCCGTCAGGGCGGAGGCAGGCATTTTTGAAAGCTTTACTGGATTTTTACGCGTAGTCTGCTAGCCTTGGCGCGCCATGCCGACCACGCAGACATTCAGGCTTTTGCTTGCTGCCGCCCTTTTTTGTGCGGATGGAGTTCCTGCTGTACTCCTCCGGCGGAGGATTATATACAACAACCTTACGTGCAGCAGCAAATGTCCGGGCTGGCTAATGCCTTCCTGGCGCTGCTGCCGCCGGATCAGGCCTCTCTTCCCGCTGCCGGAGCGGAGGCCAGGTGGCTGGCGGACACGGCCGTGGTCCAGTCCGCAGCGATTGCCCGGGACAACAGGACTGTGCTGTTTGGCTGGCTGAACAATATTCTGGTCAATTCCAACCTGCGCGACAGGGGGCTGTGCTGGCAGGTCCAGCAGGATTTGTACCGGGACCTGCGCCGCCGCCCCGTGAAGTATTTCCGCATAGGGCTGACGATTCGAGACCGTGGAACGGGCAGGGAGCACAGTTGCGTGTATGTCAATGCCGCGGGGAAGGGATTGCAGGGCTCCATTGTTCTGGATGCCTGGAAGAACTGCGGGCATCTGGTGACGCTGACCCAGAAGGACCGGGAAGGCGGCAAATGGGAGGAGGACTGGCGGGAACCATTTGTTTCCAAGGCCTTTCCGGAGGGCCATTCCTACGGCATGGAACATCACCTGGTCTGGCCCGGGTGGGCCAGGAAACGCCCCATGCTGGTTCAGCGGATATTTCAGTCCGATCAGCAGAATGAGGCGAAGGCGGCCGCTGAATAAAGGGGAAGCCTGATCCGGCAAGAACCGGCACACGGTGCTGCGCCGCGGCGGTTTGCGGTATCCGCCGTTTTTAAGGAAAATCCCGGCGAATCGGCAAATGGCGGAGGGAATCCGGACTCAGGGCAAATAAAAACGCACTCAGTGCGTACACCGAGTGCGGATTAATTGGATAATTTGCTAGTGTTGCAGGGCAAAACCCCGCTGCAAACTTACTTGCCCTTGGCCTGCACAACCGGAGCGGGAGCAGGAGCGGTGGTTTGCTGTTGCTGCTGCTGCTGGGAGCAAGAAGCGACCAGGCAAGCGGCGCCGGCGATGGCGAGGATAGCGATGTTCTTCATAATTCGAATTAAATACAGTGTTTGTTAACTACTGGAACCTCCGCATCCACGGAGGTTTGCTGGCACCAATGTAAATGGTGGCAAGTAGAAATCAAGAGATTTTCTTGTTCCATGTCACGGCATTACAGAAAAGAGCAGGACCCCCGGTTTCTGAAGTCCTGCTCTTTTTGATGCGTTATGGAAAACGGATTGTTTCAAAACCGTTTTTTGCGCTTACAGGCTGCTCCCAAGCTCAATGATGGAGTAGTCCCCGTCCGGCCTCCGGTACACGATCTGGAGCACGTCTCGCCGCGCATTCCTATAGAGTACGAATGGCTTATCGGAAAGTTCCAGTTCCATGATGGCTTCTTCCTTGTAAAGCTTTTTGAGATTGTAGCTTTCTCTGTGAATGAGCAGGGGTTCCGGGTCTTCCGGGGAATCTCCTGGGTAATCCAGCACGGAATCGTCATATACCGTTTCATCCAGCTTGCGGATGGTTTCCTGGTGATGGGGACGGAAATTCTTCATCAGGCGCGTTTTGTGCTTGCGCATGCGGCGCATGATTTTGGTGATCGTTTCATCAATGCAGGCGTACATGTCCGTCCCTTCCGTGGACGCGTCAATGGTGATATGATCCGAGCAGAACAGGATTACCTGAGAAATCTTGCGGTCGCGTTGCACATCAAGCAGTACTTTAACCTCCATAATGCGCGGGAAATCCAGGCGGATCCCCTCAATTTTTTTCGTTACGAATTCCCGAATCGCGTCTGTGACTTCCACGTGGCGCCCCGTGATCGTAATGGGTGTGTTTACGTTTACCTTTTGCATTGTCGTACCTCTTTCTAGTTGATGTTAATGCGCGGACCCCGTCCGCACCTTTCAAGATATACAGATTTGACAATGCTTGTCGAGGAATCCTTTCTTTTTTTCGCGTGCGGGGAAAGGCGCTTTTCCTTTTCCGTTTCCATATGCCGGACCTGGGCGGCTCTCCTACCTGTTGTGAGCCAATCAATCGGGGAGCGGCCGTTTCCGTTTATCGCTTTCCGTCGTCTTCGGAATACGTTTGAACGTCTTTGTCATACAATTGCGGGTATAAAAAAATTATTTGAAAGTACTTGACATGCTGCGGAAATGCCTTATAACAGTTGCGCACTCCTCTACAGATGCTCTCTAAATCGCGGGATGGAGCAGCCAGGTAGCTCGTCAGGCTCATAACCTGAAGGTCGCAGGTTCAAATCCTGCTCCCGTAACCATTTGAAAACCCTGCAAGTTCATTGCTTGCAGGGTTTTTTCGTTACGGATGGAAAAGCATCCGGCGAGTATTGGGAGTCTGTTGTTTCTGGGAGTTTTTGTATTCGGGGAACTGGTGCCCAAGAGGGTTGGAATGTGTGCTCCGGAAGTAATTTCCAAACTGGCGGCTGTGCCGATGAAAGCCTTTTCTTGTGCCGCAGCTCCCTTTGTATGGGTGCTTTCCAAAAGCACAGTTTTCGCATGCAATTTGCTGGGAGTCAGGAATACGACTGACAGGGTGACGGAAGAGGAAATCCGCCTGATGATTCAGGAAAATGCCCGGGATGGGGATATACAGGATGTGGAATGTATATTTAATCTCGGTGACCGGAATTTGGAGTCCATCATAACTTCGCGGGGGGGGGGGGATATTGCATGGCTGGATGCCAAGATGACGGAACAGCCGTGCGGTCAGGGTCAGAGGTCCGTTATCCGTTTTAGACCTTATTATAAACGGATAACATGAGAAACGTCGCCACCAATGTGGCTGGTCGTTTTTTTCATGTTGTTTTGTGCTTATGATCTACGGTGTTTCCCTTTTGATGCTGCGTTGATTTCAGTAAGCTTCATTTTGTGCTTTGCCTGCCGTTTTCGATTGTCTGAGAGGTTTTCTCTTTTGAATCATGCGGTTTCAACGGACCGTAGAAATAGGAGGCGGTGGCTCCCCCGTCAATCAGGAAGTCCGCGCCGGTGATGAAAGTCCCCTTGCCGCCCATCAGTAATTCCGCTACATGGGCTATTTCATCCGCCGTACCGGGTCTTCTTGCAGGGCACTTCGCAAACATGTTTCTGTAAAAATCACCTCTGGGACCGTTGAATTCATCGATTGCCAGAGGGGTGACTATAATGCCCGGGGAAATGGAGTTGATGCGTGCGCCTTTGGCACCCCATTTGACGGCTTCCGCCATGACACGCTTGACGTTGCAGCGTTTCGCCATCTGGTAGGCATGCAGAGTGTCCTTGATATTCCCGGGTTGGAGGAGTTCGAGGTTCAGCAATTCCTCTGTTGGAGTCATGGCCAGTTGTTCGTCCTGTTCGGCAGTCAGAGCGGGCATGCGGTGACCGGATTGGCTGGAGATAGTTACTCCCGAGCCGCCGGGGCAAATAACTTTCCCCACCTCTTCCAGCAATACGGCGGTTCCGTAGAGATCCACTTTAAGAATGGTTTCAACGGATGCCTGGCTGGGGGAAACCCCCGCTGCATTGACGAGCATGGAAATATTGCCGTACCTCTGTGCTTCTGCAATCAAATGCAGGATGGAGTCCCGGGAAGAGAGATCCATCTCTAAGGGGATGGTGTCAAATCCGGCCTGATTCATCGTCCGGGCAATGGCCATGCCGATTTGCCCGGCTCCCGTCAATATCATGACTTTTTTGGATAGACGTTGTTCCATGGGCTATGAAATCAGTTGAAATGACCGGTTTTTATTCCTAGCCATATGTTATGTTCCTCTAGCCGGACGGTATGGCCCTCCCGCAAAAAGGGCAATGCAAAAACGGCCATAGGTGATGGTATTGCAAAATGGGTCATATGGATTGAAAAACTGAGGGGGGGATGAAAGAACCCAGGCAAAAGTCATGGCAGCATGCCGATTCTTTTCAGCCATGTTTTGACGCCTGCGGCATTGCCCGGCATGTCAATCCCCTCATCATCGGCACGTCCGGGAGTTGTAATATCTCCTGGGTCAAGGTCTTCTGGAAGAGTTGACGGAATGTGCCGGGAATGGGGCGTAAGCCTGTAAATTTGTTGCATGGATTCGTTTAAATAAGTAGTCGCGTCATAAGTAAAGAAGGGAATGAGCGTTTTCCCTTTCAGGTCAAATGCCTCTAAAAAGGTGCAAATCACCATGGCAGGCTGATGCCACCAGATTGGAGAGCCGACGAAGATAGTATCATATTTCCCCATCAGGGAGGCTTCAGGCAAGTTGGCGACCTTTGGGCGCAGGTTCTCATAAGCTTCTTTTTTGACACGGTCGCTGTCGCGGTAAGGGTCGGCATTGTAGGCCTCGGCGGCTTCAATCCGGTAGAGATCCGCTCCGGTCAGTTTCGCAATTTGTTCCGCCACCGCTTTGGTATTGCCCGTTGCGGAGAAATAAACAACCAGCGGTTTTCCCGCATCTTGTCCGGTTCTGCGGACAACAGGCAGCCCTTTTGCCTGCAACAGCGTGTTCAGCTCTTTCCGGACTGCGTCTGCTTCCCCGGGGCCGATGTTCCTGGACACGATATCAAGCAGCTGGTGCAGCTGTGCGGGTGTTATGCCCAGATTCAGGCAGATGCCCATGTGAGAGCGGGCCATTGGTTCCACACCGCCTATGGCCGCGAGGATGGATACGGTAGCCAATTCGCGTTCATCATAGGTCAGAACGTCCCGTTCAAAAATATCTGCAAAAAGGTGTTCTTTCAGGAAACGTTCCATGACCGGGGCAAATTCGGCATAGGCAGCTTTCGGTGCATTGACGGGAATGCCGGAGATTTCCGCAAGAATGGCGCACCCGCGATCGTAGCGGCTGCGTTTGTCCTTTGTGGGGCAGGCATCTTGTCCCGGGGCATCGGCTATGCCTCGGGACTTTCTTTTATCCAGCACGGAGATGAATGTCTGCAATCCCCTCAGGCTTCGTGGAAACCCGCAATAGGCGTAGGAATGCACTAAAACTTCCCGGATTTCATTTATCGTCAATCCACTGTCCAAGGCGGCATTCAGGGCCGGCTGCAGCTGATGCAAATCCCCTCTGCCGGTATAGGCGGCAATCGCGATGATGTGTTTCTGCCTGGAGGTCAATTCCTGGCTGGAAAGGGCGGAATTTGCCGCCAGAGCCAGCACGCACGACATCAGGCAGAACAGGACAGACGATAAAAAAAGATTCATGAACCTGGGAGAGCAGTTTTACAGGTTTTTCCCGAAGAATTCCGCCAGCTTTCCGACAGCCTGATCCACGTATTCCGGCACGTAGTAGGTCTTGATATGCGTGGCGCCCGGAATGAGGAACAATTCCTTGTTGAGGGTTCCCGTGGCGCGGCTGTAGCATTGTTCCGTCATGTAGAAGGTGTCGGCTCTGCTGCCCGCCATCATCAGCAGGGGCTGGTTAATCAGGTGCATACCTTCGCTCGCGTCAAAGGCAAACAGGTCCATCAGGCTGCTTTTGGTATAGCGGAAGGTGGAATTGGGGTGGGCGTGGCTTTGCAGATAATAGTCGTAGCCGTCCTGGTAGAGGTCAAAGGGCAGTTGGGCCGCCTGTTCCGGCGTTACTCCTTTCATGTCTCCCACGTATTCCGGCTGACCGCCTTCCGCTTCGCGCTGGCGGGCGGCGCAGGCGTCGGCAAGGCGTTCCTGCACGCTGCTGTTGATGCGAGTCGAGAAACCCGTTGCGCCGGACCAGGCCGGTGTTGAACATGCTGAGCGTGGCGACTGCCTTGAAACGCTTGTCCGTCTGTGCGGTTTTCAGGGTGTAGCCTCCTCCGCCGCAAATGCCCAGGATGCCCAGACGGGAGGCGTCCACTCCGGGATATTGCAGCAGGATGTCTGCGGCGCGGCGGATGTCTTCCATGCGGTTGGCGGGTTTGTCCGTATTGCGGGGAGTCCCTCCGCTGGCCCCCTGGTAGGCCGCGTCAAATGCCAGGCAGATGTAGCCCTGTTCCGCCATGCGCTGGCTGTAAAGTCCGGCCACCTGCTCCTTCACGCCGCCGTTGGGATGCGCCACGACAAGGGCGGGGTATTTTTTCGAGGCATCATATCCGGCGGGCGTATAAACATGGGCGGCAATTTGCAGTCCGTTCAGCGTATAGGTGATTGGATGGATGTTGACGCGGCCTCCCATGTTTTCCGTGACGGCTCCCCGGTAAACCAGCCCCCAGGGATTGGCGTTGTGGCTTTTAATGCTTTTTGCTTCCGTAAATTGGGTTTGGCGGGCTGGGGCTGTTGAAACGGCCGGAGAATCATTTGTGTTCATTTGCTGCGCATTTAACTGGTGGTTGAAGGAAATCAGGGAAAGGGCTATTGAAATAATGGCGTTTGTTTTCATGGCATGTACTTTGCTTCCTCAAACAGTTCCCATTCTATCATGAAAGGCTCTCTTCCCGTCGATAGACGGATTACAGGTTTTGCTACCATGATTACAGATGGCGGACGCAGAAAGTAAATGTGCGGGGGAGTGTGCCTGTCACCTGTCAAGTTTGTTCTGCCGGAGCCAGGCGGCCATATGGTCGGCAATGATGTTATTGTTTTTATCGGACATCAGAAAATGCGTATTTCCCCGGATGCCGATTTTGGGCAGTTCCACCAGAGCAGCATGGCCGCCATGCCTGTTGACGGCCTCCACAAATTTGCGTCCCATTTGCAGACGTACGCGCCAGTTTTCCTCTCCAAGCTTATCGGTGACGTTTTCAGGAATATAATCTCCGAAGTAGAGGATGATGGGGATTTGGGTGAGCTTGTTGAATTCCTCCGGCGGAACGGCGATTCCCTTCATCGTGCCGGTGAGGCTGGGCATGTCTTCGGGAACCTCCCCTTCCGGGAAGACGTAGGTGCCCGGTTCCAGGGAAATGATGCCGCGCACTTCCGGGCTGCGGATGGCCGTCAGCCAGCCGGGGAATCCCCCTGCGGAGTGAGTAACCAGGATGCCCTTGCCCACGCGCTTGAAGAGGGCGCTCAGGGCATCGAGTTCTTTTGTCATATCGTGCGTGCCGATATCGGGTGTCATTTGTCGGAAAAACTGGTCCAGGGAATCCTTGTCCGTAGGGAACTGTACTCCCGGGTTGAATGCGGGCCATTCGCCGATCCGGAAGATGTCGAACCAGAACTGCTCGTCGGCAAGTGGCCTGATGGCGGTTTCCGCCGTCGTTCTGCCCGCCCGTCCCCGTCCTGGGAGGTCAACCAGGTAGGTGGCGTATCTTTTGCGCAGGAACATGTCATTAAAGCCCTCCCGTCCGTCCGGTGTTGTCTGCCAGCACCGGGCGGACTGTCCATAGCCATGAATGAAGATTAGAGGAAGCATGCGGGCATCGGCCGGTATCTGGAAGTCCACGGCGGCGTGGTCGGCATGGTAACTCTGGCCGGCTTCAACTGCTTGCCCCCAGCCGGGAAAACGGCTGTTGTCATATGTTCCCGGGCGTTGCAGAATGTTCCCGCCCACGGCAAAACTGCCCTGCCTTGCAATAAGCAGGGGGGCTTGTTCCGCAGCTGGAACAGGGGGGATGCCTCCCGCCTGAATCATGGCCGGAGGCGTGAATATCGATAAGAAAAAGGCAGGGAGGATTAATTGGGGTATTTTCATCATGTCATGAAGGGTATTGAGCTGTCATGTTTCCGCAAGGGAAGAAAAGCGTGATTTGCTGATTAACGGTTTGCTGATTTTTCTGATGGGGCTTCCTCCAAACACGTCGGACATGTTCATGAAGGAAAGCGCGGCGTCGATCTGCCGGACTTCATCCGCGGACAGGATTACATGGGCTGCCTCTGCGTTTTCTTTCAGTCTGGAGAACTTTCGTGTTCCCGGAATGGGAACGATCCAGGGCTTTTTGCAGAGCATCCACGCCAGGGAAATTTGTGCCGGAGCAGCCTGTTTTTCTTCCGCCAGCCTGCGGAGCAGGAGGAAGAGATCCTTGTTGGCGGCAAAGCTTTCCGGTTTGAACTGAGGCATGGAGCTGCGGTAGTCCGTACCCGGCTCAAATGTGGAATTCTGGTCGTAGCGGCCGGAAAGCAGGCCGTTGGCCAGGGGGGAGAACGCCACAAAGCCGATGCCCAGTTCTTCCAGTACGGGAAAAAGGGATTCATGATGGCGCGCCATCATGGAATAACGGTTCTGGACGGCGGTGATCGGACATGTCCCGTGAGCGCGCCGTATGGCTTCCTCCGTTGCTTCGGAAATACCCCAATGCGCGATTTTGCCTTCGCGGATCAACTCCTGCATGACGCCCGCCACTTCTTCCGGCGGCACGGAATCATCCATGCGGTGCTGGTAATACAGGCCGATGCGTTCTACTCCCAGCCTTTTAAGGGAACCTTCCACGGATTGGCGGATTGTGCCGGGGCGGGAATCTGTGATCAGCGGGGACGGCCCGGTTCCTGCCGTGCCGCTGAAGCGGATTCCGAATTTGGTCGCAATAACGATTTTGTCCCGGTAGGGCGCCAGAGCTTTCCCCAGCAGTTCTTCGTTGTCGTGAGGGCACCCGTGCGTTCCGTACGCTTCCGCCGTATCAAAAAATGTATATCCCATATCCACGGCCCGGGCCAGGAGTTCCGTCATTTCCTTTTTATCTGCGGGCGCTCCGTAGGCATGGCTCATTCCCATGCAGCCCAGGCCTATGGCTGAAACCTTCAGGCCGCTTTTGCCCAGCTCCCTGCATGGCATGTTTTGCCCGTTAATTGTTTCCATGCCTGCAAAACTACCATAGGATTTCTATTTTTTCCGATAGACGGATTACAGGTTTTCCTACCATGATTACAGATTGCCGGAATGAACTGGATAGCCGGGGCCCTGCCTGCTATGCTTCGGTCAAAAGCAGGAGAAAGGGCATGAGCATTATTCTGAACATGGATTCCGTAGGGGACTATAACTCCTTTTTGGGGCAGGAAACGCTGCACCCCCTGGTCAGCGTCGTTGATTTTTCCAGGGTCCCGCCGCTGCGGCATGTCCGCAAGGCTTACGGGTTTTATGCCGTTTTTCTGAAGGACCTGAAATGCGGAGACCTGCGGTACGGAAGGCATTATTATGATTACCAGGAGGGCACTCTTGTCTTCGTGTCTCCCGGCCAGGTGCTGGGCAATGATGACAACGGGGAATATTTCCGGATAGAAGGGTACGCGCTCCTGTTCCATCCCGATTTGCTCCGCGGCACTTCCCTGGGGCGCAAGATGAGGGATTATACCTTTTTTTCCTATGACGCTTCCGAGTCCCTCCATATGTCGGAGAGGGAAAGGCATCTGTTCCTGAACGGCCTGACGGAAATCCGGGAGGAACTGGAACGTGGCGTTGACCGGCACACCAAGTCCATCGTGACGGCCAATATAGAAGTCCTTCTGAACCACTGCATGCGTTTTTACGACCGCCAGTTCATCACCCGCGAGCATGTGAACAGGGATGTGCTGACGGAGTTCGAACGCCTGCTGGATTCCTACTTCGAAGGAGACAAGCCTCAGGAACAGGGGTTGCCCTATGTGCAGTATTTCGCGGATGAACTGCATCTCTCCGCCAACTATTTCGGGGATCTCGTCAAGAAAGAGACGGGAAAAACGCCCCAGGAGCATATCCAGCTCAAGCTGGTGGACAAAGCCAAGGAGCTTCTCTGCGCCACCAATAAATCCGTCAGTGAAATCGCCTATGAACTGGGGTTCAAGTATCCCCATCACCTGAGCCGCATGTTCAAGAAGAATACGGATGTTCCCCGAATGAGTTCAGACTGTCAGCGTGACGCCCCCTGTTCCCGGATGGCCTGCGGCGTTCTTCTTGGAACGGTCCGCTCCGGATTAATTGCCGGTCCGGGAATGCAGAACATAATCTTCTGTTCAAAACGGCAATAAACAGGAATCGCATATTATTTCCTGCTGTTCTGTTGTCCGCGGCATTCCGCCGCGCAGGCGGGCAGTTCCCGGTACCGGGGGAATATACGCCAGGGGTTACCGTAAGGGCTTCAGCGCGCTTGATTCATTTGACGATGTGATGCCGTGGAGAAGAAATAATGTCATCATGGAAAGGTAACCTTTTGTGGGCAGGTATTTTATAAACGTGTGGAGCAATGGCGCGCCGTTACTGCCGTCTTTGACCTTGTTACGATTACGGACAAAGGGTATGGTGCGGCAAGATAACCTGCGCCATTAGACGGCACAATGAATGAAAGCGGTCTGCTGCCCGTCGGGAAACGACTGTTTGCATCCTCTCCGCAATGCCGCTCCGCTGAATAATATAGAACACTACAATGATGGGAAACTCAATAGACCATGGCATGTTCCGGAATTCCGTCCTGCTGGCTTTCGGATTGTCCATTTCCTTCTCGGGCTTCGCACTTGCCGCATTGGAAAAGCCGGTTCCTGGACAACAGGTCCAGGCCGTTGAAGGCGCCAGAAAAATCAATCCTGCCGCCGTGGAAGTGCTGCTTGACAACAACCGCCGGATGACGCTGGATTTTTACGGGGATAACATTTTCCGTATTTTCAGAGATGACAAAGGCGGTATTATCCGCGACCCCAAGGCGGAACCGGAAGCCCGCATTCTGGCGGACAATCCCCGGAAGCCGGTTTCCCGGCTGGATGTGGACCAGAAGGGGGATGCGGTTGTCATCACTACGGGGAAGGTCAGGATTGAGATAAGTAAAAAGACCTCTCTTTTCAAGGTGATCAATCTGAAGGATCATTCCGTGGTCGCGGAGCAGGCATCCCCCATCCTTTTTGAAAAGGGCAAAACCAGCTTTTCCCTGAAGGCGAAGCCGGACGAATATTTTTTTACGGCGGCGGCGTGCAGAACGGCCGTTTTTCCCACAAGGGAAAGGTCATTTCCATAGAAAACCAGAACAGCTGGACGGATGGCGGCGTGGCTTCCCCCTCTCCCTTTACTGGTCCACCGGCGGGTACGGCGTCATGTGGCATACCTTCAAGAAAGGGCAGTATGATTTCGGTTCCAGGGAAGAGAATCTGGTGAACCTCTCGCATGATGAAAATTATCTGGATGTCTTTTTCATGGTCAACGACGGGCCGGTCAGTCTTTTAAGGGATTTCTACCAGCTTACCGGAGCTCCCGTTCTGCTGCCCAAGTTCGCCTTTTACCAGGGGCATCTGAACGCCTATAACCGGGATTACTGGAAGGAAGATGAAAAAGGCATCCTGTTTGAGGACGGGAAACGGTACAAGGAAAGCCAGAAGGATAACGGAGGCATTAAGGAATCCCTGAACGGGGAATTGAATAATTACCAGTTTTCCGGCCGCGCCGTCGTGGACCGTTACAAGGCCCATGACATGCCGCTGGGATGGCTTCTGCCGAACGACGGCTACGGAGCCGGGTACGGCCAGACGGATACCCTGGACGGCAATATTGCGAATTTGAAGAGTCTGGCGGACTACGCCAGGAAGAACGGCGTGGAAATCGGGTTGTGGACCCAGTCCGACCTGCATCCCAAGCCGGAAATCAGCGCTTTGCTCCAGCGGGATATCGTGAAGGAGGTGCGGGACGCCGGAGTGCGCGTGCTGAAGACGGACGTGGCCTGGGTAGGCGCGGGCTATTCTTTCGGGCTGAACGGCATTACGGACGTGGCCCAGATCATGACCTACTACGGGGACAACAGCCGCCCGTTCATCATTTCCCTGGACGGCTGGGCGGGAACCCAGCGGTATGCCGGCATCTGGTCGGGCGACCAGACGGGCGGCGTCTGGGAGTACATCCGTTTCCATATTCCCACCTACATCGGCTCCGGACTTTCCGGGCAGCCCAACATCTGTTCGGACATGGACGGCATTTTCGGCGGCAAGAACCCGCTGGTGAATGTCCGTGATTTCCAGTGGAAAACGTTCACCCCCATGGAGCTGAATATGGACGGCTGGGGAGCCAATGAAAAGTATCCCCACGCCTTCGGGGAACCCTATACTTCCATTAACCGGTGGTATCTCAAGCTCAAGTCGGAACTGCTCCCGTACGCCTACAGCATCGCGGAGGAGTCCGTTTCCGGCCTGCCCATGATCCGGGCCATGTTCCTGGAATATCCCAATCCCTACACGCTGGGGAAGGCGACGCAGTACCAGTTCCTGTACGGCCCCTATTTTCTGGTGGCTCCCATTTACCAGGAAACCAGGGCGGACGAGGAGGGGAATGACGTCCGCCACGGCATTTACCTGCCGGAAGGACAGTGGATTGATTATTTCACCGGGGATTTGTATGAGGGAGGCAAGATTTATAATGATGTTGACGCGCCTCTGTGGAAACTGCCCGTGTTCGTCAAAAACGGCGCGATTATTCCCATGGCGAATCCGAGCAACAATGTCTCGGAAATTAATCCGAACCTGCGCATTTACGAGCTTTATCCGCACGGCAGCACTTCCTTCACCGTGTATGACGACGACGGCGTGACGGAGGAATACAGGGCCGGCAAAGGCGTCCGCACTCTGGTTGAATCCCGGGTGGACGACAAGAACAACGTGACCGTCACCGTTCATCCGGCGATGGGGGATTTCAACGGCTTCCAGAAGAAGAAGGCTACGGAGTTCCTCATCAACGTGACGCAGAAGCCGTCCGGGGTTTCCGCCAAAATCGGGGAAAACAGCGTTAATTTGGCGGAAGCGAATTCCATGGAGGATTTCAAGTCCAGGGAGAATGTTTATTTTTATGACCGGGCTCCCAACCTGAACAGGTTCGCGACGAAGGGGAGCGATTTTGAGAAAAAGGTGATTTCCGGGAACCCTCAATTGCTGGTGAAACTGGGCGCGGCGGATATTACGGCGGCCCCCACGGTGCTTTCCGTGGAAGGGTTCCGGTTTGAACCCGCTGAAAAGCATCGCCTTTCTTCCGGCGCGCTGACCGCTCCCGCCAATGCTGCGGTGACGGAGGAAAACGCGGCGGCCTATACCCTGAAGCCCACGTGGGACGCTGTTCCGAATGCCGATTTCTATGAAATCGAATTCGGCGGAATGCTGTACACCACCATCAAAGGGACGGAATTCCTGTTTGAGGATTTGGAGGCTGAGACGCCTTATTCCTTCAAGGTGCGGGCCGTCAACAAGGACGGCCATTCCGCGTGGACGGCTGTCAGCGCGAAGACGAAAGCCAACCCGCTTGAGTTCGCCATTCCCGGAATTGAGGGCGAGACGAGTGTCGAAAACCAGGGCAGTTCCCTGGCGAAGCTGTTTGACTTCAAGGAAAAGGATGCCTGGCACACGAAGCATGGAGAGAAAGCTGTGCCGTTTGACCTGGTCATGGATTTGAAGACCATCAACAAGCTTGAGAAGTTCCATTACGTTCCCCGCGAGGACGGCGGCAACGGCACATTGCTGAAAGGCTCCGTTTATTACAGCATGGACCGGGAGAACTGGGCGAAGGCAGGAACGTTCCAGTGGGATAAAAATGGAGACGTGAAGATATTCGGCTTCAAGGATGCTCCCACGGCGCGCTATATCAAGCTTCATGTCACGGAAAGCGCGGGTGATTACGGCTCCGGCAGGGAAATCTACGTTTTCAAGGTTCCGGGTACGGAAAGCTATTTGCCGGGCGATATCAACAACGACGGCAAGATTGACCGGAATGACCTGACTTCCTACATCAACTATACGGGCCTGCGGAAAGGCGATTCCGACTTTGAAGGCTACATCAGTAACGGGGACATCAACAAGAATGGCCTTATTGACGCTTACGATTTCGTGGTAGCCACCCAGCTGGAAGACGAAGCCGACCAGCCGCAGGAAGAAGCCGACAAGAAAGATGAGGAAGAGGATAAGGCGGGAGGGGACGACGAGAAGAAAAAAATCCGCCGAGGAGGCAAAGAAGAAAGTCCGCGTGGACGGAACGCTTTTGCTTAGTGCGGATAAGAAAAGGTATTCCAGGGGAGATGCCGTCAAGGTGTCCGTGAAGGGCCGGAACCTCCGGCTGGTGAATGCCCTGAGCTTCGCTCTTCCGTATGACCCCAAGGATTTGGAATTCGTGGGCGTGGAGGTGAAGAACATGAAGAACATGGAGAACCTGACGAACGACAGGCTTCATACGAACGGGACCAAGGCCCTGTACCCCACCTTCGTCAACATCGGAGACAAAGAGCCTGTGGAAGGAACCTCCGAACTGTTTGTGCTGAAATTCAAGGCTCGTCGCGATATGAAGTTCCAGCCGAAGCTCACGGACGGCATGGTGGTGGATAAAAAGCTGAACACCAAAAAATTGTAATTTAACATCCTGATACGGCTCCATGCCCGGCCAAATGGCGGCCGCGCATGGAGCCTGCCGTTCCGGCGGAGTTTTCCGCAGTATTCATCGCTGTGGAGCGGTGTTCTTCCGCGTGTTTTGGAGAATCCGGACGGAGCGGCGACACGGAAATATTTTCCTGCCTCGCGTTTCCGGCGGAGCGTGACGCAATGGGGCTCTCTTAACAGGCGGATGAACCGTTTTTTTCTGGCGCGACCGGTCTTTTCCCTTATGTTGGGGGCGCCAGACAGGCCCCACGATGCTATGACCGGCCCCGGACTCATCTCCTTGTTCTGCTTTTTAATGACGGCCGCCTATTTTTTGCGCGGCGGGATGTGTGCGGGCGCCGTTTTGTGCATGGGCCTGGCGTTTTTTTCATTTTCCCGTCGCGGCTGGCTTCGCAGGAGCGTCACGTTTCTGCTGCAGGCTTCCCTGCTTTTCTGGGGGGCGGAAGCCTGGCGTCTGGCCAGGCTGTGGATGATGGAAGGGGGGCCTTTCCTGCTCTGGACTTCCATTCCGGCTGCTGCGCTGTTGCTTCATGCGGCGGCCATTCTATGGCGGAGGCGCGGAGAAAAGATTGCCCGTTCCGGAGCTGGCCCGCAGCCGCGTATTTTCCGTTTCCGTATTGCTTCTGTTTTTGCTGGATGCGCTGGTTCCTTTCCGTTTGCTGATGGGGGAGCGCATCTTGCCGTGGCAGGGGGTCAATGGGCTGGCGATTCTTCTCCTGGCCTGGTGGGGCGGCTATTGCGCGGAAGGTTTGTTGAATCCGCAGACGTCTCCACGCAGGCGGCAGGTGATGTGGACCGTGTTTGCCTCCGCTTTTTTCTCCAGTTTCTGCTGGGAGTGACGGTGGCTTCCTCCCTGCTGATGACGGGGAAGCTCCATATTCCCGTGCCGTTTATGATGATTTCCGGCCCGGTTTACCGGGAAGAAGGGTTTTTCATGCTGGCATTGTTCAGCGTATCCGTCCTTATGGCCGGGAGTTCCTGGTGCAGCCATTTGTGCTACTTCGGGGTGTGGGACTGCCTGGCCGCCGCTTCTTCCCGCAGGAAGGGGCATCCGGTGCCGGGTGGGAAAAAAGCCTGTGACTGGAGGTGGTTTTCCCTTGCCGCGGCGGTGGGGATTCCCCTCCTTTTGTCCGTGTGGGGCGTTCCGCTGGGGTATGCCCTGGCGGCGGCGTTCGCCGTAGCTTTCACGGCTCCATTTGCCTGGAAGAAAAGTTCCGAAAACGGTGTGCGGGAATATTGCAGCAGGTTCTGCCCCATGGGGCTGACCGCCAGTTTGCTGGGCAGGCTGTCCCCGTGGCGCATGCGCGTCAGGGAGACATGCACCGGGTGCATGCGGTGCGCCTCCGCCTGCCGTGATCTCGCCATCTCGCGCGGGGGCGAGGCCTGCCGCATTTCCCGGCGCTGCACCTTGTGCCGCGACTGTATTTCCCGGTGTCCGCATGGCGCTTTGAGCCTCGGCATGGCCGGCCCCTTTTCCTCTGTACCGTCCGTGCGGGCGGATATGTATTTTGTAACGCTGGTTTCCGTCATGCATGTGGTCTTCCTGGCCACGGCTCGAATCTGATTTTATGTTGCCATGAAAGATTTCTGCTCCCTGGAGTATCCGTTTTGCGGAGGATGGATGGCATCTGTCCATTAGGAGGCTTTTTCAGGGCTGCCGTCAGAGGGATTCAGGCAGCGGTGCAGGAGGGGGACGGCCCTGAATTCATGGAACGGCATGGTTCCCTCTTCCCATCCGAAAGAGTGGATTTTGGTTTCAGAAGGTCATTTTTGTTATTCATTGAGAGATTTATTGATGATTTAAAGTTTTTGTTATGATTTTTGAATGACCGTTCAATTTATTAAAGTCACTAAAAAAGATAGGGTCTGCTATGCTCCGGTGCCGGAGCCGTTGGAAGAGGGGGATAAGCTGGAAATCATGGAAATGAAGGATGAAGCCCTTTTCCCGCCGGCAGGGAAAAACGCAAGGATTTCCCTATCCAGGAATCCCATGGTATTCGTGAAAATGAATGACGGATTCCAGCGCATCCTGATGAAGAATATCCTGTATGTGGAGGCGGGCGGAAGTTATTGCACGCTGCACGTGCACGGCATGCCGGCTATCCTGGTATCCGCTCCGCTGGCGCGGGTATCCGAGCATCTGGATGGGGAATATTTTATCCGCGTGCACCGTTCCTACCTGGTTAACAAGCTGCATATAGAATCCATTGCGGGCAACTTCCTCCAGGTGGGCGTCGTTGCCATTCCCATCCGCAAATTCATGAAGAAAAAAAAGTGCTGGGCAGTTTGAACATGCTGTCGTTTTCCAAATAAGTTCCGGCCTGCCGCACGGGCTCCTGCGGCGTTCCGGGAAAGCGAAATGGAACGGCCGGAAAGGCGGGATGGAAGCAGAAACGGAATGGCCGCATCATTCACGACGTCGCCGGAAGGCGGCATATCAATGAATCTAAACCAGAAATAGAAATTAAATATATGGCAATTGACAGATCAGCAGCAGAAGCGGCGACTTCCTCCCTGCAGTCGCTGCCTTTCGGCAACATCATCGGCGGTCCCCTGGTCGCCTGTGTGGAAGCACAGGCCCAGGCGGCCCGGACTTCCTGGGAATTCATCCAGAACGTGGGCCTGTACGCGGATGGGGAAGAGAAGAAGACGGTGAACGTTTCCTTCCAGTTCATCAAGGACGGCCGCATGGCTCAGATTACGGTTCCCCTTCTGACCATCGTCCCCATTCCCTATATCGCTATTAACTCCATCGACATTAATTTCAAGGCGAATATCAGCGCGTCCGCCGCCAGTACGGAGACGGAAAATTCCTCCAGTTCCGTAGATACCAGCGTTTCCGCCTCTGCAAGGTGCTTTTGGGCGCGCGGCAGCATGAATGCCAGCTATTCCAGCAAAAAGGACTCCTCTGCGACCAGGGATTCCAAATACAGCGTGGAATACACCATGGACGTAGCCGTCCATGCCGGACAGGACAGTATGCCTGCCGGGATGGCCAAGGTGCTGGAGATGCTGAACAATAGCATTTCCGTCGTTTCTCCGGAAGGGTTCCTGGACGTGCAGCATGCCATCCAGGACGACGGAACCGTGAAATTGATAACCTCCTACAAAAACAGGGAGGGGCTGTTTGACCCGGAAGCCATCACCCTGCGGATAGGCGAAGCGACGGAAATATTTGAAAACGGTGCGGGGAATGAAGCCAGGATTGTGAAAACGGATTCCGGCAAGGAATACACACTTTCCAGGGAAGACGCCAGAAACTGCACGGTGAGCGCTGGAGAACTCAAGAGGAAGGTGGCTGTAGGCGCCTGATAACCGAACCATAGCGATTTCTCCTCCATTCCAGAGCCATGTCCCGTCTTAATCTCATCGTGGAATCCCTGCTGAAGGACATTATTGAAGCGCAGCATGCGGCAAACTGCCACGCGGCATCACTGGCGCGCCAGTATGGGAAGAGAGGCCGTGCGTGCGGTTTCCCGCTGCCCAGCGCCCAGATAGGCTCCCTGGAATTCGATTTGAAATATGCGGTGACGGGAACTTCCGGGGTGGAGGAGAAACAGGTTGCGGACACAGAGCAGTGGAGCCTGTTCCGGCAGGAATTGGAAGAGCGCGTGCCGTCGTTTGCCATCCGTTCCATTGTGATGGCCGTGGTGCATTCCAGCCTTCCGGACGACGAAGCGAGAAGCGACTTCTCAAGCCTGCTGGCCAGGGAGGAACAGTGGAAAAAGAATTTCTGCTCCTACCTGGGGAAGAAAAAAAATTTCGCAGCCGTTTCCGCTCATGAGGGCGCGCTCCTGAAGGCGGAACCCGGGCTGGACAGGGGATTGCTGCTGGAGCTTCTGGCAGGCGTCGCGGAAAGGGAATTCATGGATAATCCAGAGCTGGAGGACCTGTTCCAGGGAACCCGGGGAGACCCCCTCAGGCAGGAATGCCGCCGCGCCAATCTCCGGGAAGGCCTTTCCTCTTTCTTGGCCGCTCTGGCGGAAAAGTACGTCCTCACCAGGCAGGAAAGCAGTGTGGTGGTGGATGTGGAAGTAGAGGCGGACAAGCTGAAAAAAGATGCCGGAGGAAGCCGTGCAGACCCTGCGCCTGAATATATCCCCTGTTTCCATTCCCTCCGTTCTGGCGGAGCAGAATGATGTTTCCGGGTTGTCCGCGCAATAGTGATAGATGATGAGTGATTCTACAAATAATAACAAGGTGAACGGGCACATTATGAGCCTGCAGCAGCTGATTTCAGCGCCGCTGGTCGCAACGATTGACGCGGATGCGATGTCCACGGAACGCTACATGAAGCATTTCATGTCCCTGGCCTTTGAGTCCTACAATCCTGTGGACGGTTCCACCGGGGCGTTGAGGTTGATCAGCTTCAATTTTACGGACAGCGACGCTTCCGGCGGCGCGGAAAAAAGAAGGTCAGCGTGCCGCTCGTCAGCCTGGTGACGCTGCCGCTGCTGCAAATCAAACAGGCGGATTTTGATTTTGACATCAATATCATTGACGCCGTAGCCGCCGCGCCGAATGAACATTTTTCCCTGAACAGGGGAGAGGTGGAGTCCCCCGGCGGAAAAGAGCGGGATGAAGGGCTGAATTTTCGGGCTTCCCTGGCTCCGCAGTCCGGGAGAGGGGCTTCTTCCTCCCTGCAGGCGAACATGAAAATCCATGTCTCCATGCAGCAGGCTGACATGCCTTCCGGCCTGTCCCAATTTCTCCAGCTGGCTTCCAGGCCGCATTATGAGGATGTCCCTTCCCGGGAAAAGAATGATTAATTGAAAAAAACGATATGGACCAGAAAACAACTTATTCCTACCAGCGCACTCCGGGCCTTGACTGCCCCAAATGCGGGGTGTATTTCCCCACGACCATTCCGGACTTGCTGTCCGGCTCCATCAGGTGCCCTTATTGCGGCCTGACGCTTTACATTGACCGGAAAGAATCAGGCCATGCCATGCAGGCCCTGGAAAATTTCCAGAACGCATTAGACAAGCAGCTTCCCTCCGTCTCCCTGTCATGAAGAAACCGTTGATTATCCTGTCCGCCGTGCTGTGCATGGTTCTGCCGTCCTTGTCTCCGGCGGAGATGCGGCAGCAGGGAACCCCGCCAGCTTGCCGCCGCCTGGCAGGAAGTAAAGAAGCAGATAGCAGACGACGGGAAAACCATCCGTGTGAGGGACGGCATTCAAGCGCTTGAACTCCTGGCGGAACTGGGGATCTCTTCCGTTCCGGCGGACGGCGTCAGGCTGTCCCGCGGCAGTCTGACCATTGTGGTCACGCGTGGGAAGAAAGAGGACGGGATTTTTTACGTGCTGGCTGTTAAGGAAGAAGGGGGGGGCGCAAGCCTGGAAGTGAAGATGGTTCCTCCTTCCTGATTTGCCGGAGAGGAAGGTCATTCATTTTCAAAATCCCACACGGCGGCGGCGGGCGTTTTTCTTCGTCCGCCCGCCGTTGGCTTTCCGGAAGGGGTCAAAAAGAGAGTCCAGCCCGTTCCCTTTCAGCAGCAGGCACTGTTCCATCAGACGGCCCAGTTTCCCTTTCGGGAACCCTTTGGCCTGGAACCAGGCCAGATATTCCTGGGGGACGTCCATCAGCGGACATCCCTTGGGCGGGTATTTGGCAGGACCGTACATGCCGAAAGGGATATGGGTCTGCGCGATTTCCTCCACCAGTTTTCTCAAATCTTCCGCATCTGGTATTTCAGGATCGTTCATAGGTTTTGCAGAATAAATGGTTGCAGGCATTCCGCCAGCCTTTCCGGCGTTTCCAGGGGAAGCCGGTGGCCGGCATGAGGGATGATGACGGCTTGCCCTCCTGCCATGCGCCGCGCCAGGGCGCTGAATCTGGCATCGCGCTGTCCGGCAATCCACAGCTGGGGAACAGGGGATTGCTTCAAAAGCGGGGCCAGGTTTTCCTGTGCGCCCACGGACCAGTCAATAAAGGCGCGGGAGATGGATTTGCGCCACGGTTTCAGGGAAGAACGGTCCGGAGGCGGCGGACTGCCTTCAAATACTCCCTGGGCATCCCATTCCTTCAAAAAATTTTCCCAGGATGCGGAAAGGCATTGGACGGCCCATTCCGCATCCTTCGCCCGCCGCGCCGCCCGTTCCTCTTCATGTTCCAGGCCGGGATTGGCGCTGACGAATATGGCTCCTTTCCAGAGAGGGGGATGGGCCAAAACGGCCTGCATGGCCAACCTGCCCCCCAGGGAATAGCCGCAGATGAGGGGATGACGATCCTGGGAGGCTATTTCGGAACAAAGCACGCGCCCCATATCCTTCAGGCTTTTGGGGCAGCATTCCAGATACCTCCAGAGGTTCAGGGCGCGAGCCTCCACTCCTCCGGCACGAAGAAAATCCATGACGGGTTTCCAATCCGCCGGAGAACCCAGATTGCCGTGCAGAAGCCAAAGCATGGTCGGAACCGTCTTTCTATTTGACGCCGTAGCCGGCGAGGCCGTTCATAAACATCTGGACGGAAATCATGATGAGCACCATGCCCATCATCCGTTCCAAGGCGATTGTCCCTTTTTCTCCCAGCAGACGCAGGAACTTCTGGGCGATGAAAAGCACCATTCCGGAGAGGAACCAGGCGGTCACGATGGCCCCGGCATAGGTCATCTGGGAAATGCTGTCCGGAGTCTGGGAGGCGTGCAGCATAATGATGGACAGGGAAGAGGGGCCGGCCATCAGGGGCATGGCGATGGGAACAATGAAGGGTTCGTCTTTTCCGTCCGCTCGTCCGGAAGAAGAAAGCATATCCTTGGCGGGGAAGACCATGCCCAGCGCTACGAGAAACAGCAGGATGCCTCCGGAAATGCTCAGGGTGGAAGGTTCCAGCCCCAGCAGGTTCAGCAGGAATTTTCCGGAAAAGAAGAAAAGGAGCAGCAGGCTCAACGCAAATACAAGCTCCCGTGTCAGAATAGCCTTCTGCTGGGCGGGCGAGTATTTTTTCAGCATTCCCTGGATCATGGGCGCCAGACCCACCGGGTCGATGACGATGAACAGAAGAATAACAGTGGAAAGGAAGTCCTGCATGGGATATGCCCCGTTGTAAACGATACGGGCGTGTACGTCAAAGGGAACCGCCAGAAGTGGAAATTTTTTCTCTGCCCGGATTGCTATTTTCTTCACCAGCGCAGGAGCCGGGCCTTTATGCCTGGAAAGCGATTTGAGAAATTTGGGGGAAACTTTGCGTAGGAGACCATAGCTTTTTAATAAAACAGAAAAGCTATTAAGGCAAGGCTCCTTCGGGAGACCGGCTCGATGTTTCAAAATCTGCTTTCCCTACATACTCCCTTCGAACACCGGGGTTCGCAAATCCATCCTTGAATCTGACTTCAAGCTTGTACCTCTTGTTATTGCGAAGGTGCTCTAAATACGTCAGCAACAAATAAGCTTCCTGGATGGGAACTTCATGCTTTTCTCCCGGCTGCAACGTAATGAAACGTATGGAAAACGGTAGACGTTCAACTGTATACAGGGGACTATACCAAGCTAAAGGCTTCTTTCCATCGCTTATTACGCTCCCTATACACCCAATTCTTTTCTCGCCTTCCTTTCGCCATATTTCGATGTGGATATTAGGGCTATGATCCTTCAGGGGATAAAAGTCGTCGAACAGGCGCACGGTCTTTTCGCCCTTGTTCGTGAACACCAGCTTGAAGTCAGGGAACGTCTCTCTTGTGTCAAACCGGGTCTTTTCCATCACCACGGAACATTCCACTCCGTTGTCGGCCATGTCCCCCCATGCCGCAGCATGGAGGGACAGGTTTGCCAGAAGTATTAAATACCGGAAGATTTTTTTCATTGCAGCGCGAGTTTGGCCGTCGCCCGGAGCATCCCCAGGAAACAATCCTTACCCTGCTGATTATAGTAGCGCGTTTCGAGTTCACAAGAACATTGTTTCCAGCCTTCCAGATCGACTTCATCCAGGCATACCGGAATCGTGACGCTGTATTCCCGGCCGGGGGCCAGTTCCCGGTAGTTCAAGGGTCGCTGGAAGGTCATGGTGCCAATTGCCCTTTGCAGGGTGCGGACATCTCCCCCCCGTTCCGTCCTCAATACAGTCACGAAAAAGTAATCGGCTGTTTCGTCGTTGATTTCGTCCGGAATCCGGACAGGCTCGTTTCCTTCGTTGCGGAAGGAGACTGTAATTTCGCCCTTCATGAAATTGGCAGTGTCCACAATGGAGAGCTGAAGAGGTGTCGATACCTCTGCAATTGCCATACTGCGGGTTTTACCTTCGTTAACCGGAGGCAAGAAACAGGGCGGCTCAATAATACCGGGTTCTGTTACATTTGTGGGTACTTTGCTCCATCCCTTGATTTCGGCTACCCTGATAAGCTTGCGGGTAGTGTTATTCAGGACCTTTTGTCCGGCACAGTAAGGTCTGTCACCTGGGTTATCCGGCAATTTTTTTATGTAAGCGATAACCTCTGTCATAAAGTTAATGCTAGCATTTACGGCTGTCAGATCCATCGCAGCTATGGCGGTTTCCATATCCTTAACTTTATCGCAGGAAAGAGTTTTCTCTTCCAATTTTTCCTGCAATTTCAAATGTTTCCAGTAGAATTTGTAGGCATCTTCCCATTGACGGCGGTGGTGTTCTTCGTGGGCGAGAGAAGCTTCCGCCGTGTGCCATATCCCAAGACCTTCACCGCTCTGGTATCCGTTCAAATCGTTAACCGCCATAATGCAGTCCTCTTCATTGGTGGGAGGTGTAAGAAGGGCATCAATGAACGACCCGGTACGAACAACTACCGTAGCGCCACCAGAAGCAGAAACAACGCGACACCTCCATATATTCTCAGTTTCATCCTTACAAACCGTTACAACGATGTTAACAGGCGTGTTTTTTGTCTGACTATTACCTTCTTCTTCCGTGGTAACAGGTTCCGGTTTCTCAAATTCAAATTCCACGTTTTTGGACGGTTCGCAGGTAATGGTGGATTCCTTTTCAATCGTCCACAATTTGATTTTGGGGGACGGCTAGAATTCGCGTTTCATCGTCGAGTTGCCTTCGTACTTCCCTTCCTGAATGGGTTCCCTGTCCATCGTCACATTGAACGCGGCAGCATTGTTGCTGACGGGGGGGTGTAGGCATTATTCGTGTAAGACAAGGCCACCTTGTAATAGCCAGCTTTCAGGAACCTGGCACCCGTTGCCAGATTCAGCTTGCCGTTGGGCTTCGTTCCATCCTTCTCACAAAGTTTCTCGTTGGCAATGGAGATGCTGCCTGTGTCGTCGGCTTCCACGCCGAAATAATACAGGCCGTCTTCCTCGACCTTGATGAACATTTGCGGCGCTCCCGCGCAAGTGGCGTGCTCGCACGCCGAACCGTCAAAGTTGAACGTCATCGCGTCAACTCCGAGTTTCTGAGGGATGAGAGCCTGCTCCCCGTCGCAGATAAGCTTCGGGCCGACCGCCTTGTTCAGTGGTATATAATTATTCATGTTCCTGAATTGTTTCTTGTTCACAGAACTAACCATTTAGTTCTGTGAACACCTTGCAGGAATTCCAAAAAAACAACAACACGCCCCGGACGTGATGAAGGAAAAATCCTCGATTATCTCCAATAAAAATGGCGGATGCCATCCAGCGCCCGCCATATATATGTTAATAGTTTGGAACGTATCGCTACGCTTGTGTATGAATTAAGCTAGACCCTACAGGGGCTGGTAGCCCCGTTCCTCCTGCCGGATGAGTTGCCCCTCCGGGATACAGACTCTTTACATTTCCGTTTTCGGAAAAAGCGGGGTTTCTGAAATACGGATTCAAGGCAGTCGGGAAAAATAATACGGAAACGCCCGGCACGGAGGCTTGTGACGCCGGACGGGCATTGAATGGTATTTCCGTTCCCGGAGTTACAGAAGAAGGTCCTGGATGTTGTCCGAGGAGATGACACCCGTTTCCGTGGAGGACAGTACGCAGAGGGCGTCTACCAGGTTTTCCTGCCCCAGAGCCAGCCCGGCTTCTTCCACCAGCACATCGTCAATATTCAGGGTAGCGATGGAAAGGGGAGCCGTTTCCGGGGCAGAAGGTTCCATCAGGGCTGCAATGCCGATGACGGCAGCCACCAGGGCCGCCGCCGCAGCTCCCCAAATGCGGAAGGAATGCCGCTTGAAGTGATGAATGGATTCCACCGGAACGGCGGGAGCGCATTCTTCCCTTTCAATACGCATCATGACCTTGCGGGCAAAATCGTCCCCCGGCGCAGGTTGGGAGGCATGGCCCAGAATCTGCCAGAGTTTTGTATCGTCCTGTTCGTTCATGGTTGTGGTTCCGCTGAGGGTTCTATGAAGAAAAAAACACCGGAAGATGGGTCCGGTTTCTTGCCGGTGTCATTTTTCCCGTTCTGCCGCCTGTCTGATGACGGGGGCCAGTACGGCGGCGATGCGTGCGTAACCGGCCGCAGAAGGGTGCAGTCCGTCGCTGGAAAGCTCTTCCGGGACGTATCCGTCGCTATTAGCCATGACGCGTCCCGGTTCCGTATAAATGAAATTTTTCTTCCGTGGCCAGGCGGTTCAGGAGGAGATTGATGCCGACAATGCGTTCCGCCGTACCTTCCCGGGCGCTGTTGCGCGGGTAAAATCCCTGGAGGATGATGACGGCTTTTGCCAGTTTGCCGGTGATTTCCCGGCAGACGGCACGAATGCCTTCCAGGATTTCCCCGTCCGTGTTTTCCGCAAGGTTGTTCGTGCCCAGGAGCACCACGCAAACGGCATTGTCTTCCGCACCGTCCAGTTCTCCGTGGCGGAGCCGCCACAGGGCGTTTTTCCACCCGGTCGTAGCCGAACCCCAGATTGACCGCCCGCATTCCCGCCGTGCACAGGTTCCATGTTTCCGGGGATTTTTGCAAAATGTCCCGGTGCGGTTCATCCACGGGCGCACCTCCCCAGAAATGCGTGATGGAGTCTCCGATGGGTGTGTTTCGCGCACGATGCGGCATGCGGCTTCATGCCGGGACGCCCAGTCGTAAATCATGAAGTCCCGGTCCTGGGTGCAGGGAATCAGCGTGGAGGGTACGGCCCGGGCGGGAGGAGGTCCGGCATGATGAAGGTTTCCGGGGCTGTAATGCCGCGCTTTCCCCGGAACAGGCGGAAGCGGATGCGTGCGCCGGGCGGGGCCTGCACCGGAGCCAGATAGCGGCCCTGCGTGCAGAGCATGCGGGGAGAGCCCGCATTCACGTCCATTCGGATGACGGCTTCCGGCGCCCGCGGTGGAAATTATGTAAACACTTCGGACAAGTCGGCACAAGGAAAGTTTAAGCACGAAGTTCGTTGCCGAAAAAGACTAATTGTCAGAAAGAAATCATGTATGTCTCAATCTTCCAGATTTTCTTTCGTGACACGGTAAATGGCGGCGCATCTGGGGCACGTGACTTCCAGCTCCTCTTCTCCCTGGAACAGGTCTTCCTTGTTGTCCTGAAGGGTCTTGAGCGTGGGCAGGATGCGGTCCAGCGTGCAGCCGCAGTAAAAGCGGAACCGGCGCGTTTCCAGCACTCGGGTATTTTCATCTTCTTCCAGATGGGCCATTTTCTCCCGGGTGAGGGAAGCAAGCCATTCTTCATCCGCGTCAGGCTGGGCCGTCACCATGGTGTAGCATTCATCCGGGAGCTCAATGCAGCGGGCGTTTCTCTGTTCGCTTTGCCTGTAGAATTCCTCCACCCACCGGGCCGGAGACGTTCCCGGAATGGGTACGACGGAGTATTGCGGTTCAAACCCCTTGCGG